>Ga0183101_1000128_pt1 | contig 119441 bp, 114 predicted proteins | sample Biomet3_FD_127790 | JGI IMG/M metagenome (GOLD analysis project Ga0183101, IMG submission 127790) | Microbial communities from bioreactor (seeded with sewage sludge) at LBNL, California, USA - Biofuel metagenome 3 | ecosystem: Engineered > Bioreactor > Anaerobic > Unclassified ... | reverse complement strand
CTTAAGGCTCGCGGGCTATACCGCCGGTGGGGACTCTCACCCCGCCCTGAAGATTTATTAATCTATATTTTGATTATAGTACAAGTTGTCTTAAAATTCAATATATAAATTTACTTTATTTTCAAAATTATAATTTCAGATATAAAGTTTCTTATTGTTTTTTCATAGTTAAAGCTATTCTTTTTCTCTTTGGCTCTACTTCAAGTACTGTAACTTCTACAATATCCCCAACCTGAACTACATCTAGAGGATGCTTTACAAACTTGTCTGAAAGCTGGCTTATATGAACTAATCCATCTTGATGAACTCCAATATCAACAAAGGCTCCAAAATCAGCTACATTTCTTACAGTTCCCATGAGTACCATACCAGGTTTTAAGTGAGCCATCTCAATTATTCCTGTTTTTAAAATTGGCTTTGGCAGTTCTTCTCTTGGGTCTCTACCAGGTTTTTTAATCTCTTTTATTATATCTTTTAGAGTAGGAACCCCAACGCCTAACTCTTCAGCTAAAGATTCCATACTTATATTGTACACTCTTTGGTCAATATCTATAAGTTTATTATTTTTTAAGTCTTCCATAGTATATCCTAGCCTATCTAATAAACCTTTAGCAGCTTTATAAGATTCTGGATGCACAGCTGTATTATCTAAAGGATCTTCACTTTCCATAACTCTTAAAAACCCTGCACACTGCTCAAAGGCTTTAGCTCCTAATCTTTTAACTTTTAACAATTCTTTTCTACTCTTAAACTTACCATTCTCTTCTCTATACATTACAATATTTTGAGATATAGTAGAGTTTATACCTGATATATATGATAACAGTGCTGGTGTAGCTATATTTAAATCTACCCCTACATTATTAACACAGTCTTCTACTATTCCACTTAAGGATTCATCTAGTTTTTTAGGAGCAACGTCATGCTGATATTGTCCTACCCCTATAGATTTAGGATCGATTTTTACAAGCTCTGCTAATGGGTCCTGAAGTCTTCTTCCTATAGATATAGCCCCTCTTATTGAAACATTTATGTCTGGATATTCTTTTGCAGCAAGCTCAGATGCAGAATAAACAGATGCTCCAGCTTCTGAAACTACTACATAGTAAATATCTTTATTTTTTTCCTCCTTAACCTCTTTTATAAGCCTTACAATGACCTCTTCTGATTCTCTGCTAGCTGTTCCATTACCTAAAGATATAACATCAACATCATGGTTATACACTAAATCTTTAAGTGTCTTTATAGAATCTTCAACATGATTTGGTGATGTTGTAGCATATACTGTAGATGTATCTAAAAGCTTTCCCGTATCATCAAGTACAGCTATCTTACATCCTGTTCTAAACCCAGGGTCATATCCTAAAACAACCATTCCCTTAATTGGTGATTGCATTAAAAGAGATTTTAGATTAGCTTTAAATATCTTTATAGCCCCTTCTTCTCCTTTATCAGTAAGCTCTGATCTTATTTCTCTCTCAATGGATGGGTATATGAGTCTTTTTAAGGAGTCCTTTACACTTTCCTCTATATAACTATCTGTAACTGTGTTTCCTTTTAAACATCTTACTTTTAAATATTCTGTTATTTTTTCTGTATCAACAGTTATTTTAACAGAAAGAACTTTTTCCTTTTCACCTCTATTAATGGCTAGTATTCTATGTGCTGGAATACTTTTTACTGCCTCATTGTAATTGTAATACATTTCAAAAGGTGTAGATTCTTTACTTTCACCACTAGTTTGGATTAAACCTTCTTTATTTACAAATTCCCTAATCCATTTTCTATATTCAGCTTCATCAGAAATAATCTCGCTAACAATATCCATTGCACCCTGCAGTGCTTCTTCTACTGACTTTACTTCTTTTTCATCATTTATAAATTCTAATGCATACTCTTTTATATCACCTTTAAACTGTCCATTCCATATGACTTCTGCTAAGGGTTTTAAACCTTTTTCTTCTGCAATTATTGCTCTTGTTCTTTTCTTAGGTTTATATGGTCTATATATATCTTCTACTTCTGTTAGGGTCTCACACTTGACTATAGACTGTTTAAGTTCCTCTGTAAGCTTACCCTGCTCTTCTATAATTCTTATAACATCATCTTTTCGTGATTGAAGATTTCTCAAATATGTAAGTCTCTCTGATAAATTTCTAAGAGTTACGTCACTCATATCCCCAGTCATTTCTTTTCTATATCTTGCTATGAAGGGTACAGTGTTCCCTCCATCTAATAGTTCTATTACACTTTCCACATCTCTTTTATTTAATTGCAATTCTTTTACTAATCTTTCAACTATGTTATTCATTTTTCAAATTCCTTCCATTTTAAATTAGATGACTAAAAATATATTACAACAGTTATATACCATTTTGCAAATTAATATATATTTAAAGATATCTTTATATTAAGGAGCTAATTAAATGATAAAAAAACTACTTTCCTTTTTCCTAGTAATATTTTGTACCTTACTGTCCTTTAGTTTTCAACTTTATTTTTCTGTACATTCTTTTAATGATAATTCCGTAAAAAAGTACATAGACCATTTATCTTCAGATAGTCTTAAAGGTAGACTGGCAGGTACTGTAGAAAATGACATCACTGCCCTATATGTAAAAAATCAATTTGAAAATAATGGCCTAAAGCCATATCAGGAAAGCTACTTTCAACAATTTGATACAGTATACCCCCATAAAATTGAAGGTAACCCTTATTTAACTGTCACTGATCAAAAGGGATTTCTAATTAAGGAATATAAGTATGGAGTGGACTATAAAGAGGATTTATTAAATTTCAAGAAAAATAATATATCTTTTAATAATCATGATAGAATAAACTTCGGTGGTGAACATCTTCAAATTCAAAAAGACAATAATTATTTTTTATTTTATCTACCAGGAAACAATAAGTTGAATTTTAGAAGTTCCTTTATACATACTTCTCCCTATAGTATGTATGTTATGGCTACAAAAGCTACTATAGAAGAATTACAAAGCTATTTAAAAGATAATTATGTTATCAATTGCTTTATACCCTTTGAGGCTAAACAGACCTCTATAAATAACGTTACAGCTTATATAGAGGGCAAAGATCTATCTGCTCCTCCAATGGTATTGTCAGCACACTTTGATCATATAGGAACAGATTTATCCGGCAACGTATACAGCGGTGCTTTAGATAACGCCTCTGGCACTGCATTTGTACTAGAGATGAGTAAGTATATAAAATCTTTAGGCAAACCGGATAGAAGTATAATATTTGTTGGATTTAATGCTGAAGAATTTGGCTGCCTTGGTTCGAAAGCTTTTGTAGATAAATATATAAATAATCTCAAGGGGAGCAAGGTATTGAACTTTGATATGATAGGAACCAATAACTCCGTTCCTCTTTATATAATGGGAGGAAGAAAAGATACAAAAAATGCCTCTCTTATTAAAGAGACTTCTTCTATTTGTTTGAAGAATAAAATTGATTTTAACTATTTATTTGAAGACGCTAGCGATCATGAATACTTTAGAAAACAAAATATAGATGCTATAACCCTCAGTGACTCCGATACCACTAGAATTCATACACCAAACGATAAGCCTACCTTTATAGATTCAAATAATATAGATAGATGCTTTAAGATAGCTTCTACAGAGGTTATACGGTACGGTTTTGGAGACAACCTTCTACTCCTTTATTATAAAGAAGTATTCTTTATATCATTAATAGGCGTTGTTATATGTTCTAAACTGAAAAGGGGTTAGACTAAAATTTTTATTCTAACCTTTATATCCAATCAACTTAAAATTTAATAGTTCACATAAATATGAACTATTAAATTTTATTATTCTGTTTAAGGTATTCACTTATAAAACTATCTATCTCTCCATCCATAACCGCGTTTATATTTCCAGACTCTTCTCCAGTTCTATGATCTTTTACAAGGGTATATGGTTGAAATATATAGGATCTTATTTGGCTTCCCCAACCAATTTCCTTAAGTTCTCCTGTTAAATCTTCTATCTTTTCTTTATGAGCTCTTTCTTTTAGCTCTACAAGCTTAGATTTTAACATTTTCATAGCTTCATCTTTATTATGATGCTGGCTTCTTTGATTTTGACATTGAACAACTATTCCTGTAGGTATATGGGTTATTCTGATGGCTGACTCAGTCTTATTTACATGCTGCCCACCTGCTCCACTAGATCTATAAGTGTCAATCCTTATATCATCTGATTTTATTTCTATATCTTGACTACTAGTAAGCTCCGGTAAAACTTCAATAGATGCAAAGGACGTCTGCCTTTTTCCATTGGAGTTAAAGGGTGATATTCTAACTAATCGATGAATTCCTTTTTCCGCTTTTAAATATCCATATGCAAACTCACCAATTATTTTTAAGGTTGCACTTTTAATTCCTGCATCTTCAGCTGTCAACAAATCTATAGTCTCCACCTTAAAGCCGTTTCTCTCCGCCCATCTTGTATACATTCTCAAAAGCATTTCTGTCCAGTCTTGAGCATCAGTCCCCCCAACACCTACATGAAGGTCCAATATTGCATTATTTTTATCATATTCTCCTGAAAGAAGTACTTCTATTCTAAATCTTTCAGTATCTTTTTTAATATCTTCTACTTCCTTTATAATTTCTTTGGAAGAAGAATCATCATCTTCTTCTATAGCAATCTTAGCTAAAAATTGAACATCCTCTATTCTTTCCTTAAGCTCAGTATATTTGTCTAATCTTCCCTTAAGAAATTTTTCTTCTCCAGTATTATCTTGAGCCTTATTTACATCATTCCAAAAATTTGGCTGTTGCATTATTTTTTGAAGCTCTTCAATTTTATTTTTAATACTTTCTACGTCAAAGAGAATCCCCAATTTCTTTTATAGTTTCATATAGCTTATTCAATTCACTTAGCGTCTCTTCTAATTGAATTAGCATTTAATCACTCTCCTCTATTCTTTAAAGTTGAAATAAGTTTTAATTGATTAAACAAATGTCGTTCTACCTAAGCAAAACGACACTTTTTATATTAAAGCTTATCTGTAATTCCCCTTAAATATTACTCAAATCTTCCACAACAGTTTTTATATTTTTTACCACTTCCACATGTGCAAAGATCATTTCTACCTGTAGTTTTTTCCTTTTTAACAGGTTGCTTCTTTATGGAGTCGTCTCCTTCTTGATTTGTGTGCATTTCTTTTGCAACTCTTTCCCTCTCAGGAGCTTTTTGCATTTGAACATGGAACAGATACTTAATAGTTTCTACTTTAATATTATAAATCATCTCACTAAACATTTCGCTTCCTTCAAACTGGTAAGCTTGAGCAGGATCTTGTTGTTTATATGCTCTAAGTCCTATTCCTCTCTTAAGGTGCTCCATGTCATCTAAGTGATCCATCCACTTTGTATCAACAACTCTTAAAAGAATAACTCTTTCTAGTTCTCTCATCTGTTCAGGAGTAAACTCTTCTTCCTTTACAGCATAAATATTCTGACCTATTTCTATAAGTTTTTCTTTAACTTCATCATTTGTTAGATTAACTAAGTCCTCTACCTTAATAGAATCACTTGGTACATATAGTTCTTCCATGTATTCTATAAGTTTAGCTAAATCACTTTCAAACTCATCTTCTAACCCTGAAATATGGGAATCAACTACAGAAGATACTAAATCATTTAACATATCTTGTATCTCTTGCCTTAAGTCTTCGCCTTCAAGCACTTGTGATCTTTGTTTGTATATAATTTCTCTTTGTTTATTTATTACGTCATCATATTGAAGTAACGTCTTTCTTATATCAAAGTTATTACCTTCAACCTTCTTTTGCGCATTTTCAATAGCACCAGAAACCATTTTACTTTCTATAGCTTCATCGTCACCAAGACCTAATTTTTCAACTAACCCCTTTAATTTATCTGAACCAAATATTCTCATTAAATCATCATCAAGTGAAACATAGAATCTTGACGCTCCTGGGTCTCCCTGACGACCAGAACGACCTCTTAGCTGATTATCAATTCTTCTAGATTCATGTCTTTCAGTACCAATAATCTTTAATCCACCGACTTCTACAACGCCTTCTCCAAGCTTAATATCAGTACCACGACCAGCCATATTAGTAGCTATAGTAACCATGCCTTTTTCCCCTGCATGAGTTATTATATCAGCTTCTTGTTCATGGTATTTAGCATTAAGTACTTTGTGAGGTATTCCTTTTCTCTTTAACATATCAGAAAGCAACTCTGATTTCTCAATACTTACTGTACCTACAAGAGCTGGTTGACCTTTTTGATAGGTCTCAGCTATATCTTCTGCTACAGCCTTAAATTTTCCCTTAGCAGTCTTATAAACTACATCTGGTAAATCTATTCTAGCTATTGGTCTATTAGTAGGAATAACTATTACATCTAACCCATATATTTCTCTAAATTCATTTTCCTCTGTTAGTGCCGTACCTGTCATACCGGATAACTTATTAAAAATTCTAAAATAATTCTGATATGTAATAGTTGCAAGGGTTTTTGATTCTCTCTCTACCTTAACCCCTTCCTTTGCTTCAATAGCTTGATGTAATCCATCACTATATCTTCTACCTTCCATTGCTCTTCCGGTAAACTCGTCGACTATCATGACTTCTCCATCCCTTACCATGTAGTCTTTATCTCTTTTCATTATGTAATTACCCTTTAATGCCTGAACCACATGATGCTGTATTTCCATATTTTCAGGATCAGCATAGTTTTCTAGTTTAAAGAACTTCTCAGCTTTTTCAATACCTTCCTCTGTAAGTATTACAGAATTGGACTTTTCATCTACTGTAAAATCTTTCTCTTTCACTAACGTTTTTACAAAATAATCTGCTATTCTATATAACTCAGTAGACTTTTCACCCTCACCTGAAATTATAAGTGGTGTTCTAGCTTCATCAATTAAAATTGAGTCAACTTCGTCTACTATTGCAAAATTCAATCCTCTTTGAACTCTTTCTTCCTTGTAGACAACCATATTATCTCTAAGGTAATCAAATCCATATTCACTGTTAGTTCCATATGTTATATCACAATTATAAGCCTCTTGTCTTTGAGCTTGATCTAAATCGTGAAGTATTACTCCTACCTTAAGTCCTAAAAATTCATATACAGGAGCCATGGTATCTCTATCTCTTTTTGCAAGATAGTCATTTACTGTAACTATATGAACTCCTTTTCCTGCAAGTGCGTTAAGATATGCTGGTGCAGTTGCAACAAGAGTTTTACCTTCACCTGTTCTCATTTCAGCTATTCTTCCTTGGTGAAGAACTATTCCACCTATGAGCTGCACTCTATAATGCTTTAATCCTATGGTTCTCCATGCTGCTTCTCTAGCTACCGCAAAAGCTTCTGGTAAGATGTCATTTAAAGTTTCTCCTTTGGCAAGTCTTTCTTTAAACTCATCAGTTTTAGCTCTAAGCTCTTCATCACTTAAGCTTTGCGTCTTGGAGTCTAAGGCATCTATTTTGTCTACAATAGGATTTATTCTCTTTAATTCTTTATCGCTATATGATCCAAATATTTTCTGAAAAATTTTCATTTTTTTCATCCTCACTATATTAAATTTATCCGATGACTATCCGTTCTCATACTTCTATATTTATATGAAACTCCATCCGACCCAAGTTTCATCTTATATACACCTTATAGATTATAACATCTAATTACCAGCTATTCAACTTTTATGATGGTCAGTCTTACATAGTTTAAAAATTTGTTACATTTTAAACATTTAACTTATCCGATGACTGCCGGCTCTAATGCTCCCATCACTATATGAAACTTCATCTCATTGCAGTTTCACTTCATACACATTATATTATGCCATATTTTTCTCCATATATTATAATAATTTTAAACTAAAAGAGGAAGCTTAAAGCTTCCTCTTTTTTAAAATTGTGATTCTATTTAAACCATAATTATAATCTTTTCTTTTATATATTACATTTACATCTGAACTATCAGCATCTTGGTTTAAAATTGTGATTCTATTAAACCATAATTACCATCTTTTCTTTTATATACTACATTTACATCTGAACTATCAGCATCTTGATATACGAAAAAATTATGTCCAACCAGTTCCATCTGAAGAACTGCTTCTTCTGCTGACATTGGTTTCATTGCAAATCTTTTAGTCCTTACTATTCTAGGTTCATTTACATCATCATCATTATACTTAAAATCAGGTATGGACTGAAATCTAAGTGAATCATCATGATATTTTTTTTGAAGTTTTGTCTTTTGTTTTCTTATCTGTCCTTCTAATGAATCTACAACTAAGTCAACTGCTGCATACATATCATCATGTACTTCTTCTGCTCTTAGTACTACTCCACCAAAGAAAATACTTACTTCAATAATTTGTCTATTTTTTTCTACGCTCAATGTAGCTTGAGCTTCTATTTGAGGTTTGAAATATTTTTCCAGCTTTGATAATTTTTTCTCAACTACGTTCTTTAATGCACTAGTTATCTCAATATTCTTTCCACTTACTGTTATATACATATTTCCAGCCCCTTTCGTCTACTGGTGAGTACTCTCACCTTATCATAATGAAAACTTACACCATAATGTGAATTTTATGGGTATATGTTTAATTTTTGTTAACTCTATTTTAATACGATTTATGATAAATTACAAGAGATAATGTTAGAATTAACAAAATATTGTGCAAATTATCAAGTTATTGTTTTTTTAAAATCTTCTATTGATTTTTTATTTTATAGTTACAATAGTATTATGTTCAAAACTCAAAAAAAAATTAAAGTTCTTAACTTTTTTTAAATTAAGAACTTTAATTTTAAATATTAAGTTAGTTGACCTGGTTTTTGACCCCACACTCGCCTGCTGGAGCTGTCGCTACTCGGAATTAACCTCTCACTACTGACACTCTCGCCTTTTAAGACGGCAGGACTTACCTCTAAACCGCACCATGCTCATTAAACATTTTATTTAACTTACGTGGATCGTTTTGCCTGCGACTGGCATCGATTTTCAACCACAAACCTAACCTAACATAATAAAATTATACTCTACTTTTCGCTCCAGTCAATATGATAATTTCTTCCGCATCCCATTTCATTAATTCATATGCACAGCTAAACGCAGTAGCACCAGTGGTTATAACGTCATCTACCAGTAAAATTTTTTTATTTTTAACATTATCTTTATTTATAATTCTAAAACTATCAAGGACATTATTCCATCTCTCAATTCCATTTAACCCAATTTGGTCTTTTGTTTGTTTTATTTTGTCTAAACAGTGAATTACAGGTATATTCATTTCATTTCCAATAATCTTAGCCAAATATTCACTTTGATTATATCCTCTTTTTTTCATAGCTACTTTTGTCATAGGAATATATGATATAAAATCAAAATAGATATTTTGGGTCTTTATTATATTTATCATATATCCGGCTATAACCTCTCCAGCTTTAAAATTACTCTTATATTTTAACTTCAATATGAGTTCCATCATGGCACCAGAATAGTAGGATACGCTATAGTAACTAAACTTAGTGTTACCTTGTTCTACCGTAAAAATGCCATCACAAAACTTTATACTTCTTTCGCATTTATTACAAAGAAGATTATCTTCATCAATATCTTCTCCGCACAAAACACACTTTTCATCAGTTGGATATATTACCTGTAAAATGCAATCCCATATAAATTTTAAATTTTCAACAATCCCATTTCCCATGCTTCTTTATTAAAATTTCTAGTTATATTTTTTGCTTTTTCCATATTTTCTGTTTCTTCATTAGCTAAAAATATAACTTCTCCTTTCGAATCCTTTTCGCTTCTTCCTACGCTTCCACAAAAGTAGATGAGTTTTTTATAGTCAAATTCTGAATGATCAGCAAAATAAACCATAACATCTACATTTATAGAATCAGAAAAAATCTTCTCGAAATCATTCGTAATAATAACAACTTTCTTCATTTTTTGAAAATTAGCAATTAATCTTTTGTCTGTTTTACCTTTTGTAAAGCAGACAATACTTTTACTAATATTACGACAGTAATTACTAATATAGAAATATACGTTTTCTAACTTTTCTTCATCCGGAACACATATTATGACTTTTCTATCAGAGTTTATAGACCATTTTAAATAATCATATACAACAAAGGGTATGTCCTTATTAATATCTATTCTTGTTAATATAGTCCTTGGCTCAACTATAGGAATTCTATTATCTTTGACCGGCAAAACAAGTTCTCTATTATTTTTCAATACATTTTCTATAGAATAAACTATCAATTTTGTACTCTCATTAGACATTTTAGACATTAAATCTAATACTTCATAGTTACCATAGCTAGGAAAACTTCTTATATCATCATAAATGACTAAATCAAATTTTTCTTCTAATTGAATTGCATTAGCAAAATTACATATTCTTAACCTGCAATTTATATTTGTTTTTATGCTTTTTATATAGGTATAATCTCTAAAATCCGTACATTTCTTTATTCCATTCATTATATTAACATCATCATGCTTTTCATTGGTAATATATATTACTTTTTTATTTTTTCCCACATAATACAATATTACCTTCATAAATATTTCTGATGAATTATATGGAGCTGATATCACATTCAGAAAACGTTCATTACCAGTACTCCACTTCAATATCTCATTTCCTATCTTTTCTTTTTCATCCTTTAAGCTCTTCTTTTTGAATAAGAACATCATCTTCACTCTCCATTATGTCCATTATTCTACGTTTTAATAGTGAATATCTTTCAAAACTTTTATTGTTGTTTATCATAAATTGAACAGCTTTCAAATCTCCTACTAAAACTACTAATTGTTTTGCCCTGGTTATTGCAGTATAAAGTAAGTTTCTATTCATTAATAGTGGTGCACCCATAAACATGGGTATAATAACAACCGGGAATTCACTTCCTTGACTCTTATGAATCGTTATAGCATATGCTAAATCAATTTCATCTAGATATACATTGTCGTATATAACCTTTCTTTCGTCGTCAAATATTACCGCCAATGTCTGTTTTTCTTCATCTATACTGTCTATATAGCCCACATCACCATTAAAGATACCTACCCCTTCTTTTTCACCCTCACCGCCTATCCTTTCCCATTTTAACAGATAGTTATTTTTAGTTTGCATTATTTTGTCACCAACTCTAAATATCATATCCTTAAATTCTTTTTCTTTTTTTCCCTCATCCTTGGAATTCAGAATATCCTGAAGTCTTTTATTTAAGTTTGAAACTCCTAATATTCCCTTTCTCATAGGTGAGAGTATTTGTATATGGTGCATTTTATTCCAATTTATATTAAATTCAGGAAGCCTTTTATCTATCAGTGATATTACAGTATCCATGATTTTATTAGGTTCTTCACATTGTATAAAGTAGAAGTCCTTATCTCTTTTATTTAATACAGGCATTTCACCTTCATTAATTTTATGTGCATTTACAATAATCATACTTTCTTGCGATTGTCTAAAAATTTCTTTTAGTCTTACTACCTTTATGCACTTACTTTCAATTAAGTCTCTAAGTACATTACCAGGTCCAACTGAGGGAAGCTGATCTACATCTCCTACAATTATAATTCTAGTTCCTAAGGATACTGCTTTAAGAAGATTATTCATAAGTATTATATCTATCATTGATGCCTCATCTATTATGATTACATCGCACTCTAAAGGTGTCTCTTCACCTCTTGAAAACAGAAGATTTGCACTTCCTTCACTTACTCCCATTTCCAAAAGTCTATGTATAGTTTTTGCCTCTCTTCCTGTAGCCTCTGTCATTCTTTTGGCTGCCCTTCCTGTAGGAGCGCTCATATAAACTTTCAGATTTGTCTTTTCAAATATTTGAGTTATACAATTTATTATTGTAGTTTTACCAGTACCAGGTCCCCCCGTTATTATTTCAACTCCATTTTCTATCGCCCCACGTATTGCTTCTTTTTGTGAAGGTGCAAATTCTATACAACTATTTTTTTCAAAATTCTTTATTTCCTCGTCTACATTTATCCCTATATTATCATATTTACTTAAAGCTAAAGAAAGCACTTTTTTTGTAACTCCCAATTCACAATAGTAATAAGCAATGGAAAATACACAAACTTTATCATCAATTTTTTCTAACTTTAACTTACCGTTTACAGAACTATCGTATATATTTTCCTCAATTTCCTTTTTTGATACTCCAAGTATATCAACACCATCTTTTATCAATGTTTCTAATGGTATATATGTATTACCAAGTGCACAAAATTGATTTATTAAATATCCTATACCACTTTGTATCCTGAAAGGAGAATTTGATTCAATCCCTAAACTTCTGGCAATTTTATCTGCAATTTTAAAACCTATTCCTGCTATCTCATCAGTTAGAACATATGGATTTTCTTTCACAACTTTTATGGAATTCTCCCCAAATCTTTTATGAATTTTTACACATTGGTTCGGTGTGACTCCATATGTTTGTAGAAAAATCATTATATTTCTAATTTCATTCTGTTTTGAATATGACTCATATATTAAAGCTATTTTTTTCGCTCCTATGCCTTCTATTTCTTTCAATCTTTCTATTTTGTTATCTAATATATTTAAGGTCTCTTCTCCGAATTTTTCTACAATCTTTTTTGCAGTGACAGGACCTATTCCAGCTATTATTCCCGAGGATAAATACCTTTCTATACCAACAATTGAACTGGGTACTATTTCTTCACATCCATTTACTTTAAATTGTTGACCAAATTGAGGATGTAAAACCCACTCACCAAGTAACTTAAGATTTTGACCTTCTGATATATAAGGTATACATCCAACTATCGTTATGCTTTCTTTTTTTTCTCTAATTCTCGCTACTACATAACCATTTTCTTCATTTTGAAATACTATATCCTCCACAATGCCCTGTATTTCCTGCATAAGATCTCTCTCCCATTTCCTATTCTTTTCACTTAATAATCTTTCCATCTGATTCAAGTTTTCACTTCATAATTATAACATATCCATAACATGTAAATACTAAACTTTTTTATGTTTGTAATTAAAACTTAATAAGTACTAGATTAGTTATAAGTTTCACTTATAGAAAAAAGTTCTTATGCATATGCATAAGAACTTTTTTCTATAAGAATTTCTTTATTTCTTCAACTTTATTTAAATTTTCCCATGGAACATCAACATCAGTTCTTCCAAAATGTCCATAAGCTGCTACCTGTCTATAAAGTGGTCTCTTTAAATCTAAGTCCCTTATTATAGCTGCTGGTCTTAAGTCGAATATTTTGTTTACTATTTCTATAATCTTGTCACTTTCTATTTTGCCTGTTCCAAAAGTATCTACTGTAATTGATACAGGTTTAGCAACACCTATAGCGTAAGCAAGCTGTATTTCCAATTTATCTGCAACTCCTGCAGCAACAAGGTTTTTAGCAACCCATCTTGCCGCATATGCAGCTGATCTATCAACCTTAGTTGGATCTTTTCCTGAGAAAGCTCCACCACCATGTCTTCCTGATCCACCATATGTATCAACTATAATTTTTCTTCCTGTTAAGCCTGAATCTCCCTGAGGTCCTCCAACTACAAATCTTCCTGTTGGATTTATAAAGTATTTAGTTTTGTCATCTAAAAGTTCTGCTGGTATAACAGCCTTTATTACATACTCTAACATATCCTTTTCTATTTGTTCACGAGTTATATCTGGATTATGTTGAGTTGAGATTACAATTGTGTCAATTCTAACAGGTTTATCATTTTCATATTCTACAGTAACCTGTGTTTTTCCATCTGGTCTTAAATATTTTAAAGTTTTATTCTTTCGTACTTCTGCTAATCTTCTTGAAAGCTTGTGTGACATATTTATTGGCATAGGCATATATTCAGGTGTTTCGTTTGTAGCAAAACCAAACATCATTCCTTGATCTCCTGCACCTATAGCTTCCATCTTATCCATTTGACCCATTTTAGATTCAAGTGCTTCATTTACTCCCATTGCTATATCTGATGATTGCTCATCTATAGTTGTCATAACTGCACATGTATCACAGTCGAAACCGAACTTAGCCCTTGTATATCCTATTTCTTCTATAGTTTTTCTAACTATTTTAGGGATATCAACATAACAGCTAGTTGATATTTCTCCCATAACCATAACTATACCTGTAGTAACTGTTGTTTCACAAGCTACTCTTCCATTTGGATCTTGCTCTAATATAGAATCAAGAATAGCATCTGAAATCTGGTCACACATTTTATCTGGATGTCCTTCAGTAACTGATTCTGATGTAAACAGTCTTCTCATAATTTATCCCTCCATATTTACAAAAAATAAAACCTCTTCAATAAGAAGAGGTTAAATAATCTTAACAACTCTCTTATCTCGCAGGTTACACTGCAGGAATTGGCACCTTAGCTTAAATGCTGGTTGCCGGGTTTCACAGGGCCCTTTCCCTCCACCTCTCTTGATAAGAGTTTTATTCATTTTTGTGTTATATATTACATCTAAAAAAATAAAACACTTAAAAAGTGTTTTATGTATGGTGGAGGAAGATGGATTCGAACCATCGAAATCGACGATAACAGATTTACAGTCTGCCCCCTTTGGCCACTCGGGAATTCCTCCATATTTTTTTGTGGTGCTGGCAGCAAGAATCGAACTCGCGACCTACTGATTACAAGTCAGTTGCTCTACCTGCTGAGCTATGCCAGCTTAATAATATTGTTTTTTTAATGGTGGGCACAACAGGGTTCGAACCTGTGACCCCCTGCTTGTAAGGCAGGTGCTCTCCCAGCTGAGCTATGCGCCCGTATTAATGGTGGAGGAAGATGGATTCGAACCATCGAAATCGACGATAACAGATTTACAGTCTGCCCCCTTTGGCCGCTCGGGAATTCCTCCGTATTTTTTTGTGGTGCTGGCAGCAAGAATCGAACTCGCGACCTACTGATTACAAGTCAGTTGCTCTACCTGCTGAGCTATGCCAGCCCATTACATCTTGTTGTGTTTGTTGCGTTTGTTGTTTACTAATCGCTTCAACATGGATTAGTATACACTGTTGCAATATTATTTTCAAATAGGTTTTTAGACCATTTAAGACTATTTATTCACATTACGACATTTTCTCTTCTTAAATCTTTGTTTTGCTTCAATATTCTCGATAATCTGATTAATTTATTTCATATAAATTTTATGAAATAAAAAATAACTCCACTAATATCACTTAGTAAAATTATTTTTATTTGATAATCTAGAAATTAAGTTCTTCATTGTTCTACTACATCAATATTTATGACTTTTTTTACTACTTCTTTTACCTTATCATAATCTTTTTCAGAGAGTCTTTCTTTAAGCAATTTAATGGTGTTCTTTATATCTTCATCACTGCCACCTTGAAGATATTTTTTTACTTTCTCATAGTCAACAGCTGATAATTTGCTTGCTATTGATAGAAGACTTCCTTTATCCGAAATTGTTAAGGTATCGTTAATTTTTGACCTTGAAACTTTAAATACTGGCACATCTTCCTTTAATAGACTATTTGTGTCACTAACATCCTTATCATCGTGTTTAGCTAAGCTTTGTTCCGTTGAACTATTTTTACCGTCTATTTTACCGTCTATTGAATTATTTTGTTTATATATTTTATTTTTTGTATCGTCTTGACTTAAAAACTCTTGTTTATCCTGCGCTAATTCTTGATTCATCCTATCCATTTTAAATTTTTTATACTTTTCTGATGTAACAGGTGAAGTAGGGATATTCCCTTTAATCACATTATCGTTATTTACTTTGATTTCCTTGTTTATGCTAGCATCCTTTTCTATACTATTGTTTTTTTGTGTACTATTGCTTTGTTTTTCTAAATTAATATGTTTTTTATTAATTACTAAAATTTTATCTTTTATTAAATTTGCCTTATCATTTATCTGATCTGAGAATAACATTATTAAAACACAAAATATTGTAAATAGAACTACAATATATGATTGAATTTTCTTATTCATAAATACACCATCCTTGCACCTATACTATTATCCCTTAAAATTTATTTTTTATTCTTATTAGCTTAATATTTCGCAAATTTCCTTCATATAAATTATTAAGGAGGTGTATCTATTGAATAGAATAAAGGCTAATTTTAAAAATCCATTAGCATATTATGAACTTGCATTTTTTTTGAAAGATTATATTAACAAGGATACAATTATAGTATGTATTGGGACTGATAGATGCATAGGGGATTGCCTTGGCCCCTTAGTAGGAACATTACTAAAATCTAAAAACTTCCCATTACCTGTATATGGCACAGTTTCAGACCCTATACACGCTTTAAATATTGATAAAAAATTAAATGAAATCAAACTATTGCACCCTCATAATAACATTATAGGTATAGATGCATGTCTTGGTGATTCAGATAGTATAGGTGAGATTCAGGCTAGAGATTACCCAGTTCATCCCGGTAAAGGAGTAGGTAAATCCTTGCCCAACGTTGGCGAGACATCCATAATAGGCATAGTAGATTCTAATGATAATGACGAGATATTTAATAGTAATAATATAAGATTAAGCTTAGTATTAAGTATGGCTAAGATAATAACCCATGCTTTAATTCATTCTTACTATCTTTACGATAATATTAAAACAACTTAAATAAAAAAAGCAAAATCCTAATAATACTTTAGGATTTTGCTTTTCTATCATTAGTCTATTAAAGTTATATCATCACCAATAAATGTAACTTCCATTTTCTCTAAATACTCTAGTACTTTACCTGTTCCTATCGCCACACATGATATTGCCTCGTCAGCTACATATACCGGCACCTTTGTTACCTCTTGTATCAAATTATTAAGTCCATTTAATAAGGCTCCTCCACCAGTCATCACTATGCCTTTATCAGCTATATCTGCTGCTAATTCTGGTGGTGTTTTTTCTAGTACTGCATGAGTTATTTCTGCTATTGCATTTACGGTTTCCCTTAATGCTTCCCTCATCTCATCTGAGGACACTGTTATATTCTTGGGAAGACCTGAAATTAGGTCTCTTCCTCTTATTTCCATAACCACTTTTTCTTCTCTTTCAAATGCAGAACCTATATTTATTTTTAAATCTTCTGCAGTTCTTTCTCCAATCATCAATTTATGTTCTTTTCTTATATATCGCATTATTGCTTCATCGAACTTGTCTCCTGCGACCTTAATAGATGATCTTACAACTATTCCACCTAAAGAAATAACTGCAATATCAGTAGTACCGCCTCCAATGTCAATGACCATATTTCCACTTGCCTTTGTGATATCAATACCTGCTCCAATGGCTGCTGCTAAAGGCTCTTCTATCAAAAACACTTTCTTTGCCCCAGCATTCTTAGCTGCATCGATTACAGCTCTTTTTTCAACTTCTGTGGCCTCACAAGGAACACATACTACAACCCTAGGGGCTGACATTCTTCTCTTACCACAAGCCTTTGATATAAAATACTTTAGCATCTTTTCTGTTATATCATAATCGGATATAACTCCATCCCTTAACGGACGAATTGCTACGATATTGCCAGGTGTCCTACCTATCATTTGCCACGCTTCTTCGCCTACAGCTAGTACCTTATTTTTATTTTTATCTATAGCTACAACTGAAGGTTCTTTTAATATTACTCCCTTACCTTTAATATAAACAAGCACTGTGGCTGTACCCAAATCAATTCCCATATCGGTTCCTATACTAAAAAACATTCCTTTTTTCACTCCTACTCTTCCCCACATTTTTTATAATAAAAACATGAAATTTGTCTGTTTTTATTATATCTTCACATTTTAATTATAATAGGAATGTTTTTAACCTTCAATAGCTTTATATTTCATTTTAGTTGCCTTGCCACCTCTTATATGTCTTTCTGCTTTATTATAATCTAAAATAACTTTAGCTTCTTCGGCAATTTGAGGATTTATTTTAGGTAACCTTTCTGTCATATCTTTGTGTATGGTACTTTTACTTACTCCAAAAACTTTCGCTGTTTTTCTTATTGTAGCCTTTGATCCTATAATATATTTTGCTACTTCTAAAACTCTTTCTTCAATGTAATCTTTCAACGTGGTACCTCCTTAATCCTTCTATATTTATAAATATGCTGTTTCGCATTTTTAAATTCATTGTATGGGCCATTTTCCGATAAACTTCTCGGAAAATGGCTAAATATTAATACTTTAAATATTTTGCTGGATCAACAAAGTCTTTTCCCTTTAAAATTGCAAAGTGTAGATGATCTCCATATTTTTCATAAGCTGATCTTAATGTAGTTTTACCAACTAATCCAATAACTGTTCCTTTAGTTATTGACTGACCTTTGGTAACTTTCACTTTTGAATCTAGGTTAGAATAAACTGTTTTTAATCCATTTTGATGATTAATAACAATTTGTACTCCATCTTGTGTAGCACTATTAACTTCTTCTACCTTTCCATCCATTGCAGCAAATACAGGTTTCCCCAAGTCAGACTTTAAATCGTAGCCTAAATTAGGTCTATAACTAGCTGTTGAATCCCAATAAACAGGATCTTCAGAATAAGCTCTTGCTATACTCCCTTCTACAGGTTTTTGAAAGCTAGTATTTACTGAATTAGAAACTCCTTGTGAACTTGTTTCAGTCTTAGGAGCAACAGTTTCAGTCTTGCTACCTTTCTTTACTTGAAGAGCATTATCATAATTTAAAGAAGGCTCATTGCCAGATTTAGCAACTTCTTTACTTGATTTTTGTTCCACTGCATTGCTTTGCTTAACTGCCGTATTATCTATGTGCCTATTGTTTTTTGCAGTTAAAACAGCTACAGTAGCTACTACACATAAGCAAACAAACAATACTACATAAAACCCCTCCTTCTTAAAGAAATTTAATGTTTTGTTGAAAATTTTTCTGTCCATACGAACACCTCCTTTTTGTAGTTTGTCCAGAGCATAGTAAAAAATACATATTTTATGAAATTTTTTTTCTATTATTTTCATGTTTTTTTGACAAATAAAAAAAAGATAGGAAAAAAACTTTTTTAGAGTTTTTTCCCTATCTTTAACTAGGATTTAACTTGTTCCATGAATTTCATTTCATTGACTATTAATTTTAGTGATTTCTATACCTTTATAATAATGGTCTAGTATATCCTTATAACTTTTACCTGACTTAGCCATAGCATTAGCTCCCCACTGGCTCATGCCAACCCCATGTCCATAACCAATACAACTTATTTCTATGCTGTTAGAATTAAACTTGATATTAAAATTAGCTGAATTTAATCCCATTATACTTCTAAATTTAACCCCCGCTAAAGTTATTCTTCCTACTTTAAGTTCCTTTACCGATCCACCCTCAGTTCTACTTTTTATCTCTACTCCATTTTTTAAAGTTCCAATGGTTAATCCTGAATTGGAGTATTGAGAATTAATTTTATCTATAAAGTCGCTATATGAAACTTTCACTGTACTTCTATACTTTGGTGCAACCTCTTCACCGGGGCTACTTACACTTTTTAAGTAGGTTTCCTCATCTGAAAAAACATCTGATGCATTTTCTGTCTTTCCACTGCTAACTGCAAAGTAAAAAGGCTCCATTACAAGCTTTCCATTAACAGTCAAAACTTCTCCTGCTGTTTCCTTTACAGCATCAGTTACTTTATTCCAATATTCATTTTTTTTACTTTGGGGCCAAGATTTTAATCTATCATCTTTATGAATAAATACTTGACACTGTATAGTATCACACACATTCGCCCCTGTGTTACTTTTATACTTCTTTCCCCCGAATTCCTCCATATGAGCTAAGGCAAAAGTTCTTGCAGCTACAGACTGAGCTCTCAATGCGTCTGGCGCAAATTCAACAGGCATTTCTGCCGAAACAACTCCTCTAACATATTCTTCAAGAAACATCTCTTCTACTTTATTTTCCTTTGTTATGTATACTTTTATTTTAGGCCCACCTCCGTTAGTTTCGTTAAATACTACATTATTTGATTTCATAAGAAACTTAGGAATAACAGCCTTTGTAAAACTAGAATTATTTTGACCCAAGCCCACAATAAATATTGAAAGTGCTATTATAAAAAACACGCTCATCAAAATCATCAGGAAAAATCTTTTTAAGTGTATTGAAACAATGATTCTTCTCATACTGTAACCCCCTGAAACTCTTTAGTGAAATACAATATAAGTTTATTTTAAATATATAAAAAATATTACCAAATCTTTTTTTATTTCAAAAAAAGAGAAGATTTTTGTTCTAATCTTCTCTTCTACTAAATATATTAATACAGTGGAAGGTTATACATTTACCCTCTCTATGTCTGCACCTAACCCCTTAAATTTTTTTTCTATGCCAACATATCCTCTGTCTACGTGGTATATATCAGTAACTTCAGTTTCCCCCTCAGCAACTAACCCACATAGTATAAGGGCTGCCCCAGCTCTTAAATCAGTTGCTCTAACTTCTGCACCTGTAAGCTTATTAACGCCTTCTATAACAGCGCTCCTTCCATCTATTTTTATATTAGCACCCATTCTTTTCATTTCAGCTGCATGCATAAATCGGTTTTCAAAAATTGTTTCGGTTATTATACTAGTTCCGCGTATTGTGCATAATAATCCTGTAATCTGAGACTGCATATCTGTTGGAAATCCTGGATAAGGCATAGTTTTAATGTCAATAGGTTTTAAGTCACCTGTTCCATCCACAATCATACTATCTCCATCTATTTTTATAAAAACCCCTGCTTCAGTTAACTTCGCTATTACAGGCTTTAGGTGTTCCTCGTTAATACCATTAATTTTAATTCTGCTTCTTGTTATAGCAGCTGCTATCATAAAAGTACCAGCTTCAATTCTATCATATATTGGTCTATGGGTTGTTCCCCTTAAGCTTTTAACTCCAATTATACGAATTGTGCCTGAACCTGCACCGATGACATTAGCTCCCATACTATTTAAAAACTTGCCTAAATCCTCAATCTCTGGTTCTTCTGCTGCATTTTCTATAACTGTTTCACCTTCAGCCATAACTGCAGCCATCATTATGTTTTCTGTGGCTCCTACAGAAGGGAAATCTAAATAGATTTTACTTCCTATAAGCTTTTTAGCATATGCTTCTACATATCCATGACCAACATTCACTTCTGCTCCAAGAGCACTAAATCCTTTTAAATGTAAATCTATTGGTCTTGTTCCTATATTACAACCTCCAGGTAAAGATAATTTAAACTTTCCAAACCTAGATATCATAGGTCCCATCAGCAAAAATGATCCCCTCATTCTTCTTACTAGTTCACCTGAAGGCTCGCAATCTTTTATAGCTGAGCTATCAATTATAATTCTGTTATTTTTTCTATCTATATCTATACCAGCACAAACAGTTCTAAGCACATCACTTATGACAAAAACATCTTCTAACATAGGTGCTTGATCAATTATACATTTATCACCACTTAATATACATCCAGCAATAATAGGCAATACGGAGTTCTTAGCGGTGCTTATATTTACTTCGCCTCTTAATGAGTTTCCTCCCCTAACTATTATTTTACTCATATTTATCCTCCATTCACAATTGCTAATATGTTATAACTATTTCAGGTGTTCCAATAATAATATAACTACCTGATGAGTATTTACACACAGCATAATTAAAGTCTATCTTTTCACCACCACTTTCAATTGAATCATATCTTGCTGTATATGCTGTAGTACTATATCCATTTTCTAAAGATATAGTATTAATATTGGTTGTTCCTTGTTCTTTTAAAAGTTTTAATATTTCTTTATTAGTAAATTCAATATTATCATTTGGCATCTTTGATTTTAGATACATAAAATACTTACCAGTAATCTTTTTATTTTCTAAACATTGTTGCAATCTATTTTTTAACTCTTCTAATGAATTCTTATTATCTGTCTTTACAATATTTATAGTTACAACATTATGATTTTCATAATGCATGGTTTCTATGTAACCATTTACATTATTTTTTCCAAATTCTACACAATAAGCTTGTTCATTCTTTAATACATTTGTGTTCCAACCATCGTAAAAGTCTAAGCTTTTTAATATATCATTACATATATTTTCTCTATTTTCATCTGTCGTAAATTCTACCGTTATACCACATTCTACTGTGTTACTATTTGTTTTTTTTAAAATATCATCAAATAGCTCTGAGTCTTTTTTAGTTACAGAGAAACCTGTCATTAACAATATCATTGTAAATATTAGCAATCCCTTTAATATAATAGATTTTTTTTTCATTTTATTCACTCTGTAATTATAACCTACAGAGTTCTTCACCCCCTCTTCTTCCCTTTAAAATTATGGACAACTATTTAAAGATATATTCAATTTATTGGGAAATAACTTGTTAATAATCTGCATAAAGTGGGTTATCAACAAGGAGTGAGTTATATTTTAAGAAATGTCAAATAGCTCCTAAAAAATACTATTACATAGCTTTTGTAGGTAGTGATAAAACTTCTTTATTCTCAATTATCTATGAATTTATGAGGTTGTCTTAGTTTTTGTATATTACCAATATATAACTACATACAACAAAATGTGCAACTTTTTTTTAAAGAGTTGAAATAAAAAAAACAACAGAGAATCTATTAAACTCTCTGTTGTTTGAAAACAAACTAAATTTATTTTAACTTTTCTCTAGCAAGTGCTCTAGCTAACGCTAGTTCTGCTCTTTCAATATCAACATTATCTTTGCCTTTTAACCTGTTTTCTGCTCTTTTTTTAGCCTCTTCAGCTCTGTTAAAATCTACCTCTTCTGGCCACTCACAAGCATCACATAGAATTTTAATATTGTTATCTTTTACTTCCAATATTCCTGTGGACGTAAATGCTCTAAGCTTTTTACCACTTTTTTCAGTAATTTCTGTAACAGATGGTTTTAACGTTGTTACTAAAGGCATATGATTAGGCATTATTCCTATACCACCTTGAGTACTATCAGTTAACACTTGCGTAACCTCACTATTATAAAATTCCCTTTCAGGAGTAAGGATAGTTAATTTTAAAGCGTCTGCCATATTAGCCACCTAGCTTTCCATCATTGCTTTTGCTTTTTGAACTACCTCATCAATAGTTCCTGTAAATAAGAATGCTGCTTCTGGTAAGCTATCGTGCTTGCCTTCAAGTATTTCTTTGAAGCCTCTTACAGTTTCCTTTATAGGAACATATGCGCCCTTCATTCCTGTAAATTGTTCAGCAACAGCAAATGGTTGAGATAAGAATCTTTGAATTCTTCTAGCTCTTACAACCACTAATCTATCTGTTTCTGAAAGTTCATCTACACCAAGAATTGCGATTATATCTTGAAGTTCTCTATATCTTTGAAGTATATGCTTAACATCTGCAGCCATTTGATAATGCTCTTCTCCTACTACTCTTGGGTCAAGAATTCTTGAACTTGACTCTAGTGGATCAACTGCAGGGTATATTCCAAGCTCTGTTATAGCTCTTGAAAGAACTGTTGTAGCATCAAGGTGAGAGAATGTAGTTGCTGGTGCTGGGTCAGTTAAGTCATCAGCAGGTACGTATACAGCCTGAACGGATGTAATTGAACCTTGCTTTGTTGACGTTATTCTTTCCTGTAAAGCACCCATCTCAGTTGCAAGTGTTGGCTGATATCCAACGGCACTTGGTATTCTTCCAAGTAGTGCTGAAACCTCTGAACCAGCTTGCGTAAATCTGAATATGTTATCTATAAATAGAAGCACATCCTGACCTTGATCTCTAAAGTACTCAGCCATAGTAAGTCCTGTTAACGCAACTCTCATTCTCGCTCCAGGTGGCTCATTCATCTGACCGAATACCAAAGCAGTTTTATCAATAACTCCAGATTCCTTCATTTCATAATAAAGGTCATTACCTTCTCTTGTTCTTTCTCCAACACCTGTAAATACAGATAAACCACCATGTTCTTTAGCTATATTGTTTATAAGTTCTTGGATAAGAACTGTCTTACCAACTCCCGCACCACCAAATAGTCCTATTTTTCCACCTCTTTGATATGGTGCAAGAAGATCTATAACCTTAATACCTGTTTCGAACATTTCTGGTTTAACAGATTGATCTTCGAAACTTGGTGCTGATCTGTGAATAGGATAATATTTATCCGCAACAACTTCGCCAGCTTCATCTATTGGCTGTCCTAGCATATTGAAAAGTCTTCCTAAAACTGGTTCTCCAACTGGTACGGATATAGGTGAACCTGTATCCACCGCATCCATTCCTCTTTTTAAACCATCTGTAGCCTCCATAGCTATAGTTCTGACAATATCGTCTCCAACGTGTTGTGCAACTTCAGTTATGAGCTTTCTGTCACCAACAGTTATTTCTATGGAATTATATATATTAGGAAGGTGTTCTGTATTGAATTTTATATCTACTACAGGTCCTATAACCTGAACAACTTTGCCCACATTTGGCATTAGTGCACCTCCTTACTTTTGAGCTTCAGCTCCTCCAACTATTTCGGATAGTTCTTGAGTTATAGCTCCTTGTCTTTCTCTATTGTATTTAAGATTTAGTTTATCTAATAAATCATTAGCATTCTTTGTTGCTCCATCCATAGCAGCCATTCTTGAACCTTGTTCACTGGCTTTTGCATGAAGCATATAATTTAATATCTGTTGTTTTAATTGCATAACCACTATGTCATCTACCATTTCATCAATAGATGGCTCAAATTTTACAAAACGTTTGTTTACTTCAGTGTCTTTATTCTCCAAAGGAAGTATTTTTTCTACAGTAACCAACTGCCTTACAGTAGTGAAAAATCTTGTATATACTATATAAACTTCCCCAACTTCTCCTTTGCGGTATAAATCAAGAACCTTATATGTAATAGCTTCTGCTTCCTTTAAGGTAGGTACATCAGGTATATCTACATACTCAGCTGTAGTTTGAAATCTTAATCTATTAAAATACATTCTACCTTTTTGTCCTACTGCTACTATAACAGAATTTTCTCTATCCTTAGATATTATTTCTGCAGTTGCATTTACTACACTGGCATTAAATCCTCCACAAAGTCCTGTATCAGAGCTAAGTGTAATATAAAGCTTTTTCTTACCTTTATTACCATGTATGTAAATACTATTTTCCTCAGCACCTTTAACAAATTCATTAACAATCGCACTAAAGGATTTTGAGTATTTATCATTTACTTCAAGTTTGTTTCTAACCTTCCTGAGTTTAGAGGTGGAAACAATCGCCATGGCTTTGGTTATTTTTTTGGTGCTGGTTATTGATTTAATTCTTCTTTTAATAGCAACAAGTCCTGCCCCTGCCATACTTCACCTCCCGCAAAGGAAAAATTATACCTCTGCTAAAAATATTTTTTTATATTCTTCTATCGCATCACCAAGTTTTTTACTTAAGTCATCAGATAAAGCCTTCTTTTCAACTATCTCCTGACCTATTTCCTTATGGTGTGTATCCATATATTCTATGAATGCATTTTCAAATTCTACAATTTTTTCTACCGGAACATCCATTAAATGTTCTTTAACACCTGCATAAAGAATCATAATTTGCTTTTCTACTGGTACTGGCTTATACTGAGGCTGTTTTAGTATTTCCATTAATCTCTTACCTTTTTCAAGCCTTTTCTTTGACTCTTTATCAAGGTCTGAACCAAATTGAGCAAATGCAGCAAGTTCTCTGTACTGTGCAAGGTCAAGTCTTAATGATCCTGCTACCTGCTTCATAGCCTTAATTTGAGCACTACCACCAACTCTGGATACAGATATACCAGCATTAACAGCCGGTCTTTGTCCTGCATAAAATAACTCAGATTCAAGGAATATCTGACCATCTGTTATAGAAATAACGTTAGTTGGTATGTATGCAGTAACGTCTCCTGCTAGAGTTTCTATTATTGGAAGCGCTGTAAGCGATCCTCCACCAAGCTTATCTGAAAGCTTTGCAGCTCTTTCTAGAAGTCTTGAGTGTACATAGAATACATCTCCAGGATACGCTTCTCTTCCTGGTGGTCTACGAAGTAATAATGACATTGTTCTATAAGCAACTGCGTGCTTAGACAAATCATCATATACAATAAGTACATCTTTTCCTTTATTCATGAAATATTCGCCCATTGTGCAGCCTGCATAAGGTCCAATAAACTGCAATGGTGCTGGTTCTGAAGCTGTAGATGCTACAACTATTGTGTAGTCCATAGCTCCCATTTCTGTAAGATTATTAACTATATGTGCTACTGTTGACTGTTTTTGTCCTATAGCAACATATATGCATATTACATCTTTACCTTTTTGATTTACTATTGTGTCTGTAGCTATAGCAGTTTTACCGGTCTGTCTATCTCCTATTATAAGTTCTCTTTGACCTTTTCCAATAGGAATCATGGAATCTATAGCTTTAATACCTGTTTGTAATGGTTGTTTAACTGACTGCCTAGTTATAACTCCAGGTGCAACAATTTCAACTGGTCTTGTTTCTGTAGTTTTAATAGGGCCTTTTCCATCTATAGGCTGTCCAAGTGAGTTTACAACTCTTCCTACTATATTTTCTCCAACTGGCACTTCAACAACTTTTCCAGTTCTCTTAACTATGTCTCCTTCTTTTATACCTTTTTCAGAACCTAAAAGAACGCATCCTACATTGTCCTGTTCAAGGTTTAGAGCCATAGCATAAACACTGTTTGGAAATTCTAGAAGTTCTCCAGCCATACATTCATTAAGACCATAAACTCTGGCTATACCATCACCTATTTGGATTATTGTACCTGAATCAACTGTCTCTATTTTTTTTTCATATTTTTGAATTTCTTGTTTTATAATTGAAGTTATTTCTTCAGGTTTTATGTTCATAGGCTCACCTCTACTCTCTCTTAAGCATTAATTTTTTCATTTCATCAAGTTTGGATTTTACTGTACCGTCTATTACTTCGTTATCGACTTGAACGTAAACTCCACCAATTATACTTGAATCAATTTCTTCTTCTAGTAATACTTTTTTGTTGAATTTTAACTCAAGCTTCTCAACTAAGTTCTTTTTTTCTTCATCTACAAGAGGAATAACGGTTTTCACTTTAGCAATAACTGTATTACCTTTTTCAAGATGAATCTTTTCCATCTCTTTAAGTTTTCCTTCAAGCTGTAAAATTCTTCCCTTGTCTATAAGTACAAGCAAAAATGATAGCAAATCATCTTCAACTTTCCCCTTAAAAACCTGTTCAAATAATTTCTTTTTACTTGAAGTGCTTACTTGAGGGTGTTTTATAAGTTCTTGGAAATCTTTGTCTCCACTTATTAGAGCTACAATATTTCTTAATTGTTCTAAATACCGCTCTACTTTTCCATTTTCTTCTGCAACCTTATAGATTGCAAGAGCGTATCTCCTATCCAAATATTCATACATAGTTAGATACCTACCTTAGCTATAAAATCCTTTATAAGTCTCCTATGCTGATCTTCATTTACAGATTCTTCTAAAGCCTTTGAAGATAATAAAACAGCTAAATCAACAACTTGTGTCTTTATTCCATCAGCTGCTTTTTCTTTTTCTCTTTCAGCTTCAACTTTAGCTCTGTCAACTATAGCTTCTGCTTCTTGACGAGCTTCTTGTAAAATATCTGAGGAAACTTTATCGGCTTTTACTTTATAATCTTCTACTATAGTTTTACCTTCTTGTCTAGCTTGCTTTAATTTATCTTCATTTTCTTTTCTAAGTTCTTCAGCCTTTATTCTATCTTTTTCTGTTTTACTTATTTTATCGATTATCTCATTTTGTCTATTGCTGATAGTGTCATTTACTGGCTTAAATAGAAAATGCCTCAAGATAAAATATAGTATGGCAAAGTTTATTATAGTAGCTATAATCTGACTCCAATGTATCTCCATCCTGTTATAAAAGCCTCCTTTCAGGAATAGATTTAACTAGTGCTAATAACATTACTTACTGAATATTAATAATAATGCAACTAGTAATGCATAGATTGATGTTGCTTCTGAGAATGCAGCACCTACAACCATTGTACTTATAATCTTACCACTTGCTTCTGGCTGTCTTGACACACCTTCAACTGCTTTACCAGCAGCGTTACCTGTTCCAATTCCTCCTCCTAAACAGCCTATTGCAGCTAAACCTGCACCTATTGCTGCCATTCCTGATACAAATGCTTGTGAATCAATACCCATTTTTCTTCCTCCTTAAATAATTCTTGAAATAATTATATTTTATATTTTTATTGATAGCTAAATATTAGTGTTCTGCTGCTATTTTGATATTAATCATTGTTAACATCATAAATATGACCATTTGAATTGTGCCATCAAACACATCAAAATATGCACTAAGTGGTACTGGGATAACAAGTTGCGCTGCCCAAGCTACATGAGCCAATGCTTCATAAATCATATCCATAATAACAACAGCAGCGGTCATATTACCAAATAATCTCAGTGTTAGAGATATAGGTAGCATAAATCTTTCAATAAGATTTAAAGGCAACATTGCGGCATAAGGTTGAAAGTAGCCTTTAAAGTAATGGCCTATACCTATCTTTTTAATGGCATTTGCCTGTACAACAACAAACGTTATTAATGCTAACCCTGCAACCACACTAAGGTCAAGTGTTGGCGGTTTTACCCCAACTAGACCTGCTAAATTCATAAATAAAAGAAAGATTGCTAAGGTTCCTATGTATGGAACAAAAGACTGATATCCTTCTCCCATATTTTCTTTAACAAGCCCGTTAAAGGTTTCTACAAGCATTTCTACAATATTTTGCCTTCTGTCAGGAATCTTGTTCAAGTTTCTTGTGAAAAGAATAGCTAGTATAGCTACTATAACTATTATTACCCACTGGATTAATAAACTTGAAGTAACACCAAATTTGTACCCAAGTAAATTGAGGTAAAATAAAGGTTCAAACTTTTCCAATTAATCACTTCCCTTCAATATTTAATTGTTTCTTATGTTTATTCCATATAATGTTAATGATATAAAATGTGAACTATATCCTAACATATACGCTACCACATTAAGTTTATTATGTTTAAATAATACTAAACCTATTCCAGCTATAATTACAATTCTTAATAGAAAACCAATTAAAGCAATCGATTTGTATTTGCCGGTATTATGTACAAGTAAATATTCAGCTATTATTCCATTTGATATGAAACTTAAAAGAGCTAATGCTAACCCTAGTAATACTATGCTTGAATAATTTTTTGCAAAAATATTGGTTGTCCCGTATAAAATTGCGGCCAATATTGTATCGAAAATTATAACTTTTTTGAACATATCCTTAAGATCATTTTTCACTTTCATTTCCTCCAGTGACACATACTATGATAACTTATTATATAATCTAAGGAAATATAAATAAAACTCTACTTTTTGCTTATATGGTGAGTATTCTGCTTTAATAGTTGATTTTTTAACAATAATATATACTTTTATCTTCATTGCTTTAATTTTATCCAAATTACTAAATTTATTACGATTTAATTGGCAAATTTTTTTTGAGTAATATATCAAACTTTTGTATAATCGTTTTCATTGACTGTATTCATTTCAATTTTTAACAAGTATACACTTTAATGCTTTCCTCAACTATTACTTTACACTATTACTTTACACTATTTGTTTCAATATTTCAACTATTACTATTAATTCCATATAAATAATTTAATTGAAGTGTTTATTATTTTGACCAGTAATTCCATCAAATGGAAAGAACCTACCGCTCTTCACGAGTTATAGGTTCTCAGTTAATTTCTTGTTAAAAGATAAAATTTCTAAACAAACTCCTTATACTCACTACTTTTTAGTCCAAAATACTGTAATATAGCAGCTACTATTCTTTCTGAAGCTTCACCATCACCATATGGATTTATAGCCTTACTCATTTCATCATATTTCACAGAATCTCCTATTAACTTATTAGCTGTATTAACTATTTTATTTATGTCAGTTCCCACAAGTTTTACAGTTCCAGCTTTAACAGCTTCCGGTCGTTCTGTTACATCTCTCAAAACAAGTACTGGCTTTCCTAAATGGGGTGCTTCTTCTTGTAATCCACCTGAATCTGTCATAATCATATAGCATTTATTCATCAAATTATGAGTTTCTTTAGTATCTAAAGGAGATAATAAGTGTACTCTTTCAACTTCTCCTAAAATTTTATGCACTACATCCTTAACCACAGGATTTAGATGAACAAGGTATACTAATTCTACATCTTTATTTTCTTCAACTATAGTTTTTAAAGCTTTACATATATTTTCTATGCCTTCACCCCAATTTTCTCTTCTATGGGCTGTTACCATTATAACTTTCTTCTTATCATAATCTATGTTATTTAACTCAACATTGTTAAATACATAGCTATCTTCTACTGTAAATTCCATTGCATCGATTACTGTGTTCCCAGTAACAAATACTTGAGTTTCATCAATCCCCTCTCTTAATAAATTATCTTTTGATCCAGAGGTTGGTGCAAAATGTAAATCCGCTACTGCTCCTGTAAGTTTTCTATTCATCTCTTCTGGAAAAGGAAAGTACTTATCGTAAGTTCTAAGTCCTGCTTCTACGTGACCAACCTTTATTTTTTGATAAAATGCAGCTAATGAACCTGCAAATGTTGTTGTAGTATCTCCGTGCACAAGAACTAAATCTGGCTTTTCCTGTTTAAAAATTTCTTCAAGTCCTTCTAATACTCTTGTAGTTATTCCTGTCAAACTTTGTTTTGCTTTCATAATATTCAGATCAAAATCAGGTTTAATATCAAAAAGTTTTAGTACCTGATCCAACATTTCTCTATGTTGGGCTGTTACACAAACCTTGCTTTCTATATTCTTTTCCTCATCAAGTTTCTTTACTAAAGGCGCCATTTTTATGGCTTCAGGCCTTGTTCCAAATATTGTGATAACCTTAATTTTATTCATTTGTATTACCTCCAAGTTTCACTTCATTCTCTGTGTTCAAAAAAACCAAATTTCCAAGCTATTATTACAAGTACAACCATCACCATCGCTAATAAAAAATAGGATCTTTGAGTACTTACCTGCATAGCTATTATAGCAAAGCTTCCAAGAACAGCACTTATTAGATACATTATTATAACTGCCTGTCTTTGTGTAAGCCCCATATCTAATAGCCTATGGTGGAGATGTCCTTTATCGGCTTGCATTATGGGTCTTCCATTCAATTTTCTTCTAATCATAGCAAAAATAATATCATATATAGGTATTCCTAATGCAAGTATTGGCACCGCTATTGCAAAAGCTGCCGCAGATTTTATCGCTCCTTCTATGGATATCGCAGCAAGCAAAAATCCTAGGAGCTGTGCCCCCGTATCACCCATGAATATAGTTGCTGGATTAAAGTTATAAGGCAGAAATCCTAATATAGACCCTGCTAATATAATTGTCAATACAGCCGCTTCTGCTCTATTATTTAATAATGCTATAATAAAAATTGTAATTGCTGATATAAATGCAACTCCCGCAGCCAATCCATCTAGTCCGTCTATCAAATTTAAAGCATTAGTAATGCCTACTACCCATATAATGGTTAGTGGTATAGAGAGTATTCCTACACTTACATAGAGCTCTGAACTACTTATTGGATTTGTAATTAGTGATATTCTTATTCCATATATTATTAGGGATAATGCTGATGCCATTTGAATTAGTAACTTTTGCCAAGGCCTTATGTCAAACTTATCATCTAAGAATCCCCCAATAACTATTATTGTAGCTCCAATTATAATACCTATCTCTGATTCAGACACACTACCAGACTTCAATATTAAAGTTAGAATAAATGAAAAGTATATTGCTAATCCACCAAGAAGAGGTATAGGCTTTTTATGTATTCTTCTATTGTCCTTTGGAATATCTATAACTTTTATTTTCACAGCAAATTTTTTTACAAAAGGGGTAAGTACAGCAGAAATTGCTATTGAAATTACCGCCAAAACATAAAATTTATCCATAAGTTAACCTTCCTTATTAATATTAAGCTATACTGATCTGACTTAAGATCTTGCTTCAATAGGATGATCCTCCTTGAAGTGAATCATCAGTGTCAATCCAATCTTGAATACATATCCCTCTGTAATCGTTTTTTGTATCTCTTATAATTATCTTTTCAATCCCTGCATTTATTATAAATCTTTCGCACAATGAACATGGAGATGCATTGTGTACATACTCTCCTGTTTTTTTCTCCTTGCCCACAAGATACATAGTTGAGCCTATCATATCCTGGCGTCTTGCAGATATTATTGCATTTTGTTCTGCATGTACAGACCTACATAACTCATATCTAGTTCCTCTAGGTACATTTAATTCTTCTCTTCTACAATACCCTAAATCGCAACAATTTTTGCGTCCTCTAGGAGCTCCTGTGTAACCTGTAGATATTATCTCATCCTGTTTCACAATTATGGCTGCAAAATTACGTCTAATACAAGTGCCTCTTTCCAGTATAGTTTCACATATATCTAAATAATAATTATTTTTGTCGATTCTCTCCATTATTACCTCCAAGTATTACTGTATTTAATCTACATAAATATCGCTCAAACTACTTTATTTTTTATTACTATATTTATTCTATACTAAAAATAATGCAATTAAAAGTACTTAAGGCATCTTCAAAAAAATAACTAGTCAGTTGCTAGTATATTTTGTGTCAGATTAAAAATAAGCAGTGAAAATTCCACTGCTTACTTTTAATCTAAACTTTATTTAGTTCCGTATAGTCTATCCCCAGCATCACCTAATCCAGGTACTATATATCCACTTTCATTTAACATTTCATCTATAGATGCAACATATACATCAACATCTGGATGATGATCTGTAACATTTTTTATTCCCTCTGGTGCTGCTATCAGACACATTAATCTTATATTTTTAGCTCCTTTTTTCTTAAGTAGAGCTATTGCATCTACTGCGGAACCACCTGTTGCAAGCATAGGGTCTGTAACAATTACATCTCTTTCTCCTATATCTTGAGGAAGCTTACAGAAGTACTCTACAGGCATTAATGTTTTTTCATCTCTATAAAGTCCTATGTGACCTACTTTTGCTGCTGGAATAAGCTTAATCATACCGCCAACCATTCCAAGACCAGCTCTTAGTATTGGAACTATAGCAACTTTTTTACCTGCAAGCATTTTACATTTAGTTGTACATATTGGTGTTTCTATTTCTACATCTTCCGTTTGTAAATCCCGTGTTACTTCATATGCCATAAGCATAGCAACTTCTTCTACAAGATCTCTAAAATCCTTAGATCCTGTTTTTTTATCCCTTATAAATGCCAATTTATGTAATATTAGTGGATGTGCTATTTGCGTTACTTTACTCACTTTAATTTTCCTCCAATTATGTTTATTCTATTTTTAATAATTTTTTTACTTATCAATATCAACGTCCTTGGTTTTACTTACTGTACTTTTTTTCTATTTCTGCGATTTTGTTTATTCTTTTTTGATGTCTATCACCTTCAAAATTAGAATTTAAAAAAGTATCAACTATATCTATTGCAATACCTACGCCTACAACTCTTTGTCCTAATGCAAGTATATTAGCATTATTGTGTTCCCTACAAGCATGCGCACTAAAAGTGTCTCCACATACTGCTGCTCTTATACCGGTCACCTTATTTGCAGCTATGCTAATTCCAATTCCTGTTCCACAAACCAAAATACCTAAATCATAGTTTTTACTTGCTACTTCTTCTGCTACTTTAAGAGCAAACTCAGGATAATCGCAAGATTGTTCAGTTAAAGTACCAAAATCATTATACTCTATTCCTTTAGTTTCTAAATGCTTAACTATTTCATTTTTTAAATTAAATCCTCCATGATCGCTTCCTATTGCAATTTTCATAAAAATACCTCCAAAGCTTATAAATATTAATTATTTAATTTAAATAATTTATTTTTTAAAAATAAATTATAAATTCACGGCGCGTAAAAAAAGAAGATAATAACATCGTCTAATGCCTATATCTTCTTTAATTTGTTCAATAGCAATAAAATGCTATTCTTTAACTGCTTATAAGTTTGTCTATACACTTCTATATCTCCACCAAATGGATCAACTACATCAGTTTCAAGTAATACATATTCATTTAAAGAATAAACTTTACTCTTAAATTCTGGAAATGCATTAGTTAAAAGATCTCTTATATATGAAGTCATAGTTAAAACTAAATCTGAATTTTCTATCATTTCTTTAGTGATTTGAACCGCTGTTCTTTCACTGAAATTCAAGCCAATGTTTTCCTTAACTACTAATGTTGAATTTTTAGAGGCCTTACTATTTTTTACCACAGTAGCGCCTGCAGAAATAGCTTTTATCTCTTCTATATCACATAAGTTATTGAAAATAGCTTCTGCCATGCAACTTCTACAAGTATTTCCTGTGCAAACAAATAGTATATTTTTCATACCTAACCTCCTAAAAACAATTAAACTTTAGTAATATCAAATCCGGCAGATTTATTTAACCTATTCATAACAGCTACTCCTACGCCCTTTTCTTCAAAGGATTCAGATATAATTATATCAACTTTTTTGTCATCAAAACTTCTAAGTGTTTCAAATAAACCTTGAGATATACTTACCATGTTTTTTCTACTTCCTAAAGATATCACTATACCCTTTGGATAAGATTCCTTAGTCTCATCAGTAGCCATTATGCCTACTACTTCATTTCTATCTATATAATTTTGCACCATTTCATTAATTTTTGCAATAGTTTTTTGTAAATCTCCTTGAACAATTTTTACGGTGGCTTTTGGTGCATAGTGTCTATATTTCATACCTGGTGACTTAGGCTTAAAATCTTTATCTGGTTTTTTCATAATAGCTGGATCAATATATGCATCTTGATCTATCTCTTTAAGCATTTCAAGGGTTATTCCACCTGGTCGTAAAACACAAGTTGGCTGCACAGTACAATCTATTACTGTAGACTCTAAACCTATATCACAAATTTCTCCTCCAAGAATATAATCTACTCTTCCACTTAAATCTTCTATGCATCTCTGTACATCCGTTGGACTAGGTCTCCCTGAAATGTTTGCAGATGGCGCTGCTACAGGAACCTTAGCTGCTCTTATAAGTTCTCTAGCTATAATATTTGACGGCATTCTAATCCCCACACTGGTCAGCGCTGCACTTGTAGCATCTGGAATTATAGATGACTTAGGTAAAATTATTGTCATAGGACCTGGCCAAAATTTATCCATAAACTTACGTGCCATATCTGGTACTTTTTCTACTAACGGCTCTATATCTTCAAAATCCGAAATATGAACTATTAATGGGTTATCTTGTGGTCTTCCTTTCGCTTCGAATATCTTTTTAACAGCGTCATCATCCAAAGCATTCGCACCAAGTCCATAAACCGTTTCTGTTGGAAAGGCCACAAGCCCACCATTTCTTATTATTTTTCCTGCCTCTTCTATAGAAGCTTTATCTAAGTTTTTCTCATCTAACATTATTACTTTTGTATTCATTTTAGTAATAGCACCCCTTTTATAAAATCTTCACCATAATTAAACCTATTATTATTCCACTCAATGTACCTATTGTACTTGTTACCCCATCCCAAAGCTTTGAGGATTCTGGTATCATCTCTCCACAAACTACATATAGCATTATCCCTGATGCAAAAGAAAGGCAAGCACCAAGAACATTTACCGATATATTAGCTATGTAAGTCCCAAACCAAGTACCTATAGCCGTAGGGAATGCTGTTATGAACGCATAAAATAGTATTTTAGGTACTTTAACCCTAGAAGCCATTAGTGGTGCTGAAACGGCAATTCCTTCCGGTATATCATGAATAGCAATAATTAATGCCATTTTAATACCAAGAGTACCGCCTGCAGCAAAGCCGCATCCCATTATTATACCCTCTGGAAAATTATGAATCATAAGTCCTAAGGCAGCCATAAACGCAACCTTTAAATGTTTATTTACATTATCGAAGTTTATTTTGTTATCTATAATAGCAATAACCATTATTCCTATTATACAAAGACTTATAGTCCCGAAAAAATTCCACTTAACAATTGCCTCGGGAATTAAATCAAACACTACCACAGATAACATAAGACCCCCAGCAAAACCTATGATGCTACCTAGAAGCCTATTAGAAGGTTTTTTCACTATTACCCCTAACGAAGCCCCAAGCATTGTACCTATTAAAGATACAATACTACCTATTACCACAATACTAATCATATTTACATCCAAAAAACCACCCTACTTATCAATTACTCATATATCATATTTATTTACGTGGTGTTATATATATGATTAATAATACTGAGAATTTTCACGATAAAATTTTATTTTTTCTATTGCTTCTCCTGTAAAATAAGAATATACGCAGGTTTTGTATATAATATCTAAAAGAGGATATTTATTGAGCCCCCCCCTTTTGATTATAGTATAATAATAATCATTCTCTGGTTGCATAACTTTAATCCTGTTGTAATGATAAGCTATATAAGAATACCGTTTTAGAAAGTTTATACTTATTGGTAACATTCTGTCACTTCTAAATTTAGATCCTGCAATCAAAACTATTTTAAAATCTATAACTTCATCTTTATCAGACAAAATATCTTCAACATGAACTAATAAAACTTTCTCAGTGATTATATTAACTTTTTTATTATTAATTCCTATAGATATTTTTAGTCTATATCCATCATTTTTAAATTTCAAAGATTCATTGCTAATCCTTATAAAAATCGATATAAGTATTAAAGCTTCTATAATTATTAGGTAAAATATATAAAATATATAAACTTTTTTATAAAGAATTAGTATAGATGGCAATGCAAAAAAGATAAAGCACATTGAGAGCAGAAATCTTTTATAAGACTTTTTTTGCTTTCTAATGGCTTTATCTATATTCATTAGTTTACCCCTTTTCTTACGATAATTGTTATATAACTTTAGATGTCTGCTTATTCATTATTTCCCATAGCTTTCATCTTTTCTGCCTGTTCTGTAGTTATTAGAACATCTATTATATCGTCTATATCTCCATCAAGGAATGAATCTAATTTGTATAAAGTTACTCCTATTCTATGATCGGTAACTCTTCCTTGAGGATAGTTATACGTTCTTATTCTTTCACTTCTATCCCCTGTTCCAACCTGACTTTTTCTATCTTCAGCTATACTTGCACTTCTTTCAGCCTGAGCTCTTTCAAATAATCTTGATTTCAGAACCTTCATAGCTTTTTCTTTATTTTTGAGCTGTGACTTTTCGTCCTGACAAGACACTACAAGTCCGGTTGGTAAGTGCGTAATTCTTACAGCTGAATCTGTAGTATTAACACACTGTCCACCGTGCCCTGAAGCTCTAAATACATCTATTCTGACATCATTTGAACTAATTTCAACTTCCACATCATCAACTTCAGGCAAAACTGCTACTGTAGCTGTAGAAGTGTGTATTCTTCCGCTAGATTCAGTATCTGGAACTCTTTGAACTCTGTGGGCTCCACTTTCGTATTTTAACTTACTATACGCCCCAACACCTTTTATCATAAAAACAATTTCCTTAAATCCACCGATATCTGTAGCATTTAGACTTATAGTCTCAATCTTCCAACCTTTACGTTCAGCATATCTTGTATACATTCTTGTTAGATTTGCTGAAAATAGGGCAGCCTCATCTCCACCGGCTCCTCCTCTTATTTCAACAAATACATTCTTATCATCATTAGGATCCTTCGGTAGAAGTAATATTTTTAACTCACTTTCGTTTTCTTCAATAGTACTAGTAAGCTCTTTTATCTCTTCCTGTGCCATTTCTCTCATTTCTCTATCTGTTTCATCTTTAAGCATCTCTTTAGCAGATTCTAAATCATCTTGAGCTTTTCTATACTCTCTATATCTCATAACTAATGTTTCTAATTCTGCATGCTCTTTGCATAGCTTCTGCCATTCTTTTTGGTCAGCCATAACAGTTGGGTCGCTTATTTTTATGGATAATTCTTCATATTTACTTTCTATAAAATTAAGTCTTTCTAACATACTCTTTATCACTCCGTATAAATATTTTCACAATAAATAATTATATCACAATTCTTTTATTTCTAGCAACAAATTTCAAGCTTTCCTTTTAAAACTCTATCTTTTCCGGCTAAATCTTTTATACATGTTATTTCACAAAACCCGTTTTGTTTTAATATGTCACTTACGGACTCATTTTGATCATAACCAATTTCAAATATTAACATTCCACCTTTATTTAAGAGTTCTACGCTCTGCAAGGTTATTTTTCTATAGAATTCTAATCCATCCTCTCCTCCGTATAAAGCTTCATAGGGTTCATAATCTCTTACATCTTCCATTAAAGTTTCTATAACATCTGGTTTTATATAAGGTGGGTTAGATACTATCATGTCAAATTTCTCTCCTTTGTCTATAAAGCATTCCAATAAATCACTTTTAAAAACTTCAACTCTATCTCGAGCAGATAACCTATTAATATTCTCCTCCGTTACTTCGTAGGCTATATTAGAAATATCACAACTCTTAACTTTAATATTTTCTACAAGCTTAGCAATAGATATTCCTATTACTCCACTTCCACAGCATACATCACATATATTTTTAAAGCTATTTTTCTTTATCTCTTCAAGTGCAGATTCTACTAAAACTTCTGTATCTGGCCTCGGAATAAGCACACCTTCTTTAATATAAAAAGGCATACCCATGAATTCACATTCTCCAAGCATATATTTTATAGGCATTTTATCTTTTCTCTTTTCTACCATACTGAAATATTCATTAACTTTTTCAAAGCTTACTTCATATTCTCTATTCAAAAGCATAAAAAGCCTGTCTTTTTCTATAACCTTTCCGAGCAAAAGTTCACAATCCAACTGATAGCTATTTATACCTACAGACTTTAAGATTTCATACCCTTTTTTTAAAAGTTCACCAACCTTTGTTTTATTATTTTCCATTAATCCACAATCCCCTCTGCAGATTTAAGTGCAGCTATAGCTACTTCAATCTGCTTATAATCCGGTTCTTTTGTTGTAAGTTTTTGAAGCATTAGTCCAGGATAAGCTGTAACTTTTGATAAAACACTTTCACTTTTGCCCATCCACTTGATAATTTCATAAGTTATTCCTGATACTATAGGTAAAAGTATTATTCTATACATTATTCTTTCCCAAATATTACTCCATCCAGTTAATGAAAATAAAATTATACTAACTATCATAACCAAAAACAAAAAATTCGTACCACACCTTGGATGAAATCTATTAAATTTTTCCACATTTTCAGGAGTAAGTTCAATTTCGTTTTCGTAACAAAATATAGTTTTGTGTTCCGCTCCATGATATTGAAAAACCCTTTTTATATCATCCATCTTTCCTATTAAAAAAATATATACTAGAAAAATAATTACCCTTATAACGCCTTCAATTATATTTAGTCCTACTGAATTATAAATACCAACCTTTTTAAATATATTAGCAGCAAAGGTAGGTAATATAAAAAATAATAGTGTTGCTATTCCTATAGATATACAAAGAGTAATTCCCATCACCACATCATCAGTTTTATCTTTAAATATACCTTTGAACCACTTATCAAATCTTGATGGCTCCCCTTCTTCTTCATCCTCAAAAAACGAGGCAGAATAATTCAGCGTACTTATTCCCACTATTAAGGATTCTATCAGTGATATAAACCCTCTAATAATAGGCAGTCCTAGCACCTTATTTCTCTTTGTAAAAGGTATACTTTCCTTTCTGTCTACCACAATTTCGCCATTAGGTTTTCTAACAGCTGTTGCTATTCCTTTCATACCCCTCATCATTACCCCTTCAATTACAGCTTGACCTCCAACGGTAGTTTTCCTACTCATTACATCACCCCACTTTAATCTTTGATTTTTTTCCTATCATATTCTTCTTTATATTCAAAATAGCATTTAGGACAAAGTGCTTCATATTCAATATTATCTTCTTTGTCTATTGCAATCTGTTTTCCTTCAAAAATAAACTTACCGTTTATTTTTCTTCCATTTAAAAGAGCTTTTTTCCCACATTGGCATATGGTTTTTAACTCTTCAAGGCTATGTGCTAAAAGTAATAATCTTTCACTTCCTTCAAATCCTTTCATTTGGAAATCTGTGCGAAGCCCATAACAAATTGTGGGTATATCCATCAAAACTGCTACTCTAAATAACTGATCAATTTGATTTTTTTTAAAAAATTGAACTTCATCACCTAGAATACAATCTATTTTCCCATGTTTATTTATCCATTTTTCTACTTCTTCATATACATTCTTATTATCATCAAGTAACATATCCACTTCTCTAGTTACACCTAATCTTGAAACTACCTTATTTCCACCTTTTGTATCCATCCTAGGTTTAATAACAATAACCTTCAAACCTCTTTCTTCGTAATTATATGCCACTTGAAGAAGGTTTGTAGATTTTCCACAATTCATAGCACCATATCTAAAATATAGCTTACTCATTTCTATTAAATCACTCCCTCTATTTTTCACATCACTTTCATTACTACCTGAATATATAATAATTAACCAAACAAATATATTTTATCAAACATAATATATATATTAAAGAGAATTTCTAATTTACTTTTATTGACTGAAACTTGTACACTATGTTATAATACAATAGTTATAAAATAGAAGATATGTTTAAATTCGAAAGAGGTGAAAAATATGAAAGAAGGCATACATCCAAATTACCATCATGATGCGGTAGTTAAGTGTGCATGTGGAAACACTTTTACAACTGGTTCAACTGAACAAGAGCTTAAGGTTGAAATATGTTCTCAATGCCATCCATTCTTCACTGGTAAGCAAAAGATAATGGACATTGGTGGAAGAGTAGATAGATTCATGAAGAAGTTCAATTTAAAATCAGAAGAAGAATAAATTTTACCAAAAATTTATTTTCTTTCAAACTTATAACAAAACCTGTCCTTTATTATCAAAGGACAGGTTTTGTTGTTTTATCCGATGACTACCCGCTCTAATACTCCCATCTTCTTGAAAGTGGGAGTAAAGAGCGGCTACGTCCCTGGATTCGTTCAACTAAGAATAAGGCGGGGTTGAAACCCCATCTGATTCAAGTTTCACTTTCATCTATCTGTATTCTTATTTATATCCGTCTTACTTGCAACACTAACAAATTCTTCATTTGTTTTAGTCTTAGACAATAAATTTATCAATTGTTCTGTAACATTTTGACTATTATTTCCAGAATATAATACTTTTCTTATATTATAGGCTACATCTTTTTCAGTTTGACTATCAAATAATAAATCATCTCTTCTTGTTCCTGATTTATATATATCTATAGCTGGGAATATTCTTCTTTCTTGTAGCTTTCTATCAAGATGTACTTCCATATTTCCTGTACCCTTAAATTCTTCAAATATCATATCATCCATTCTACTTCCTGTCTCAACAAGTGCAGTAGCGAGGATAGTAAGACTTCCACCTTCTTCAATGTTTCTTGCAGCACCAAAGAATTTTTTAGGCATAATTAATGCTCCTGGATCTAGCCCCCCTGAAAGAGTCCTTCCTGTTGGTGTAATTGTTAAGTTATATGCTCTAGAAAGTCTTGTAATACTATCTAAAAGAATTATAACATCTTGACCTTGTTCTACCATTCTCTTTGCTCTTTCAAGTACCATAGAGGCAACTTTAGTATGATGATCAGGTTCTTCATCAAAAGTAGAATATATAACTTCTCCATTGATTGATCTTTGCATATCTGTAACTTCTTCTGGTCTTTCATCTATTAATACAACTATAAGTTTTACGTCTGGATGATTCATAGATATACTCTGAGCTATCTTTTTTAGAAGTGTAGTTTTACCAGCTTTAGGAGGTGCAACTATAACCCCTCTTTGGCCCTTACCTATAGGTGATATTATGTCCATAAGTCTTGTTGATAGATCTGATTTTTCAGTTTCCAGTCTCAACCTTCGATCTGGATATATAGGCACAAGTGTTTCAAACGGTTTTCTTCCAACTGCTCTTTCTGGATTTTCGCCATTTACTCTTTCTACATAAAGTAAAGCCTTGAACTTTTCTCCTTCTTTTGGAGTTCTAACCTTACCCTGTACCTCATCACCTGTTCTTAAGTTAAATCTTCTTATTTGAGATGGTGATACATATATATCATCTGGTCCTGTTAGATAATTCTTACCTCTCAAGAATCCATAGTTATTGCTTTCTATTATTTCAAGCACGCCTCTAGCGGTATCGGACTCATTTATCATTTCCTTAAGCTTTTCTCTTTTTTCTTCTTCACTAACTCGCTGTTCCTCAACTTTTTCCTCTTGCACCTTTACTTCTTCAGTTTTTACATTTTCTTCGATTTTTACCTCTTCTTCCTTTTTGGTTTCCTTATCAATATGTACCGTCTCACTCTTAGGGTTTATTTTTTCTCTAAGTATTATACCGTCTTTTTCGATATAAGCAGGAGAAACTTTCTTTATTTGGTCAATTAATTCAGCTTTTTTATACTTAGATATGTTCTTTATATCTAAATTCTTTGCTATCTCTTTTAATTCAGCGACAGTCATGCCTTCTAAATCTTTGTTAATCAAAGAATAACACCTCACATTATTTAATTTTAATTATAATTATTACAACCTTTTTGGGAATACTCGAAAGAATCTTATCCATTAGCTTTTAGTCGTAAGGTTACCCCTTATATAAAAGGTAACGACCATCGCATAAAGGATTGGAATTTCTATCATAAGAAATTCTTCATTGAAAGGTACTCTGCAACATACATTATACCCCTTTTTTTTATTTTAATCCATGTTTTTATTAGAAATATGCCTATATAACCATATAAAACAAAGGAGTAAAAGAAAAACTTTTACTCCAACACACTATATCATAGCATACATCTTCTTATTCGTACTTTTAAATTGATTAACTTTTTCATTTACCTTATCATAGTTACCTATATAAAATAAAGGTTCTCCTAAAGCTTCACAGCCACCAATTATTAATTTTCTTTTTACAAATTCATTTATGCTATATTTGTAGTAATGATAATTCCCACAAGTTGGACACTTAAGTTTAAGAATAATTTCTCTATTATTTTCAACTTTCACTTTCAAAGAGGTGAAGTTTTCATTGATTTTCTTTGTTTCAAACAAGGAAAACCTATTTATATCATAATTACCATAGAAATTTTTGAGAGCAATACTCATATCTGTATTAAGTAACACCAAAATCACCCCTCCTAAATTTTAATTATTCATATAATCTAATATTATATTTCTATAAATATGATTAAAATCCTTCATAAAATTCTACAATTACTACTTTAGTAAGATTTTTTTTTCGACAAAAATAAATTGGCATATGCAATTCAAATATTTGCATATACCAATTGTCAGAAATATACTAAAACCCTACATTTACGTTATCTAATGATGCTTTTATAAAATCCTTAAATAACGGATGAGGTCTGTTTGGTCTTGATTTAAGTTCAGGATGGAATTGAACTGCTACAAACCAAGGATGATCTTTAAGCTCAACAATTTCAACCAATCTTGAATCAGGACTTGTTCCTGATAAGATTAAACCAGAATCAGTTAAGGCCTTTCTATATTCATTGCTAAATTCATATCTATGTCTATGTCTTTCATATATGATTTCTTCGCCATATGCTACAAATGAATTTGTATCCTTTGATAGCTTACATGGGTATACACCAAGTCTCATAGTACCGCCTTTTTCATCTATATCTTTTTGATCAGGCATTAAATCTATTACTGGGTAAGTTGTACTTGGGTTTATCTCTGAAGTATTTGCATCTGCGTAACCTAATACATTTCTAGCAAATTCAATAACAGCACACTGCATACCAAGGCATATTCCAAGGAAAGGAACCTTGTTTTGTCTTGCCCATCTTATTGCTTCAATCTTTCCTTCTACTCCTCTATCACCAAATCCGCCTGGTACTAGAACCCCATCTACATCTTTAAGATGTTCAGCTACATTATCTCTTGTAATATCTACTGCATTTATCCATTTTATACTTACATTGGAATCATTAGCATAGCCACCATGACTAAGTGCCTCTACTACAGATATATATGCATCATGAAGCTCTACATATTTTCCAACTAAACCAATAGTTACGTTTCTTGAAAGGTTTTTAACCTTATTAACCATCTCAATCCACTCACTATTGTCTATTCCTTTACACTTTAGATTTAATTTGTCACATACCAAGGTATCTAACCCTTCTTTGTGGAGCATTAAAGGAACTTCATATAGATTTTCTGCATCTAAGTTTTGAATTACTGAATTTCCATCTACATTACAGAATAATCCTATTTTCTCTTTTAAATCATTTGGAATAGGTTTTTCTGAACGACATACTATTACGTCAGGTTGAATACCTATGCCTCTTAATTCTTTTACTGAATGCTGTGTAGGTTTTGTCTTAAGTTCACCTGATTTTCCTAAGTACGGAACTAATGTCACATGTATAAAGCATACATTTTCTCTTCCTACATCATATTTTATCTGTCTTATCGCTTCTAAGAAAGGTAATGATTCAATATCTCCAATTGTTCCACCAATCTCTGTTATAACTACATCTACATCTCGTTCCTTACCAACTCTATACACTCTTGATTTAATTTCATTAGTTATATGAGGGATTACCTGAACAGTTCCTCCTAGATAATCTCCCTTTCTTTCTTTTGATATTACTGACCAGTAAATTTTACCTGTAGTAACATTACTATTTTTACTTAAACTCTCATCTATAAATCTTTCATAATGTCCTAAGTCAAGATCAGTTTCAGCGCCGTCATCTGTAACAAATACTTCGCCATGTTGATATGGACTCATTGTTCCTGGATCTATGTTTATGTATGGATCAAACTTTTGGATTGATACGTTAAGGCCTCTATTCTTTAAAAGTCTTCCTAATGAAGCTGCTGTTATTCCTTTTCCTAATGAAGACACTACTCCACCAGTTACAAATATATATTTTGTACTCATAAAATTCCTGCTATTAAAGCAGTCTTCACCCCCTATTTTGTATAAATATTTTAATTTGTTGCATTGCTATAATAAATAATTATTGACAAAGCACTCTATTAGTTTTATAATAGAAAATACCCTTATGATATATAATGGTATTTTTGTGTTTTAAAACATATCTAGTATAATATCATATTTTTCTACGTTATGCTACTTTTTTTTTATCTTTTTTTAAAAATTTAATTCTAATCTGTTTTCTCAATTAAATCCTCAGCTTCAAAATACATATTTCTTATTTTTCTGTTTAATAATAGTTTTTCCTCTGCCTTTTTAAAATTATTCTTTATTCTACTTCTATTCACCAACGGAAAATCTTTTTGAATTATTCCCATATCATCACAACCATATTTTTTGATAAGTAAATAAAATAGATACTTACATTCTTGATCTTTTAAAACTTTAAATAATTCAGGTCTACTTAATCTCTTATATTTACATAGCAAATCTATTATTTTTTCATATTTCTCTTCTTTATCAGAAAAGTATTTTCCCATTATAGCATTCCCCCATTTTTAATAAATATATTATTAATCTAAGTATGTCCATATTAATAATTTCTAAACAGGTCTGTTCTTGCTATATTTGAGGAAAAACTTATGAAATTGAAGCAAGATCTTAATTCAGATGGGGATTCTTTTACGCCAAGTTAGTCAGGTTAAAAGTACTAAAAATAGAATGAATCAGATAGATAGTAATCTTATCTGATTCATTTTACTTCACTCATGAGTTTTTATATTTACTTTTAACATAGTACTATATGGAGTTTGTCCTGATAAGCTCATGTTGTAATTTACCAAAATATTACCTCCATGGTCATCAATATCTATATCTAAATCTTTTGTTTCTATTTTTAACTCTAAAGTACCATATGGAGTATTATACATAGATACATTTTTATTTTTTTTATCAAAATCCATCTTAGCACTAGTACTACCCATTCTTATAAGTGAAAATTTATCCCTGCCTATTTTTAAAGTAGTCTTAGTACCCTTCATGCCTGATAATTCTGTTTCTTCATATACTGCATAATAATAGTTTTCCTTTTTATAAAAATCCCCCGGAGTAACTACTTCGATAATCTCTTCTTCATCAATTGATTGTTTACTAGATACTGATATAATTGCCTTTTGTTTCATGAATCTCACCCCCCATTTTTAAAGATTAGAAATTTAGTTTTGTATTATAAATTCATTTATATCTTCATCCGTGGCTGGCTTAACTTCTATTTGATTACTAAAAGCTTTTTTAAAATAGCCATATTTAATTTTAACCTTTTCTTCATTTTTCCCTTTACAATATCTACCTGTAACTTTAGCCGCAAATTCTATATCTTCTTGTGTAGGATCACCAACTATTATAACCATAGATCCTGTGAAGTCTTCTGCTAAAAAAATTGTATCATTTGTAGTTAAATAATTCTTAATTTCTTCTGTTTCTTCGCCTGTTCTACAGGATATAATTTTAGCTTTGTCAGAAACTCTAAAGTGTCTTCCTAGCCTTAATATCTCTAAATCACTAACACTTGGAATTTCTTTATGCTCCAAAAGTTCCTTGAGCCTATTAGCATATCCTGGTTCCGTAAGTCTGCATCCCCCTGCTGGAGAAGGATAGTCTGTAATCCCCCATTTCTCAGCTAATTCCATTTGTACTTTTCTACTTCTTCCTGATATATCTAAAAGTTTTTCTCTATCTACTAATCCTTCAAGTTCCATTTTTGTTGGATTAAGATTTTTAGCACATAATGGTCTTAATATTTTATCACTAAAACCTGATTCTTTTTTTACTATATCTAGTGAAATTCTATTTTGAGACATAGGTCTCTGATTTAAAACCTCTCCTGTTATTATAAAGTCTGCTTCATACTGTTCTAAAAGCTTACCAGTATAATTTAACATCATAGTATGACAGTCTATACATGGATTTATATTTTTTCCATATCCATGCTTAGGACTTTTAACAAGTTCAAAATGCTCATTTGAAAAATCTACTACTTCTAAAGGAATATCTATTTGTTTTGTCATTTTAATAGCATTTTTAGGTCCAAAAAAGTAAGACTTAAAACATATACCTATTACCTCTATTCCTTGGTCTTTCATAAGTTTTGCTGCCAGTGTACTATCAAGTCCACCGGATATCATTGCAAGTGCCTTCGTCATATTAATCACCTTTCTAAACTACTAAATTAGCCTTTACCTACTCAATAAAAACTTCTAAGTAATAGTTTAGTTAATTTTAATTACTTTATCAATACATTTATTATTTATAAGGGTTTCTGACTTGAAATTTAACTTATACGTAGGTATATGTTAAATTTCTGCTCTGAAACCCTATAATAAATGTATTACATTGTAAGTTTACCATTTGGCGTATTTATAATTTGAACTATTTTTTGTTCGTATCCAGTTTCAGCATTTATATATACTATATAACTATCTCCCTCATAATTTCCTGAAAATTCATAGCACAATACCTCCTTATTAGTCTCTGTAGGTACTATAGCAAGTCTTACATTATTAATATTAAGTCTTTTCCCAATTCTTTGTTTTGCTTGATCAACAGTTACTTTAGGAGCAGGTATATTTCTATTTTCTTCATGAGCTATAAGATATTTTTCAGATTCAATACCTATTATACTTCCATCGTCTAATGCTACTTTAAGTTTTATCTGATCTGAATATACCATATAATTTTGCTGACTATAAACATAATTTATTACTACAACATTCCCATAATTTAGAGAATACGTCGGTGTCATATTATTATACCCAATATTCTTAAGATAGTTGGTTCCAATATCTGTGCCCTTTTTTACGTCTATCTTTGGATTACTTATTTGTCTATCATTAAGCAGATATGATACCTTGCCACCATGTTTACTTATTTCACAAATTACATTTTCATTTTTATCGGACCTGCCTTTCATTGCTACTGAAAATCTAAATGCATCTATCTTTCCTTTTCCTTGATTAGGCTCTAACTGTATGCTTTCTATTTTATCTTTACCTATAATAATTCTAGCAGTTTCTTCTGCCTGTTTTTGCGAAACTTCTTTTTGTGAATTTATTTTAGGCTTTATATCTAAAACATTATCTGAAAAAGGCCCATCATAAATTAAAGCAGGATATTGAACTACTTGCTTTTGTATTCCTTGAAATTTTTCAACTAGTGGTTGGTCTTTACTACTGGCCAATACCCCTGTAACCTTCTTTCTTATTTCTCCCCACCTTACGTTTCCTTCATTTATATCGGTCGCTACTTTTTTTAATTGTTGCTCCAATGTAAAGGATTCATTTTTTAATCTGTCTATTGAAGCATAATCATTATCTGATAAATTCCCGCCTTCTGAAGATACTTTTCCTAATGTATAACAAAAGTCTCCTACTTGATTAAGAAATTTACTTGTATCACCTATAGTTTCCTGGGATACTGGAAGAGAATGAAGTTTATCACTAGCCATTGAGGTATTTCTAAATATTTCCTCAAACACAACAATACTTTGTTCTCTAGAACCTACTATAGCAGCTTTTCCTAAATTCACCCTTATGTTTTGAACAGAATCTATTAAGTCATACATACTTTTACTATATTCCGCCTGAAGATAGTTTCTATAATCTGTTCTTTCCAGAGTCATAAGTATAGCAAAAGTACTCGTAAAAACTACTATTAAAGTTACTAATGCTGTATATATTATTCTTTTTCTGGTGATTTTCATGAAAAAACCTCCTAATCTTTATGTAATAATAGTTCCTAATTATTTTTACACTTAATAAAAAATAAAAAACTATATGCTATATTATCTGTATTTAAGTAATTGTTATTCACTTAAGACAAATTTGCTTAAAAAATCAAAAAATAATTTGCAAGTTTTCCAGATATGTTAGTATACTATTTAAAGAGACATTAAATTAAATATTGTATATAATGTTTTCTAACATAGAAATATCTTATATGAATAAAATTTACTATTTAGGACAAAATTAATATCTGAAAATTTAATTTAATATTAAATAAAAGATTTTTATATTAAATTTTTCTTAATTGTTTCTTAAATCGGTTTATTATTCCTATTACATTCTATATAATGGTATTACATACTTAACCAGAAGGTGATTAAATGAAAGTATTGATTCTTTCAATTTCTGCCGGTGGTGGCCACGGTCACGCTGCGGAAGCCATAAAAGATTACATAAGTTTAAAGGATTCAACATCGGAAGTAAGAATCATTGATACTTTAAAGCATATAAATCCGATAATAGATAAAGTAGTAATTGGCAGCTATTTAAAAACTTTAAAGGTTACCCCTTCCCTATATGGCAAGCTGTATGCTCATTCTGAAGGAGATTACACAATCGCAAGTACTATAAGTTCTAAACTTATTGGAATTATGACCCATAAGTTGTTGCCTTTAATGGAGGAGTTCAACCCTGATATTTTAATATGTACCCATCCTTTTTCAACAGAGATGGTATCTGTAATGAAAAATAAGTATAAAATAGACATTCCTTCTATTTCAATAATTACAGATTATTACTCTCATAGTTCATGGCTTCATCCTAATATAGATGCATACGTTGTTTCCAACTGTGATATGATTGAAGATATAGTTTGTAAGGGTATACCTAGAAGTATTGTTTATAATTTAGGTATACCAGTTAAGCCAAATTTTATAGATCAACATGAACCTGTTGATACATTAAAAGAATTAAACTTATCAGATGATAAGTTCACTATACTTGTTATGGGTGGAAGCTTGGGTATGGGTAAAATAACAAATATTTACCAAGAACTAAATAAAATTGACAGGGATATTCAAATTATCATAATAACTGGCCGTAATAATAAACTTTACTCTGAACTTACAAAACTAAAGGAATTTTCTACAAAGGAAACTAGAATTATAGGATTTACAGATAAAGTTAATAAATATATGCAGGCTTGCGATTTATTATTAACTAAGCCTGGTGGATTAACAATAACGGAGGCTCTGATATGCCAATCTCCTCTTGGGATTTTTTCTCCAATACCAGGTCAAGAAGAGAAGAATGCCCAATTCCTATTAAAGCATAACTTGGCCGTTAATTTATCAGACATAGACAATTGTACAGAAATAATTGAGGATTTAATAAGTTCTGATAAAAAACTAAAGCTTATGCGAGAAAATTGTACTCAATTTTCAAAGCCTCATTCATTATGCGACATTTACAAACTTATAAATATGCTTGTATACGATAGAGATATAAAAAGTAATAATAGAACTTCTGAGAATTTTTTTGAAAAAGATAACTGTAATAAAACTTTTTTCAAGTCTATAGAAGAATACTTCATAAAGACTGCAAATAAAATTTTTGTTGGAAACTAAAAATCAGGTGGGAGTCAAATGATATTTATCCATTTGTTCCCACTTGATTTTTAATTTTGCTTTATAATACTGGATTTTTAGCATTCTTAAATATTTCTAATAATTTAAACTGAATCTTTATATTACCTTTATTGTTAGCTTTATTCAATTGATTATTCACAATCTTGTATTCTTCGGGAGATAGCACTCTTTTCATCTGTTCTTCTGTTTGTTTATATGAAACTTCTCCTTTTGTGATATCTACAAAACATACAGGTGGAAACATTACACACCACCAATTTTGTCCTTTACCGGTTCCTATAATTATTCTATACGCTTCATACTCACCTTGAGGTAAAGTAATATTCCCATAGGTTTTTATTGGAAAATTTTCATTTGATAAAGTAGTTCTCACTGAATAATTATATCCATTCTCCTTTATAACTCTATTTGCTATAGCTATAATTTCTTCATTATTTTGTTTAATAACTTTTCTTGACTCCTCTATGCTTTTAGATTTTTTAAGCTTAGGTTGCATATATTCTAAAACCTTATCTCTTACTTTTAGCTTTAAGGCTTGGTCATCTTTTGAATCACTATTAGCAATTACATGAAATCGTATAATTTTGGATGCTATATTCTTTTGGTCATTTTCTCCTTTTCCATAAGTCATCTTAGTATTTAGAGCGAATATAGCTAAAATACACATAACCATAAATAAAAACTTTTTCATTTCTTCATCCCCCAATTCATTTCAAGTTCTTATTTACATTATTGACCAATACTTTAGTTATATTCACCGCTTATCTATTTCACTACACCTATTCTTCTAATATTTGTATCAATATTTACATTAATAACTGCATTTTTATAAACTTCACTCCATCTATCTTTCTTCTGTCTCCATATATCGGGGTGAAATTTCTCAACATACTCCCTAATGCCAATAGGGTCAATATCAAATTCTTTCTGAATAAGATTAATTACCTGTTCACATTCCTTTTTTATAGACTTATTAAAATTTTGCTGTAAATAATTTAATTTATCTTTAGAAAATATATCGTTATCCGTATAATAGTCTTTTATTTCCCCTTCCAATCTAACATTAATATTAAAAGAAAGTTTCCCATTTGTATTAGTTACACTTATCTTCCTGTCTACACCATCAATCACGAAGTCTACTGGATGACCATTTAAAAATGTTACCCTTTTTCCACCTTTTAATGTGCCACGTAACATTTCTAAATTTCCAGTTTCTGAAGGTGTTAAAGCTCCCTTTAGTTTATAATCCTTAATCATAGCTACACCGGATATCTTTAATTGTTTTTTATCTTTTTCTATGACTATTTTGGGAAGCAAGGCATTACCATTTTCACTCAATAGAATAAGAAATTCATTTAAAGTAACAGGAAGTATACTTTCATTTCTATTGCTATTTTCTACAAGACCTGTTATGTAGCTTTCAATATTTTTTTCCATTTCAGGTTTATACTTTATATATTCCTCAGGCTTTCCTTCAGCTAAAACCACATACATCATTCTATTTAAAGCAGGCTCCCTTTGAAGATAATCTATAACTTCTTTTGCAATATCAGGATAGCCCATTAAATCACTACTAAGCACCAAAAGTTTGGTATGGCTAAACTTTATATCTCTACTGCTTTTAAGAGATGCCTTTTCTAACGCATCTTGCATTGAGTATCCGTCTGAGCTTATATATATACCTTCCGCCGTACCACCTTTATCTGGTCCCAATTTACTTATATCTGGAGCTCCTAATGTTAAATGGAGCTTTTTCATTTCCAAAGCTGTATAAGGTTCATCAGGCTTAAATTTTTCTATTTCTTTTTGCTTACCAACATCTTCACCTATATCAATTCCCATTATAGAAACAATGCTTTTTTTGTCTATTTCAACTTTATCCCAACAACCACTTAATAAGATACAAATCAATAATAAGGATACTACTCTTCTTAATTTCATATTCTAATCACACTCCTCTATAGCCCTTTTTCTTGAGGGTCTTCTTAAAATAAGTATTAGAGGAAGTATAACTAAGCTATATAAATAAAGTGAAGGTGTAACCTTACTATTTATATCATAAAGTTCAGCTATATTTTCTGGATATAATGCTATAAGATATATAAAAGGTACTATTAATACAGATGATAATTTTATATCACTTAATCTAAACATATCTTTCACTATATCAGCACATAAATAATATCCGTTTACAAAGGTTGTAAAATAAAATATTACCCATAAAGCCATAACTACCCCTTCCCATCTTTCTATAAAGGCACCTGGAATACTTATAGACTTTATCATGGTTATAGTAGGCCATAATAATATTTTTGTTTGAGATTTTGTAAATACAGCCAAAGTAAATATAACTATAATTACATAAAAAAGTGTCACAAAGGCAATACTTTTAAGCGCTGTTTTTGATATTTTCTTTTTATCTTTCATAAAAGGAAGTATCATATATATTATTTGAATTCCTCCAAAGCTGAACATAGAAGTTCTTATTGTCTTTATATAATCATATGGATTATTATTGAGTATCGGAAATATATTTGTAAAATCTGTTCTGTTTAATGTACACAATAGTATTAATATTATAGGGACAAACATTGCCCAAAAAGAAATTTCATTAAATTTAACTAAAGTATTTATTTCGCCTCTTATAAGATAACTTCCAACAAGTATAGTTATCAATAGTAAAAATTCAGTTGGAGTTTTTTCTAACAAATACATTTTTATTACTTCTATAAATACCCTCATACCAATTGATATAGAAAATATACTATAAATTATAAAAATTAATGCTAGAATAAATCCTATTATTTTCCCAAAATTGTTTTCTACAATATTATAAAATTTATTATAATCATTATTTTTTATTGCCTTATAAGCTATATATATAAGTAAGTAACTTATAATTCCACTAACTATAGTTGCAATCCAACCATCAGTTCCAACGTCTGCAGCAAGCTCTCTAGGATAGGAAAAAATACCAACACCCACAATAGTTACTACAATAGTTGTAAATAACCCATAAGGTGTAATAAACTCTTTATCCTTCATAATAGATATACCACCCCTATTTCTGTCTTACTTTGTCTTCAGTTTCCATATACTCAGGCCTATTTTTAAGGTATTTTAATGGAAATCTTAAATACATATCCTTAAAATCATTTTTATTAGCATTATTCATAGGTGCTAAATAAGGAATTCCAAAACTTTTTAACTTTACCATATGTATAAGTGTGACTATTAATCCAAGCATTATTCCATAAAGGCCCACTATTGATGCTGCTATTATAAACAAAACCCTCAACATTCTAAAAGCTGATGTAATTTCGTAATTAGGCGTTGTAAAACTGGTAATCACAGTTAGTGAAACTATAATTATCATTATAGGACTTACAATTCCTGCAGTTACTGCAGCCTGACCTATGATAAGACCTCCTACTATACCAATAGTAGCACCTATTGCCTTTGGTAACCTTGCTATGGCTTCAAGTAAGAAAGCAAGGCTAACTTCCATAATTAATGCTTCTACAAAAGCAGGAAACGGAACACCTTCTCTAGATGCTGCTATAAAATATGCTAATTTCGTAGGAATTATTGAAGTATGAAAAGACGTAACAGCTACATAAAGAGCTGGAAGCATTAATGATATAAAAATAGAAAAAAATCTTACGAGTCTTATAACAGAACCATAAATCCATCTTTGATAATAATCATCAGGAGATTGAAATAAACTCGCCATAGTTGCTGGTACAATAAGTGCAAAGGGCGAATTGTCTATAAGAATAGCAACTCTTCCTTCATATAAAGCTGCCGCTACAACATCTGGCCTTTCTGTACTTTGTATTTGAGGGAAAATAGACCACTTATTATCCTCTATAAGCTGCTCTACATAACCACTATCTAAAATAGCATCTATATTTATGTTTTCAACTCTCTTAAATAATTCTTCTAAGACATCCTTATTTGCAATATCATCTATGTACATTATTACTGAATCAGTTTTAGATCTTACTCCTAATGATTTAGATACCAATTTAAGTCTCGTATCTCTTACTCTTCTTCTAACTAATGCAGTATTGAACCTTATAGTTTCAGTAAACCCATCTCTCGAACCCCTAATTACCGTTTCTGCTGATGGTTCCGACACTCCTCTAGCTGGCCAGGAACGACTAGCCACAACATAGCAGTTTTCTAATCCTTCTATGAACATTATGGTGTCACCTGAGAGCATTGCATTAATAGCCTCGCTAAGTTTTTCTATTTCTCTAACATCGGTAACAGCTAAAATTCTATCCTTTATTTCACTCGCATCTGTTATACTGTAACCCTTAAACATTACATTTTCTAACACATAATCATTTAATAGTATTTTGTCTCCCATACCATCTACATATATAAGTGCTGCTTTAAAATTCCCTATGTAAAATTCCCTAAAGACTATATCAGAGGTATTCTTTAGCAGCTCCTTAATATATGCAACATTCTCTTCTGTTTTTAATGATATCGAGTCCCTAATCTTCTCTTTCAAAAATCATCACTTCCCCTAATTAAGTTATGCTTTCATGCAATATATATAGCTAATACATATAAAACAATTGAGGTTATTATAGATACTCCACCAATTACTTTCGCATTATTGGCTGCTCTTTTCATGTTTGCTCTTTTAAAACCTCTTGAATCAATAAAAACTAATACAAAACCTTGTATAACCATGAGTATTACAAAATATTTACTGATTAATCCTAGTATCCTCATAACATCCTCTCCTAGTATTTTTTTCAAAAACCAACTTCAGGTAATCTTAAATTATTTTTAGCTTTAGTAAAATTAATTATTCATAAAAAAGTAAAAGCAATTTTTAAGCACAAGAATAAATGCTGAAAATTAAATATAAAAAAACGGTGTATAAAATCATTAAGATTTTTATACACCGTTTTTTACAGTATAGTTAACTTTAAATAATACATATATATAGATTAGTTTCACTTCATATTGTTCTTGTTATAAATACTTCTTTATATTTCTTTTTCATTTTATCGTAACATATTTGAGCCTTCAACATATCTTCGAAAAATGCGAATATAGTAGGTCCACTACCACTCATTAATGTTCCCATTGCCCCCATATCAAATATTTCTTTTTTAATATTCTTTAGTGTCATATGTTTCCTTAAAGTAACATTTTCTAAAACATTTTTCATATTCCTACATACGCCAAGTAAGTTATCTTCTTCAACATATTTAATCAAAAGTTCAGTATCTGGATGTTTTATTATTTTATTTATATCTAAATTATTATATACCTCTTTTGTGGATACTCCAAATGGCGGCTTAATAACTACTAGTATGTGGTTTTTAAAAGGCTTTAATGTTGTTATATTTTCCCCTATACCCTCACACAAAGCTGTTCCGCCAACTATACAATAAGGTATATCTGCACCTATCTTAAGCCCTAATTCCATAAGTTCTTTATCCTTCATCTCAGGTTTATAAAAGGTTCTCATGGCCTTCAAAACTGCAGCTGCATCTGTACTTCCCCCAGCCATTCCTGCTGCAACTGGTATATGTTTTTTTAAATATATCTCTATCCCGCCATCTATTTTATAAGTATTTATAAAAAGCTCCGCTGCCTTATAAGCTAAATTTCTCTCATCTGTAGGAACATAAGGCCTATTACAAATTACATTTATACCTTTGTGTGTTTTTTTAACATTTAAAATGTCATATAAATCTATAGTTTGCATTATCATTCTTAAAGTATGGTATCCATCTTCTCTTTTTCCAACAACATCTAATGATAAATTTATTTTAGCGTAAGCTTTTAGTAACATTTTTTATCCTCCAGAAAAGTATTTGCTTGCTTAAATTGTATATAATTAAATAGTATAATACAACTCTAAATTTAAAGCTATACCCTTAAGGTTTAGAATTTTAAAAGATTTTACTTTTAAATTCTATTTTTAAGAGTATAGCTTTAATTTTTTCCAATACTTCCTTAGTATGATAATATACGTAAAAATCTCAAACTAAAAAATAAATTTTTTAGGCATCTGAAATAAAATATACTAGCATACTGACTAGTTATTTTTTTGAAGATACCTTAAACCATAGCAGTAGATTTGTCTTTATTTTCAACATCAGCAATCTTATTTTTTACTAGTTCTACTAACGGATTATATTCTTCAAAAAAAGTTATAATTAAATCACCTGGACTTGCATTATCGATAGCCTTCTCTAATGCATCTCTTTCGTCTAGTACTATATCTATTTTTTTGGGGTTAAACCCACACTTCATAACTCCTCTTTCTAAAAGTTTCGCAATTTCACCAACTTTTCGGCCTCTTCTATCCCTATCTTCTTTTATATATATATAATCAAAATTTTCTCCTGCTATTTTACCTACTTCTTCTACACTACTATTAGTCCTGTCGCCAGGTACTCCTATTACTCCAATTAATCTATTATGAGTTATATTTTGGGCACCTTTAAGTACAGCCCTGTATCCTTCTATGTTATGTCCATAATCTAAGACTACCATAGCATCATTCACGTTATACATATTAAATCTTCCTGGATTAAAGTCCTCATCTCCATAAAAACTCATTAACCCCTCTTTTATACTAGAATAGTCTATATTTAGTCCAACAAGCGCTGCACAAGCAGCCATAGCATTTTCTATATTGTAATCCAGTTTGCCTTCCAATGTAATCTTTATATCTTTAACGTCTACTATAGGAACTGTATATTTAGAATCTTCTACACACATAATTCCTTTGTAGACATACACACCATAACCACCACCTTTTATATTTTTTCTTAGTATCGGGTTATATTTATCCTTTGAAAACATAATTCGTTTACTTTTAACTCTCTTTATAATAGTTACACTTAGAGGGTCATCAGCATTTAATACTACATACCCATCATCTTTTACCGCCTCTGCGACTAGAGCCTTTACATAAGCAAGGTCCTCAAGAGTTTCTATACCATCTATACCTAGATGATCTTCTGTAATATTTGTTATGACTGCTACATCCGCTAAATCATAAGCAAGGCCTTTCCTTATAATACCACCTCTTGCTGTTTCTAAAACTGCCGCTTCTACGTCTCTATTCGTTAATACAGTTCTAGCACTATAATATCCTGTAGTATCACCTTTATAAATACACTTATTATTTATATATATTCCACTGGTAGTTGTCATTCCAACACTATTCCCCAATTTTCCTAATACGTAACTTATAAGTCTTGTCGTTGTAGTTTTACCATTGGTACCAGTTACAGAAATTACCGGTATATCCTTAGGTGTATTTTTAAACATCATATCAACTATAGCTCCTGCAACATTTCTGCTCTTTCCTTCGCTTGGATAATGATGCATCCTAATTCCTGGTGCAGCATTTACTTCTATTATTGCACCCTCTTTTGTAATTGGTTTACCTATGTCTTCACAACATATATCTATACCACATATATCAAGTCCTATAGATTTTGCGGCCATTTCACATATATCTATATTTTCTCTACAGATTGCATCTGTACAATCTATAGCTTTACCACCAGTTGATAAATTTGCATTTTCTCTTAATACTAACTTTTTTCCCTTAGGTACAATTGTATTAAAATCATATCCCTTTTTCCCAATATATGTTTTTAACTCATCATTTGACTTTACTTTTGTTAGAGGTTTTTCATGGTCCTCGCCTCTTATAGTATCTTTATTTAATTCATCTACAAGATCTTTTACGGTTCTTATGCCATCACCAATAACATATGGTGGTATTCTTTCCGATACCGCCATTACTTTACCGTCAACTACACAAATCCTATAATCCCTTCCAAATACATTTTTTTCAATCATTATATCATTATAATTTTTAGATAAAACTTCATAGCCTCTAATGGCCTCTTTTTCATTCTTAATATTTACTAATACTCCTTTGCCTTGATTGCCAAACCTAGGCTTTAAGACTACAGGATATCCAATTCTCTCTGCCTTAATCAATAAATCCAAACCATTTCTTACCATACCACCTTCTGCTACAGGTAAACACTGGTTGTATAGTACCCTTTTGGTTAACAATTTATCGCAGGCTATATCTACAGCAATGCAACTTGTATTATGTGAAATAGTTGCTTCTACCATTTTACCTTGCTTACCATATCCTAACTGAAACATACTTTCTTCGCCTATTTTAGTTACAGGTATCTTTCTTTTTTTAGCTTCTGTTATCACAGCTAATGTACTCGGTCCTATCTCTTCCACTTTCAATATATCTTTTATTTTTTTCATGCTATCTTTTAAATTATAAGTACTTTGGTTAATTAATGAATTTATTAAACTTACTGCTACTTTTCCAATCTCTACTGCACTATTCTTATATATATATTCATATATGATATAATACTTATCTTTTTTAATTTCTCTTGATTTTCCATAGGCAACATCCATTCCTAAAATATTTTGAATAGCTAATATAGTATGTTCACAGACATGAGCAAGATAAGTGCCTTCTTGAAGCCTTTTTTCAAAACCATGTTCTTCATCAATTCCACATCTATGCTCACTTAATACAGGAATCATTGTTAATAACTTATTATTAAAACCTTCTATCGATTTTGTTGGAATATCTCTGTATCCTTCTAAATCTACACACATCTTTATACATTTTTTGTGAGAATATATATTTTTTCCTTCAAAAACTATAAATTCATCTATTTTCATTTTTGTATCTATTGTCCTCCTCTTTAAATAGGCCTATCCTATAAAACTTTAAGCCTTGGTTCCACTGTATGGTGTTTTAGTATTTAAGTTAAATCGATCCCCAGACTTAAGAACATATAATTTTACATTAAAAATAGATAGTATTTCATCTGGATGTTGTTCTGATACATTACTATAAGTTATACTACTTCCATCTATAACATACACTGCTCCCGAGCCTATTACCTTAAATTCTCCTTGTTCACTTACAACGATTGCTGTATCTTCATCTATCCCTATACCTAAGCTTTGAGGATTTTCTGCTATTCCAACAAGTAATCTTCCAATTCTACCTCTTTGTGCGAAATGTTGATCTATAATTACATCTTTAATCATTCCTAGTCCAGGAGCCATTTTTAATGTGCATTTCTTTGGTGATTCCTCACTAGGTCCAGTAACTATCATAGTACCACTCATAACAGATGCACCTGCAGAAGTTCCAACGAAAATGCATCCTTTTTCATACAGGTTTTTCATTATTAAGTATATTGGAGTTCCGCCTATCAAACTTGTTATTCTAAGCTGGTCTCCTCCTGTAAAGAATATTAAAGCAGCATCCTGTATAATGTGAACATTACTTCCCTCATAAGCATCTTTTCTTTCCCTTATGTTTAATATTCTTATATTTTTAACTCCTAATTCTTCAAATATATGTTTATACTCATCTCCTAATTCTTCTGGTAGTTCAGATGCAACTGTCGCTATTACAAGGACATCTTTTTCTTTATCTAATTTTCTACAGACTTCCTTAAGTATTTTTTTATCACCTTTTTTATCTTCTGCTCCTCCTATTATTATTAAACTACCTTCTAACTTTTCCTCCAATATATACACCCCTTTTTGTGGACATTTTATATTTTTTCCACATAGTAAATTATTATACATAATGCAAATCTTGCTTCTTCTCAAGTTTTACTTCATAAGACAAATGAAAAAACTTCAGTAGAAAATTACTGAAGTTTTTAAGTGGCCATTATTGTTAAATTTTACATATAATTTCATCCATTGAGGTTTTAGTTTATATTATAGCTCTTCCCGGTATAATAAGCTTATGTCCAACTTTCATAACATCTGGTTCTTCTATATTATTTAGTTTAACTAAATCATCTATAGTTGATGCATATTTTTTAGCTATTTTCCATAACGTATCTCCATGCTGTACAGCATAAATAGTAAGACTAGCTTTCTTTTTAGGCAACTCCCCTTCTACAGAAGTCATGTCTACTAAGAATTCTTTATGAGTAACATAATTTACCCTAGCATAAACTTCAACTACAGCTTTTATTGCTATAGTATCCGCTTCTATAGATGCATCAATACTTTCTAGATATGCTTTACCTATACATTGCATATCAATTTTACAACCAGGTATTTCTATAGTGCAACTAAATGGAATTTCCTCATTCACTGTGTACACATACTTATCTTCCTCAACAGTTTTATACAATACATCAACATTTAAAACCCCATCAATAATAACTTTATCTTCTACTAATTTTTTATCCGTTATGCAAACTTTTCCGCAATTCATAAGTATCTGTGATATTTTAGGTTTATTACTGTCCATTTCAATATTGTATTTAACTATACTTTGACAAGTCGAGTGTCCATGCATTACATTTAGTTCATAATCCTTTTTATCCATCTGCATAAGTGAAGATGGTGAATATGCATCCTGTATAATATCCATTTCTTCTTTATACATAACTTTTGAATTAGATTTTATTAAAGCTTCCACAACAATATTTCTATTTTCCCCCAAATCATCTTCTTTTACATCCAAACCCACTGTGTCAACTTTAAAATCTGTATAGCTATCCATAGTAGGGTTTACACCCTCCAAATTGATCTCTTTGTTAACTTCTACATTGTCTTCTACATAAACTAGCTCTCTCATATCTTTTCCTCTGTAAAGCACGCTCACAAGTACATAAGCATTTACTGATATTTTTCCTTCCATAACTCTAACTTCTTTTTTATGAATCTTAACATCACATTTTAATACAGTTCCTATTTGTGGCTTATCCATAGGAATTTGTATCTGACTCTTAGCCACAAGATCTTCGGAAACATTTCCCACTATCTTGTCTACTGTAGCAGGATTTTTTAACATTTGTATATCTTGTGACCCTGTTACATCTTTTATAACTTCAAAATCATAATTTTTATATACTTCTGCCTTCAGTTTCACTATCCCTTCAATAGCTATTTTCCTTTCATTTACTATGTTACATTCCATATGTTCAACATAACAATCCGCATCGCATACCATCTTGTGTTCTGCCCCTGGAATCTCTACATAATTTGAAAAATTCCCTACATAGGTCACACTATGCACACCTATGGTTTCTTCTTCCTTAGCTAGATAAAGTATAGTGTATTCCACTTGTCCCTCTACTAAAACTTTATCCTGCATAACTTCTTTAGCTACAATAATTGGTTTAGCATCAATCATTAAGACTTCATTGACATCTGGGTGAGTGTCTGGTATTACATATTCAGCTTTTACTACAGTGTCAGAAAAATCTTCATGAAGAAGTTGTTCACATTCTATATTTTCTTTAATCAGCTCCATAGCCATATCGTATCTCCTCCCATAAAAACCTACTATTTATTTATATAATCAATTGGAGGAAAATATGATAAGTTTCTGTATTTTTTTAAAATAAATAATATGCGTAGAAGATTATTCGCATTTCATAATTTGTCATTTTTAAACATTTTTGCTATTTTTTCGTCATAAGCACCTTTATTCATATTGACATTTGTAGAATTTTGACGTAATATTATAGATGGTTGTTGACCATATAAACTCTCATAAATTCTCAATACCCTTTTATACCATAGTTGAAAGATGGAAACCCACCATCTTTCTTTTTATGCACTGAGTTTTCTATTAAATAAAAAAAAGAATCGGTACTAAAGTTTAGCACCGATTTTATACAGCAAAAACTAATTGAACTGTGTTAGTTAAAACATCTGAATAACTATAAGTCACTTTCCTTTGGGTGTCACTTTCTAATCTAATTACAAATATGCTAGGATAAGCTTTTTCTATCACTCCACTATTTACGGATACTTTTCTTCTCCCGCTATTTGCCCTTAATGTTACTTTATCGCCCACATGATCCTCAATATTTTTTCTTATTGAAGCCAATACATTTATCTTTTCCACATTAAACACCCTCTTTCCACATTCTATATTATATATCTTAATATATATAATGTCAAATAAACTTTATATTTTACCAGTTAACACTTCGTTTTGTCAATATTAATTTTTTGTAAACAAAGGAGTTTTTTTAAGTTTTCACTACCTTAGATATTCTTCCCTGAAGATTAATAGCATATTCAACATATTTAAAAAAATATTACAATTTATATATAAGGAGACTTTGGAAATCCTTCTCTGTATTTTCCTCTTGTCTGTAACCCTCCTATTCCCCTAGTCCCAGTTATACTATTTTCAAGTGCCTCTTGTATAGAAACTACTTTTCCTATATTTGAGTACGCTATCTTCTCGCATAAAAATACTGGGTCTAGGCAGTGAATTAACACTCTATTTGGTGAACTTGCAAAATTTGCCCCCGCATCCAATATTGCTTCATAACATGATTGGCATGCTCCTGCAAATATTACTAAGTCATCATAATTGGACTTATAATTTCTTAGTTCTGCTACAGCCTCTGCATAATATTTTGAATTTTTATAATTATTCAGATTGGTAAAATCTTTTATTCCTTTAGTTATAGAATCATGTCCAGTAATTACAACTATATCTGGTTTTACTTCTTTTACTAATTGAAGTACTTCTTTTGGATGCTCTTTTTCTGGAATAGACTTTCCAACTACATCTAACATTAGTTGTTTATATACTTTTAGGCATACATCTAAATACTCAGGATCTCCATCTATGTGTAGTATCTTGCCTGGCCTTCCAAATGTAAGTTCATTCTTTGTTGGCAGTTTTTCTAGTCTGTATTCTTTCCGAAAACCTCCTCTACTTACCAATATGTTCTTTATTGAACTATTTACCTGTCTACTAAATAACCTTTCATTTTCTGTCAATGTATCTTCTGGAACAATTTCCAAATCCTCTTCTAGAGAATCTGCAACAATCCTCAGATTTATTCCTTTTAACATATATATATATCCATCATCAGTATTTTTAATATCTATAATCTTAAAGGTAATATCTTTTCCATAAGATTTTCTTACAACTATATCACCTATCTTCATATCCCACATCTCCACATTCAATCTCATAATACACATAATATGTTTTTATATACATTTGGTGCATCATATTTTACAATTACTTAAATTAAAAATAGACATAGAGTACTAACATATTAAATTAGTACTTGTATGTCTATTTTTAACCTACATAAGTTTATTCTACTTTTGATTGTATAATTCTTTAAATCTTTCAATAAATTTAATATACTTCTCTTGTTCAGAAATCAATTCCTCCAATTTATTGTTAAAAGTATTTGAAGGCCAGTTAACTTCATTATAATAGTACCTATTTGCAAGTCTCCAAAAACGTTGAGGAAATAATAGAAACGCAAATAATGTTCTATATTCCTCTTCTTTTAATGGGCTAACCTCATTATAAGAATTAATAATAATTTCAGCATATTCTATATTCCAGTCAACTCTTTTTAGTACTTTAATCATAAAAGCAGAAATATCATAAGTTCTTATTTCCCTTTTACAATAGTCAAAGTCTATTACATTAACGAATTCTTCTGTGTCAATTATTATATTATGATATGTGAAATCGTGGTGACAGAAACCTTTTTCTTCTTCAGTAATTCTACACAAATCCATATACTGAGAGTCAGCTAATACACTCATAGCTACTTTGCCTATATCCTTATAAAATTGTATTGCCTTCAGGTAATTTAAATCAAATTGGCCTTTATTTCCTTTTTTTCTGGCCATATCTCTCATTTTATCAAAGGACCTAACCCTTTTCTCCATTAGATTTGGCCATCTTCCTAAATCTGTTTTTAATTTGCTATTTTCAGGTGGTTCATACCCCTTAGAGGCAATATGCAAATGAGCTAGACTTTTAGCCGCTTTAATTAAGTCATCATTACTTCTAAAGTCACATTCTCTACCCTCAATCCATTCTGAAAGAGTATAAATGTCTTCATTTACAAGCGCATAAGGGCTTCCATCAACATTAAGACAATATCTGTCTACTTTTGGGAATCCATTTTCTATCAAATGTGCCTTAGCTCCGTAAACAAATAAGAGTTTTTGTGTACCATAGCTTATTTTCTTTAAACATTTCGTTCCTTTGTCAGTTTTTAAAAGATATACCCCTTTATTTGGTTTTATGTTTTCAATTTTGATGTCAAATTGCCTTTCTATTTCAAATTCTCTCATCATGTTAATCACCCCTATATAATTTATATGAGTATCTCATTAAATTTAGAAGATTATTAACACTTTGAAGGTAATTTTAATATAATAAACTATAATAAATTCGAAAGGAATAATCTTATGAAAATAGGAATCGACGGACGTGCGGCAAAATGGTATAGAGGAACAGGAATAGGTACTTACACTTATCAATTAATTAATTGTTTAAATAGAATCGACAATATAAATAAATACCTGCTTTTTATGCCCGAAAATTGTAAATATGATATAGCTTTAAAAGAAAATTTTCATTTGAATAATATTACGGAAGGTAAGGAAAGTAACTTTTGGGATGAAGTAAATATCCCAAATATATTAAAGGATAAAAACATAGAACTTTATCACGTACCCCAAAATGGGGTTGGCCTTCCTGTAGATAAAAAATGCCGTTTTGTAATAACTCTTCACGATGTAATTCCATATAAGATGCCTGAAACTGTAAGTGATAGATACCTAAAAATTTTTTCTGATCAAATTCCTAAAATTATATCACAATGTGATGGAATTATAACAGTTTCAAATTATTCAAAAAAAGACATAATTGAAACTTTCAATTTTCCTGAAAATAAGGTATATGTTACTCACCTTGCTAGCGAAGATATATATAGACCTTTAGATAAAAGGGTAAGCAAGTATATCGCTGAGAAATATTATTCTATATACGGTGATTTTATACTCTATGTTGGAGGTTTTAGTCCTAGAAAAAATATAGTTGGACTTATAGAAAGTTTTAGTAAGCTATTATGTAGTTATAAAAAAGATGTAAAACTTGTAATAGCAGGTAAAAAAGGTAAATCGTATGAGATTTATAAAAAACGTGCTGAAGAACTTCATATTTCAGATAAAGTATTATTTCCTGGATTTGTTTCAATAGAACATCTTCCTTATATTTATAACGCCTCACAATTATTTGTTTATCCTTCTTTTTATGAAGGTTTTGGACTTCCCCCAATTGAGGCTATGTCATGTGGTGTACCTGTTATAGCTTCAAATGTTACTTCTGTACCGGAGGTTGTGGGTGATGGAGGTCTTCTTATAAATCCAAAAGACATAGACAATCTATGTGATTGTATGTTTAGAGCTTTATCAGATGAAGAGCTTAGAAAAAAATTAATTTCATTAGGTCTTTCTAAAGCTTCTGATTTAAGCTGGGACAAAACAGCAAATGAAACAATATCTGCATACAATAGAATAATTAAAAATTAATAAATACCAATTATAAATTAACTTGTAATAAGCTAATTTATAATTGGTAGAAAACAATCACCTTTTCCAATGATTTGCTCCTATGTATTTACTATTTCATATTATTTAATGTATAATATCAGTTAGGAATTTATGAAAGGTGGTATTTACTATGGCAAAGGATAGCTCTTTTGATATTGTATCAGAAGTTGAAATGCAAGAGATGGATAATGCCGTTAACCAAGCAATAAAAGAAATAAGTCAACGTTATGACTTTAAAGGAAGTAAGGCTCAAATAAAGCTTGAAAACGACTCCCTTAATCTAATTGCTGAAGACGACTACAAAATTAATGCTATGCTAGAAATTCTAAAAGGAAAAATGATTAAGAGAGGTCTATCTCCAAAATGTCTTGATGCAGGCAAAATAGAAGGTGCTTTTGGTGGAAATCTCAAACAAAATATTGAAATTCAAAAAGGCTTAAGCAAAGAAAAGGCTAAAGAAGTTACATCACATATAAAAGAACTAAAGCTTAAAGTCCAATCACAAATTATGGATGATAAAGTACGTGTATCTGGCGCAAAGATAGATGAGCTACAAAAAGTTATTCAATTACTTAAGTCAAAAGATTTTGGTATAGATTTACAATTTATAAATCTAAGATAATTATATTTACATAAAAATACTGCTCATAATTTAAATTATGGCAGTATTTTTTGTTATTGTTAAGTTATTTTTTCGTTAAACTTATTTAGAAATTCCTCTCTATCTTCCTTATAACCAGCTTTTCTTTTTAATCGGTCTAGGAAGACTACTTCATCCCAATCTTTTCTCTTTGTATAATAGTCTTTTGATATAGAATAAAAATCTTCAGGGAAAGTTAACATTGCATGAAGTACTTCTAATTCCCTTTTATTTAAGGTATTCTTAGTACAATAATTTTCTATGATAATATTGACCTTTTCTATATCAAAAGCAAAGTTTTTTTCAACTTTATTAATAAAGTTGCATAAATCATGTACTTTTAAATCTATAATAGCATAATCAAAATCTACGAAGTAAGCTTCCTCATGATTTATCAATATGTTATGGTATGCTAAATCATGATGACAAACTACAATTTTATCTTCTTCACTACAGAGCTTGTAATAGTATGATTTCTGAAGCATATCTACGCTTCTTTTAATTTCTTCAATATAATAGTCTACGTTTTTTAGAAATATTTCATCAAACTCTGCTTTATTTTCATGAATACTAGCTATATTCTTAAAAAACTCCATCTCTTGAATTCTCCGTTTAAAAGTATCTATCAATTTGCCGTTATTGTACTTTGTATATAAATTAGTCTTAAATCCCTCAGAAGCACAATGAAGTTCTCCAAGACCTTTAGATGCAGTACTTAAATCAATAGGATTGCTAAAATTACATTCCTTACCTTGTACCACATCCATAATACAATACATATTTCCATCCCAAATAGTATATATTTCTCCACTGTTATCTTTAACGAAATCAACTACCCTAGGAAACTTACCCCTAATGTAATTTAGAACATTATATATAAATTTTAGTTCTTCCTTAGTATATTCAACCTTCTTTAATATTTTATCCCCTTTATCCGTAGATGCCATATAAACTCCTCTAATAGGTACTACATCATTTACAGTTAAGTTAAATCTATCGAATAATTCAACACATAAATCATACTGGGTTAAATGTCTTTTTTCGCTATACTTTGGGAACATTTTTACACCTCCTTAAATTAAACTTTCACCATCTAACATTATTGCTTTTTTTAGCTTTAAAACATATTGATCCTCTGTCCAATCTTTACTTTTTTCTCTATATCTATTACAACATCTTACAAATTCATAAGGATAGGATATAACCGCTCGTATAAAATTTATACTATCATTATCTAAATTCTCTAATTTACAAAATTCTCTTATCAATATATCAAAATCTACATTTATCCCCTTCCTCTTGATTTTGCCTAACAGAAATACTAAGTCCATTTCAATCATATTATAACAACATCCATCTACATTTTTAACTTCTATAGTTTCCTTTTTTCTTAAGTTATTGAAATAGGTATTACCAAGACACATTTCTATTTTTTTCATACTTCTTATTATTAAATTTATATAATTATTCTTGTATATACTGTCAATACAATCCTTTGCTCTTATTAAATATAAATCTCCTTTTTCTAGTAAAGCTTTTTCAAATTCATTATTAAGTTCTTTTTGTCTTAACTTTTCTAAATCTCTATTTAATTTTTTTATATATACTTTGTACTGTTCAACAGTTTTACCAATATTATTATCCAATCTTTTATTCATTTTACCTGTATATCCCAATGTATTCTTGTGAAACTCACTTATAATATAAATCTGCTCTTTTATCATGGAAGTCGTTATATTTTCACACTTTGTTTCGTCTTCAAAGCTATCTATTTGTTTGATTCCTTTGGTTTCCAGATATTTTACAAAACATGCAGTGAGATTATCGCAATACACGTCTAAACCTCCTCATTAATTTTTACTTGTGTCCTTTTTTCATCTCCCTTAATATTTTTTTCTTCTTTTTCTCTAGTTTCTCAATCTCCTCTTCCCTCTTTCTTACTTTTTTTAGCTCCTTTACAGACTTTTTTAAAACCTCTAACTTATCTTCATATAATTTCAAGTCGACTTTTTCTTCTTCCTGTTTTAATTTTTTATGTCCCATAATTCCACCTCTTTCAGATGTTTTTTATATCTTTAATAATCTAAACTCATCAATAAACTCTTGTTTTTCATATTTATCTTTATCTATCTTTTTTAGTTTTTTTATAAAGAATTCTTCATCCCAAGGCTGATTCTCCCAGTAGTACTGTATTCCAATCTGCCAATAATCTTGAGAGAACTCCATAAATGCAGCCATTATAGATATATCTTCTTTTCTTACAACATTTATTACACTATAAGCCTGGATAATAAATAGTGAATTACCAATACTCCATTTTCCATTTTTCATTCTTCTAATAAGCAAACTAGATAAATCATGTAAATGCGTATCTAGCATACAATAATCAAAGTCTATAATATTTATCTCCCCCACTGAATCTATTAAAACATTATGATTAGCATAATCATGATGGCAAAAGCTTTTATTTATTATTTCTTTATTCATAACCTCTAAATACTGGCTTTCAACTAAATTTTGTATTGCCATTTCTGATCTATCCAATTCTTCTTCCATCATACTTAAATATATATCGTCAAACTCCGTTCTTTTTTGCTTTATATATATTCTCCTTTTAAAGTCTAATATTTCCTTCCTTCTTGTCTTAAATGTTTCAATCCATTTAAACCATCCCACTCTAGGATTCATCAGTTCAGTTAATTCAAATCCCCTACTTTTTTTATGCAGTTCTGCTAGTTTTGATGAAGCTATTAATATATCTACAGGGTTATCATAATTACACTGTCTAGAAGTAACCCAGTTAGTTAAGTAAGCATAATTACCTTGTATATCTATATACTCCATTCCTTTTTGAGTTTTTATTATTTTAGGTGTGTTTTTGAATCCGTTATTTTGAAGATGTTTTATAGCGGATAAAATAAATAAGAAATGTCCGAAATCATATCTAATTATCTTTAAGCAAAATTGATTGTCTCCAGTATAAATCTTATATACGTTCTTTATTTTTTCTATGAAGTTAACCTGGAGTCCATAAGCACCTTGAACGGCCTTTCGTACTTCTAATATATCCAAGTTCATTCCTCCAATAAATTACTATATATGTAGTATATGAATTAATTTATATGTATGTGCTAAATGACACATTTTTGGCGTAATATTAATAATATATAGTAAAGTTCAACTTTCTCTTAGGGTTTTGGTTATGTTGATGTGGAGGTAGATAATTATATGAAGATTGCTATTGATGCACGAGGAGTTAACTGGTATAAAGGCACTGGTATAGGAACCTATACAGATAAGATTCTAAAATATATGATTAAAACTCACAAAGAAAACTTTTACCAAATTTATTGGTCTGGAGAAGATTATAAAAGATTTGAAAATGATAATACAAAAATAATAATAGCTTCAAAAAAACACCATAGATTTTTTGAGCAACACTATTTTCCAAATAACTTAGAAAAAGAAAAAGTAGATATATATCATATACCCCAAAACGGTATAGGAATTTGTGATAATATTCCTTGCAAAAAAGTCGTAACTATTCATGACTTGATACCCTATATTTTACCTGAAACTGTAGGCAAAAGTTATCTCTCTAAATTTCTAAAAGAAATGCCGAGAATAGTAGAACTTTCCGATGGTATAATAACAGTCTCAGAATGTTCAAAAAAGGATATCTTAAAGTTTTTTTCTATTGATGAAAATAAGGTTTTCGTTACCCCTCTGGCTGCTGATAGTAAATATAAACCATTAAATAAAGCTGAATGCCAGAAAATTTTAAGAGAGGACTATAATATAGATAAGCCCTTCATACTATATATAGGCGGATTTAGTCCAAGAAAGAATGTATCTTCTCTAATAGTAGCCTTTTCCAAGGTGTATAAAAACTTAGATAGAGAACATGATTTAGTAATAGTTGGAGCTAATAAAGATGAAGGTGGTCTTTTGAAAGAATTAAGTTCAGATTTAAATATACAATCTAATATAAAGTTTACTGGTTTTGTACCAGAAGATCTATTACCAGTATTCTATAACGCCTGTGAAGTTTTTGCATACCCTTCATTATATGAAGGTTTCGGACTTCCACCTTTAGAAGCTATGAGTTGTGGAACTCCTGTAATTACTTCTAATATTTCTTCAATACCAGAAGTAGTAGGTGATGGTGGCATTCTTATAGATCCTTTTAATATGAAAAATCTTATGTATTCACTTGAAGCCTTGCTAAATGATAAAGGAATAAGAGATGAACTAACCTCTAAAGCCTTAAAAAGAGCTTCTAATTTTTCTTGGGAAAAAACTTCTGAAAAAACAATTCAAGTCTACAACAAAATATTATATGAATAATAAAAGAAAACCCCCTGACTATATTCCGATCCTAGTCAGGAGGTTTTACATTTTTGTATTTAAAAAATCCCTATGATTAATCCCCTATTTAAGATTATACACTAAAATAAGATAATTGTAAACGTTTCACAATGTAGTTTTTAATATATTACTTTTTATCTATTAACAATTCCTTAAATAAATATATATCGCACTATAATTAAAATCTACTTTTTAATAATTTTACTTTCACTTTCCTTTTGAAGTAAACCTGTCAACATTGGTATTTCCTTACTAGCTAAATTATATTGAGATAAATTACTTTCTACTACTTCTCGAATACTAGGAAAATATAAAGTATAGTTTACTGTCTGAGCTCCTCTTTCAATATTTGCAAAGGAGGTCCACACCCTATTATTAAAATAATCTATGGGTTTATTGAATTCAACTAGATTATATGTATCTGTAATTACGGGAAAATTCCCATACTTATTCATATTATCTATTTGAGTCTTATCATCAGTTATAGCAAACTTTATAAATTCTTTTGCTAAATTTGCATTTAAAGATGCCTTATTTATCATTAAATTTGAACCGCCTAATGATATATCCCTGTTTCCTCCCGATTCAAAAGCTGGAAGTTTCATAACCCCCCATTTGCCTTTATATTCAGTTGAGCTTTGCATTAAACTACTTACGTAGGATGGATTCGCTACAAATGAAACTATTTTATCCTTTTTTGCAGCATCTATAACATCATCTTTTGAGCCTAATTCATAAATTATTCCTTCTGCATACAAAGACTTTGCTACTTGCAAAGTTAGAGTCCACTCTTTAGAATTAAAGTTTACCTTTTCCTCTTTATTTAGATAAGAGGTACCTAGCTGATTTGCTAAAAGTAAGTAAATATCATTGTTTATATCATTGGTATTGGCCATGAATTTTTTACCTGTATCTTTGCTTACCTTTTTACCAACATCAATATAATCAGTCCATGTCTTAATATCATCTGGATTAATTCCTTCCTTTGAAAATATATCACTTCTATATAAAATCACTTTAGGGGAAGTATTCCAAGGAAATCCATATATTTTATTACTAAAAGTTAAGTTATCAATTTTACCTTTTATTAATTTATCTTTATAGGAGTTTACATCATCTGTTACATCTAAAAATCTACCAGGTAACTTGCTTACTAAGTATTGAATATATTCATCATCAACAGTTACAATATCTACTAGTTTTTCTTTATCATTTAAACTATCCTGAAGTTTTTCATATAAAATACTTTCAACTTTAAAATCTATCTCTGCCTTTGGGTGGATTTTCTTAAAGTTGTCTGCAGCAAGTTTTAATTGTTGTTCATTTTTTTTATCTGCTAGCACTATAATTTTTCCTTTTACGTTATCCTCTTTCTCCGCTTGCTTTTTATTATTACAAGCAACTACTGAGGTTACCATAGCTATAGAGAACATTAATGCTAAAATTTTTATAATTTTTCTCATAGAAACTCTCCTATCTTATAGGATTCTAGATTTATCCGATGACTACCCGCTCTAATACTCCCTACGCACGGTGTGAAAGCGATTCGCACCAAATCAGAGATTTGGGCTCTCTGCTTTTCTCAAAGAGGGAGTAAAGAGCGGCTACGTCCCTGGATTCGTTCAACTAAGAATCAGGTGGGTTTGAAACCCCATCTGATTCAAGTTTCACTTCACAGTTTATTTATCATACTAGCAGTATAACCTGCACCAAATCCATTATCTATATTTACAACACTTACGCCACTTGCGCAGCTATTAAGCATGGTAAGTAAAGCAGATACCCCTCCAAAACTAGTGCCATAGCCTACACTAGTGGGTACTCCAATTACTGGTTTATCTACTAATCCTCCAACAACACTTGCTAATGCCCCTTCCATACCAGCTACTACAATAACTACCTTTGCATCCCTTATTAAATTTAACTTATCAAATAATCTATGTATTCCTGCTACCCCTACATCATATACTCTTTCCACTTTATTACCGAAAATTTCAGCTGTTTGTGCTGCTTCTTCTGCTACTGGTATATCAGATGTTCCCGCTGTAACTATAGCTATATATGATTTCGAAACTTCCATCTCTTTATTTTTTATAGCTATAACTTTTGCATCCTTATTGTACTCAGCTTTTGGACATATCTCTTTTACCGCATTATAAGCTTCTTCAGAAGCTCTTGTGCCAAGTATATTATTTCCTTTTGTAAGCATAAATTCAACTATTCCTCTTATTTGCTCAGGAGTTTTTCCTGCACAATATATAACTTCAGGATATCCAACTCTAAGTTCTCTATGGTTATCGATTTTTGCATAACCTAAATCCTTAAAGGGAAGATCTTGCAGTTGTTTAATTCCATCATCTATACTCATAGAACCACTTTTTATACATTCTAGTAAATCCCTTGTTTCATCTAAATTCATAACATCACCCTTTTCTTAAGTAAGCCTCTATTTTTACCTGACTAACTTGGCGTAAGCCCCCCATCTGAATTAAGAGCTTGCTTCAATTACTTGTTGAGACTACCCATCTTATAGCCTTGTAAATCTAAAGTCACATATTTAAAACCTAACTCTTTAAATCTTTCACATATTTCATCCATTAATTTTTCATCACAAATTCTTTTTCTATCCTGTCTTTGAACTTCAATTCTAGCCAAGTCACCATGACTTCTTACTCTCACACCTTTGAATCCAAGCTTCATTAGATGTATTTCTGCATCTTCAATTTTTCTTAAGTCTTCAAATTTTATTTCCTGATTATATGGAATCCTTGAAAGCAAACATGCGTAAGCTGGTTTATTCCAAGTGCTTAATCCTAGCTCTTTTGAAAATCTTCTAATATCCTCTTTTGTTATATTATTTTCTAAAAGAGGACTAACTACCTTTAATTCTTTAAGAGCCTTCATTCCAGGTCTATAATCTTTAGTGTCATCTAAATTAGTTCCATCTACTACGTATTTAAAACCTTTTTCTTTTTGCAACTCTATAATTTTGCTAAAAACAAAACTTTTACATAAGTAACATCTGTTATCAGGATTATATTTTATATCGTCTAAAATAACTGGAACTTCTATTAATTGATGTTTTACATTAAAGTCTTTTACTATTTCCTTAGCTTCTTCTATCTCCCACTTAGGAATATAAGGTGATACTATAGTAACTGCCAATACCTTGTCGTCAAGTGCTTCTTTTGCAGCTCTCATTAAAAATGTACTGTCTACACCACCTGAAAAAGCAATAACTACGCTTCCTAAGTCTTTTAAACTTTTTATTAAACTCTCATATTTTTTATCACTAATCATCTAAATAACCTCCCAATTGATGATTTTTATCCAAAAGATAAATAACTCATTTTCTATAGAGCCCATAAAAATTTAATTTTAAAAAATTAAATTTTTGAAAGCATTTCTTTATAAATTTCATTTATATTAACATTATTATCTAATGCAATTCTTTTACAATCTTCATATTCAGGTTTAGACTTTATTATTTTCCCATTGTAATAAGCATTTTTCACAGTTATTTCACCATATTTAGTTTTAACCTTTGCAAGCTCTCTTTTTAACATATTTCTTTGAACTTTATATTTTCTAAATCCTAATGTAGTAGTTTGCATTAAAACTATTTTTTTAATTATGTCTTCCTTATCAGATGTATATAAAACATTTAATTTAACACCGGGTCTCTCCTTTTTCATTATTATAGGTGTCATATAAACATCTAATGCTCCATTAGTAAAAAGCAACTCCATAACATACTCATACATCTCAGGATTCATGTCATCTATGTTACATTCAATAACTTCTACTTCATCCTGAAGAAAATCTGTATCTATATCTTTACATTCACCATTAGATTCATCCATTAACTTCTCTTCTCCAATGAATACCCTTAGAATGTTAGGGATATCTTTATTATCTTTAGTACCTATTCCATAACCAACTCTTTTTATGCTGAAATTCTTACTATCAGTAAACTCATCAACTGCATAGGCTAAAATAGCAGCACCAGTTGGTGTCGTTGCTTCAAAAGATATATTAGACTTTATAGGTGTACCTTTTAATATTTCTGCTGTAGCTGGTGCTGGGATTGGTAATAATCCATGGGCACACTTAACAAATCCTGATCCTACTTCTACAGTAGAGCATTTTATTTTATCCACTTTTAAGTAATCAAAACAAATAGCTGCACCTACAATATCAACTATAGAATCAACTGCACCTACCTCATGAAAGTGAACTTCCTCTATGCTTTTATTATGAACTTTTGCTTCTGCCTCAGCAACCTTTTTAAATATTTTTAAACTTATGTTTTTTACATTTTCATTTAAGCTACTAACCTCTATTATATTTTCTATATCCTTTAAATTCCTATGTTGATGATTATGGACAGTTTCATGTTCATGACTATCACTGTGCACATGATTTTTTTCATGATTATGATGATTGTGTTCATGCTCATGTTTAATTATATTGCTATAATCATCATGGTGCTCATGCTTATAATCTTCATGTTGACTATGACTATGATTATGCTTTAATATTACGTCAACTTTAGTACCACTAATGCCATTTTTAACATCTCTTTTTATATTTAATTCATATCCAGAAATATTTAATTTTAAAAGCTCATTTATTAAGTAGTTCTTATCTACACCAATATCTATTAAAGCTCCTAAATTCATATCCCCACTTATACCTGAAAAACAATCATAATAAAGTATCTTCATAAAAGCATATCTCCTATAATTTATTATTAATTTCCACTAATTTTTCTTCATATTTATTGCAAACACACTTGATAAATTAGTATACATATTAATCCCATTTATATTCTATCATAAATTAGCATATTATTTAAATTAAAAGTTTGAAAACTTTGTCAAATGGTTATAAAACAAAAGCTACTGACATATACTTGCCAGCATCTCTAACTTTATGCGATAACTAAAAATCAGATGGGTCATAGACAAACCCCATCTGATTTAAGTTTTATTTCATTATAAATATTTATCCATATTCCCTTGATCTTTTAGCAAATCTACAAGATACTTTATTTCTTGATCTTTATTTTTATCTAAAACCAGTATTACATCCCCAGCCTCTACTATTATTAAATCTTTAACTCCAAAAGCAATAATAAGTTTATTCTTTCCAAATACAGTGCATCTTTCACTAGATTCTAGGAATATATTACCAGTTACATTATTCCCTCCAGATTCTTTTAAAAATCTCCCTAGTGCCGTAAATGTACCTATATCATCCCATAAAAATTCGCATTTTACCACATATGCCTTTCTAGTTTTTTGCATAATACCAAAATCCACAGATATTCCATCTATTAGGTCGTATTGATCTTTTATTGTTTGTTCTTCTTGCTCAGTATCTAAATCATGATGTATAGTCATCATACTCTTGTACATCTTAGGAAGATACTTTTGCATTTCCCTTAAATATGCATCTGCTCTCCATACAAACATACCACTGTTCCAGAGATAGGTGCCTTTTAATAATAAATCCTTAGCTACTTCTATATTAGGTTTTTCCAAAAATCTTTCAACTCTAAAACTAGCAATATCTCCATATATCCTCTCTCCCATTTCTATATATCCATAGCCAGTTTCTGGTCTCGTGGGTGGTACGCCTATAGTTACAAGCCCTCGTCTTTTTTCTGCAATTTCTTTTGCTTGAGAGATTGTATCTATAAACAATTTTTCATTTTCTATATAATGATCTGATGGTAAAATTATCATAGTTGCACTAGGATCTTTTTTTAATAATTTCACTGCAGAAAAACCAATGCATGTGGCGGTCCCCTTTTAGAGGACATGGGTCTTTTTTCATATGATGCAGCTATATACCTCTACCACTAAATTTAAAATAAACTTCAACCTTCTTTTCTTTTGTTTCTTTATTTTCTGTTACCATAATTTTATCAACTAAAGTCTCTACTAAATTTCTATCTATTTCTTTTACCTCTAATATCTTTTCTATCTCATTTTTATATATTTCAAAAATATCATAACTATTTTGATTATTCATTAATATATCTTTTAATTCCTTCTCTCGTTTTAAAAGCTTCTCTTGTTTATTTTGAATAACTTGAATCATATTATTAAAGTTTCTTTCTATAATTATTTTCATTAATTTATCCTCATATAGTTTTTGAAATTTACTATCTAATGAAGATAACTGTTTTTCAACTATAAATAATTCTTTTTCAAAGTTATTATCTAAACTTATATCTTTAATAGAATCATAATACTTGTCCTTGTTTACATTTTTATCTATAAGTTCCCTTAAATTTGTTTGAATTAAGGACATTAAATACTCTTCCTTTATACTATGTGCGCTGCAGCGTTTTCCTCCCATTTGGCTATTTGTACATTTGTACCCCTTAAATTTTACCCTATAGCTCATAGAACCACCACAACCTGCACATCTTAATACTGTAGAAAAAGGATGAATAACCCCATTTTTATACCTATACCCACTTCTTCTATCTTTCATAAGCTTTTGGACTTTATTGAAGGTCTCTTTATCAATTATTCCTTCAAACTCTCCCCCCCATATCCACTCATTCTCTTCTGTAACTTTTATTTTTTTAATCTTATAACTAACCTTTTTCCAACGTTGCTGTACCATGTATCCACCATACTTCGGATTTTTAAGTATAGATAATATAGTATTATTAGTCCATATTCCAAACTTTTTTCTTTTAAAGTTTTTAAGCCTTGCTGCTGGCGGTTCAATTCCTTTTTTATTTAGATAAGTTGCTATCCTTCCTGCTCCATATCCACTTATATATAGTGTGAAAATTTCTTTAATAACCTCTGTAGTTTCGCCACCTTCTGGTACTAAAACTATAGTTTTTTCATTACCCTCATAATACTCTTGAAACTTATAACCGTAGGGTGGTTTACTGGCAACAGAGGATCCTCTATGCATCCTATCCTTTAATGCACTTCTTACTCTCTTACTACAGTCCTTAATATACATTTCATTTAAAATGTTTTTAAAAGGGATAATATCATTAAACTCACTTTCTGTATCTACATTATCCAAAACTGATATGAATCTTACATTATTCACTTTAAAATAATCTTCTAAATAATATCCCGCTAAAACATAATTTCTTGAAAATCTTGAAAGATCTCTTGTTAGAACCATATTAACCTTTTCATCTTCAATATCTTGCTTCATTCTTATAAAACTATCTCTTTCAAAGTTTGAGCCAGACATTCCCTGATCTGCATATGTGTCAATTAAATTATATACTGTTTCCTTATCATCTTTAGATTTTTCAAATAGCCATTTCTTTAGGTTTCCAACCTGAGCTGGAATAGACTCCCTTTGTTCTTTTTTGTCTGTGGAAACCCTTGCATAGATTGCTACATTCCACACTTTTTTCATTTTATCTCATCCACCTTTTCATCTTTATTATTGGTGGATGGATAGTTTTCACTATGATTATAGTGATTAAACGCTCCATTTTTTAGGCTGTATTTTACTTCTTTCATTTTTTCTTCTATTAGTTGATTAATTAAATTTTCTAAACTAGAGTTAGAGAAATGAATTTTAGATTGAATTTTCTTCAATTTAATCCCTCTATAATTATTGCTTATATAGAAATTCTATTTATAAAATCTCATCTATATGATTAGATTTTATCCCATAACTAAGAAATCAGGTGTTTTTAAAACTCCATATGATTCAAGTTTCATTTCATTAATCCTTAGTATTCATACTATTAACCAATTTAATTTTATTCTCTCTTGTAAGTTGTTTTATAGCATATTCTCTTTTTGTAGCTTCACTTTTTGTGCAATATTCCTCAAAATATACTAATTTTACCGGCAACCTACATCTTGTATATTTAGCTCCTTTGCCACTATTATGTACTTTTAATCTTTTTTGTAGATTATTAGTATACCCAGTATATAGAGTCCCATCACTACATCTTAGTATATAAACGTAATTCACTTTACCCCACCCATTATTAATATACTTATTTTACTGATACATATTTATTATCTTCTATATAAAATCTCCAGGGATAATCCTTAGCCTCTTCTGCATAATCGATACCTACACGTTTTGCAGATATTATGTTAAATTTTTTATGATCTCCTTCTTCTATATATAATTTATCACCACATAAGTCTTCTCCATTTTGTCCCTTATCAATTAGTAGAGCTCCACATAACTTTCCAGGTCCATTAGTTAAGTTTTTTATTTGACTTTTAGCTAACTGATTATATGGCTTTTTAAATCTATTATGGGCCATTAAATCTACTCCATCTATTGGCTCTACAGCTCTTATCAGAACAGCCTGTGGGGTTCCTTCCTCTCTAGTAACTGTATTAAAGCAATAATGCATACCATATATAATAAACACATATGAGAATCCTGGCTTTCCATACATAATCTCTACTCTCGAGGTTCTCCTGCCACCATAGGAATGAGCGGCCTTATCTGTAATACCCATATACGCTTCTGCCTCAACAATTTTGGCAGATAGCTTTTGTCCATTAATTTCATGAACAAGTATCTTTCCTAAAAGTTCCTTTGCAACAAGTACAGTATCTCTATTATAAAATTCTCTATCCAACTTTCCCATTCTTATACATCACCCTAATTAAGATTTAAAATAAAATCCACAGTTAATTCCCTGTGGATTTTATCGTATACATTTAATAATTATAAACTTATTCAAAACCTAAAGTAAATAGTATTATATTAATCTTGTGAACGCACAATTTGTTTTCCTTCTCTTATTGCTTTTCCCTCTTCAGGTCCATTAGATTTGCATCCTGGTTTATTATTTCTTTTTTTTATATCATGTTGTAAATCTAATCCTTCAACTTTATTTACCATAATTAACCCTTCCTTTTTCTTTTTTCATCTTTTTGCTGCGAATTACTACTTTGTGTTCTCTTAGCTCCTATATTTACTTCTTGACTATTTATATCAGATTTTTTGCCTTTATTCATAGTTACACTCCTTTGAACAATTAGCTTTTTTATTTCTTGATAACCTATCAATCTAAAACATAATTTTAAACTTCCTAATAAATTGGATCTCCATTAAAATTTTCAAACTTCGGAGGATTTTTTGTATTCTTTTTATCGCCTGATGGTCTATTTACATCATTTCTTTTGTTATCTCTATTATCTGCTTTAAGTCCTTTTCTATTAGTCATATTTTAAACTCCCCTTTCTAAAATTAGTTTTTCCATTGACAATGCTTTTATTCTGAAAAAATTTTCAAATATAAAATGCTGTCTTTTATATGTATTTGATATTCACACAATCGCCATTTTCTCTAAAATGACCAATGTCGTCTAATACGGCGTTTCTTTATTCGCTGGCTCTGCAAATATATTTATTTTATCTATATCCGGTAATTCCTCATAAACCTTGTCTATATAATCTTCATTAGTAACTACATAAATATTTTCTGTGCTTACTAAAGGCTTAATTCTATCTACTGTAGTCCTTAGAAAGCTTTTATTATTTATAATTTTTATAAACTGTTTTGGATTTTTAGACCTAGAAAGAGGATAAAGTCTTGTTCCTTTTCCACCCGCAAGAATTAGTGCGTATAACAATAAGCCTCACTCCTAATATTGCTTTACTGTATAATATGTATCTAATTATATATTTGTGAAAATTTAGTATAAATTGTTATATAAACACATAAAAATAACAAAAAACAACTACGTCAAATAGTATACGTAGTTGTCAAAGTATTATAATTATATATTATACTTGCTTAATTATAATGTTATATTATTCATATTACAATTGGAACCTTTGTTATAAATACATTCCAATATCTCTTTCAATCCCATTTTTTTACTACTCTTGTGTAAATCATTATAATATTGCGAATAAATTTCGAAAACCTTTCCAACTTTAATTAGAAGCATATCTAAATTAGATAAATCTTTATCATTTAACTCATAGTAAGTCTTTTTAAATTCAAAATCTACCTTTCTAAAAAACTCATCCAGACCTATTTCATCATTAATAAAAGTATTTTTAACTTTTGTAACTATAACAAGGTCGTAATTCATTTTTTCTCTTCTGTTATCTATAAGACCTGCTCTTAATTCTGTATGAATAGGATATGTTTTTTCAACATAGAATCCTGCATTAATTAAGGATTGAATAAGTACAAACCAACCTTCTGCTGAACTATTATTATAAGTAAGTATTAATGGCGATGCTTCCTTTAGTACCCTTCTAACCTCCTTAAAGCATCTCGATAATTTATTTACAAACTCTTCCTTACTTATACCCTTGACCTCATTTACAGTTACTTCATCATTACATAATATATGTTCATTCTCAAAACAAGGATACTTATCCTTAAGAATTTGTCTTGACCACACATAAAAAAATTCACTTATTTCTCCATAGTTTATAGCATAATAGTATGGTGGGTCAGTAATTACTGCATCTACTGATTTAGATGGTAAAAATGATAGCTTCTCTGCTGTATCACATTTCAATATTGTATTTTTACTACTACTTATCAATTCTTCAAAATTTTCAGCAAATTCAGAGCAAAATTTTTCCTCCTTTAAAATTACATTTTTATTCTTTCCATTTAGAATTAACCTCTCATAAGGACTAATATTAAATCTTTTACTTTGTATAAAACCCCTAAAATATTTAGTAAAGCTGCCTCTTCCCCACTTTGTTCCCCATATGTTATTTTCAACAGGATTTATTACAGGCGCCATATGATGATCTCCAAATAAAGGTTCTATTTTTCCACATTGTGAATTATAAATACAAAACATATTATTGGCGTTTACTGTATTAGAAAATACACATAGAAATAATTCTTTTATTTCTTCATCTGATATCTTACCTATCTCTTCCAATAACCTGGATAAATAATAAAGTTGTCTATTATTAAACATCTGTTTCCAATACTTGTAATTATGATTTTGTATCTGCCTTGTGTTATATCCTTGTGGTATCTTAATTTGTGGTATAAACTTATCCATTTTTTCACTTAAATTTTTAATTTTTTTCTTAACATTGTTATAATTATCCAAATCATCTTTGTCAGGAACCTTGAATCCTTTCTTTCCAGTTTTTCTATCATAATACTGAATTGCATACATATCTGCTGAAAGAGGTTTTTTTCTATTTTTCATTATATGTTTTATTAAGTTTATTTTTTCATTGCAGTTATTACATATAACATTTCTACCCTTATAAATGCCTTTATCTCTATCAAAGTTACTCTGGCATTTATTGCAAAATAAACTACTATTGTTTCCTTTTACAATGTCACCACAACTCGGACATATATTGTAATTTTCAAACCGCTCTTTCTTCAACTTTGTAATTTCATAGGAAGAAAATAATTTAACGTATTTCCCACACTTAGGACATCTAACTTTCTTAACCCATAATATATACATTATATCTACTTTTCTTTTTATATTTTCATTATAATCATATATATTTGTTGTATAAGCTTCTTTTATCTCCTCCCCTATATTTCTTTCTAGTTTCTCGAACTCATTTGTTAATATATTTACTATTTCTTCTTCTACGTCAGCATTTTTATCTCTATTTACTTCAGGAACTTGTAGTTCGTTTTTTGTGATAAACCATGCTACAGGGTTAACATCTATTCCTATGGCCTTTCCACCTAGCCTAAGAGTATTTATAAGGGTTACTCCTCCTCCCATAAAAGGATCTAATATTATTTTTCCTTCTAAAAGATTATGGTTCTCCTTATAGTATATTTCTTTAAAATTAGCTGATTCTTCTCTTTCTAATTCTAATGCTAAAAGTATACTTCTAAATATAGCATCAGTTTTTCTTCCAAACCACTTATGGATTTGGTATATTGGTTTTCTACTATTTGCTTCTTTTTTGGATATCTGTGATATAAATTCTATAGGAATACCTTCATATATCATTTTTGTCATAAAAATCACCCTTGCCTAAAAATAACGCCTAAGGCATCTTTGACTTGTTATTTCTTTTCAGATGCCTAATTACAATTATAAATGTATTAAGCATTATTTTAAACATCTTTACACTACTTTAAGGTTTTGGATTATTGATTTTTCACTTATATATATATCTTCACCACTTTCCCTCAGTTCACTCCATAACTTTTCCATAGCTTTTTCTGAATCATAGTAAAACTCACTTCCTCTTATTCTACAGAATGTCCATCCTAACCTCTCTAAATCTAACTTCCTTTCAATACCTTCTTCCCAATCATACTTATCAATATTAATATCTCCATCACATACTATGGCTACTCTATTTTTCATTCCTTCTATCACAAAATCTATTTTATACGATCCTAGTTTTACATCAGACTCAACAAAATATCCTTTATTTTTTATTAACTCATAAACATCTCTTTGAAATTTTGTCATAAATGCAAATTCAACTTTTTTATATCTATTGTTTTTCTTTTTATAATTCAAACAATATTTAAGTAATGAGTATCTTATGCACTCTGGATTTATGTCATCTAAGTCTATAGAATAAAATACCCACATTTGATTTCTCGCCCTGCTAGTTGCCACATTAAACCTTCTTATATCACACTCCTTAGTAATTGATGTAAACTTTACATCTTTTGAAACAACCATAGATAAAAACATTATGTCCCTTTCATCCCCCTGAAAAGCATAAGCATCTCCGCATACAATCTTTCTCTTTATTATCTCCTCTTCCCCTATTCTTTCTCTTATCATATTTTCTATTAACTGGCTTTGCTGTTCACCTAAAAGTGATATAGCTCCCATTGTCATTCCTAAATACCTTTTATCTTTACAACATTCTACTAGTTTATTTACTAAAAACTCAGCTTCAGGAATATTTATCGCTTTATGTTGCTCTCTATATCCCTCACTTACCCTTATTGGAACTATCGTTGGATAAAATTCCTCATAGGATTTAGGATATCTTAATTGCTTGATTTCATTAGAATAAAATTCATTATTACCAAAACCAATTATCTCCGGTAAACACCTAAAATGCTCTTTAAGAATTAATCTATTTGGAAACACCCTAAGAGCAGTTTCATAAAGGCTTGTTTGAAGATCAAACCACTCACGTTGAGGTATATTTTTTAAGTGTTTACTGATTAGACTTTGAATAAGGCCTTGATCTATCCCTATTGATTCTGGACTTATCTGCTTATCGTCTCCTACTATTACAGCCTTCTTAGCCCTCATTAACGCACATATTGAAAATATATCACTTTGACTACTTTCATCAAAAATAATTACATCAAATAAATTTTCTGATATTGTTACATTTTCAATAACTCTATTTAGTGGCATAATCCAAACCGGAATAGTTTCTTTGCATTTTTCCATTTCATTTTGAGCTATTTTTCTATATTCTGATACCATTTTCCCAGTACCTTTTCCAATCCGTTTTACAGCTTGCATCCAAGAAAAAAGACTTCTTTTCTCACTTTCTGAAGTTCTTAGAATCTGGCTATGCCATGTCTTTTTAGATATAATTTGTTCGATAAGCATTTTTTCTCTTCTTTTTTCTTCTTCCATTGAAACTTCTATTAAATCAAGATTTGAATTGTAAATCTCCCTTAATAAGCTGTGCCACTTAGCCCATTTCCATGCATTTTTCCAATCTTTAAAACTCTCTTCACATTCTCCCCATTTACTAATTATTTTTTTTGCAGTAATCGGACATATTATTCTTAATTTACTTAGAAGCTTATCTAATTCTAAGGCCTTACTTTTTATTCTATTAAAGCTTTCTATTTTATTTAAAGCTATTTTTATTTTACTGATATTAAGCTCCTCTACAGCTTCCTTCAATTCACTTACTTTACCTGTGTTTAAAAACAATTTTTTTAAAATCTCAATATAGGCCTTTAGATTATTATATTCCTCTAGTTTCTTTATACATTGTACTGATTTTATTAAATAGTCATAGGTATCTTTCTTATGCCAATCTATATTTTCTGGAACCGAAATTTTGCCTAACATCAATGTTATTTGACTCTTATAGTTCTTGTCCCAATTAACTATAATATTTAACTTTTTTACATACTCCTCAATAAGTATTAGCCCTAATTCTTTTCCTTCAGATAATATTAATTTACCACCATATACTTTCATTATGTTGTTCCATAAATTTTTTAATTCTTTAAAAATAAACTTTTCTTGCATATATAGTTTAACAATTAAAACCTGTTCTAAAGTCTCTAAATTTCTTCCATCAACTTTGCATTCTTTAATGATATAATTACATTCCGGATGAATAAATCTGAAGATTTTTCCTATTTTTCCTCTTAGACTTAAACTTTCATATATAACATCAAAATCTTTATTGAATCTAATGTTGTTTGGAATCTCTACTTTGTGGCTTCTTAATTCACTCTTTATTTTACCTAACATTACCATGTAATCATTGCACTTATGGGCCACATCCTTAAGTGACTCACGTATTATTTTGCTACTATAATATTTTTCTAGTATATTTATAAATACGTCTTTATCCATTTCTTTCATTCGGGCTTTACATTCCTCTAATAAATTTAATAGATTATCGTAATTGCATCTATTATTATCAGGCACACGCCATCCATTTATAGCCTTTATATAGTTTTCATGATTATTATGTAACTCTTTAAATCTATATACAGAATTACATATTTCATTACTAGAAGGCAATTTATCAAGCATTATAGTCATACTTTCAAGATTTTTTTTATAATCTTTATTCACTTCCTTTAACAAACCTATTAGTTTTTCAAACTCAGCCTGACTTAAAGGCATACCTTGTTCTAACCTAATTTCATCTTCAATCCATGAATATTTATTTTCATTTTCTTTAACCCACTTTGCTATATCAATAATTTTATATTCCTGATTATTAAATTTTATATTTTCATTTTCTCTTTTTTGAGATTGCTTAAACTTTATACATAATAAATTTTGATTTTTCCTACAAAGCTCTAACTCACCTTTTAGCTTTCCAATTTCCTCATGCAACTTCTGTGGATCTGCAGACATATTATCTATTATTTTCTTTACTGATTCATTAAGTTCTGCTAGAGAGTTATTGTCATTTCCTAAAACACTTAGGCATAGAGGCTTTATTTGCTCAGGTATTTTATCAGTTAAAACTTTTAGAGCCCTATCCGTTTCACTGGTTACAAGTACTCTCTTTCCATGTGCAAGAAGATGAGAAATTAAATTAACTATTGTATGGCTTTTCCCTGTGCCTGGCCCTCCCTGTACTACAACACCATAATTATCTGATACTCTCTTAATAATTTCCTTCTGTTCATAATTTGCACATAGAGGAAAGAATAAATCTTTGCTAACATCTTTCCACTCTTGTGAATTTTTCTCGTTTTGTTCTATTTTTATATCTTCTACTAAAGCTTTAATAGTTTGTGGTATTGGATATCCTTTATCTATTTCACTAATAATATTATTTATTTCTCTTTGCCATAATCTCATATTATTTTTTCTTATTAAAATTACAGGGGTGTCATAAATTATAGGGTCTTCTAATAGACTTACTTTATCTACAGAAATATCTTCTTTTTCTACTCTTCCATCAGCACTTAAGTATGATGCAACTTCTGTTAAAATTTTTTCAATATCCTCTATATTTCTTGGGTCTAGACTAATATTGTTTAATTTATTTTCTACTTGAAGTATACCAGTTAAATTTGGTATATCTATTCCGTCAAAAATATTTGTTTCCATTCCAGTTCTACTATTTTGCGTTAGGGTGAATGCTTCATTTTCAGCATCAAAATTCAGCTTCATTCTCGTTGTAAGAATAGGATGAACTATTTTCTGTCCATGAAATTTCCATACCATGAGCCCATGTCCCCAAACAATTTCTGAATTTTGCTCTCTTTTTTCTAATTCTAAATACAGCCTTAAAAATTGATCATATAGTCTTTTACATTTCTTGTTTACCTTTAGCCACCATTCTTTACTGCTATTTTTATTTACACTACATCCAAGAGTTTTTAGAAGTTCACTTTCCCAGTATAACTTTTCATAATCCCATATATTTCTTATTATCTTCTCATTTAAATTCTTTACATTTAGTAAATAAGAAAACATCTCTTTTACTTTATCTTTATAATCCATGTTTTTCCCCCCATAACATTTAAACTATAAACATATTTACTTTTATGTTAAATTATACCATTATTATGAATATTCTTCAAAACTTTCGTTAAACATAATTCAAATTTAAATGACAAAGTTTTTAGAGTTATTATTTCATTTGCTATAACTAATAAAAACCCCAACGAACTTAAAAGTTCATTGAGGTTTTCTACACTATGTGTTAGCATTTTGAGTTTTTTTCCCTAGTAGCTTATATATTATAAATCCTACTACGAATACAACAAACGCTATGTCCGCTATATGAAACCACGGACGCATTGCAGTCCAATTTTCTCCCATCTTATATCCAGCATATCCTAACACTACACTCCATATTAAAGATCCTAAGAATGTGTATATAGTAAACTTTTTAAAATCCATCTTACTTATACCTGCTGGTAGTGATATAAATGTTCGTATTATTGGTAATAGTCTTGAATAAAAAACAATTTTTTCTCCATATTTATTAAAATACTCATCACTTTTTTCTAAATGTGATTTAGAAAGCTTAAGTTTATCTGCATATTTTTCAACTAGTGGTCTTCCACCAAACTTCCCTAAATAATATGCTCCTATTGAACCTACAGTTCCCCCTAATGTACCCATCATTATCATCCAAAATAAGTTTAACCTTCCAGTGTAACTTAAGTAACCTCCAAAAGGAAGTATAGCCTCGCTGGGAATAGGAATACATGCACTTTCAAGAGCCATTCCCATAAAAGTTCCAAAATAGCCTAACTTATCTAAAACAAAAATCACACCATCTATTAAATGTTCTATCATCCTATTTGCCTCTCTTTACTACTTATCAATAGGTATATTATATACTATATCTTAAAAACTTTGTGTTAAGTTTATATTAAAAAGATGTGCATAAAATATGTACATCTTTTTAATAATTATTTTTTACAAGAGTCTCTTTCTATAAGCTCATGGTCAAGTATATAATTTTTATTTTCTACTTCCTTCTTATTTATAATTTTTATAAGCATTCTCATACCTACTGATCCCATATCATACATTGGTTGAGCTATAGTGGTGATTTTTGGATAGAAAATAGAGGCTGAATAAATATTATCGAAACCTACAATATCTACGTCTTCTGGAACTCTGATTCCTTTATCTCTTAATGCATTTATTGCTCCCATAGCTATTTCATCGCTAGCACAAAATACTGCATCTATTTTTTCATGTTTCAAAATTTCAATAATACCATCATATCCATCCTGAGCTTTAAGCCCTCCAAAATAAGCAAGTTTATCACTTAATTCTAATCCATTTTCTTCAAGTGTATGCTTATAGCCTTTATATCTTAAAGCACTAGCATTTACTTCATCTTGGTGTGTTCCTATATATGCTATTTTCTTATTGCCTTTTTTAATTAGATAGTCAACCGCATCAAATGCTGCTTTTTCATTGTCTATAGTTACACTTGGAATATTCCCTTCTTTACTTGTTGTTTCCACTAAAACCATAGGAATCTGAAGGTTATTTATAAGATCTACTATATTAGATTCAAGTGAAGTGCTCATATAAAGAACTCCATCAACCATTTTTTCCTTCAACACTCTCAAATATTCCATTTCTTTTTCTGGGTCTAAATCAGTATTGCATAACATTATATTATAATCATATATGTTTGCTACATCCTCAGCTCCTCTTACAATTTCTGGATAAAACTGACTTGATATGTCTGGTATTACTATTCCTACAGTCTTAGTCCTTTGTGTTTTTAAACTTCTTGCAACTATATTAGGTCTATAACCTAATTTATTTATAGCTTCTACAACCTTTTTTTTAGTTTCCTCATTAACAACGTCTACATCATTTAAAACTCTTGAAACGGTTGCAATTGAGACTCCTGCTTCTTTTGCTACATCCTTAATTGATGCTGGCATATTATCAACTCCCAATTATCTTCTTTTAAATCATTATACTTATAAACATCTTTTATTACAAGTAACTATATTGATTTATTAATATAATATGAATTAAAAATGTGTATAAGATATGTAATATTATCTTATACACATTTCTAATTTATTATTTATTATTTAACTACTTCTACTTCTATATTAAAATCTTCACCATTTATTTTACATATGTTATATTCTTTATAAGCATTGTATATAACATCTACAGTAAGAGTCTCTTTTTTTACTGTATCTTCAAATTTTTTAATAACACTTTCAAGCATTTGATTTCCTGAAACATAAAGGTTAATCTTATCAGAAACTTCAAAGCCACTTTCTTTTCTCATATTCTGAACTTTACTTAATATTTCTCTAAGATGTCCTTCTTCCTTTAGTTCCTCAGTAATATGAGTATCTAAAACTACCCCAACTGATCCTTCTCCAGCAAATGCAAAGCCTTCTAATCCCTGCATTGTTACTAGTAAACTTTCACTTGTTAGAGCTATATCTTCTTCATTTACTGTTATATAAACAATTTCTCCAGCTTGTATTCTCTGAGCTAAATCCATCTGATTCATTGATGAAATCTCTTTTCTTATAGCTGGGATTTGCTTACCATAGGCCTTTCCTAATACTGGTAGGTTTGGTTTTATATCAAAGTTAACATATTTTGAAAGATCTGATCCAAACTTAACTTCTTTTATATTAAGTTCTTCCATTATTATATCTCCATAATACTCAGGAAGTGACTTAGTACTAACAAGCATTTCTGAAAGTGGCTGTCTATTCTTTATATTAGCTGAATTTCTAGCACTTCTTCCTAGCTTAACTATTCTATAAGCATCTTCCATGTCTTCTTCCAAATCTCTATTAACTAAAGACCCATTGTATTCTGGCCACTTGCATAAGTGTATACTTTCAGGAGCTGATGAATCAAGTGCTACAACTAAATTTTGATAAATCTCTTCTGTCATAAACGGTACAAATGGAGCTGATATTAGACATAAAGTATTTAATACTCTGTATAAAGTTACATATGCACCTATCTTATCATCAGTTAACTCTTTACTCCAGAATCTAGCTCTATTTCTTCTTACATACCAGTTAGATAATTCATCTACAAATTCAGCAATATTCTTAGCAGATTCTGTTATCTTGTAACCATCTAAATAATTTTCTGTTTCCTTTATTAATGAATTCAATCTAGACATAATCCACTTATCCATAACGTGTTTACTTTCAAACTCTTTGTAGTCTAGTGGATTGAATTTATCTAATTCAGCATATAATACATAGAATGAATATACATTCCAGAAGGTTCCCAAGAACTTTCTTTGGCTTTCCTGAACTGCCTCTTCATAGAATCTTGATGGTAGCCATGGAGCACTAGTACTGTAAAAATACCATCTTGTAGCATCTGATCCTTCATTTTCTAATACTACTGTTGGACTTAGTACATTTCCCTTACTCTTCGACATCTTTAAACTATTTTTATCAAGTACGTGACCTAATACAACGCAGTTTTCGAATGGGCTCTTATCAAACAATACTGTAGATATAGCCGTTAATGTATAGAACCATCCTCTTGTCTGGTCAACAGCTTCTGATATGAACTGAGCTGGGAAGTTTTGTTCAAATAATTCCTTATTTTCAAAAGGATAATGATGTTGTGCAAATGGCATTGCCCCTGAGTCAAACCAGCAGTCAATAACTTCTGAAACTCTAGTCATTTCCTTTCCACATTTATCACATTTCAAATTAACACCATCTATATATGGCTTATGAAGTTCTATATTTTCAGGAACATTTATTCCCTTTTCTTTAAGTTCAGCTATACTTCCAATACATTCTCTATGACCACAGTCACATTCCCAAATTGGAAGTGGAGTTCCCCAGTATCTTTCTCTACTTAAACCCCAATCTATAGCGTTTTCTACGAAATTACCAAACCTACCTGTTCTTATGTTATCTGGATACCAATTTACTGAATTTTTATTTTCAACTAAGTTCTTTCTTAAAGATGACATCCTTATGAACCAAGTTTCTCTTGGATAATAAAGTAATGGCGTATCACATCTCCAACAGAAAGGGTATGAGTGCGTAAACTTTTCAGATTTGTAAAGTATATTACTTTCCTTTAGATTTTCTATGATCTTAGAATCTGCATCCTTTACAAAGATTCCTTTCCATGGTGTAACTTCATCTATAAATTTTCCTTGTGTATCTACAAGGTTTATAAGAGGAATTCCATTTTCTCTACATACCATATTGTCATCTTCCCCAAAAGCAGGTGCTGTATGAACAATCCCGGTACCATCTGTTAATGTTACATAATCACCATGTACTACAAAGAAAGCTTTCGCTTCAGGAGTTACGAATTTAAACATCTGCTCATACTCTACTCCTAATAGTTCTTCTCCTTTAAACTTTCTTATAACCTCATACTCTCCTTCAAGTTTTCCCAAAAGAGCTTCAGCTAATATTAAGTGTTCATCATTATTTAAAACTTCTACATAATCAAAAGTTTTATTTATTGCTAGCGCCATATTACTTGGTAAAGTCCAAGGCGTAGTTGTCCAAGCAAGCATATATTTATCTTCATTCTTTACTTTAAACTTAACATATACTGATGATTCTTTTACATCCTTATACCCTTGTGAAACTTCATGTGAAGATAATGCTGTTCCGCATCTTGGGCAGTATGGCACTACTTTATGTCCCTTATATAAAAGATCTTTATCCCAAATTCTCTTTAATGCCCACCAAACTGATTCTATATAATCATTATGGTATGTTACATAAGGATTATCCATATCAACCCAAAAACCTATTCTCTCAGACATTTCCTTCCATTGACTTACATATGTAAAAACGCTATCTTTGCACTTATGAATGAACTTTTCTACACCGTAATCTTCAATTTGTGGCTTTCCTGAAATACCAAGAGCCTTTTCAACTTCAAGCTCAACTGGAAGCCCATGAGTATCCCAACCAGCTTTTCTTATAACCTTATGTCCCTTCATAACTTTATATCTAGGAATTAGGTCTTTCATAACTCTTGTTAATACGTGTCCTATATGTGGTTTTCCATTTGCTGTTGGAGGTCCATCATAAAAAGTAAAGTATTCTCCATCCTTATTTAGGTCAAAATTCTTTTTAATTACATCCCTTTCATCCCATAGCTTCATCACATCTTTTTCCATCTGAACAAAGCTTCTGGAATTATCAATCTTTTTATACATAATTTAGCTCCTTCCTATAATGTAAAGTTTTAACTTGTTTTATATTTTTATACTTATTCATAACTATTTAAAATAAAAAAACTTCATCCTAATAGGACGAAGTTAAATTCGCTATACCACCTATGGGTAAAATAAGTTTAAGCACAAACATACTCTATTCTTTAACGCAGAATTACGAAGAAACTTACTAAATAATAATCACGTTCAGCCTCTCAACTCCCAGGTGATTTTCCTTAAACCTTCCTGTGGACTTCCACCCTTCTCCACTCTCTATAAGTAACACGGTTTATATACTTTTCCTGTTCAAGGTTTTTAATTATATTTTTTTTACATTTTCATGCAATTGCCTTTTATTATAGTATAAGGTTTTTTTTTTGTCAATTTATTTAACAAACTTTTTCAAGAAAAATTTGTTTTTCCAATAGCCATCTACCACTACTTACCAAGACATTGTAATATTCCATCAGCTATGGCCTGTGCATATTTTTGTTGATATGAATCATCTTTCATCTTTTCAGCATCACTAGGATTAGTTAAAAATCCCAATTCAGTTAAAACTGCTGGTGCATTTGTATGCTTTACAACATAAAGCCAATTACCATCCTTTAATCCTCTGTCGTATGTTCCTACTTGTTGTACAATACTATTTTGTATAGCTGTAGCCAGTTTTTCACTTTCTGCATTTTCTGTATTATACAAAGTTTCTGTACCTACAGCAGATGAACTATCGAAGGAGTTAGCATGAATAGCTATAAAATATTTAGCATTAGCATTATTTGATATATCACAGCGTTTTTGAAGACTATCTACAACTTCCATTGGTGTAGAACGCATATCTTCTGTTCTTGTATATACTACCCTTACGTCATGATCTTCAAGTATTTTACCTACCTTTAATCCTACTGATAAAGTGACATCATCCTCTTGGAGTCCGTCTATTCCAGTTGCTCCAGTATCCCTACCTAGTCCATGGCCAGGATCTATACATATCACATCTCTATCATCTTTCTGGACTACTGTTAACAAAAGACTTATAGGAGTACTATAACCAGCTACTGTTCCTTTATAAGAGTAGCTTCCTATTTCAGATGTATTTACAGTGTTATAATCCCATATAATATTTACTTTTTTACTACTTCCATCACTCATAGTAGCTGTTACATCTAATGGTAAACTATAACTATCTCCTTGAGTCACACTATTAGATAAATCTGATACAGAACTTATAGTTATATTTTTGCTCTTATCAATAAGATTTAAGGACTTAAGTATTCCATTAGCTATATCCGCAGCACTCTTATTTTGGAATTCCTCACTAGCAAGAGTGGAACTTTCTTGGTCATTAGTTAAGAATCCTAATTGAATCATTATTGCACTAGCCATAGTTCCCCTTAATATTTCATGCTGTGGAAGACCTACTTTTATACCTCTGTCTGATAATCCAGTGTTATTAACTAATTCAGTTTGAACTGATTGTGCTAATTTTTCCCCTATACCATCAGAATTTGAATAGTACGTTTCTATTCCATTAGCAGTAGGCTTTTCTGGATATGCATTGCAGTGTATACTTACAAAAAAGTCTGATTTAGCACTATTCGCCACATCAAAACGGGATTTTAAATCATTATCCTTATCCCATGATACAGTATCGCTTTTTCTTGTATAAACTACATTTACTCCATTGTCTTGTAGAATTTTTCCTAATTTTAATGCTACAGATAAATCTATATCCTTTTCTTTTGTACCTGCTTGTCCAACATTTCCTGTATCGATACCTCCATGTCCTGGATCAATACAAACTGTGTAAGCCTTATTAAAATCATTGGCACTATTATTTTTTATCGTAAACTGCATTTTCGCAGTCTTTACTAAGCTATTTTTACTTTTTGATTTTATGCCATCCTTTATAAACAAATTATAGGTTTTTCCATAATTATATTCATTTTTAGGTGAAATAATAACAGATTTCTCGTCTGTTCCAAGTTTTACCTCTACCGAAATTTGTTGTCCATATTCATCAGTTACTACAAACTTAGAATCATCTATTGTACTATTGTCTAGTTCCTTATTAAATTTTACAACCCAAGACTTATTATTATCAACATCTAATTTTATTCCCTTATCATCATATGTTGCAGCTTGTACGAGATTAAATTTACCACAGAAAGCAACAGTTAACAGGAAACATAATAAAAAATAAATATAACTTCTTTTATTATTCAAATAACCACCTCCAAGCTTATATATAATTTACTTAACAAATACTATTATAATATAAAAAAACAAAATTTTACACTGATGTATAAATATATTTCACTTTAATATTAAATATTAAGGTTATACTATAACTAAGTAGCAAAAAGAAAGGGGTGTTTTTATGGAAATAACTTGGCTTGGTCATTCCTCTTTTATGTTAGAAGATTCAAAGGGTCGAAAAGTTTTAACAGATCCTTTTGATGAAACTGTAGGATATAATATATTCAAAGGGGAAGTAGACGTAGTTACAATAAGCCATCATCATTCTGACCATAGTTATATTGAAAATATAAAATATAAAGAATCTATTGATAAAGTTGGATTTTTTTATCTTTGTGATATACCAATAACAGGGATACCATCTTACCATGATAACATGTTAGGAGCTAAACGAGGTGAAAATACAATATTTATTATGGAAATAGATGGTTATAGAATATGTCATTTAGGTGATTTAGGCCATACTTTATCAAGTGAAGATATAAAGCAAATTGGAAAGATAGATATATTGCTTATACCTATAGGTGGTAACTATACAATTGATGGAAAGGAAGCTGCAGAAATCGCTAAGTCTATAAATAGTCATATAGTTATACCTATGCATTATAAAACTCCTATACTTTCTTTTCAATTAGAAGGTTTAGAAGACTTTCTAACTTATATGAAAAATGGTGAAAGAGTTGGAAGTAATAAATTATCTATAGAAGGAACTTTAGACGGATTTAACAAAGTTAAAATATTAGATTATAAATAAAGTGACCATTGAATTAAATGGGGATTAAATGCCATTTAGCATTTAACCCCCATCTGATTATTAGTTGCACAAATTCAGAGACGTTTTAGAAATATACTTCCCGTTTAACCCATATTTCCCCGGTAGTTCTAAAGTTAACAGCAAAAATAATTTAGATGAATATAATAAACTTATATTAGAATTCAATAGTTACTATTTTACTATTTTTTAAACTTTCTTTTATATCAATAATTCTTTGATTACTAGATCCCTTATATCTTAATGATGTATCGCACTTATCTTCTTCAAATTTGCCATCTATAAGTACATCAATACTATTTAATAAGTCATTCCATCCAACTCTTTTATCTTTATTTTCTAATATATATTCATAAGTGTACCCTGTATAACACCAGATATTTAACTGTAATTTCTTGAACTCTTTAGCCATATATGCAAATTTGTCTGCTTGTTCTAAGCAATCACCCCCTGAAAATGTAATACCGTGTATTAAAGGATTACTTTTTATATCATCAATTATTTTGTCCATATCCATCATTTGTCCACCTTGCATACCATGTGTATCAGGATTAAAACAGCCCTTACAATTATGAATGCATCCCTGTGCAAAAAGTACTCGACGAAGCCCTGGCCCATTTACTAAGCTTTCAAAGGCTATGCCTGATAATCTAACTTGTTTACTCATATTACACCTCCTATTCATAACCTTTCCTATATTTTAAAAGACAGAGGTCATCTCTCTGTCTTTTAAAACTGTACTATATATTTTTAAATTATACAATTTTTTAATTATACAATTTCATAAACATGTTTGTTATTACCCTGTGCTACTCTATCCGCTCTTTCCGCGAATTTACCTGATCCAAATCTTTCATCTAATGAAAGATATCCTGTTACTCTAGATATTCCCTGTATATCAGTACTACCACACTTTGGACAGTTTTGTTCTCCATGAAGATACGTACCACATTCTCTACAGTATCTTATATGAAAATTAATACCTATATAATTTATATTAGTATTATTATAAGCATAATTTAATATATCCATAATAGTTTCTGCTGAAGGATAATCATCTATCTCTATATAACTTATATGGCCTGCATTACACAGCTTATGATATGGTGCTTCTATATCAATCTTATCCTTTATTGATATAGGGTAATCTACAGGTATGTGATATGAATTAGTATAATAAGCTTTATCTGTTACTCTTAGTATTTCTCCAAATATTTTTTTATCTTGTGAAATAAACTTACCACTTAAGCCTTCTGCTGGTGTTGCATAACAACTCCAATTTAAATGGGTTTCTTCAGTTGCTCTATCAGTGTAGTTTCTGATATGAGAAATTATTTGTAATCCTAATTCTCTAGCTTCTTCATCTTCTCCATGATGTTTACCAACTAAAGCTATTAAAGTTTCAGCAAGCCCTATAAATCCAATTGACCACGTACCTTGCTTTAATATTGGTTCTATAGAATCATCTGGAGATAGATTTTCTGAACCCTTCATAAGTCCTTGTCCCGCAACAAAAGGTAAATCCTTAACCCTTAATCGTTTAAGCACATCATACCTGTGCATTAATGAATCTTTAGCTAATTCAAGTTTATTATCTAAAAGTTTAAAGAATTTATTTATATCCTTTTTAGCTACAAGACCTAATCTAGGTAAATTTATAGTAGTTGGAGCTATGTTACCCCTACCTTTTGTACCAGGTTCTCCATTTATATTTGAACATACGTAAGTTCTGCACCCCATAGTAGCAGGCACTACCCCTTGGTCATAATAGAATTTATTAAAATCTGCATCCAAGTTCATAAATGTTGGATTCATTCTTTTAGCTGCAACTCTGCAGGCTAATTGGAATAAATAGTAATAAGGATCTCCTGGTTCTGCATTTACACCTTTTTTTACTCTAAATATTATATTAGGGAATATAGGCTGTTCATCATTACCTAATCCTTTTTCATATTCAAGTAAGAATATCTCACATATTAGCGCTGCATCTTTTGAGTCTGGTATACCAATATTTATTGATGAAAATGGAACCTGACTCCCTGCTCTACTATGCATAGTATTTAAATTATACACTATTCCTTGCATAGACTGTTCTATATATCTTCTAAGCCTTTTTTCAGCAACCTTATTTGCTTTTTCATCTTCAAGTTCCAGTTCTTTTAATTCATTGATTATCTCGTGTCTAGTAGGTTCTATAAATACTCCCATATCATTATCAAAATCAGGGTGAGATTGCCCCCCAAACATATCATTTTGAGTTGATTGCAAAAGTATACAGGAAAGCTCTGCAGCTGACTCTATTCTTTTAGGTGGTCTAATAGTTCCATAACCTGTATTAAACCCTCTTGTTAAAATTTCTTTTGTAGGTATATGTAAACAATTTGTAGTTAAATTATAACTGTCCAAATCATGGTAATATACATCTCCATTTTCATGGGCCTTTGATAAATATTTAGGCATTGCTGATAAATTATGCCATTTGTTTGATTCACTAGCTATTCTAAGTAGTTTTGAGCTAAAGTTATTTCCAACATTAGCATTATCCCTATCTGTTTCAATCCCTATTTTTTCAATAGCTTTCATTAGATCTGATTTTATATCTCTTATCTTAGTTCTTTCTTTTCTATAATTATAATAGGCATTGCCTATTTCCATATAGCTATTTTCTAAAAGAGTTTTTTCAACTATATTTTGAATTTCCTCTACCTTTATTTCCTTTACATTAATATCTTCTATTTCTCTTATAACTTTTTGAGTTAAGTCTATAAAGTCGCTTTCTTTCAACTCATAACCGATTTCTTCTGATGCACCCTTTATCGCATTAGTTATTTGAATAGAATTAAATTCTACTTTTCTACCATCTCTTTTTACAACATGTAGCATATTGTATACCTCCAGACCACCATATATTGTGTTGAACACTTTGATATTATACTATGCGAAAAATTTTAAAGCAATCTTCAAATTGATGTTAAGGATATATTAACAGTGATTAGTTTTATTTACCTCTTAATTCTTTTGTTTTTTATTATAGTATAGTATTTGATATTTATAATTTAACCTGATTAGTATATTAATTTCATATATTTCCATTATGCATTTCATTGAATAATTAGGAAATAATAAACCACACTATTACTGAGGTGATATAGAATGCTTGCAAAGATAATCGATATGGATTTTACAGATGCTTTTGTAAGTTTATTAGACGGCTCTATAATTGATATAGGAGTTCCCCACATACCCCCAGGTGCTAAAATAGGAGATACTATAAATGTCGAACCTAAATCAACTAGAATGATAAATCATAAAGTCGTTGATTTCTTCTAGTAAAACTTAGACTTTTTCATATGCTAAATATCATGATAAACAAAATTATTCTCAAAATTAAAAACTAAGAAAGCTAGTTTAGCTTTCTTAGTTTTTTTACTCTACTACAATAGCATTTACAGGGCAATTTTCTGCAGCCTCTTTTGCTGAGTCTACTAGTTCTTCTGAAACTTCATCTACGACTGCTTCTGCCTTTCCATCATCATTCATTTGGAATACCTCTGGACACATCGAAGGACATAATCCACATCCTATGCATGTTTCTTGGTCAACTACTGCTTTCATTTGTAATCCTCCTGTAACCTTTAATATTTTAAATAAATAAATATTTATTTATATGTTTATTGTTATCAAAAGAATACTTTTTAATTCACTAAAAATTATCTGGTTTGTCTTCTGAAACTTTTACATTCCATCTTCCATTCTCATACTTATCAAAAATATAATACTTTTTTTCACTTTTCTCATTCTTATCCCAAAATATAACAATAGCTTTATATAGAGTAGACTTATATCCTTGTGTTTTAATAGTCACCCATACATCATAATTTTCCTTATCTTTATTAGCCACAGACACATTTTTAAATTTACTTTTTAACTCATCCTTAAAATCTTCTAAATCTGTAGACAATATAAATTTTCCTGATTCAACATCATCTTTTAAACTTATACCAACAGTTTTGTTTTTATCTTTATCCTTCAAATATTGATTTAAAGTATCAATCATAGAACCATAGTAGACTTCTTCAAAATCTTTTGGTTTCCTTATAGTCCAAAAACTTTTTATTATATCATTGTCTATTCTTTTCGATACAACATATATTTTATCATTACTGTACAAATTACCTGAATCCTTTTTATCTAAGCCTGCTATGTAGTTAAATTTATGAACTTTATTATTTCCTTCCTCCATCTCAAAAACATAATCCGGCTCTAATGACGATTTTTGACTTGCTGTTTTTGCCGTAGATAAAATATCATATAATTCCCTAATAGCTTTTTGATCTGTAACTATAAATCTAAAACCTTGATCTCTTGTACTTTGTATTACTATCTTTTGTATTTTACCCTGTTTTATATATTCAAAATCAGTATTTTTAAGACCAGATTTTACTTTTAGTTCATCAACCTTACTACATCCTGATGGAAAAAAACAAAATACTAATAATATAGCTAAAAATAAATATCTTTTACCTTTCCATTGCTTACTCTTCCTTTTCAATTAGTATTCCCCCCTGTATTCCTTAATAAGTGCATAAAGATTATTAATCTTTATGTCCCTTGTATTCCTTATATGCCCATTACAACTTGTAAAATACAATAACATTATAGCATATTTAATATAAAAAAGACCCTCTTGTATTACATATATACAAGAGGGAAAATCAGCTGTTTATTGTATACTTTTACACATAACAAGTCCGACTCAATCATTCTTTATAGTTTAATGTTTGGACTATTGTTCTAAAGACAGTTGGCATATTTTCCTTAAAATTACTCTCCTTTAAGAAAAAAGAAAACCTAAAAAATTTATCATCATCTTTTATAAAATACTCATACGCTTTATAATCTACATCAGAAGCGGTAATCATTGTATAGCATACTAAATATCCATCTTTATTATTTATTTTAATTGGACTTATATTGTATTGCTTATATAAGTTTTGTTCACTTGATATTTTTTTACTTTCTTCTAGAAACTTTTCTAAATCTTGTTTTAAATTCCAAACCTCTACAAATCCATAAATTTTAGAATCATTTGTTTTAAAATCATTATGATATAATATCTCTTGTCCAAAAAATTTCTGCTCTTTTGTAGACCATTCTGCTGGAAGCTTGTAGCTTAGTTTATTATCTAATGCTTCATACTGCACTAAGGAATTTATATTATTCTGCATAAGAGCAGTAAACTTAAGTCTTGCATCAAAATGCTTTTCAAAACCTAACAGAATTAACATAAGTCCAATTATAATTGTAGTAACCCCTAGTCTTTTTCTATTTATTATTATTAGTTTCATAATAGTGCCGCCTTATATAGTAATATAAGTTTAGCTTTCACCCCCTACATATAAAATACCTAGTTACTAGATTATATGAAAATAGTACCAAAAATATTAAATATTTTTGGTACTCATTCTACTACACTCATAAACTATTTTTTTTCAGGTATTATAATAGTAGAGGTTTTAAAATCATAGAACATAAGCCAATATCCATCGTCTGACTTACAATCCTTTGGTATCCATGTTACAAAACCAGATTTACCGCCATAAGGTTGTTCAACTATATCTTTTTTTCCTGGTATTCCGTATACTAGGTATTTGACCTCTCCAGCCTTATCACATTTATACCCTATTAAGTAGTGGTTATACTTCTTGATATATGGATAATAACTTATCATAGGATAATAAATTGCTGTATATTTGTTATAGTTTGATACGTCATACATATTGTGTATAGTTTTTACATGGACTTTGTGCCACTTACATCTCTTTATCTCTTTACATAAATCATTAACTTCCTCAAATCCTTCTGTCAAAGACTTGAAGAATTTTGCTGTTGAACCTCTTGGATATTCAATTAAGTCACTTGTATCAGCTCTTCTTTCTTCAACATCATCATTCGTAGGTTCACAAGAATTATCCGACACTTCTTCAATTTGCTCTTCTTGTCTATTTTGGATTACTACTGATTCTTCATCTTTTTCATCTTGTTCTAAGTGCTCTATTGATTCTACATCCGGCTGCCTTAACGGTTCAGCTTCTTCTTCAATTTGTTCTTTCTCTAGAGTATCTACCTTTTCTTCTTGTCTTACATCTTCTACAATTTCTTGCTTTTTTTCATCATCTAAATCTTCATTTCTTTCTGCCTGTTTTGTGAGCTCTATGCTTTGCTCATATTTATCAAATATACTTTCTTCTTCTATTGTAACCTTTTCTTCCGTGCTCTGTTCTTTTTCATCACTATTTCTATTTTTATCTTCAACCAAAACAAAGTCTTTCCATTTAGGTGTTTCAGTGCTTGCAAACCCACTCATAACAGATACTATTTTACCTTCTATTAATTTTACTATAGCTGCTCCTGAAACTTTATCCATGGATATATTACTACCTGCAACATTATTAACCGGATATTCATAACATATATCCGCTCTGCCATAATCATCTATGTTCATCTCGCTAATCTTAATTATCTTCTTTGCGTCTTTCTTATTACATATTAGTACCATGTAATAAGGGGTCATCTCTTTTTTCAAGTTTTGCACATAATAAGATATCTTGCACTTGTCATTCTTTAATTCCAATTTGGCATAACCTGACGCTACCTTGTCAGATGATAAAGAATATCCCTTTTCTTCTTCTTGTAATATTATAAAATACCTACTGTAACTCTTTTTTTGTGCCAACTTCATATACCTCCATATATTATATTCATTATAATATATGAAGCAACATCCAAAAAGTGAACAAATACTACTAAAGTCGTAAAAAAAGATTATAATAAGTCATGTATACAGTCTGTAAGCTTTCCAAATTCCTCTATAGATAGGGTCTCTCCTCTTCTTTTAGGATCAATAGAAGCATTCACAAAGGCTAATTCCATATTTTCCTTTGATAGTCCTAAGTTTTTAAGTGCATTCCATAGGGTCTTTCTTCTCATATTAAATGAGCTTCTTACAACCTTAAAGAATAAACTTTTATCCTTAACTTTAACCTTAGGTTCACTAAGCTTATCTAGTCTAATAACTATAGATTCTACCTTAGGTCTAGGTAGGAATGCAGTAGAACTTACTTTTCTTACTACTTCAACATCACAATAATATTGAACAAGAAGTGAAATCGCTCCATATTCTTTGCAATTAGGATCTGATGAAATTCTTTCCCCAACTTCTTTTTGTATCATTATAGTTAAAGATTTAAAATTATAGTTTTCAGTTAAAAGCTTTGCAATTATAGGAGTTGTTACATAATAAGGAAGATTGGCAACAACCTTAACACTTTTTTCTTCCCCTATAATTTCATTAAAGTCAACTTTTAACGCATCTTTATGTATAAGTTCAAAATTATTAAATTCTTTAAGTTCTTCAGTTAAAATAGGTAATAGGTCTGAATCTAATTCAATAGCATATACCTTCTTAGCCTTCTTTAATAACTCTCTAGTTAAAGTCCCAACACCAGGACCTATTTCGATAACTACGTCATCCTCTCCAACGTCAGCGCCATTCACTATGTCTTCTAAAACAGACTTATCAATTAAAAAATTTTGTCCAAGGCTTTTAGAAAACCTAAATCCATACTTTTCAACTATATCTTTAGTAGATAAATTCTCCATACTATATCTCCTTATTTATTTTATTTATTGCATTAACAAATTCCTCACGACTTATACCATAATTGTTAAGTCTAGTTAAAAACTGAGATGTATTGCAGTATCCTATTCCTAATTCTTTACCCAGCACATCCCTTTTTTCTTTTGACTTAGTATTTCCTGTGAGACCAAAAAAAATCATATCATTAATATTAAAATCATCTCTTTTTTCCTTTAATTTACATTTAGCAACATCTAATGCTCTTATTATAATCTCTGGTTCAGCATTCTCCACACCAATATCTCCATTCTTAGTACCATCCTTTTGAGATATGTATGCGTGCTTAATTCCTTCTACTCTTTTAGAAATTATTCTTCTTATTTTTTCGCCTGCAAAATCTGGATCTGTGAGCACAATTACTCCCTGTCTTTTCTGAGCTTCTTTTATTCTATCTATAACCCTTTTATTTATACCGAAACCACCAACAGCTATAACTTCTGCATCTACAGCTCTTTTTACTGCAGTAATATCGTCTCTTCCCTCAACTACAATAACTTCTTTAATCATACTATTCCTCCGCATTAATTAATATAAACTTATAATATCATAAACTCTATAGTTATGTTAATTTAAAATGTAATATGTAGTAATTGACTACCTGTTATTATCTGCCTTATAAAAGTTTTTCATACCATGTCCCTAGAGTGCTTTTTAAAGCAGAAAAAATAGGAGCAATCGCTCCTATTTAACCACATACACATTAACTGATCTTACGCCCCAGTTGTCTGCTTCTGAACTAGAATTATAAAATAAATCTATACGATTTCCTTTTATAGCACCACCGGTATCCTCTGCAATTGCATAACCATATCCTTCGATATAAAGTTTCGTACCTAGTGCTATAACTCTTGGATCAACTGCCACTGAACTATAGCTACTACTATTTCTTTTTGCTACAGTTCCAGATGCAGTAATTCCAAATTCTGAATCTCCAGGGCCTTTACCTGTACTAGCATAATCTGCGGTATACGCAGTAGCTCTCATTCTTAATGCATTTGAATAAATAACTTTACCTCCACGAGAAGGAGTATATACATTTAATGTACCCATAGCTACAATTTTTTGTACAGGTTGTTTCTTAATTATTTCACTAATAATTTTTCTTGAAACTTCTTTGCCATTTTCATATATAACTCTAGTTATAGTTTCTTTTTCTCCAGGTTGGCCCTCTTGCACAACCTTTTTATTACCTTGTTCCATTTCTTCATCATTTTTTATAGTTGTTGTATAATCTACTGGTTTAACTTCTTTTACATCCTTAGTTTGTACTCTTGTTACTACTATTTTTAATCCGTCTTTAAGCGCTAAATCTTTTGATGGACTTACTTTATCGAAAGATTTTAGCCCTAAGCCTTCTGCTTGTAACATTTTTTCAATATTATCTTCTGAAGATTGAACACTTAGCTGTTTTCCATCTACATCTACTGCAACTTTTACTGCTCTTCTTATTAATATTTTCCCCTGATTCTCCACTATACTGTCCAGACTAGGTGTGGTTTTATCCTTTGATCCTACAACTATCCCATTATTTTTTAAAGCTTCTTTGTAAGTACTGCTAAATGTAGTAACCTTCTTGTCAGCTCCATCCACCGAAACTACAATTGTTTTTCTTGTACTAAAGATTACTGTTGTCAGGATGATTAATACTAATGATACTGTGAATATAGTTGTTTTAGGACCATTAGAAAAGTACTTTTTTAAGTATTTTTTAAATTTTTCCACCATAACAATACCTCCCCCGGGCAAAAGCGACATTCCCCATTATAAATGCAATTACTATGTTATGTCAAATATCACTCATGCTTATTAAGACTGTTTAAATGCATCCTTATGCATAAAATTAAAAAATTAAAAATTATGATAGCAGTTTAATACAAACAGTCTATTGCTATTTTAGGTGGAATTTAATTCAACTCGTTATAAGTATATTCCATAATCGGAATTTTAATTACCCAAATGTAAAAACTCAACTGAAAAATACAAGATTTTCATATATTAAATGAAAATATCTCTTCTATTATACACTAATTTACTATACCAAGCAACCTCTGTATATTGCAAATAGTTAAACGACTCACTTCCTCAGGATCTATATCTTTAATTTCTGATATCTTATTTATCATATATTCAATATATTCTGACCTATTTCTTTTTCCTCTAAAAGGTGTCGGTGCCATGTATGGACAATCTGTTTCAACTAATATTTTATCTAATGGTACCTCCTTTACTACTTCAATTACTTTTTTAGCATTTTTAAAAGTTACAACACCAGTAAAACCTATATAGTAGCCTAGTTTTAAACATTCCCTTGCAAATTCCACACTTCCTGAAAAACAATGTATCTCTCCTATAACTCCCTTAAATTGTTTTATTATATTTAGGGTGTCTTCATGTGCATCTCTATCATGTATAATTACAGGTAAGTTAAATTCTTTTGCAAGTTCCATCTGTGTTATAAATACCTTTTTTTGTATTTCTCTTTGTGGATTTTCATCGTAATAGTAATCAAGACCTATTTCTCCGATTGCTTTAACCTTTTCACTTTTAGCTAATCTCTTTAATTCATCTACTGTATGTTCATCAAACTTATCTGCATATTCAGGGTGTATACCTACTGCTGCATAAAATATATCATGTTTATTCGCAAGATTAACAGAATTTATACATCCCTCTAAAGAAGCTCCACAGTTTAAAACTCCAACAATATTATTCTTTTTAAGTTCTTCTATTATGGATTCTCTATCTTCATCAAATTGCTCATCATCATAATGTGTATGTGCATCAAATATCCTTAAGGTTTTTCTTGATATTTCATTTTCTTTCATTAGTATCTCTCCATTCAAAACACTTAGGTATGAAACCATCTTTCGTTGTTTTAGTTAAATTATTTAAAATTTATAATCAAACTTGGTAATTACCAGCGCATTTCCATTTTATTACAAATTTGAATATAGTCAAATTTTATTTCATAAAATTTTCTTTAATTTTTAATTAAAAACTAAGTTTTTCTCCATTATATAAACTTTTTCAGCTGTATTTGTTCATATACAATAAATCTTTCATATAATTAAATACATTTGTATTTAATTATATGTACAAGTGCCCTCTATGTTACTGCCATAGAGGGTGTCTTAAGGTATCTTCAAAAAATAATTAGTCAGTATGCTAGCATATTTGACTTATCATTTTATTTCAGATGCCTAATCTAAATATTATCTTACTATACTCCCAGTAGGAAGCTCTCCTGGAATAGTAACTGTAAAAAGCTTACTATCATCGTCAGTTGACGCTGCAAGTATCATTCCTTGTGAAAGCTCTCCTCTGAGCTTTACAGGCTTCAAATTAGCTACCAAAACTACATATTTACCTACTAAATCTTTAGGCTCATAATATTTAGCTATACCTGAAATTACCTGTCTTTCTTCTCCGCCTAAATCAACTTTTAGTTTAAGAAGTTTCTTTGCTCCTTTTACAGGTTCACAATCTAAAACCTTAACTACTCTTAAATCTATTTTTTCAAAATCCTCGATTGTTATTTCTTCTTTTAAAGGCTCGCTTTTAGGCTTATTTTGAGATAATTGCTGTTCTTTTAGCATATTTAATTCTTCTATTTTCTTTTCTACATCTATTCTTGGAAATAAAAGCTCTCCCTTATTAACCTTTGTTCCTGCACTTGTACCATCAAATGAAGCTACACTATCCCATGTTATAAGTTCTACATTCAACTGTTTGTTTATATTTTCACTAGTTTCAGGAAGGAATGCTGAAATACATACTGAAACTATTCTTAAAGCTTCTGATAAATTATAAAGAACTGTTCCAAGTCTTTCTTTCTTTGCCTCATCCTTCGCAAGTATCCATGGAGTAGTCTCATCTATATACTTATTGGACCTCCCTATAAGCTCCCATATACTATCTAAAGCTTCTGGAATCTTTAAATCATCTATACTTTTTTCTACTTTCTTAGGAGTAGATAGTGCAAGATTTATAAGTTCATCATCAATAGCTTCTTTTGCTGTTGGCGCCGCAATTACACCATCAAAGTATTTTTCTATCATTGCACAAGTTCTTGATAGTAAATTACCTAGATCATTAGCTAAATCTGAATTTATTTTCTTTATGAATATTTCATTGTTAAATAGTCCATCTGATCCAAATGGTATTTCTCTTAATAGATAATATCTTACAGCATCTGCACCAAAATGATTTATCAAAACCACAGGATCTACAACATTTCCCTTCGATTTCGACATCTTTCCTCCATCAACTAAAAGCCAGCCGTGCCCAAATACCTGCTTTGGTAGAGGAATATCAAGTGCCATCAGCATAATTGGCCAATAAATTGTATGGAATCTTAATATATCTTTACCAACCAAGTGAACATCTGCAGGCCAATACTTCTTATATAAATCATCATTTTCACTTCCATAGCCTAATGCAGTTATATAATTTGCTAAAGCATCTATCCAAACATATACGATATGTTTTTCATCAAAAGTTACAGGTATTCCCCAATCAAAAGATGTTCTTGATACACAAAGATCCTGCAGCCCAGGCTTTAAGAAATTGTTTATCATTTCGTTCTTTCTTGATTCTGGCTGAATAAATTCAGGATGATTCTCTATATACTCAATAAGCTTTGGTGCATATTTTGACATTCTGAAAAAGTAAGCTTCTTCCTTCGCTTTTTCAACAGGTCTTCCGCAATCTGGACAGTTCCCATTTGCTAACTGCGTTTCTGTCCAAAATGACTCACAAGGTGTACAATACCACCCTTCGTAAGAATCCTTATATATATCACCCTGATCATATAATTTCTTAAATATATCTTGAACAGCTTTTACATGGTAATCATCCGTAGTTCTTATAAATTTATCATATTTTACATTCATCATTTTCCACAGATCTTTTATGCCTGCAACTATTTCATCTACGTACTCTATTGGGGTAACACCTTTAGCTTCTGCTAGTCTTTGAATCTTCTGTCCATGTTCATCTGTACCTGTTAGAAGCATTACATCATACCCCGTAAGTCTCTTAAATCTCGCTAAGGCATCAGATGCTACAGTAGTATAAGTATTACCTATATGAAGCTTTGCTGATGGGTAATAGATAGGAGTTGTAATATAATATGTTTTCTTGTTCATTTCACTTTTCCTCCCTTGTATCTTGGTTTAATATTAACCTAAATAGAAAAACTATTCATATGGTTATTTTTTTTAAAAAAACATTAAAAAGCCTCTATATGAAGCTAATACTTCATATAGAGGCGAACTTACGCTTTACCACTCTATTTCATCTTCATTTCACAATAAAGATCTCAATAAGTAACTTAAACCTCAAAATTAATTGAAATTTTCATTACTATGCAGTATAACGGTTGCTTCCGTGTTATCCTACTATATTTTCAGATAACCTGCTCTGGAACCATGTTCATAAACTATTTTGTCATCGGCTTTCACCTAGTCCGACTCTCTGTATACACTTTTGTTTACTACTCTTTCCTTCACAGCATTTTAACAATAATATAATATGTTAAATATTTCATACTGTCAATATATTTATTTCACTTTTTGTATTTACTGACTTTTATTTAATAATTGTCAAAAACTATATTTATTATTATCTTAAGTCTTAATGTTTTAATATTTAACAAATTTCATCATATTTCCGCTTCACACTTTTTAAGTCTTCCCAAAATAGTCTTTTCTTACTCTCATCTCTAAGTATTGCCGACGGATGAAAGGTTGAAGTTATATGGAACCCTTTTCTTTCTATCCATTTTCCCCTATCTCTAGTTATTCTCCATTCACTTCCTAAGATATATTTCATAGATGTTGCCCCCAAACATACTATAATTTTAGGATGAATTAAAGCTACCTGATTTCTTAAATATGGCAAACAATTCCCAGCTTCATCTTCATCTGGAGCTCTATTATTATCTGGCCTGCATTTGCATATGTTGCATATATAATAATCTTTCTCTCTATTTAGGTCTAAAGCTATTAGGGCTTTCGTTAATAACTGACCTGCTTTTCCAACAAAAGGCAATCCAGTTCTATCTTCATCAGCTCCTGGTGCTTCACCTATAAAAATAATCTTAGCTTTAGGGTTTCCATCTCCAAAAACTATATTAGTTCTCTTCTCTGCAATGCTGCACTTATGGCAGCTTAAACATTCTGAATATAAATCCTTCCACTTTAACAACACACTCACCTCTAGCCTAGTACTTATTATAAATATATTAACATAAAATTGCATACATAATTATGATAGTATTGTGTTATTTAAAGAAATAACATAAATTTCTAAAACATAAGCCTTGAAAGAGTTACAGCCATTATCATACATATAAAATCTGCAAACACAGCTACCCATAAGGTATGTCTGATTTTTTTTACTCCTACAGCTCCAAAATATACAGTAAGTGTATAAAATATCGTTTCGGTAGATCCCATAATTATAGATGAAACTCTCCCTATATAGCTATCTGCTCCATATTTACTTAAGGTTTCTGCAAATATTCCAAGGGCACCGCTTCCTGATAAAGGCTTAATAAGTACAATTGGTACCACTTCCGGTGGAAGACCTATAAACTTAACTACCGGTTCTACTAGGTATATAAAATAATCCAAAGCTCTTGACTCTCTAAATACTGATACAGCTATCATCATAGCTAATAAATACGGAAAAATTCTAAGACATATTGAAAGTCCATCTTTAGCCCCTTCTACAAAACATTCATACACCTTAACCTCTTTTATTACCCCATAGGTAACAACTAATACTATTATAATTGGAATTATTGCTCTTATTATGTAGTTCACTGTTCTCCCTCCTTCTGTAGATAATTTAAAAATGCCTTTGGAGTATTTTACAAAGAATTACTCCAAATATAGCTGCCGTACCAGTTGTAATAATTCCTGGTATAATAGTGGCTGCAGGATTGCTAGAACCTACTACTGCACGCATAGAAATAATTGTAGTTGGAACTAACTGTATACATACAGCATTTAAAATCAGGAATAATGCCATGTCGTCACTGGCTTCTCCGTCCTTTTTATTAAGCCTTTTTAGCTCTTCCATAGCTTTTATTCCAAATGGTGTAGCTGCATTGGAAAGCCCCATCATATTAGCTGTCAAATTCATAACTATAGCTCCCATCGCTTTCTCATCTTTTGCAGCGTCTTTAAAAATTAACTTCAATATAGGTTTTAATACTGCAGCTAGATTGTCTGTAAGCCCACTTTTCTCTGCAATTTTCATAACCCCGCACCATAAACACATAACGCCAGTAAGACCTATGACGAGCTTTACTGTAGAATCAGTTGAAGTTATTATAGCTTTTGATATTTCAGCTCCCCTACCAGTAAAAATTCCTAAAATTATGCCAAAACCTAAAATAAAAAACCATATAATATTAATCATTTAGTTTCTCTCCCTTTTACATATTTTACACATACAACCTACTTTGTTATTAATGTATATGATTAATAATCACTAGTGTTGCATATGAAAACTTATAAAACTTTAATTTAGAATAAATTCTTTTTTAACTACTATTGAAAATAAATTTTAGGAGTGTTAACATCTATGATAGACATATATTTTTTTTGGAGGTTACAAATGACCATTAGAGACATAATGAAGTATATCGAAAGTGAATTTTATGTTATAAATGATACTCCTTGTGAAATATGCGGCGGTGAATACGCAGCTGAGAATGTAAATATAGACTTAGTTGATGGTGTACCCTATGACGTGTGTGATTGTATATGCTCAGATTGTGGTCATGAAAAAACCTTTGAGTTTTGTGCACCATTTATAGCTGAAGATGGATTAAAAAAAGTAAAAAATATATTAAATTAAGGGAGAATTAATATGAAAGAAACTAATTTAAAATTAGCTCAGCAAGATATCGATGAAGCTTTATCTGTTATCGAATCCATGGAGGAAAGACTTACAAATCAAAGCCTTTCTAACGATGTTTTAAAAGAGAAGTTTGTTTTTCTTGCAGAAAAAGTACAACAACTTGAGTCAATTTTAAAAGAAGAAGGTATACTTGAATAGTTTATAAAAAAAGTAAATGCTCAGATTTCCTAGAAATCTGAGCATTTACTTTCTATAATCACTTAAATTGAGGTATTTCAAAAATTAATACTGGATTTTTAATTTGAGACATAATATCCTTAATTCTCTGGATTTGTTTGTATGCCCAGGAAATATCCGTAGCATATTGATGTTCGCCAGGTTGTACTAAATTCCATTTCATATTATATAAAGTATCCTGTTTACTATCGGCGTTATTTATATATCTTGGAGAAATCCATTCAGCGCCACCCTCAATAGCCTCCTCTGGAGTAAGCCACTTATTATCATAAGCAGTTTTCGTACCATAATAATTTGCATTTGTATCAATAGCTCCTATTCCAAAAAAATTGTATACAGGAACACTATAAACATAATTTCCGCTATCATCTTTAAGCCCGCCATTAGCTAAAAGTGAAGCTCCATTTCCTGTCTCCAAAAGCGCATGTGATACTAAATAAGCTGCATTTATATTATTATTTTTAGCAGCATCTAAGAATGCTTGTCCTTTTCCTTCCAAAATACCCTTTCCTTTTAAAACATTATTTAAATCATCAGCTGTAATTCCATCTGTATAAGTTAATTTTAAAAACTGATATTTTCCATAATCATCCATAAAGTTATTAGGATTCATATAGTACTTTATTTGATTTTTACTTGCTGCGTTATTCATATCATTAGATTCAACAAAAACTGATGTGTCTTTTAGATTCTTTTCGATACTTACCACTTGATCTAATGTACTATCGTATTTATTACTTACATTATTACTTGTGGTCACACTATCAACACATCTGAAATAATCTACATAATAATTGTCATAGTCTGTGTTTGCGTCCTTATGTGTACCTACTATGTTGGCTCGCTTAACATATATTATAACTTTATATTTTTGACCATTTGTTCCAGCTTTAAGTGTCTTTAATGATGTTATCTTTCCATTTGAAGCAGCGGTATACCCATCAGTTAACTCACTATAAACCTCTTTATCATCTGCATAACTATGTACGAAAATTCTATACTGAGCATTAGTTTCATTTTTAGTAGTGAAATTAAACCCCTGCTTTTGATTTGATAAAAGTGGCGCATAGTCATATTTTATTGATGTTACTTGAGGCAAGCTTTCATAGCTTGTACCATCATTGTATTTATTAACAGTGGTAAACTTCATTTTTAAAGGATTATTTAATTTCTTTCCTGAAGCTGATTCAACATCCTGACTTATTACTAAATTATAGTTTTGGTTTGGTTCATAACCGGATACTTTAGGACTTATTATGATAGTACTTGAAGTATTTCCAAGTGATACAACCGCTGGAACTACCTTATCATTTTCATCGGTAACTAGTATGTTTTTGCTATTTACTGTTTCAGCCTTCAATGGACTATTAAATTTTACAGTCCATTCCTTATTTGCATCAATATTTATCTTAGGTGTGGTATCTAATGAGTTAGCTTCTGCTAACACCTTATATTGAAATACTGTCAAAGAAAATATAAAAGCAAAAGTAAAAATTTTAAGCTTTTTATTCAAGTTTATCTTCCCCCCCAATTTATATCCTTACAATAATATTATAAGAAACTTTAAGATTTTTTCCAATACTTTTTCTAATTAACTTAATATGTAATTATCTTATTGTAATAAAAAACATAAATTTATTTGTGCCCATATAAGTATTATCTTACTTTGTAGATAATACTTTAGAATTCAGATATAATAAAATTGCTGTTAAATAAAAAATGATGAAGGGAGATTTTATCCAGTTGAATAAAAATATAATAAGTCACAAAGAAAAGCCCGCTTCCATGAGAATAAATAAGTTTATTAGTGAAAAGGGTATTTGTTCACGAAGAGAAGCAGATAAGTTAGTAGACCAAAAGAGAGTTGTAATAAATGGTAAAACAGCTGAAACAGGTTCTAAAGTTACAGAGGATGATGAAGTAAGACTTGATGGAAAGCTATTAAGTAAAAAAGAGGATCGTGTTTACATTGCGTTAAATAAACCCACTGGTATAACTTGTACCACTGAGAAAAAGGTAACTGGTAACATAGTAGATTTTATAAATCATTCAAAGAGAATCTTTCCTATCGGTAGGTTAGATAAAGAATCGGAAGGGTTGATATTTTTAACTAATGACGGAGATATTGTAAACAAAATTTTAAGAGCTGGAAATAACCACGAAAAAGAATATGTAGTTACAGTAGATAAACCTATAACCTCACAGTTTATAAATGGTATGTCCTCTGGTGTACGAATACTAAACACATTAACTAACCCATGCAAAGTAAAGAAGGAAAGCTCTCATGTTTTTAGAATTATCTTAACCCAAGGTTTAAACAGGCAAATACGAAGAATGTGTGAAGCTTTTGGTTATAACGTACTAAAACTAAAAAGAGTAAGAATAATGAATGTTACCTTACATGACCTTCCTACTGGAAAATGGAGATACCTAACTTCTGATGAGCTTAAAACTATTAATACACTAATATCTAGTTCTGTAAAAACAGAAGAGGCTTCATTATAAAGCCTCTAGTTGTTTTTATCTATTTTATTGCTGCTGATATCATAACTTGCATTTGTTATGCGCCTTTCAAATTCCTTAATATTATAATTGGCACTTACATATATCCGATGTAATTCATATATGTCTTGATTTTTGTTTGACCAACCACTTGCTGTTGTAAACACCATACTGTATCCTGCATCTTTCACTGCTTTTATTGTGTCAGCATTCCATTTTCCAAAAGGATAGGCTGTATATTTTGCTGATTTACCTAATACCTTTTCTATATACTCCTTAGAATCTTTAAGTGTATCTATCTGTTTATCATATGTAAGCTTATCTAATTGTTCATGATTTACCGTGTGACTTTCTATGTCTATTCCATCTGCATCCAACTCCTTTAGTTGCTTAGATGTTAAATAGTTTTTATCATTATCTACTGTACTTGTAATAACAAATATAGTAGCATTAAACCCAAACTCTTTTAATACTGGATAAGCATTTTCAAAATTATCCTTATATCCATCATCAAAAGTTATAACTATAGATTTATCAGGTACGGGCTTGTTATTAATAAAAAAACTATAAAGTTCATTTAAAGTTAATGTAGTATACCCTTTTTGCTTCAAGTAGCCCATTTGCTCCTTAAAAACCTCTTTTGGGACTCTCAATTCATTTCCTTTTTCATAATCTATGGAATGATACATAAGTACAGGAACAGACTTATTATTATACTTAAGATCCTCCCCCTTAAACTCTCTGTCTTTAATAACCTTATTATTTTCTATATTATTTAAACTTGACTCTTTACTATTCTTACTTTGATCTTTTTTCGTCTCCTTCAATCCTTTACTTATTGTACTTTGATTTTTAGATTTAGCTTTATATGAATTAACTAGATTATATGTAGCTAAACCCACTATTAAAAGAATACTAACAATAAACATTAACTTTTTACGGTTTTTTAGCATATTCTCCACTTCTTTCATCAAATATTTTGAAAGTACATATATTTGTAATAATTATAATATAGTATTTCAGCTATTTATACTACATAATAGAGTTTCTATCTGATTCAAGTGTCACTTAACAATTAAGTTTATCCACATTATAACCAAAATACCTGTTAATAACCTGTTAGTTCTTACTCTTTAATTTTTATCCTTATTTTGTATTTTTTTCATTTAACTTATTGCAACTCATAATATTAATAAACAACATTATTCAATTTATATCGCATTTTACCACAAATTACTCGTACAAGCTTTCAATACTTATATCATTATCTTATCAAATACAAAGTTTAAAATTTAGATAACTTATCCACATTGTCCACAGATAGCTTGTTTATAACTTGTGAAATCAGTGTTAATTTCCTTCAAAACAAAAAATTTCCTTAATAATTAGCATAATTATTTAATTTGATATCAACATTTATGCACATTATCCACAGTTTTGTGGACAACATGTGGATAATGTGCATTTTTTTAAATTTATTTGAAAATTTCCGTACATAAACTTAATTTACTTATTTTGACACGGCATGTCGTAACTTTATTTTTGGATATATCCTAATACTGCATAATATATTGAGCTAAAAATAATATTTTCATTAAATTAACTTTAACCAATTTTAGTAGTCTAGCATATAATATTAGTACATATAAGAATTGTAACGCTTATTTAGGCAATCTCATCTATTTCTTTATGTACTAATGTATAATTACTTTTTTTCTCTTGAATCAGTCTGGGGGACTCCTGTCCCCAATCTTTTATAACTTTAACTATTTAAGCTTTAATCCTTTAATTGCCATACATATTATTCTTCAATTAAGTTAATCATATTCAATAGATTGTTAATTATATGTTTGTTAATCAATAAACTCACAATTGAAATCATTTACATTTTTTATAATTTTCTTAACATTTCCATTATTTTGTGTTATTATTTTGATAATGGGAATTTTATTATGAAAGGTAGGGCTATTTATGGTTGATAAAGTTATTAATGTGAATTTTAGTAAAAACAGAAGAAAAAACAAAAAGAACTCTCTCTTTAACTCATTAAAAAATATGTTTAAGAAAATACTTAGCTCTGCAGACAGACCTAATGATCCTGACGATGATAAGAAAAAAATAATTTACTACAAAAAAGGAATATCCTAAGGTGCTGGTATACCACGCACCTTTTTTTTATTTGCTTAATACCATAGTTTCACTTTGTGATAAAATATGAATAAAAACTTAGGAGGATTTTATAATGAGAATAGGTATGGGTTATGATGTACATAAACTTGTTGAAGATAGAAATTTAATTTTAGGTGGTGTAAATATACCTCACCCCAAAGGTCTTCTTGGTCATTCAGATGCTGATGTATTATTGCATGCTATAATGGATAGTTTACTTGGTGCTTTGGCGTTAGGTGACATAGGATATCACTTTCCTGATACAGATGGTACATACAAAAGTATCTCTAGCTTGACACTATTAAATACTGTTGGAAAATTGATTGATGAAAAAGGATATACAATAGAAAATATAGACTCTACTATAATCGCTCAAAAGCCTAAACTTTTTCCTTATATAAAAGATATGCGAATAAATATATCCAAAACATTAAATATAGATATAGATAAAATAAGTGTAAAAGCCACAACAGAAGAGGGACTTGGCTTTACAGGAACTGAAGAAGGAATTGCATCTCAAAGTATATGTTTACTTAGTAAAAATTCTTAATTTAAAAACTAAATATTTATCCCATAACTAAATGCCACTAATTCTACCGCTTATAGAGGCGGTGGAATTAGTGGCATTTGGTTTCTGGATTCGTTCAACTAAAGTTAATCTTCACCTTGGTACCTGTTGACTATATTTTGTACTAGCTTTTTCACAGCACTAGCCTGACATATTAAAGTCATAACTGAAAAAAAAACCATTATTTTCTCTTCATCATTAGTTTCCAATTTCATATCTTTTATTATATTTTGAAGCTTTTCTTTATTAAAATGCTGTTTTGATATAAAATCTTCAAAGCTATCTTTTTGAATATCCGAGAAAATTTTATATGCCTTTTCCCAAGATATTATATCATCATCACCATCATTAATTTCATTGAATGCTAAGCCAAACACTTTTTTTATTTCTTCTGTGGTTAGTATAGGCCTCATATAACTCAAAAGAACAAGCTGAGCCAGATGCACTTTGGTATACCCTCGCTTTTTTCCATCTTCCGGTTTAGATATAACTTCATTTTTAATATAGTTTTGTACTATATTATTAGTATACTTTTCTCCTTCAAACTTATCATTTAAATAATCTATAACCTGTGATAAAAATAAATCGTACCTTGGTAAATCTTCATACGGAACTATAGTGTTTTTTGATATTTCTTTAGCCGTTTCATTTATATAATCTATTCCAAATTCTCTTTTTACCACTTGCATAACCCTCCTGTATTCCTTATAAGTGCGTAACAATTATTAATTGTTACGTCTCCTGTCTTACTTATTAGCCTATAGCAATTATTAATTATTATGTCTCCTGTATTCCTTATATGCGCACAACAATTATTAACTGTTGTGTCTATAAACTTACTATATTATTATTATAAGGTATAAATAAACTCTTTACAAGTTAAATATTCTAAAATAATATAGTACAACCTTACAAGATTTTAAGCTACAGTGAGGTATTTGGCGATTTATTTTTCTATTTAAGCTAACTTGTTTTAATATACTTGAAAATAGGTTTTAATTAATATTGTTATAAGTTATATTATACTATATAATAACATTATAGACTTCTATATAAAAATTTAATATTATTTTTAACCAATAATTAAGGATAATATGCTAACATATAATAAAATAAACTAGTATTTATATATTTTTTTGGGGGGGTGCCTAAAATAAACAAAAAACGATTTTTTATATGTATACTACTTGCTTTTTTATTTATATCTACAGATGTTTTTAGCACTGATTTAGCTAACGTCTTAGGTACTAATTCTAACTATACTGTTGCATATGCTAAAAGTGGAGGAAGTAGTCGTAGTTCTGGAGGAAGTTTTAAATCAGGGAGTTTTTCCACGCCCAAATCATCTAGTGGAACTACTAAATCTGAGAGTTCTTCAACTACTAATAAATCATCAACCGGTGATTTTAAATCAGGTGGTTTTTCAAATACACCTAAATCATCTACTGTAAATAATAATTCCCAAACAAATACCAATACATCATCATCTAAAAGTTATGATAGTGGAACTAAGAGGTCATTTCTTCCAATACCAATACCTATACCTATACCATGGGGTCACAACAATAGCTATTATGGATCTGGAAGCAATAGTTTTGTAGGTAGTTTCATTTTATGGTTATTTAAATTTATATTCATGATAATAATAATAATAGTTATTGTTAAATTAATAAAAAAATATAAAAAAAGATAATCAATAAAAATATATCTATGTAAATTTAAAAGAACCTTGTACTGAAGGTTCTTTTTTTTTCGACAATATACATCATTGAAAAAAATGATTTATGATAACAATTTTTCTTCAAAATGCAAACTTACTAACATGGTTTTATACTTATCAACATTTTTAAGTAGTTTGTCCACAAAAACTGTGGATAACCCGTAGCCTTTGATAACATTTAGTTTAAACTCACTTTTATAAATCTTATTCACACTGTGCATAACTTCTCTTGTTAATAACTTTATATTTTTTTGTTGAAATATATCTTTGAAACTTTCAATTTTCATGCTAATATTACTTTTTCTATAAGATTTTTATTAGTTTATACATATTACTTATTTGTTTTAATTTGGTAATATATAAAAATAGGTCATAATATAACCCTAATGATTAGAAATCATTAGGGTTATATTATAATCTATTTTTGCGTTTTATTATAATCTTCTAAAAACTTTTCTATTCCAGCATCAGTTAATGGATGCTTAAGCATTTGCATTAATACTTTGTATGGTACAGTTGAAATATGTGCACCTACCTTAGCACAATCTAAAACATGCATAGGAGTTCTTATACTTGCTGCTATTATTTCTGTATCAAATCCATAAAAATCAAATACTTGTGATATATCTTCTATAACTGTAAGTCCGTTGTTTCCTATATCATCTAACCTTCCCATAAATGGACTTACAAAACTAGCTCCGGCCTTTGCTGCAAGTAATGCCTGCTGTGCAGAGAATATTAAGGTAACGTTTGTTTTTATACCTTCTTTATGTAAAATAGAAACTGCTTTTAACCCTTCTTCACACATAGGTATTTTTATTACTATATTTTTATGTATTTTTATTAATTCCTTAGCTTCCTCTACCATTTTATCTGTTTCTAAACTTATAACCTCTGCACTTATTGGACCATCTACAATTGAACAAATTTCTTGAACAACTTCTTTTACATCTCTTCCTTCTTTAGCTATAAGAGACGGGTTAGTAGTTACACCATCTAGTACTCCCCATTTTGCTACCCTTCTTATCTCATCAACATTAGCAGTATCAATAAATAATTTCATTACACATTCCCCCGATATTCCTTATTTTAGTTATATTATACCATATAGTGTTGTAACTTAAAGTTTATTTTTACAAGTCAAATTACATATTTTATCTTTCTTACTATTAATTCTATCTAAATATATAAGTTTATAAATATATTGCAGTATTCTTTTATTTTAGTACTCACATTCCTAATTATCTTTATAATATAATACTATGAAATGAACTTTCAATCATATAGGGTTTCTGTACTCCTCCAAGATAGTTAGTTATATGATAAATAAAATTTCCTTATTTTAC
>Ga0183101_1000076_pt3 | contig 121424 bp, 109 predicted proteins | sample Biomet3_FD_127790 | JGI IMG/M metagenome (GOLD analysis project Ga0183101, IMG submission 127790) | Microbial communities from bioreactor (seeded with sewage sludge) at LBNL, California, USA - Biofuel metagenome 3 | ecosystem: Engineered > Bioreactor > Anaerobic > Unclassified ... | reverse complement strand
AATTTGCCTGGCGGCTTTAGCGCGGTGGTCCCACCTGACCCCATGCCGAACTCAGAAGTGAAACGCCGTAGCGCCGATGGTAGTGTGGGGTCTCCCCATGTGAGAGTAGGGAACTGCCAGGCATCAATTAAGAAGAACCCCGTACCGGAAGGTGCGGGGTTTTTTGCTTTGCGTGTTTTAAAATGCCCGGCGGCGGTTGCACCTGACCCAGCCGACAGGATACCCCCACAAACTAATCACCCCAACTTCCTGCTTATACGGTAAACTAACTGCGTTTTTGCATCAGGATAGCGTCTATGAACCACTCCCTTAAGCCCTGGAATACCTTTGGTATTCAACGGAATGCTAATCAAATTGTACGTGCCGATACTGCTCAGCAGCTGCTGAATGCATGGCAAAGCGCAACAGAAAACGACGAACCCGTACTGATTCTGGGCGAAGGAAGTAATGTCCTGTTTCTTGATGATTTTGCGGGGACGGTGATCGTTAACCGCATCATGGGAATTGATGTTGAAGAGAGTGCCGATAGTTGGCATCTGCGCGTGGGTGCCGGAGAAAACTGGCACAATCTGGTGCAATATACCCTCGAAAAAGGAATGCCGGGCCTGGAAAACCTTGCCCTCATTCCGGGCTGCGCTGGATCATCACCTATTCAAAATATCGGTGCTTATGGCATCGAACTAAAACACGTCTGTGAATATGTCGACTGTATTGAGCTGGCGACCGGAACAGCTCTGCGCTTAACGGCAGAACAGTGTCGTTTCGGCTACCGTGACAGTATTTTCAAACATGAGTATCAGGATCGCTACGTGATTGTGGCCGTGGGTTTATGTCTGTCAAAAAGCTGGAAACCTGTTCTGACCTACGGCGATTTAACGCGCTTTGATCCGACAACAGTTACTGCCCGTGAGGTTTTTGACTCGGTTTGCCATATGCGAATGACTAAACTTCCTGATCCGAAAGTGAACGGAAATGCAGGAAGTTTCTTCAAAAACCCGGTGATCAGCAGCGAAAATGCGGAAAAACTTCTCGCAGGTTGGCCAACAGCACCTCATTACCCTCAGGCCGATGGCAGCGTGAAGCTGGCCGCAGGCTGGCTTATCGATCAATGCCAGTTAAAAGGTACCTCAGTAGGTGGTGCAGCCGTTCATCGTCAGCAGGCACTGGTGCTGATTAACCAAAGCAATGCAACCAGCGATGATGTGGTACAGCTGGCACATCACGTGCGTCAGCGCGTGGGCGAAAAATTTAACGTATGGCTGGAGCCAGAAGTCCGCTTTATTGGCCGTACGGGTGAAGTTAATGCCGTGGAGACCATCGCGTGAAGGACAATACCATCCCCTTAACCCTGATCGGTATCCTGGCTGATGGTGAGTTTCACTCTGGTGAACAGCTGGGTGAGCAACTGGGCATGAGCCGTGCCGCCATCAATAAGCATATTCATACTCTCCGCGACTGGGGGGTTGATGTATTCACGGTTCCCGGAAAAGGCTACAGCCTGCCGGAGCCGATTCAGTTACTGAACGAAGAGGTGATCCGCCGTCAGGTAGGAGGAAACGTTGCCGTACTGCCAGTGATTGACTCGACGAACCAGTATCTTCTGGATCGACTGAGTGATCTGGTGTCGGGCGATGCCTGCGTTGCCGAGTATCAACAGGCCGGGCGTGGTCGTCGTGGCCGCAAGTGGTTCTCGCCGTTTGGTGCCAACCTCTATCTTTCCATGTTCTGGCGTCTTGAGCAGGGGCCAGCTGCCGCCATTGGCCTGAGCCTGGTGATCGGCATTGTGATGGCGGAAGTCCTGCATGACCTGGGGGCTGATAACGTACGCGTGAAATGGCCAAACGATCTGTATCTGAACGACCGTAAGCTTGCCGGTATTCTCGTCGAACTGACAGGAAAAACAGGCGATGCTGCGCAGATCGTAATTGGTGCTGGCCTTAATATGGTTATGCGTAATGTACAGAACGACGTCGTGAATCAGGCCTGGACTAACCTGCAGGAAGCGGGGATCACCATCGATCGTAATACCCTTGCCGTGCGTATGATTAAAGAACTACGCAGCTCTCTGTCTCTCTTTGAACAGGAAGGGCTGGCACCGTTCCTGTCGCGTTGGGAAAGGCTGGACAACTTTATCAACCGGCCGGTGAAATTACTGATTGGTGATAAAGAAATCTACGGTACCTCCCGTGGCATTGATACACAGGGCGCATTGCTCCTGGAGCAGGATGGCGTGATCAAGCCGTGGGTAGGTGGTGAAATTTCACTGCGAAGTGCTGAATAACCGGATTGAGTTAATTATGCGAAAACCCATATGTGCCACGCTGGCTGTGATGATGAGTTTGCTGTTCTCTCCTCTCTCTCAGGCGGGTCAGGCCTGGGAAAGTTATAAAACACGCTTTTTCAAACCGGAAGGCCGGATTGTCGATACCGGCAATGGTGACGTTTCGCATACGGAAGGTCAGGGGTTCGCCATGCTGATGGCGGTGGCAAACAACGATAAAGCCACGTTCGATAAGCTCTGGCAGTGGACTGATAGCACGCTGAAGAACAAAGAGAACGGTCTGTTTTACTGGCGTTATAACCCCGGAGAGTCGAACCCGGTTGCCGACAAAAACAACGCTTCTGACGGCGATGTGTTGATTGCATGGGCGCTGTTAAAAGCGGATACACGCTGGCATGACAAGCGCTACAGTACTGCATCGGATGCCATCACGAAATCGTTGATTGCTCACAATATGATCCGCTATGCGGGTTACCGTGTGATGCTACCCGGTGTGCAGGGATTTAACCTGGACAGCGAAGTGGTGCTTAACCCTTCCTATTTCGTGTTCCCGGCCTGGCAGGCATTTGCAGACCGTAGCCATCAGAAGGTCTGGCGCGAATTGATTCGGGATGGGCAACGGCTGCTGGGGAAAATGGGTTCGGGTAAAGCTAACCTGCCGACCGACTGGATCTCTCTGGAAGTGGGTGGCAAGCTGGAACCCGCCAAAACCTGGCCACCGCGCATGAGCTACGATGCCATTAGAATCCCGCTGTATGTCGCCTGGTCGGATAAACATAGTCCGCTGTTAACCCCGTGGCGTACCTGGTTTAATCAATTTCCCCGGGAGCAAACCCCGGCATGGGTCAATGTCACAACGAATGAGTATGCCCCTTACATGATGGAAGGGGGGCTGCTGGCAGTACGTGATTTAACGATGGGGCAGTCATCCGGAGAACCCGAAATCACCGCCAAATATGACTATTACTCCGCGAGTCTTAAGATGCTTGTCTGGCTCGCAGAGCAATAATACTGGCACCCGTTATACCCTCTCCCCTATGGGAGAGGGTAAGTGAGTTACTGCGGATACGGTACCCAGTCTCCACCATTCAGACGAACATACGGTTTGTTCTGGTACTGAATCACCACTGCGTTGGCGTTCTCTGAAACCTCTGCGGTTTCCGGCAGGCCACTGGTGAGCTGATTCCAGTTCACGTTATCTTCCACAAACAACTTACCGTCTACCGCTCGGGCAACCAGCTCTGAAATCGCCAGGTAGCTACCTGGTTTAGTGATCTCAATTGGCGCGCCCTGATGCGGAGCCTTCATGCCAAAGAATTTAACCCCGGCAGGTACGTTGGTGATGGACGGGCTTGGGATGTCACGCAGGCCAGAAACCTGCATTCTGTCACCTTTCAGCGCGCCATCGTGTTCCGGCACCACAATCACCATCACTTTACGGCCTGATTTTTCCAGCTCAGTGAAGAATGCATCCAGCTCATCAAAGAACTTCTGCGCACGAATCTTGTAATCGGCCGTTTTGCTCACGCCAGGATAATGGTTACCGTCGTGAAGTAGCAGAGTGTTATAGAACGTCGCGCTGCGCGGATTGCTGTCTTTTTCAATGGTCTGCAACCAGCGTTGCAGCACGGCGGTATCGTCATAAACTGGCGAACCGTCGAAGCCCAGCAGCGCCACCGGCAGACCGGTTTGATCCATCAGCGGTGCTTGCATTCCACCTTCTGCACGTACTTCTTTCAGGAAGTCACCGAACTGGCCGTTATGACCCAGCATCAGGTGCTGCGTGAAGCCCAGTCTGGACAGGTTATCAAAGAGATAACACTGGTTGCCGGCTGGCTGATACAGGTTCTTATGCGATGGCTGGCCGCAGCTGGCGCGCATCAGACGGATCGCCGCCGGGCCGCTGTACGACGTGGCGGAGTTGAAATCTTTAAACTGAATATCGAAGCGTGACCACAGTGGGTGCGACATTAAACCGGCGGCATCCACGTCTGCCCATGAGAGAGAACAGATGTTGATCACCAGCAGTTCAAACGGCTGGGCATCTGCAGGCAGCGCATCCGGGAACTTGGTCTGGCGCTTATCTTCTGCGGTATAGAAGCTGGAGAGCCAGGCGTTCAGGTTGGCAGAGGTGGGTGGGGCGGTCTGCGTTGGGATATCTCCCACCACAGGTGTATCACCTGCTGTCGCAATGGTTGCTGCCGCAGCGCCACCCGTGGCGGCGACCGTCGTGGTCGGCTGGCCAACGGGCCACAGGGAGAAGCTCGACCCTGCCAGCGTCAGCACGTTAAGCCAGACCATAATGGCGACGACAAACACCGTGACGCGAAGCCACTGCGCCAGGAACAGCCAGGCAACCAGCAGCACAAACACCGCGCCAATCATCTGCCAGTTAATGAAACGCTCGGTCAGGTCGACGATATAGCCGGAACTAAAGCTCGCAACCTGTGAGCCCTGGCTCATGATGCTGTCCGGCCCCGGTAGCCAGGTGTCATGCCAGAACAACGCAAAGCCCACCGGGATGGCAACCCAGTGGCGCAGGCGATGCAGCCTGATATTTGGCAGAGGCATCAGCAGGAAGGCCATAAACACCAGGTTGAGCAGCGGATGGAAGTTCAGGTACCCTGCCCACAGCAGGCCAAACTTCACCAGAAAGTAGAAGTTCCAGCCGGAAAGGCCGCGCCAGTATTGCCAGAGCGGCGAAGGTGCCGAAGCGGTATAGGTAGAATTAGTCATGTTTTCGATTTGCCCTGGAGTGTGAATTCCGTGTCAGTGTACCGGCTGGTTTAACGTAGCGTGGTCTTACAAACAGCACTCTGGCCGTATTACAAATACGGTGCAGTGAATGGCGCGCATAGTAACCAAGCGGGAAAAAGATCAGCGCACAAAATACGACCAGTTGAATGATATCGCTGATATTCATGATGATGCGTTCTCCCCGTTCTCTGGTAATAAGCGAAGTGGTTCTGGCACCCGACGCCAGACATGTCCGTCATGCTTAGCATTGAGAACCGGTTTGAAATTGCTGGTCATAGGGAGCGGTTTAACCCAGTGCTCAGGTTCGAGGGTGCGCATCTGCACAAGCTCTGCAGCGATCAGGTTATCTTCGAACCAGGTCATACGGTTCGAGAATATATCTCCGGTTGGCAGAGGGAAGATATGATTCAGCGCGGTGTCGAGATCGTTGATTCGACAGAATGACAAAAACAGAACCAGACGGTTGCCGCCAATCGTCATGATATCCCCGGTGCGGTTCGGGCGGCACAAGGTCAGTGCCTGCTCAACGCGGATACCCGGTACCGGACGAAGAGCCACCATTACCCCTTTCCCGTCTGCCGGAAGCAACGTGTTGTTCATCATGTTGCCGACGGCATCGCAGAAGGTATCCCACTTCTGGTATCCGCGCAGTTTCATCGGTTGGGTCATAGAGAGCAACGTGGAGATGTCTTCCGGCACATGGCGGTTAAACTGCTGACCCTGAATACTTTCGAGAAGCGTCAGGCAGCGTGACAGCGGGGCATTCCACGGTATGACCATATTCGCACCGCAGCCCAGCAGCAGGCGCTCGTCTGTGGCACGCAGGCTGGTATTATTTTCGCGCACCACAATTTTTAGCGCACTGCCGCGCTGGCGGCGTAAGGTGTGAATTTGTCTTGCCAGTGTTTCTATCTGGTTATTCTGCGTTAATGAGAAAACAATGGTTGCTGCCTGGGTGGTACGGGCTTCATGAAACAGGGCTTCGTTGGTTTCAAACAGTGACCAGTTTTCAGAAAGCGCGGGTGCGCCTTCTAATACCGCAAGATGGCTCAGAATGCGTTTTTCATCGCTGCGCGGTTGAACCACGGTTTCTTCAAGGCGTGCGAGATGCCACTCGCCCTCAATAAGTTTGAGCGTCAGTTGCTGTCTGGCACTCACCCCTTTTTCATTACACCAGAATGCAACGTCGTAGAGATAACTGTCCGCCTGGTCATGGATACTTGCCAGCCCGGAGAGGGAGCGATATTGACTCATTAAAAGCGAGACGAGCTTGTCGTTATTACTGCCAGGGTTGATGACCAATAGTGTGCAATTTTGAAATTTTGCCCATTTATTGATTTTTTCCAGCCAGTGCAGCAGTTTTTCAACAGGGATATTTTGCAGAGCGTTATTAGAACATTTGAGGATAAGTAGATAGTGATCAGGGTCAATAGAGCACTGGACGTCGCGAGTCATAAAGTATAGACCATCGGTTTTCGCGGGCATGGTAAATAATTTTACGGTCTGCGGTCCACGATCGCTTTCAAGCTCGATGATGTTTTTAGGCTCTTCGCCCATGCTAATGACTGCCACGCGAGCATCCTTGTCCTGTGCAGCAATTGTCTGGTTTACCAGACGGATAGCATCTTCATTGCGATCCGTATTCACCCACCAGACTCCTCCGACTGGCATGTGGCGCAATTCGTCCCATAATGACTGGATGCCAATAGAAAATATGGAGTTCACGGTGTCCCTCTTTTCGTTTAATTTATCTGTATCTCAGTTTACTAGCGAAAGCGTAGAAATAAACCTAACATTGAAATTAAAGAACATCAGATTTAGCATGTAAACGAAAATTCATAGGGCAGGAAGCCTCGCGACATCTGATCTTGCGGCTTTACTCAAAGGGATGAAAAAAAATGCATAATAACGAACCTGGAACACCCGTTGACTCAAGTCTGGGTTACACATTCCAAAATGATTTTCTGGCGCTGACGCAGGCTTTTTCATTGCCTGAAATAGATTACACCGATATTTCCCAGCGGGAACAGTTGGCCGCGGCTATTAAACGCTGGCCGTTATTAGCTGAATTAGCCCAACAACAATAAGGGAGCCATTGATGGCCATACTCGGATTACAGGGCGTCCGTGGGGGAGTGGGTACAACATCCATTACCGCGGCGCTGGCGTGGTCATTACAGCTGTTAGGCGAGTCGGTGCTGGTTATTGATACCTGCCCGAATAATTTGCTGCGTATGTCTTTCAACGTTGACTTCGCTCATCAGGGAGGCTGGGCACGTGCGTTGCTGGATGGTAAAGACTGGCGAGATGCCGGGTTGCGCTATACCTCTCAGCTCGACTTGCTGCCTTTCGGGCAACTGACCATCGATGAGCGTGAGAATTACTACGCAAACCAGCCCACACTGGAGGCATTTATCCACGCCCTGCAGCGCCTTAAAGAAAAAGGCCATTACCAGTGGATTTTACTGGATCTGCCGCATGGCTACGCTCCGCTCACGCGTCAGCTTATCGCGCAATGTGACCATATCCTGTCCATTGTGAACGTTGATGCAAATTGCCATATCCGTTTGCACCAGCAAGTGTTGCCCAAAAACCCCCATCTGCTGATTAACGATTTACGCGTTGGCAGCCAGGTGCAGGACGACCTGTACCAGGTTTGGCTGCAAAGCCAGCGCCACCTGCTGCCGATGGTGATTCACCGTGATGAGGGGATGGCCGAATGCCTCGCTTCCAAACAGCCACTCGGCGAATACCGTAGCGATTCACTGGCGGCAGAAGAAGTTCTGACGCTGGCGAACTGGTGTCTGCTGCACTTCGCCACCGGGGCGGAGCCAGCCGGGAGTTCCGTATGAGCCGTCTGTCCACCTGGTTACTCATCCCGCCGGTCAGTTCGCGTTTAAGCGAACGCTACCGGCATTACCGTCGGCATGGTGCTTCATGGTTTAGCGCCACGCTCGGCTGTTTCTGGATGATCCTGGCCTGGATGTTCATTCCGCTCGAACACCCTCGCTGGCAGCGTATTCGTGCGCGGCACAGTGAGCTTTATCCGCATATTAACCCTGACAGACCGCGGCCATTAGATCCGGCGCGTTATCTTATTCAGGCTATCTGGCTGGTGGCGACCACGCCCCAGTCGGACAACAAGTCCACACGCTGGCGCAGCTTCGAACGTGCCCATCAATTACGTGAACGCTACCACCAGTGGCTGGATAAATTGCCCGACCGTGTCGGCGATCGCACCAGTCACCTGGATAACCACAAAGAACTCGGGCACCTGCATCCGGGATTGCGGCGTTTTATCCTCGGCGTGATCGTGGTGTTCTCGCTCATTCTGGCTCTGGTCTGTATTACTCAGCCCTTTAACCCTCTGGCGCAGTTCACCTTCCTGATCCTGCTGTGGGGTGTGGCGCTGCTGGTGCGACGTATCCCGGGGCGCTTCTCCGCTCTGATGCTGATCGTGCTGTCGCTGACCGTCTCCTGTCGCTACATCTGGTGGCGTTATACCTCGACGCTGAACTGGGATGATCCGGTAAGCCTGGTGTGTGGTTTGGTGCTGTTGTTTGCAGAAACCTACGCCTGGATTGTACTGGTGCTGGGCTATTTCCAGGTGGTCTGGCCGCTCAATCGCCAGCCTGTGCCGTTGCCAAAAGATACGTCGCTGTGGCCGACTGTCGATCTCTTTGTGCCGACCTACAACGAAGACTTGACCGTCGTGAAGAACACGATTTACGCGGCGTTGGGCATCGACTGGCCGAAGGATAAACTCAAAATCTGGGTGCTTGATGACGGTGGCCGCGAAGAGTTCCGCCAGTTTGCGGAAGAGGTGGGCGTGGAGTATGTCGCCCGAACCACCCACGAACACGCGAAAGCCGGGAACATCAACAACGCGCTGAAATATGCCACAGGGGAGTTTGTCGCCATCTTTGACTGCGACCACGTGCCGACGCGCTCGTTCCTGCAAATGACGATGGGCTGGTTCCTCAAAGAGAAACCGCTGGCGATGATGCAGACACCACACCATTTCTTCTCGCCGGATCCGTTTGAACGTAACCTTGGCCGTTTCCGTAAAACACCAAACGAAGGCACGCTGTTCTACGGTCTGGTACAGGACGGGAACGACATGTGGGATGCGACCTTCTTCTGTGGTTCGTGTGCCGTCATTCGCCGCAAACCGCTGGATGAAATTGGTGGCATTGCCGTCGAAACCGTCACCGAAGATGCCCACACTTCACTGCGTCTGCACCGTCGCGGTTATACCTCTGCCTACATGCGGATCCCGCAGGCAGCAGGTCTGGCAACGGAGTCACTTTCGGCGCATATCGGCCAGCGTATTCGCTGGGCTCGCGGGATGGTACAGATTTTCCGTCTCGATAACCCGCTGCTTGGGAAAGGGTTAAAGCTGGCGCAGCGGCTGTGCTACGTCAACGCCATGTTCCACTTCTTATCCGGTATTCCGCGGCTGATCTTCCTGACCGCGCCGCTGGCGTTCCTGCTTCTTCATGCTTACATCATCTACGCGCCTGCGCTGATGATTGCGCTGTTTGTCTTGCCGCACATGATCCACGCGAGCCTGACGAACTCGAAGATTCAGGGCAAATATCGCCACTCGTTCTGGAGTGAAATCTACGAAACAGTGCTGGCCTGGTATATCGCACCGCCAACGATGGTGGCGCTGATTAATCCACATAAAGGCAAATTCAACGTCACCGCGAAAGGTGGCCTGGTGAAAGAAGAGTATGTCGACTGGGTGATCTCCCGTCCGTACATCTTCCTCGTACTGCTCAATATCGTTGGCGTCATTGCCGGCGTCTGGCGTTACTTCTACGGCCCTGAAAACGAGATCCTGACGGTATTCGTGAGTATGGCATGGGTGTTCTACAACCTGATTATCCTCGGCGGCGCGGTGGCGGTGTCGGTGGAAAGCAAACAGGTACGTCGCGCGCATCGTGTTGAAATCAGCATGCCTGCGGCGATAGCCCGTGAAGATGGCCATCTCTTCTCCTGTACCGTGCATGACTTCTCGGACGGTGGTCTGGGTATCAAAATCAACGGTCAGGCGAAGGTGCTGGAGGGGCAGAAAGTTAACCTGCTGCTCAAGCGTGGTCAGCAAGAGTATGTCTTCCCGACGCAGGTTGTGCGTGTGTTAGGCAATGAAGTCGGTCTGCAGCTGATGCCGCTGACCAAGAAGCAACATATTGATTTTGTGCAGTGTACGTTTGCCCGCGCGGACACGTGGGCTCTCTGGCAGGACAGCTTCCCGGAAGATAAACCTCTGGAAAGCCTGCTGGATATTCTGAAGCTGGGGTTCCGTGGCTATCGTCACCTTGCAGAATTTGCCCCGTCATCGGTGAAATTAATTTTCCGGACACTTACTTCGCTGGTTTCCTGGGTCGTGTCGTTCATTCCTCGTCGTCCTGAGCGGGATGAGGCGAAGCAGGCGGACCCGGTTATGGCTCAACAATGATGATAACGCGATGAAAACAAAACTTTCCTGGTTATGTGCAGTGGCAATGGGGATGAGTGCGCTCCCCGCAACAATGGCTAACGCAGCGCCTGAAAACGCAGCAGCCACGGCTGCCTCAACGGTTCCTGTGGTTGCGGTTACAGCAGCATCCGGTCAAACGGAGAACGTTGCTGCGAACTTGTCTGCGGAGGGGAACACGCTGTCGGCAGACCAGAGCGTCGTCGGGCAGGTTATGCCGGGAGTCCGTGGTGCTAACGCGCCCGTTGTCGCGGAAAATGCCCCGTCGCGGGACGTGAAGCTGACCTTTGCCCAGATTGCCCCACCTCCGGGCAGCATGGTGCTGCGTGGCATCAACCCTGATGGTGGCATTGAGTTTGGCATGCGCAGCGATGAAGTCGTATCGAAGGCGATGCTGAATCTCGAGTACACGCCATCTCCGGCGCTTCTGCCAGTACAATCGCAGCTCAAGGTTTACCTGAATGACGAGCTGATGGACGTACTGCCTGTCACGAAAGAACAGCTGGGTAAAAAAACGCTGGCACAGGTGCCAATCAACCCGCTGTTTATCACCGACTTTAACCGCGTCCGGCTGGAGTTCGTGGGTCACTACCGTGACGTGTGTGAAAACCCGGCCAGCAGCACGCTGTGGGTGGACGTGGGTCGTAACTCATCGTTGCAGATGACCTACCAGTCGCTGTCGCTGAAAAACGATCTCTCGTCGTTCCCGATCCCGTTCTTTGATCCTCGCGATAACCGTCAGTTAACGCTGCCGGTGGTGTTCGCGGCATCCCCGGACGTGACCCAACAGCTGGCGGCCACCATTGTGGCATCGTGGTTTGGCTCCCGCTCCGCCTGGCGCGGACAAAACTTCCCGGTGGTGTTTGATCAACTGCCGGATCGTAATGCCGTGGTCTTTGCGACCAATGACAAACGTCCATTTTTCTTGCGTGACCACCCGGACGTGAAAGCTCCTACGGTTGAAATCATGAGCCACCCTGACAACCCGTACGTAAAACTGCTGGTGGTGTTTGGTCGTGATGATAAAGATCTGGTGCAGGCGGCAAAAGGGATTGCGCAGGGTAATGTCCTGTTCCGTGGTACCAGCGTGGTTGTCGATGATGTGAAGCCACTGCTGGCGCGTAAACCTTACGATGCGCCAAATTGGGTGCGTACCGATCGTGCCATTACCTTTGGTGAGCTGAAAACCTATGAAGAACAACTTCAGTCGACGGGGCTTGAGCCTGCACCTGTCAACCTGTCACTGAATCTACCGCCCGATCTGTATCTGCTGCACACGAACGGGATCGATATCAATCTGAAGTACCGCTATACCGCGCCAGCCACCAAAGATAGCTCGCGTATGGATATCAGCCTGAACAACCAGTTCCTGCAATCCTTCGGTCTGATCAGCACTCAGGATAATAACCAGCTGATGTTGCGTCTGCCGGTGCTGCAGGGGCTGCTGGATGGTAAAACCGATGTCTCTATTCCGGCGCTGAAACTGGGTGCGGTGAACCAGCTGCGCTTTGACTTCCAGTACATGAACCCGATGCCTGGCGGTTCGGCGGATAACTGCATCACCTTCCAGCCGGTGCAGAACCACGTCGTGATTGGTGACGAGTCGACCATCGACTTCTCGAAGTTCTATCACTTCCTTGCGATGCCGGATCTGCGTGCGTTTGCTAATGCCAGCTTCCCGTTCAGCCGCATGGCTGACCTGTCTGAATCCATTGTTGTGATGCCAAAAGCGCCAAACGAAGCTCAGGTTACCACCCTGCTGGACACAATGGCGTCGATGGGGGCGCAAACGGGCTTACCGGCGATTAACGTCACGTTGACCGACGATGGTAGCCAGATCCAGAACAAAGATGCCGACATCATGCTGATCGGGAGCATCCCGGATAAGCTGAAGGATGAAAAACGCGTCGACTTGCTGGTGAAGGCGACCCAGTCCTGGGTTAACACACCGCTGCGTCAGACTGAATTCCCGAGCATCATGCCGGATTCCAACGATCGTCAGGCCAGCGTACAAACGACGGTAACCTCTCAGGGGGCGATGGCTGCGGTTGTTGGCTTCCAGTCACCTTACAACGACCAGCGTAGCGTGGTAGCACTGCTGGCGGATAGCCCACGCGGTTATACGTTGCTTAACAATGCAATGAATGACAGTGGTAAGCGTGCGTCTATGTTTGGTTCGGTCGCGATCATTCGTGAATCGGGGGTCAACAGCCTGCGCGTAGGCGATGTCTACTATGTGGGTCATCTGCCGTGGTTCGAGCGTCTGTGGTATGCCCTGGCTAACCATCCGGTGCTGCTGGCTATTCTGGCTGCAGTGAGCGTGGTGTTGCTGGCATGGGTGCTGTGGCGTCTGCTGCGAATCATCAGTCGTCGTCGCCTGAACCCGGATCGTGAGTAAGATGTGATGAAAGCCTTTCACTGGTGTGTGTTAGCCGCGTTGATGCTGGCGACGACGAGTCTTCGCGCCGCCTGCACCTGGCCTGCCTGGGAGCAGTTTAAACAGGACTACATCAGTGAAAGCGGGCGTGTCATTGATCCCAGTGACACGCGCAAAATTAGTACATCTGAAGGGCAAAGCTATGCGCTGTTCTTTGCGCTGGCAGCGAATGACCGTAAGACGTTTGACCTGCTGTTGACATGGACGCGCGACAATCTTGCCCAGGGGAATTTACACGACCATCTGCCGGCCTGGTTATGGGGGCAGAAAGACAAAGAAAACTGGGCGATTATTGATACAAACTCCGCGTCGGATGCTGATATCTGGATTGCCTGGTCACTGCTCGAAGCGGGTCGGTTATGGAAACATCCGGACTACACCCGCACAGGCAAGGCATTACTTAAACGCATTGTCAGCGAGGAAGTGGTGAAAGTGCCAGGGCTTGGCTCGATGCTGCTGCCGGGTAAAGTCGGCTTTGCCGAGGCACATGTCTGGCGCTTTAACCCCAGCTATCTTCCCCCTCAGCTGGCGAGCTATTTCACGCGTTTTGGTGCCCCGTGGACCACGCTTCGTGAAACGAACCTGCGTTTACTGCTGGAGACTGCACCGAAAGGTTTTTCCCCGGACTGGGTGCAATATCAGAAAAACAGAGGCTGGCAGTTAAAGCAGAATAAATCGCTGGTGGGCAGCTACGACGCCATCCGTGTCTACCTCTGGGTGGGCATGATGAGCGATCAGGACCCACAGAAGGCCAGGTTGCTGGCGCGTTTCCAGCCGATGGCCGCAATGACAACGAAACAAGGTGTGCCGCCGGAGAAAGTGGATGTGGCAAGCGGGAAACATACGGGCAAAGGCCCGGTTGGTTTTTCCGCCTCACTGCTGCCTTTTTTACAAAAGCGTGACGCGCAGGCGGCACAACGCCAGCGTGTTGCAGACCATTTTCCCGATAAAAATGCCTATTACAGCTACGTGCTGACCCTCTTTGGACAAGGATGGGATCAGCATCGTTTTCGCTTCACCGCAAAAGGTGAATTAATACCGGATTGGGGCCAGGAATGCGCAAGTTCACATTAAATCTACTCAGTTTATCGCTTGGCCTGGCTTTGATGCCGTTGGCTCAGGCCGCGAATTCCCCGCAACAGCAACAGCTGCTGGAACAGGTACGTCTGGGAGAATCGACGCAGCGCGAGGATTTGGTTCGTCAGTCGCTCTATCGTCTTGAACTGATTGACCCGAACAACCCTGACGTCATTGCCGCACGCTTCCGTTACCTGCTGCGTCAGGGGGATACTGCCGGTGCGCAAAAAGAGCTGGATCGTCTGAAAGGGATTGCGCCGAGCTCCGGTGCCTACCAGTCGTCGCGCAATACGATGCTGCTTTCCACCCCTGATGGTCGTCAGGCGCTACAGCAGGCGCGTTTACTGGCCACGACAGGTCACACCCAGGAAGCGATTGCCGCGTATGACAAGCTCTTTGCCGGAAACCCGCCTGGCGGCGATCTGGCGACAGAATACTGGAACGTGGTGGCGAAAGACCCGGCTCGCCGCAATTCGGCCATTAACCAGCTGAAGAAAATCAATGCCAGTAGCCCCGGCAATACGCAGCTGCAGGCGACGCTGGCGCAACTACTGTTCCAGAGCGGACGCAGTGATGAAGGCTTTGCTGTGCTGCGGGAGATGGCTAAATCCAACGGTGGCCGTAGCCAGGCGTCTGATATGTGGTATCAGCAGATCAAAGACCAGCCAGCCAGCAGCGCCAGCGTTAGCGCGTTGCAAAAATACCTGAGCGTGTTTAGTGACGGTGATAGCGTGGCGGCGGCGCGTTCACAGCTTGAAGCGCAGCAAAAACAGCTCGCCGATCCAGCGTTCCGTGCAAAAGCGGAAGGATTAGCAGCCGTCGATGCCGGGCAGGGCGGTAAGGCGGTGGCAGAGCTGCAGAAAGCGGTCAGCGCGAATCATGCCGACAGTGAAGCCGTTGGCGCGCTGGGCCAGGCGTATTCGCAGAAAGGCGATCGTGCCCGCGCGGTCGCTCAGTTTGAAAAGGCGATCGCCCTCGATCCGCAGAGTGATAACCGGGGTAAATGGGATAGTCTGCTGAAGGTTAACCGCTACTGGCTGCTTATCCAGCAGGGTGACGCCGCGCTCAAGGCGAATAACCCTGCACAGGCGGAGCGTGACTATCAGCAGGCGCGTAACATCGACAATACCGACAGCTACGCGGTGCTGGGGCTGGGCGATGTCGCGGTGGCGCGCAAAGATAATGCGGCTGCCGAGCGCTATTATCGTCAGGCGTTGCGTATGGACAGCGGTAACAGCAATGCGGTACGCGGCCTTGCCAATATCTATCGCGCGCAGTCCCCGGAGAAAGCCTCACAGTTTATTCAGTCGCTGTCTGCCAGCCAGCGTCGCAGTATTGATGATATTGAACGTAGTCTGACCAACGAGCAGCTCTCTTCCCAGGCAGAACAGCTGGAAAACCAGGGAAAATACGCTCAGGCCGCAGAAATTCAGCGCCGTCGTCTGGCGCTCTCTCCCGGAGATGTGTGGATAACCTACCGTCTGTCGCGCGATCTCTATAGCGCAGGCCAGCGCAGCCAGGCGGATAACCTGATGCGTCAGCTTGCCAGCCAAAAACCGTCCGACCCGGATCAGGTCTATGCAAACGGGCTTTACCTGTCGGGTAACGATCAGGACAGAGCCGCGCTCGCACATCTGGACAAGCTGCCGCGTAGCCAGTGGAACAGCAATATTCAGGAGTTGGCCGATCGCCTGCAAAGTAATCAGGTGCTGGAAACGGCGAACCGTCTGCGGGATAGCGGTAAGGAGCAGGAGGCGGAGAATATGCTCCGTCAGCAACCGGCTTCCACCCGTATTGATTTAACGCTTGCGGACTGGGCACAGCAGCGTGGCGATCGCGAGGCCGCGAAAACCGCCTACGGCACCGTTTTACAGCGTGAGCCGCAAAACGAAGATGCGATCCTCGGTCTGACCGAAGTGTATATTGCTGAAGGCAATAAAGACGCTGCGCGTGCAGAGCTGGCGAAACTGCCTGCCGCACAGCATGGCCAGCCGTTGTCACTCAACATGCAGCGCCGGGTGGCGATGGCGCAGGCGGGTCTTGGCGATTCTGCCGCCGCAGAACAAACGTTCAGCAAAATCATCCCTCAGGCCAAATCGCAGCCCGCTTCTATGGAAAATGCGCTGGTGTTACGTGATGCGGCGCGTTTCCAGGCGCAAAACGGCCAGCCTCAACAGGCGCTGGAAACGTATAAAGATGCGATGGTGTCGTCCGGTATCACAACCACGCGTCCGGTTGACAATGACAGCTTTACCCGCCTGACACGAAATGATGAGAAAGATGACTGGCTGAAGCGCGGCGTACGCAGCGATGCCGGTGATCTGTACCGTCAGCAGGATGTTAACGTCACGCTGCAACACGATTACTGGGGTTCAAGCGGCACGGGCGGATATTCCGACCTCAAAGCGCATACCACTATGCTGCAGGCAGATGCACCGCTGGCGGATGGGCGTATGTTCTTCCGCAGTGACCTGGTCAATATGGATGCCGGTTCGTTTGCCACCAAAAACGGGGAATACGATCCTAAATGGGGTACCTGTGCGGAAACGCCTTGTCATGGCAATACTAATCAGTCGGCAAATGGCGCGAGCATCGCCGTAGGCTGGAAGAACAAAACCTGGGCGATGGACATCGGTACGACGCCGATGGGCTTTGATGTGGTGGATGTTGTTGGCAGCCTGAGCTATAGCAATGACCTGGGCCCAATTGGCTATACCGTTAATGCCCATCGTCGCCCAATTTCCAGCTCCGTGCTGGCTTTTGCCGGTCAGCATGACTCCAATACGGACACCACATGGGGCGGCGTACGTGCAACCGGTGGTGGCGTGAGCATAAGCTATGACAAAGGTGAGGCGAATGGTATCTGGTCAAGCCTGAGCGCGGACAGCCTGACGGGTAAAAATGTGGAAGATAACTGGCGCGTCCGCTGGATGACCGGTTACTACTACAAGATCATTAATCAAAATAATGAGCGCCTGACAGCCGGCCTGACTAACATGCTCTGGCATTATGACAAAGATCTGAGCGGCTATACCCTGGGACAGGGCGGCTATTATAGCCCGCAGGAGTATGTCTCCTTTGCATTACCGGTGACCTGGCGGAAACGCACTGAGAACTGGTCGTGGGAACTGGGTGGCTCCGTGTCGTGGTCGCATTCAAAAACTGACGATGTGCTGCGTTATCCGCTTCAGGGGCTGATCCCAACCGATGAGCCTGGTCGTTACACCGACAGGGGTGTGATGGAAACGGGCAGCAGTTCTTCAGGAACCGGTTATACCGCAAGAGCCATCATTGAACGCCGTGTGACCTCCAACTGGTTTGTCGGTCTCGGTGTTGATATTCAGGAAGCGAAAGATTACACCCCGAGCCATGCGCTGCTCTATGTGCGTTATTCCGCAGCGGGCTGGCAGGGCGATATGGACTTACCGCCGCAACCGCTCATACCGTACGCAGACTGGTAATCAGATTTAGCTTAATCCATGTGTAAGGCTCTCTAAAAAGTGTAGCAATCGGGTATACTCAGGCGCACCAGGTTTACCCCCTGGTGCGCCTTGCGCTTCGAGTTTTGTGGAGAGTCATTTTGCGTGTCAGCCGTTCTTTAACGATCAAACAGATGGCGATGGTTTCTGCCGTCACGATGCTGTTTGTATTCCTCTTCTGCGTTATTTTGCTGTTTCATTCCGTACAGCAGAATCGCTATAACACGGCTTCGCAATTAGAAAGTATTGCGCGCTCGGTGCGCGGCCCACTCTCAGCTTCTATCCTGAAAGGGGATATCCCCGAAGCGGAAAGTATTTTAAAACGCATTCAGCCTGCCGGTATTGTCAGCCGGGCGGATGTGGTGTTACCTAACCAGTTCCAGGCACTGCGGATGAGTTTTATCCCTGAACGGCCCGTCCCAATGATGGTTATGCGCCTGTTTGAGCTGCCGGTACAAATCTCGCTACCCGTTTATTCGCTCGAACGACCAGCCAACCCCCAGCCGTTAGCTTATCTGGTGCTGCAGGCGGACTCATACCGCATGTATAAGTTCGTGATGAACTGGGTGGCTACGTTAGTAACTACTTACTTACTTTTGACGCTCATTCTGAGCGTGGCGCTCACCTGGTGTATTAACCGGTTGATTGTTCACCCCTTGCGTCACATCGCCAGGGAGCTGAATAACCTTTCGCCACAGAATCAGGTGGGACACCAGCTTGAGCTGCCACGCCTTCATCATGACGATGAGATAGGCATGCTGGTGCGCAGCTACAATATCAACCAACAGCGCATCCTGCGTCAGCAGGACGAGTTAAACAGCAGCGCCACGCGATTTCCGGTGTCGGAGTTACCCAACAAAGCGTTTCTGATGGCGCTGCTGGAGCAGACTGTTGCCCGCCAGCAGACAACGGCGCTGATGGTGGTTGCCTGTGAAACCCTGCAGGATACGGCGGGTGTGCTTAAAGAGAGCCAGCGCGAAGTGTTGTTGCTGACGCTGGTGGAAAAAGTGAAATCCGTCCTGGCACCGCGCATGGTACTGACCCAGGTGAGTGGTTATGACCTGGTGATTATTGCTCATGGTGTGAAAGAGCCGTGGCATGCCGTCACATTAGGTCAGCAAGTGCTCACTGTCATTAATGAGCGGCTGCCGGTTCAGGGTATCCAGCTTCGTCCGAGCGCCAGCATCGGGATTGCGATGTTTTACGGCGACCTGACGGCAGAACAGCTTTACCGTCGCGCGTTCTCGGCGGCCCAGACTGCCCGCCGCAAAGGGAAAAACCAGATCCAGTTCTTCGACCCGGAGCAAATGGAAAATGCGCAGCAGCGCCTGACCGAAGAGAGCGATATTCTCACCGCGCTGGATAACCACCAGTTTGCCATCTGGATGCAGCCGCAGGTGAATTTGCTGACGGGCGAGGTCAAAAGTGCCGAAGCGTTGCTGCGTATGCAGCAGCCGGATGGCTCGTGGGAGCTACCTGAAGGGTTTATCGAGCGTATCGAGTCCTGCGGCCTGATGGTTACCGTAGGCTACTGGGTGCTTGAGGAGTCGTGCCGCCAGCTTGCCGCCTGGCAGGCGCGTGGCGTGACCCTGCCGCTGTCGGTGAATCTGTCAGCCCTGCAGCTTATGCACCCGACGATGGTTTCTGAGATGCTGGAGTTGATTCATCGTTACCGGATCCAGCCCGATACGCTGATTCTGGAAGTGACGGAAAGCCGTCGCATTGACGATCCGAATGAGGCGGTCGCGATCCTGAAACCGCTGCGAAATGCCGGTATTCGTATTGCGCTGGACGATTTTGGCATGGGCTACGCCGGGTTGCGTCAGCTCCAGCACATGAAAACACTGCCGGTGGATGTCCTGAAAATTGACAAAGCCTTTGTTGACGGGCTGCCGGATGACAGCAGCCTGGTGCAGGCCATTATCCATATGGCACGCAGTCTCAACCTGCATGTGATTGCAGAGGGCATCGAGACGGAAGCTCAGCGCGACTGGCTGGCTGAAGCGGGTGTGGAAAGTGGACAAGGCTTTTTGTTTGCTCGCGCCGTCCCGTCGGATGTCTTTGAGCAACGGTATATTTCCAGCGCTGGCAATAACGCAAAAGTGTAATTTTGTTGCTGGCTTGTGCGAGTCAGCTCAAAGTTTTTAACATTTGTGTTTCAAAGTTGATGTTGGTTTATTTCTGTCATGTTTTACGGGTGTTATTTTAAAGCCGCAGGCTAACCATAACTTTATAAAGCCTGTGGTTTTTCTTCCCAAGGACACCCTATGAAAACCTCTCTCTTCAAAAGCCTTTACTTTCAGGTCCTGACAGCCATCGCAATCGGTATTCTGCTTGGCCACTACTACCCTGAACTGGGCGCACAAATGAAACCGCTTGGCGACGCGTTCGTTAAGCTCATCAAAATGGTTATCGCTCCGGTGATCTTCTGTACGGTGGTGACCGGCATCGCTGGCATGGAAAGCATGAAAGCGGTGGGTCGTACCGGTGCAGTTGCGCTTCTTTATTTCGAAGTGGTCAGTACCATTGCCCTGATTATTGGTCTGATTATCGTTAACGTGGTGCAGCCAGGTGCGGGCATGAACGTTGACCCGTCGACGCTGGACGCCAAAGCGGTCGCGGTTTATGCCGACCAGGCGAAGGATCAGGGCGTTGTGGCCTTCCTGCTGGACATTATTCCGGGTAGCGTCATCGGCGCATTCGCCAGCGGAAACATCCTGCAGGTGCTGATGTTTGCCGTGCTGTTTGGCTTTGCTCTGCACCGTCTGGGCAGCAAAGGCCAGCTCATCTTTAACGTGATTGAAAGCTTCTCGCAGGTCATCTTCGGCATCATCAATATGATCATGCGTCTGGCTCCGATTGGTGCCTTCGGTGCAATGGCGTTCACCATCGGTAAATACGGTGTGGGTACGCTGGTGCAGCTGGGTCAGCTGATTATCTGCTTCTATATCACCTGTATTCTGTTCGTGGTGGTGGTGCTGGGGTCAATCGCCCGCGCGGCGGGTTTCAGCATTTTCAAATTTATCCGCTACATCCGCGAAGAGTTGCTGATTGTTCTGGGCACGTCGTCCTCTGAATCTGCACTGCCGCGTATGCTCGATAAGATGGAAAAACTGGGCTGTCGTAAGTCGGTGGTGGGGCTGGTTATTCCAACGGGCTACTCATTTAACCTGGATGGCACGTCGATCTACCTGACGATGGCCGCGGTGTTTATCGCTCAGGCAACAAACAGCCATATGGATATTTTCCATCAGGTTACCCTGCTGGTGGTGCTCCTGCTCTCATCTAAAGGGGCGGCAGGTGTAACAGGCAGTGGCTTTATCGTGCTGGCGGCGACCATTTCGGCGGTGGGGCACCTGCCGGTGGCCGGCCTGGCGTTAATTCTCGGTATTGACCGCTTTATGTCTGAAGCCCGTGCGTTAACCAACCTGGTCGGTAACGGTGTGGCAACGGTGGTGGTGGCGAAATGGGTGAAAGAGCTGGATCACAAAAAGCTCAATGACACGTTAAATAATCGTCCGGCTGACGGCAAAACCACAGGTTTATCCTCTTAATCTCCTGATAAATGCCCGTATTCCCTTGTCGGGATGCGGGCTCCTGCGCATAATAACTGCTCATACCTGTCATAATTCGACAAGATTTTTTTTGGGTATATTTCACTTCTGACCGTGACGTTTTGTCGAACACGCGGTCTAATCGACGTGTTTTCATCGTCATCTTTTAGAGTGAAGCGCGTCGCGAGACACTCTTTTTAACCAGGAATGTTGATCAGGGGTTCACATGCAGGGCACAAAAATTCGACTCTTAACCGGCGGTTTGCTGATGATGGTAGCAGCCAGTTATGTGCAGGCAGATGCGCTCCAGCCAGACCCGGCCTGGCAACAAGGGACTCTGGCAAATGGTTTTCAGTGGCAGGTGTTAGCCACTCCCCAGCGTCCCAGTGACCGTATTGAAATCCGTCTGTCTGTGAATACGGGCTCCCTCACCGAAAGCTCTCTGCAGACCGGTTTTAGCCATTTTATTCCTCGGCTGGCGCTCACCCAAAGCGGCAGTTTGCAGGCAGTTCAGGTGCGTTCATTATGGCAACAGGCCATAGACCCAAAGCGCCCGCTGCCACCGGCGGTGGTCTCGTATGACTACACCATGTTTAACCTGAGCCTGCCGAATAACCGTAACGATCTGCTAAAAGAAGCACTGACGTATCTCTCTGATGCAACTGGCAATCTGGCGATTACGCCGGAAAGTATCAGCTATGCGCTGAGCAACAGCGACATGGTTGCAACCTGGCCTGTGGACACAAAAGAAGGCTGGTGGCGCTACCGCCTGAAAGGCTCAACGCTGCTCGGTCATGACCCGGCAGAACCGCTGAAACAGCCGGTCGATAGTGAACAGGTAAAAGCCTTCCACCAGAAATGGTACACCCCGGACGCGATGACCCTGATTGTGGTCGGAAATGTTGATAGTCGTGCGGTGGTTGAGCAGATCAACAAAGCGTTTGGCGATCTGAAAGGGAAACGTGAAACGCCTGCCCCTGTGCCGACGCTCTCTCCGCTGCGTGCAGAGCCTGTCAGCATCATGACAGATACCGTGCGCCAGGATCGTCTCTCCGTGATGTGGGACTCGGCCTGGCAACCTATCCGCGAGTCAGCCGCACTGTTGCGCTACTGGCGTGCCGACCTGGCACGTGAAGCGTTGTTCTGGCATGTTCAACAGACACTCAGTAAGAACAACGTGAAGAACATCGGTCTGGGCTTTGACTGCCGCGTGCTGTTCCAGCGTGCGCAGTGCGCCATTAACGTCGAATCGCCAGGCGATAAGCTGAATGCAAATCTGGGCGTGGTGGCCAAAGAGCTGGCAAAAGTGCATAAAGAGGGTCTGTCTGAAGACGAGTTCAACGCGCTGGTGGCGCAGAAAAAACTGGAGCTGCAGAAGCTGTTTGCAACCTATGCCCGTGCCGATACCGACATTCTGATCAGCCAGCGCATTCGCTCATTGCAAAATCAGGTTGTGGACATTGCGCCAGAGCAGTATCAGAAGCTGCGTCAGGATTTCCTGAACGGTTTGACCGTCGATATGTTGAATCAGGATTTACGCCAGCAGTTGTCGCAGGATATGGCGTTGATTCTGCTGCAGCCGAAAGGCGAGCCGGAATATGACATGAAGGAATTGCAGTCAACCTGGGATGGGATTATGACGCCGCTATCGAAGGCAACACAGCCTGCCGCGGTGGATGATTTACACCCGGATGCGACGGATATTCCGCAGGGGCAGTAATGTCCTTCTAACCCTCTCCCTGTGGGTGAGGGAAAGAGTGCGGGCATCAGCCCGCACCTTCGTTAAGCAGGCATCGCCTCACGCGGAATAATCGCCCCGCGATACTGAATCACCGTACTGGCCGTCAGGTGTCCACGCTGTGCCGCCGCCTCGGGCGTGCCACCCGTCAGGCGTACCGCCAGGTAACCCGCACTGAATGAATCCCCCGCAGCGGTGGTATCAACCACTTTTTCTTTGGCCAGTTTCACCGCCGGAACCTCAATCACAGCATCACCCGCAATGGCGACCAGGCACGAATTCGCGCCGCGCTTAATCACCACTTCACTGACGCCCGCTGCCTGAGTCCGTGCGATAACTTCATCAACCGGTTTCTCGCCCCACAGGGCATCTTCATCATCGAGCGTTAAGAACGCGATATCAGTGCACTGCAGCATCTGCTGATAAACCTGCTGTGTCTCTTCGCGACTCGCCCACAGGCGCGGACGGTAGTTATTATCGAAAATCACCTTACCACCATTGGCGCGGCATTGACGCAGTAACGACAACAACTTTTCGCGGCTGGCCGGGCTGAGGATGGCCAGGCTAATCCCGCTCAGATAGAGATAGTCAAAGGTCGCCAGCTCTTCGCAGATGGCGGCTGCGGCGTCGCTCTCCAGCCAGTATTTGGCCGCTGCTTCGTTACGCCAGTAGTAGAACGTGCGCTCACCGGTGCTGTCGGTTTCAATGTAGTACAGACCCGGCAGACGGTTTTCCATGCGCTGAATCAGCGAGGTCTGAACATTTTCACTCTGCCATGACCCCAGCATCTGCTGGCTGAAACTGTCCGTTCCCAGCGCGGTAACGTAGCTCACGCTCAGTGCATCGGGGTTAACCTGACGGGCAATATAAACGGAGGTGTTTAAGGTATCGCCACCAAAACCGCGGCTGACTTCCGTGCCCTTTTGGGACAGCTCAATCATACATTCGCCAATCACGGCAATTTTTTTAGACATAATCGTGAACCTGAACAGAGTAATTCGCAGTAGTCTGCGCTGAGTGAATTATGTGGTCAACTATATTAAAACAACGTTCCATTATTTTTTTTGAGCCAGCGCGTGTTCCAGGTCATTTCTGTCATCTTAATTTCGTTTTCCCGGTGAATTGAACATAAAGTTCTCAATTATCGCGCCGATAACCCAGTGACGAGTCCAGAAAGGCTATCCCAACAACAGGACATCTGAAATGAAGTCAGAGCAGGTTATCCAGCGGCTGAGCACTACGCCTGAGGCAAGTATTGAGAACTTGCAGGAGCATCGCTACTGGCTGCAATGTGAGCGAACGTACACCTATCAGCCGATCTACCGCACAGACGGTCGACTGATGGCGATTGAAATTCTGACGGTCGTTACGCACCCTTCGAACCCTTCGCAGCGTATCGCGCCAGATCGCTATTTTGCCGAAGTTGCCGTTCGCCAGCGTCTGGACGTGCTGGAAGAGCAGTTACGCATGCTGCTGACGAAACAAGCCTTTTTCGAGCGACACGATATCCTTGCCTCGGTGAACGTGGATGGCCCGACCCTGATGGCATTACGCCAGAATGCGAAATTACAGGAACTGATCGCCACCCTGCCGTGGATGCGTTTTGAGCTGGTGGAGCATGTCCGCCTGCCGCAGGATTCGTCGTTTGCCTCGATGTGTGAATTTGGCCCGCTGTGGCTGGATGATTTTGGCACCGGCATGGCGAACTTCTCTGCCCTCAGCGAAGTGCGTTACGACTACATCAAGGTGGCCCGCGATCTGTTTATCATGCTGCGCCAGACCCCGGAAGGACGAAATCTGTTCATGCTGTTATTACAGTTGATGAACCGCTATTGTCAGGGCGTCATTGTAGAAGGTGTTGAAACGCTGGAAGAGTGGCGTGATGTGCAAAACTCGCCCGCAGCCGCTGCGCAAGGCTATTTCCTCTCGCGTCCGGTTCCAATGGATACCCTGGATAGCGTGACCGTCATGTTGTAAAACAAGCTGTTTCCCATAATAGTTCGTGGTTTCTACGCGCTATTACCGGACACAGCGCCTCGTTTACCTGAATCACGGGTAATCCGGGAAGAAAAAAACGGCAACTCAGAAGTTGCCGTTTTGCGTTTATAACGACTGATGCCGTGTTTCATGTGTCAGAAGCAGAGCAATCAACGTCAGCGCGGCCATTGCTGCCAGATACACACCCACGTAGAACAGACCGTAGTTCGCCTGTAACCAGGTCGCGATGTAGGGCGCAACGGATGCACCCAGAATAGAAGAGACGTTATACGAGAAAGAGGCACCGGTATAACGTACTTCGGTCGGGAACAGCTCCGGCAGCAGCGCGCCCATTGGGCCAAAAGTCAGGCCCATCAGGCTCAGACCAATCAGCAGATATGCCATCACCAGCGCAGGGCTACCTGAGCCCAGCAGCGGCGGGAAGACGAACAGGGCGAACAGAATGATGAGCGTGGTGATCACAATCATGCTTGAGCGACGGCCAAATTTATCCGCCAGCAGGCCGGCAATCGGCACCATCACACCAAAACCGACAACCGCCATCATCAACATCCACAGTACTTCGTTACGCGGCAGACCCAGCCCGACTGGCGCAGCGGCGGTACTGAACGTCATTGAGTAGACGGTCATGATGTAGAACAGCGTATAGGTTGCCAGCATGATAAACGTGCCCAGCACGGTCACGCGGACGTGTTGGGTCAGCAGAGTACCCAGAGGCACTTTTACCTGTTTCTTCGCCGCAGCCACTTTGGCGAAAACCGGCGTTTCGTGTAGAGAAACACGCACATACAGACCAATCAGTACCAGAACGGCAGAGAAAATAAACGGAATACGCCAGCCCCAGTTCATGAACTGTTCATCCGTCAGCAGCCAGGAGAGCAGCAGGAAAGTCCCGTTCGCAAAGAAGAAGCCAATCGGCGCACCCAACTGCGGGAATGAACCGTAAAGCGCACGTTTGCGCGCTGGGGCGTTCTCGGTTGCCAGCAGCGCTGCACCACCCCATTCACCGCCCAGTCCCAGCCCCTGACCAAAACGCGCCAGCGCCAGCAGTACGGGAGCCAGAATGCCGATGGCTTCGTAGGTTGGCAGCAGGCCGATCGCTACGGTGGAGATCCCCATCGTCAGCAGCGACGCCACCAGAGTGACTTTACGCCCAATGCGATCGCCAAAGTGACCAAACAGCGCAGAGCCAATGGGACGTGCAACAAAAGCGATAGCAAAGGTTGCCAGAGACTGTAGCGTGGCCGCCGTCGGATCGCCCTGCGGGAAGAAGATATGCGGGAAGACGATAACCGCTGCGGTGGCATAAATGTAAAAGTCGAAGAACTCAATGGCGGTGCCAATCAGCGATGCGACGACGACTTTATTGCGCGAGTTTACCGGAACGTGTTCCGCTCCGGCGTCGAGTGTAGTGGCTGTTGCTTGCATAATATTTTCTTATTTTTTGACGAACGAAAGCCATATTACGCACAGCAAAAGCGACATTTCAATCTGTAACAAAATCGTGAATTGACGATAAAAGCAACAAAAAGCGGATAATGTTCAGGTCAGCAAAAACACTTCCATGAAATGCTTCACGATTTTTAAATATTAGATAATAAAACTGGTTTTTGGTTAAATAAAAGTTACGAGCTGGATTTATATGCTGAAATAGCGAATTGGGCTGAAGTTTTCAGCCCAGTGGCCCCATTACCGGTGCGTTTTTCCCGGCATACGAGGGTCATTTTTGTACTGTGCTGTCGCAATCCATGCTGCACAGAACAGCGTCAGGCGGGCGAAGAAGTAGAAGAATGCCATTAGCCCCAGCACCGAGCCAAAGGCTGCACCGGAAGGGGATTTAATCAGCAATGGCAGGGTATAGGTCATCACGATTTTAATGACTTCAAAACCGATTGCTGCAATTAACGTTCCGCGGATCAGGGCCTTCCTGTGCGGGCGATGGTGGGGCAAACGCCAGAAGATCCAGAAGAACAGAAGGTAGTTAGCGAAGATGGAAATCGCCAGTCCAATACCGTGCCAGGCAGGCTTCAGCCATTTGATGTCATCGAGCCAGAGCGCGGAGATAATCAACTGTTGTGCAGCGCCGGCGACAGAGGTAATCGAAAGCGTCACGATCAACGCGATGAGCAGACCAATCAGCGAAACAAAGTCGCGAAAATATTTAACCCAAATTTTCTCCTGATCCTGCGGCGTACGCTCCCACACATCGCGCGACTGGGCGCGAATGGCCTCGCGCAGGTTGCCCATCCAGTTAATACCGGAATAGAGCGCAATCAGCAGCCCCACCAGGCCAACGGTGGTGCGTTGTTGAATGGCGGTATTGATGGTGCTTTTGAGCGTGCCGGCGAGCGTTGGATCGCTGACGCTCATCAGGATTTTATCGAAGATGTCCTGAAGCAGCGTCGGGTGCCAGGCGAGAATAAAACCGGCGGCTGCAAATGACACCATCAGGATGGGGATCATGGAGAGAAATGAGAAGTAGGTGATAGCGGCTCCAAACTGATTACCCATGCGGTCGTTAAAACGTTCCGTCGCGCGTATCAGATGCGCAATCATGGGACGACGCTGAATTTTCTGCGCCGTACGGGTGACCGTTTTAAGCGCTTTTCCGGCTTTACCTGGGGCCATTTCCTGAGGGGGACGTTGCTGGTTGTTTTCCGACGTCACACGCGTTTCCTTATTCATCTGGTGAGGACTTTTTGAAATTATAACCTGCACCTAACCAACATAGGCTTTCATTAACACCGTTAGCCACTCCATAAACAGATGCACGCGGCGGGAGAGGTTACGACGATGGGGATAAATTAGCGAGACGGGCATCGGCTCTGCGCGATATTGCGGCAAGATCTCCTGTAGTTTTTTTGCCCGCAGGGAATCACGCACGCCAACGCGCGGTACCTGGATAATGCCCAGCCCGGCGATGCAGGCTGCGTGGTACGTTTCCGTGCTGTTGACCGTCAATACCCCGCCGGTTTTAATCCACTGCGTTGAGCTGCCATTATAATATTCAAAGCCTTGCGGACGGGTACCCAGCGTGGCGGCGTAATGGATGACAGCGTGTGAACCGAGATCGCCCAGCGTTTCAGGATAACCAAAACGCGTCAGATAATCCGGGCTGGCGCAGTTAATCACCGACAGTTTACCCAGCGGGCGGGCGATAAGCCCCGAATCCTTCAGCGTACCCACGCGCACCACGCAGTCAAAACCTTCGCGAATGACATCCACCAGACGATCGCTGCTGCTGAGTTCCAGCTCAATCCCGGGATACTGCTGTAAAAACGCAGGCAGTTTTGGGATGACTAAATTTCGCGCAACGCCGACGGGCATATCAACGCGTAACCGTCCGCTGATGCTGGAGGGATCATGCTGGAACATACCGTCCAGTTCGTCGAGGTTTGCCAGAAGATCTTTTGCCCGTTCGTAATAGACCATACCATCCTGCGTCAGGCTGACACGGCGCGTGGTGCGGTGCAATAGCTGGGTGCCCAGCCGGTTTTCCAGCGCCTGAACCTGACGTGACACACTCCCTTTTGGCAGGCTCAGCGTCTCCGCCGCACGGGAAAAACTCTCCAGTTCCGCGACCCGAACAAACAACTGCATTGCGTGAATTTTATCCATAGGAAAAGCTCATTGTTGTTCAAGATGAAACAGTGAAGCGTTTATGGCTATCTTTATTGATTTTCTATCACCTAATAAGCTCTTTCTCAATCTCCATAACAGCCAAATTGAGGTTTCTTATGACTGAACGTATTGCATTAGTGACAGGTGGTAGCCGTGGTCTGGGTAAAAATGCGGCCTTAAAGCTGGCGGCGGACGGCACGGGAATTATCCTGACGTATAACAATAGTCAGCAGGAAGCGCTGGATGTTGTGCATGAAATTCAGGGAAAAGGTGTTAAAGCTGCGGCATTGCAACTTAACGTCGGTGATATTTCATGTTTCGATGTTTTCGCCCAACAGGTACAGGACACCCTGAAGGCCCTGTGGCAGCGTGATACGTTTGATTATTTATTGAACAATGCAGGAACGGGTTTATACGCGCCATATACCGGAACAACGGAAGCCCAGTTTGATGACGCGCTGAACATCCATTTCAAAGGACCATTTTTCCTGACGCAGTGTCTGTTGCCGCTGTTGCGCGACGGTGGACGGATCCTGAACGTTTCCAGCGGTCTGACCCGCTTTACTCAGCCAGGCTCTGGTACCTATGCGGCGATGAAAGGGGCGATGGAAGTGCTGACCCGCTATCAGGCAAAAGAGCTGGGTGCGCGCGGGATCGCCGTCAATATTATTGCCCCTGGGGCGATTGAAACCGATTTTGGCGGTGGACGCGTGCGTGACAATGCGGATCTCAACCAGCTTCTGGCCTCACAAACGGCTCTGGGCCGTGTGGGGTTGCCGGACGACATTGGTGATGCCATTGCCGCGCTGCTCAGCGATAAACTGGGCTGGATGAATGCACAACGTATTGAAGTGTCAGGCGGCATGTTCCTGTGATATCGGGTCTGAAGGGGAGGGAGCCTCTTCAGAATATACTCAAATCAGGTATGTCGAAATCCTTCCAGATTTAAATAACACCCGGTTAATTGTAACGTACCCATTCTTTGAGTTTTTTCTTAAATAGTACCTCTGTAGAATTTTCTCGCTATTCTCAGAGGAAAGAACCATGCGAGTAATCATGTTTGGCAGGCAGTCAATATTTATTCATGGAACGATCGGTAGCCTTCAAAAATGTATTCCGGAAATAAATATTACGGGCACAAGTCAGACTGAAGAATTGTGGGAGCAGCTATCCGCATCGCCTTCCGCTATCGTCATGATTGACGGACGCTTTATTCAGGATGACGGCATGGCTCTGCTGGAAGCGCTCCTGTATCGCTTTCCGGCCACGCGCGTGGTGATGATGCTGGTGAAAAAAGAGGTCAGATGGGTAGAGCAGCTCATGCAGCGTAACGTGAGGGCAATCGTCCACCGCAACGCGGTTCCGGAGATGTTCTCCGCCGTGTTGGGCTCTGTATCAAAGGGGATGGTCTGTTTCCCCTGCGAATGGTTAAGTGTATCTCAGCCATATCAGCATGAACTCTCCTTGTTGAGCGATCGCCAGCGTGAGGTACTGAAGTTACTGGCGGCTGGGGAGTCGAATAAAGAGATCGGGCGCATTCTGAACATCAGTGCCGCAACGGTAAAAGCGCACCTGGAAGCCCTTTTCCGCCGCCTGGATGTTAAGAACAGAACGCAGGCCGCGATGTACTATACCCGGGCGATGGCCTGAAGAAGCTCTGGTGGCAGACGGGAGATGCCGCCAAAGCTGAATATCGTCGATACCAGTGAGTCATATTGCTGTTGGGTGAGGGGTTGCGGAAAATTTTCACCGATCAGCGCCTCACATAATTGAATATCGTCGTGCAACAAGTGTTCAGCCTGGGCAGGTGTGATAAGCCCACGAAAAATTTCCCCTTCGCGGATGACATGGCCGTATCCGATTACCCATACCCCCCGTTCATCACGATATTTTTCCTGGGAGAGTCCTTGTTGTTTTTTAATTAATGCAATGGCAGCAGAAGATATCTTCAGCATATGACCAGTCATATTCATTTCCTCTTAATAACGTTACTGTAGAGGAAACGAAGTCTGAGAAATATCCGCCAAATGGCCGTTGATCAGCGAATATTTATCCGGTATTCGTGCTTCAACAAACCAAACAGCCAGTCATTATGCCAGCGCCCGGCAAGGTAATAGTTTTCCCGCAGCTCGCCTTCAGGTTGAAAACCCGCTTTTTCCAGCAACCGTCTGGAGGCGATATTGCCTGCCGTTACGGTGGCGGTCAGCCGTCGGATGTTGCCTTGAGTGAATGCGAAATCACATAGTGCCTGGAGCGATTCAAAACCATAACCTTTCCCCTGTGCTACCGGGGCGAAGAGGAAACCGACTTCAGCGCAGTCCTGTTCCCGGTGAATATAGCCGGTTACACCTAGCGGCGTCTGGCTCGCCGTATCACGTACCACCAGGCAGAGCCAGTGCGCGCAGCCTGGTGTCCACGGCATCAGACGAGAATCGAACGCTTCACGGATTTCGGCCAGGGGGCGGTCTTGTGCGACAAAGCGCATAACGTCCGGGTCTTGCTGTAAGGCCAGAAAAAAGGGCCAGTCTTGTTCCTGCAGCGGTGAGCAGGTGAGGCGTGTGGTCGTGAAGGCAGGCATTCAGATTCTCCTGAGACATTTTCAATGATTATAGAGCTGTCACTTTATTTCAACAGAAAGTCAGGTATGTTTAACTGCGTATAAATAAAAGAAAAACGGCTGCTGCGTGCCGGGCCCGGATGTCTTCGTTGTCTCTGAAGGAAAATAATGACTCTCAGCGCATCACATCATATTCGCGAACAGTTCGAACACTGTCTGGCCGTCATTCGCCAGGCGTCTGTAGAGATACTGCTTCTTCTGAATGTACATGCTTCTGAAGGAAAAGATCCACGCTGGTTTCTGGAACAGCTGGACAGTGCCCGTCTGGGGCTGGGCGGATGGACTGCCGTTGCGAAGCAACTTAACCTGAATGATGCTGAGATGTCGGAGTTTACCCTGCAGTTACGCCTGTTGCAGCAGCGGGTTCCTCAGTATGAAAGCGGGCAGGATGTCAGTGAAAATCAGCTCATTGCGGCGATGCGCTTTGTGAACGCACTGGAACACCTGCGTTTGCAGCAACCCCTCCTGACCTACAGCACCGAACTGGCTCCCGGTAATGAGATCCAACAACAGCAGGCACATAAGCAGGTGCGTGCGATTGAACTGATGATCAAAGGGCTTATCCAGCAGGCATGGCCCGATCAGGTGCGGCTGAATAACCATCTCAAGACTTTGTTTAACGCTGACCGCGTACGTCGCTGGCTTAAGCTTGGCGAAATCAACGATGTCCTGAGCGGCATGATGTTCAGTGAGCTGGCGCAGATGCTGGTGGATAAAAAGGAGTTTAGCCGGTATTACGCCTCACTGTTTAGCGACCCGTCAATGCTGACATTACTGGTTGAACCGCGTAAGACATTGCAAACGTTCCTTGATGATATCCGGCAAATCCGCAACAGCATTACCGTACAGCAGGCGTTAAGTTCGGCGCAGATCCTGCTGCTGGATAACTACTATGCGCAGATCACCCGCCCCGTGCAGCGTGCTTTTGAAGAGGGGAGGACGCGCATTAACCCGGCGGGATTAATGGCGGTGGATGCCAGCGAGCTGCATGCTTTCTGGGAAAAGGCGCAGAAGATGGACCGGGTTACCGGCGGCGATCTGTTTGAAGTCCGCGACACGATTGAAAAGCCAACCCAGCGCGCGCCCCGAACGCCTGAACAACGTGAGCAGCTTATTTCCGGCATGTTATGGGGAGCAGTTGGGGTGATGATCATCGCGATTGCCGTGGGGGGATTCTGGCTGGTGACCGGCAGCAGTAAACCTCAGCCAGCGCTCGTGAATGCGGCAGAAACCTCTCAGCCTCAGGAGATGCGCGAAACACCTTCCTCGCGTGAGACGCTGACGCGCATGGGGGTGACCTGGGACGAGAATAATTTCCGTTCAGCCATCAACCGCAACGATACCCGCATAACGCAGCTATTTTTACAGGGCGGGATGGACTGGAAGCTGTCCTGGACAGAAGAGGCGATGTCGGCAGAGCATGACGACGTGCTTGAACTGATGCTGCACTATCGGCAAAACATGGTGGAGGAAAAGCCGTGCCGTCGCTTTATCAATACGCTTGGCCACGCCATGTCTGATGGTGAATCTCTGACTGCAATACGTAAAGAGTATCTGAAAGCGTTTTGTACCGTGCCTGCCGTGGTGAAGCGCCAGCAGCATGATGCCGATATGGCAACGCGCCGTGCGCAGTCACAACCGGATGCCACCACGAAAAAATGGCAGTCCATTCAGACTGCCATTTATGAGGTGATTCGCTAATATTCCCCTCTCCCCGGTTCTGACCCTCTGGGAGAGGGTCAGGGTCAAGGCTCCCCGTACAACCCAATCAACCGTCGAACCACACCATTGGTCCAGCCGAAACCATCCTGTAGCGGATACTCACCCCCACCGCCTTCACGTGGTGTACTGCTGGCGATGTGGTACTTCTCAATCAGCTTGTGGTGCGTTTTATAGAAGAGGTTCACCGTCTGGAGCCAGCTCCAGGCGATCTCATCACCCAGTGCGTCGTTGCCATACTGTTTGAACCCCTGAATCGCCATCCACTGCAGCGGTGCCCAGCCATTGGGTTTATCCCACTGTTCGCCGGTTTCGTACTCGGTTGCCATAATACCGCCTGGTGTCAGCAGACGCGCTTTAACGGCATCAGATAGCCGTTCTGCCTGCTCATGCGTGGCCATACCGACATACAGTGTCACAATGCTGGCCGCAGAGAATAACGCCATCTCTTCGCGTCGCCAGTCGTAATCACGGTAGCAGCCATGCTCCTCATCCCACAGATAGCGGTTCACCGCCGCACGTCGATCGGCTGCTTTCTGGCGGAACTGTTCAGCGGTCTCTTTATCCCCTTTTGACGCCGAAATATTGGCGATCGCGCTTTCCAGCTTGAACAGGAATGCATTCAAATCAATGGGGATAAACTGCGTCGTGCGGATGCTGGCAAGCCGACCGGGATCGCGCAGCCAGCGGGAAGAGTAATCCCAGCCGGAAGCCGCGCCAGCTCGCAGATCGCGGTAGACCTCATTCGGTGGACGACCGGAATGGCGGGCCGTCTCTACGTCCTCAATCCAGGATTCATCGCGCGGTGTGTCACGATCATCCCAGTAGCGGTTGAGCATTGAGCCGTCTGGCATACGTACCACATGGCGATAGGCCTGGTTCAGCAGCAGCGACTCCGCGCCATCCATCCAGAAGGCGTACTCCATTTTCAGGTGTTCCAGATAGCGTTTCGCGCCACGCACGCCGTCCTCCTCGAACAGTTCGACCATCAGGGCAAAGACCGGGGGCTGAGAACGGCTGAGATAATAGGTTCGGTTACCGTTGGGGATGTGTCCGTAGCGCTCAATCATCCACGCGAAGTTATCCGCCATACACTTCAGCAGATCGTCCCGACCACTTTCCGCCAGCCCCAGCATGGTGAAGTAGGAGTCCCAGTAGTAGGTTTCGCTGAAGCGCCCGCCGGGGACGATATAGGACTGTGGCAGCGGTAACAGGGATGACCAGGGAATATGGTCCTGCGGCTCACGCGTCAGTACCGGCCACAGGCTATCAATATGCTCCCTGAGCGACAGCCCTGGGTCAGAGACATATTCGGTCGAGAGTGATTCCGGCATCCAGAAGTGGTTCTCCACGAACTGGCGCAGGTCAAAATCCCGGTGGCGTTTCACCTTGCGGTAGCGGATCAGGATATCCAGAGGATCCTTCTTCGGTGCACAGTCGGGGAAGGTTTTGCTATCCGTAAAAAGCCGCGAGGACTGCACATGTTCGAACAGCTCAAGATAGCGATCGGCAGGGGTCAGGGCATCCGAGGCGGGCAACCCCTCAATCATTTCGGGTTCCGGCTCCGCCTCAATCATTTCATCCAGTTTCAACTCGCAGGGATCGGTTTCGTAACGCAGCTCTTCTGCAACCCCGAATTCGATGTTTTCGGCAGCGTGGAGTTTCTGGCTGAACATAGTGATAAAGACCTCCGGTTGTGTGTTCGTATAGACAGGTTGTTCCGGGTGTCTGTTAAGCGTAGACATTCGCTTCGGTGTCTGGGGAGTGAAACGTGCGCTTGATCACATTTCGCTGTGGCGGCGTGGTGAACGTTATTTTTTATAGTTCATTGATATGCAAAAACAAATGGGAATTGAGGCTCACTATCCGGGAGAAAAAATTCAGACCATTCGTTTTGCAACGAGTTATGTATGTTCACGATGCCTTCCGGTACAGCGGCATCGTGAACATCGCGTCTAAAGGCTTTGTTTTAGACGCCTGCTGATAGGTTCAAACTCCTCAGTGGAGTGGCGTTCAAGCGTATCAGGGGTGTTATCGTCGATGGCTTTCCAGCAGGACCACGGAACCGGTTTTTTGCCTAGCTCATAGTCCATCGCATCCCAGGCATCTTCCCTGAAGGAATAAAAAGCCCAGTGCGCATTATGCTTGTCGAGAACGGTCAGGACATCGCTCAGCCACTGCTTACAGCCCTGCAACGTGCGTACGCAGCCAAACTCACCGGCGACAACCCGGTTTGCCGGAACGCCGTGTTGTTTAGCCCAGACGAAGGGGGCGCTCATCCAGCGATCTATTGCTGCCGCATCCCATTTCACCTGTTTGCCACCAAATGTGACCATGCCGGGGTACTCATACGGCACTTTGCGGCGCGCATTCGGGGCGCTGGTAAATTCATACGGCTCATACATGTGGAAGCTGTACAGAACCCGTTTGTCATTAAGCGCTGCAGGCCAGCCAGAAAAGCCGCGCGCGGAGCCGTACCAGCCTCCGTCGACCATGATCGGCGTGGTCGCGTCGACCTGACGGATGGCGGCAATAATCTGATTGTAGAGTTCAGGAAGGTTGCGTGCCGTGTTTGCCTGCTGTTGATACCAGGTTTTCAGCGCCTCCGCGGAGGCTTGCTCGCTAATTTTGCCTTGCTTTTCCGGTGCGGGTTCATTGACCAGGTTCCAGGCGACAATGCCGGGTTCGTCCTTCAGCGCCAGCGCTAAATCGCGCCAGAACAGTGCCGCCTCCTGCCAGTATTTTTTGTCCTGCCAGATGCGGTCATCGAACTGGTTATGATTATTTTGCGACCAGCGCATACCGGGTAAGGAAAGCGGGGCAATGACGACCTTGAGCCCGGCGGCATGCGCCCGCCTGATGGACGCTTTCAGGGTGGCGAGATCGGCGGCTTGCAGCGTGCGGTAGCCGTCTGCATTGCCCATGAGAAAATCACGATCGGCTGGCTTCCATTTGTCGTAGGACAGACGAACCCATGTCGCGCCGTAGCCGCGCAGCGCCTCATAATACGCCTGTGTCGGTGGCAGGCGGTTAAAACTGTTTCCACCGTGCTGGGGGGTATCCCAGAAGGTGATGTCATTGGATGATGAGGCTGAAAAAGTGAAAAGAAGCAGGGTGATACCGATAAGCGCTTTCATCTCAATCCCTTTTAAGCGTGGCGATAATTTTATATTCATCAGAATGATGAAGTGTTGTATTTAAATTATCGAGTCCTATAAAAAAACTGGCCTGTTACGGCCAGTTTTTTTGAGTGAAGCGCCAGACAACGAAAAGCGGTTAACGCATGGTCACAAACTCTTCCGCCGCAGTCGGGTGGATCGCCACGGTGTTGTCGAAATCTTTCTTGGTTGCGCCCATCTTCAGTGCTACGGCAAAGCCCTGCAGGATCTCGTCCATGCCGAAGCCAATACCGTGGATGCCGACAATCTTCTCTTCTGGCCCAACGCACACCAGCTTCATGCGGCATGGCTGACGGTGAGAGGTGACGGCGGTATACATCGCGGTGAACGCTGATTTGTACACTTTCACCTGGTCGTCGCCATACTGTTCGCGCGCCTGCGGTTCGGTTAAGCCGACAGTGCCGATGGGCGGATGACTGAAGACCACGGTCGGGATATTGCTGTAGTCCAGATGCTCGTTTGGCTTGTTGTTAAACAGGCGTTCAGAAAGACGACGGCCCGCTGCCACGGCAACCGGGGTCAGTTCAACGGCACCGGTGTTATCACCTACCGCGTAAATGCCCGGTACGCTGGTGTTCTGGAACTTATCGACAACGATATAGCCTTTGTCATTGGTTTTCACGCCCGTGACGGCCAGGTTGAAGTTGTCGTTGGCAGGCTCGCGACCAATCGCCCAGATCAGGCAATCGACGGTCTGACTACGGCCATCTTCCAGCTCCAGGGTCAGGCTACCGTCTGCATTTTTCACGACCGCTTTTGGCACGGCGTGAGTGTGCAGGGTTGGGCCTTCGGCATTCATCACTTCGACCAGCGTGTCGACGATCAGCGGGTCGAAACTGCGTAGTGGGGCGTGTTTACGTACGAACAGGTGCGCTTCTGCACCCAGACCGTTAATCACACCGGCCAGCTCCACGGCAATGTAACCCGCGCCAACCACGGCAACGCGTTTTGGTAGGGCAGGCAGCTCGAAGAAACCATCGGAGTCGATACCGTATTCCACGCCCGGAATATTCGGGTGGCTCGGACGGCCACCGGTAGCGATCAGGATGTGATCGGCGGTGATCGTCTCACCGTTCACTTCGACAGTCTTCGCGTCAACGAAACGGGCAAAGCCACGGATCACATCCACGTTATTTTTGCCCAGCACGTTGTCGTACGAGGTGTGAATACGGTCGATATAGGCGGTACGGCTGGCGATCAGCTTGTCCCAGTCGAAGTTATTGATGGTGGTGTCAAAGCCATAATCCGGGCCATACATATGAATAGCTTCACGGATTTGCGCGGCATGCCACATCACTTTTTTCGGTACACAACCCACGTTCACGCAGGTGCCGCCCAGCTCTTTGGCTTCAATCAGCGCACATTTCTGGCCATACATGGCCGCACGGTTGATGGAGGCGATGCCGCCGCTGCCGCCGCCGATTGCGATGTAGTCATAATGCTTAGTCATAGCTTTTATCCTTAATCGTGAATTGCCGCGATTGTATACCTGAAATCAATAGTTTCCACCGATGGCTGTGATTACTCTGGCACGATCCAACTGACGGTGGCATGACCGATACCCGTTGGTACCAGTTTTTTGTGCAGCCACGGCAGTACGCTGTTCATCTGCGCTTCAAGCTTCCACGGTGGGTTGATGACAATCATGCCGGAGGCGGTCATGCCGCGCTGGTCGCTGTCCGGACGTACGGCCAGTTCAATTTGCAGAATTTTGCGGATGCCGGTTGCTTCCAGGTCTTTGATCATGCGTTTGATTTGCGCGCGCAGCACGACCGGATACCACAGAGCATAGGTCCCGGTGGCAAAGCGTTTATAGCCTTCGTTGATGCCAGTCACGACGGCCTGATAGTCAGTTTTGATTTCGTACGGCGGGTCGATCAGCACCAGACCGCGACGGGAAACCGGCGGCAGCTTGGCTTTCAGCTGCTGGTAACCGTCGGCTTTGTCCACCCGGGCACGGCTGTCTTTCTGGAACTCAGAACGCAACAGTGGGAAATCACTCGGGTGCAGTTCGGTCAGTTGCAGGCTGTCCTGCTCGCGCAGCAGCTGGCGCGCAATCAGTGGGGAACCTGGGTAGTAGCGCAACTGGCCGCTGCGGTTGAAGTGTTCCACTACGCCGATATACGGTTCCAGCTCGGCTGGCAGGTCATCCTGTTGCCAGATACGGGCGATCCCTTCGAGATACTCACCGGTACGCTCGGCATGCTCGCCGCTCAGCTGATAACGACCCGCGCCCGCGTGGGTGTCCAGATAGAGAAACGGTTTATCTTTCTCTTTGAGCGCTTCAATGATCAGGCTCTGAACGGTGTGTTTGAGGACGTCGGCGTGGTTGCCTGCGTGAAAGCTGTGGCGATAACTGAGCATGGGTAATGATATTCCGCTGAAATGACGATTTGCCACAGTTTACAGCAGAACGGCACAGATTACCCGTAGGCCCGGTAAGCGCAGCGCCACCGGGCGCATTTCCGCCACGCTTAGCATTGAAATTCACTACACTTAACCCCATTCTAGAATCAATATGCCCAGCGCCGGATGCGCGCTTCATTCATCTTATTCAACAGGACTGCGTTTATGACCAATCCATTACTGACGCCTTTTTCGTTGCCGCCGTTTTCTAAAATCCTTCCTGAACATGTTGTCCCGGCCGTGACGCAATCGCTGGCCAGCTGTCGTGCGGCGGTAGAAAGCGTGGTGGAGCAGGGGGCTCCGTACACCTGGGAAAATCTGTGTCAGCCGCTGGCAGAAGTGGATGATGTGCTGGGGCGTATTTTCTCCCCGGTGAGCCACCTGAATTCGGTGAAAAATAGCCCGGAACTGCGCGAAGCCTACGAACAAACTCTGCCGCTGCTCTCTGAGTACAGCACCTGGGTCGGTCAACACGAAGGGTTATACAAAGCTTACCGCGACCTGCGCGATGGCGATCACTATGCATCGCTGAATACTGCGCAGAAAAAATCAGTTGATAATGCCCTGCGTGATTTTGAGCTGTCCGGGATTGGCCTGCCAAAAGAGAAGCAGGTCCGCTACGGTGAAATCGCGGCGCGCCTGTCTGAGCTGGGCAACCAGTACAGCAACAACGTGCTGGATGCCACGATGGGCTGGACGAAACTGATTACCGACGAAGCTGAGCTGGCCGGTATGCCGGAAAGTGCGCTGGCGGCGGCGAAAGCCCAGGCCGAGGCCAAAGAGCAGGAAGGTTTCCTGCTGACCCTGGATATCCCAAGCTATCTGCCGGTGATGACCTACTGCGACAACCAGGCGCTTCGCGAAGAGATGTACCGCGCCTACAGCACGCGTGCGTCAGATCAGGGGCCGAATGCGGGCAAATGGGACAACAGCCCGGTGATGGCAGAAATCCTCGCGCTGCGTCACGAGCTGGCACAACTGCTGGGCTTTGAAAGCTATGCCTTCAAATCCCTCGCCACCAAAATGGCCGAGAACCCACAACAGGTGCTCGATTTCTTAACCGACCTTGCCAAACGTGCCCGTCCGCAGGGTGAAAAAGAGCTGGCCCAGCTGCGTGCCTTCGCGAAAGCGGAGTGCGGTGTGGATGAGCTGCAGCCGTGGGATATCGCGTACTACAGCGAAAAACAGAAACAACACCTTTACAGCATCAGCGACGAGCAGCTGCGCCCGTACTTCCCGGAAAACAAAGCCGTTAACGGCCTGTTTGAAGTCGTGAAACGTATCTACGGCATCACGGCTAAAGAGCGTACTGATATCGACGTCTGGCATCCGGATGTGCGTTTCTTCGAGTTATATGACGAGAAAAACGAGCTGCGTGGCAGCTTCTATCTGGATCTTTATGCGCGTGAGAACAAGCGCGGCGGAGCGTGGATGGATGACTGTGTCGGCCAGATGCGTAAAGCCGACGGTTCATTGCAAAAGCCGGTTGCTTACCTGACCTGTAACTTCAACCGCCCGGTGAATGGCAAACCGGCACTGTTCACCCACGATGAAGTGATCACCCTGTTCCACGAGTTCGGTCACGGTCTGCACCATATGCTGACCCGTATCGAAACCGCAGGCGTAGCCGGTATCAGCGGTGTGCCGTGGGATGCGGTCGAGCTGCCAAGCCAGTTTATGGAAAACTGGTGCTGGGAGCCGGACGCGCTGGCGTTTATCTCCGGTCACTTTGAAACGGGCGAACCGCTGCCGAAAGAACTGCTGGAGAAAATGCTGGAGGCGAAAAACTACCAGGCGGCGATGTTCATCCTGCGTCAACTGGAGTTCGGCCTGTTCGACTTCCGTCTGCATGCCGAGTTTAGCCCGGAGCAGGGGGCGAAAATCCTCGAAACCCTGGCTGAGATTAAAAAGCAGGTTGCCGTTATTCCAGGACCAACCTGGGGCCGTTTCCCGCACGCGTTCAGCCATATCTTCGCAGGTGGCTACGCGGCAGGTTATTACAGCTACCTGTGGGCCGACGTACTGGCGGCGGATGCCTTCTCTCGCTTCGAAGAAGAGGGGATTTTCAACCGCGAAACCGGTCAGTCGTTCCTCGACAACATCCTGACTCGCGGTGGTTCCGAAGAGCCTATGGTGCTGTTCAAACGCTTCCGCGGCCGTGAGCCACAACTGGACGCGATGCTGGAGCATTACGGAATTAAAGGCTAATTGCTACGTGAAGATCTGCTTAGTCGATGAAACAGGCACCGGAGACGGTGCCTTATCTGTTCTGGCCACCCGCTGGGGACTGGAACATGATGAAGAAAACCTGATGGCGCTGGTGATGACACCGGAGCATCTGGAATTACGTAAACGCGATGAACCGAAGCTTGGCGGGATTTTTGTCGATTTTGTTGGCGGGGCAATGGCGCACCGCCGCAAGTTCGGCGGTGGCCGCGGCGAAGCGGTCGCTAAAGCGGTTGGTATCAAGGGGAGCTATCTGCCGGACGTGGTCGATGCGACGGCGGGACTGGGGCGTGATGCGTTTGTGCTGGCGTCGGTGGGCTGCCGCGTGCGGATGCTGGAGCGCAATCCGGTGGTCGCGGCGCTGCTCGACGATGGGCTGACGCGTGGCTACGCTGACCCGGAAATCGGCTCCTGGCTACAGGAGCGTTTACAGTTGATCCACGCCTCCAGCCTGACGGCGCTGACGGATATCACCCCGCGCCCGCAGGTGGTCTACCTTGACCCGATGTTCCCGCATAAGCAGAAAAGCGCGCTGGTGAAGAAAGAGATGCGTGTGTTTCAGTCGCTGGTGGGGCCGGATTTGGACGCGGATGGTTTGCTGGAGCCTGCCTGCCGGTTAGCAACAAAACGGGTCGTCGTGAAACGCCCTGACTATGCGCCACCGCTGGCTGACGTCGCCACGACGAATGCGGTGGTGACCAAAGGACACCGGTTTGATATTTATTCCGGTACGCCGGAATAAAAAAAGCCGGGTGGCGGCTTCGCCTTACCCGGCCTACGTCTTCAAACGTGCCCTCTCCCTGGGGAGAGGGCACGTTTGACTTACTCGTCTTCTTCGTCACGCAGTGGAACAATCAGCATATCTACGTGAACGGTGTTGATCAGCTGACGCGCTGAGGACATCAGTTTGCTCCAGAAGTCCTGATGATGACCGCAAACCACCAGATCCATATCGTACTTCTTAATCGCATCAACCAGTACCTGGCCCAGGTCACCGCTGCCGCTTAAGGTTTCGGTGATGGGGTAGCCTGCGTTGGTGGACAACTCGCTCAGTGCGTGGTGTGTCTCTTCGGAGATGCGTTTTTGCATATCGCCAAGATTGACATCGATCAGACCGGTATAGAGGTCGGAGTAATTCACATCAACGTGAATAAGAGAAACTTTCGCGTTGTATGGGCGTGCCATGGATACTGCTTTATCAACCAGCACTTTGCTCTCCGGGGAGAGGTCTACCGCGATGAGAATGTGTTTGTAAGCCATAGTGTTACTCCTTCCTTAAGTTATCGATGACTAAAAGGGAAAGCCGTCGTCTGATGCTTAATTACGGCTCAGTTAAACAAAATTTTCAAGCTTTGGTGTTGATAACGATTAACCTTGTGGCAAAAAAATTAACGGATCTCCTACACTATTTAATGAGCCGTTCGGATATTAAAACGCGAACCGGATCGACTTTTGAGTCATTCTTTCACTGAACTGTCTGTCAGGGCATTGGGTGCGGTAGCTCAGAAGCCTTGCTTCGTGGGCGGACGCCGGGGAGGATGTATGATTAGCACCGTCGCATTGTTTTGGGCACTGTGCGTGGTTTGCATAGTGAATATGGCGCGCTACTTCTCATCGTTACGTGCGCTGTTAGTGGTACTTCGTGGTTGCGATCCGTTGCTTTATCAGTATGTGGACGGTGGAGGTTTCTTCACCTCGCATGGACAGCCCAGCAAACAGATGCGTCTGGTGGGGTATATCTATTACCAGCGCTACCGCGACCATCACGATGAAGAGTTTATCCGTCGTTGTGAGCGCTTGCGTCGTCAGTTCATTCTGACCAGTGCGCTGTGTGGCCTGGTCGTGGTCAGTATGATTGCATTGATGATTTGGCACTGAGCATTACAGAAGGCGGGTTATTCCCGCCTTCTTTTCATAGATATCAGGGCTTAATCGTGAACCGGAGGTTAGATATATTCTCCTTGATTGAGATAACTTTGCCGCTGTAAGAGATGTTTACCTCTCCATTTTTATCTATGCTGGCATCCGTGATTGTGCCTGTGCCTTCTATAACGGGGTCTGTTGCAGCAAGTAGATGGATAATTTCTGCGTCATTGCCTGTTAACTTATTCGACAGATAGTAACGGTAAAGGGTTGGTACGGTTGCGCCACCCTGATTGTTAACGGTCATGTACAGCCAGACGCTGTCAGACAATGTATAAACACGCTGAAGCTCATCGCTGTTTCGCTGGGCAGGCTGATGGTTTAGCCATATAAACCCTGTCACTATGATTAGAAGCGCAACGGTGACTAGTCGATGGAGCCATCTAATAGCCGTTCTGAATGGCATAATCTATTCCTTCTCTGATATTGCGCTGGTCGGTAGGGTCATCACCGTAAGGTGGCTTTTCGTACCACCTCCCCCATTCAGGTTTTGAAGTACCCGCTCGTCCCTGTGCCCATCCCGCACCCATCAAAAGGGTCTTTGCGGGAATGCCTGCTGCCGTCCCGGCTGCACCGAAGTTGAAATTGCCAAATGCAGCGAAATACGGATCAAATTTTTTGTAATCCCACGGGCCGCCATTTTTCACTTTTTGATAGAACCAGTAGTACGTTGAGGGTGTAGCCATATTACGTGACATACCCTGACGTCTGGCTTCGCGCATGTTATTCATTATGACGATTGAACCAGGTCCTGGGGTAGGGACAGAAGCCATATAGTCTCCATTGCTTGAACATATCTGTACCTGACATGGTAATCAGCATGATGGATTTTTTTGCGCAAAAAATGTTCAGATTTTCCTGATGATAAACGGGTGAGTACTGATTGAACTCAAAAAAAAGCGGGTCAGTTTCCTGACCCGCTTTTTTGTCGCCTTCAGCCGATTAAATCAGCTTCAGTGCAATCCAGTACAACCCGCCAGACAGCAGGATGGAGGCCGGAAGGGTAAACACCCAGGCCATCAGGATATTGGTCACGGTTTTGCGCTGCAGACCGCCGCCGTCGACAATCATCGTACCCGCTACCGAAGAGGAGAGTACGTGGGTCGTGGAAACAGGCATACCGGTGTAGCTCGCCAGACCGATAGAGACCGCCGCCGTCATCTGCGCGGACATACCCTGCGCATAGGTCATGCCTTTCTTACCAATCTTCTCGCCGATGGTGGTCGCCACACGACGCCAGCCAATCATCGTACCGATACCCAGTGCCAGTGCGACAGCCATGATGATCCAGATTGGCGCGTACTCAATGGTATTGAGCATATCGCTTTTCAGTTTCTTCAGCAGTCGCTGGTCGTCTGCATTGACTTCCGGCAGCTTCGCGACTTTATCCGTTACATCAGAGATGCAAAGCATAATACGACGCAGCTGACCGCGCTGTTCAACGGAAAGTTTGTCATAACTTTCGATATCACCCAGTATGCCTTTCGCACGTTCCAGCGCGTTAATCGCATTAGCCGGGTGGCAGTGGAACTCCGTCGGTGTGGTCGTTGCGCCCGCGTCAGGAGACGGGATCAACTGGTCAACGCCGGTCGCTTTCTTCAACAGCTCAGGGTGCTGCTGGAAGTAAATTTCGACGTTGTTCACCGCATCACGCGTACGGGTGATTTCGTAACCGGAGGCATTCATGTTGACCACGAAACCCGCCGGAGCGACACCAATCAGCACCAGCATGACCAGACCAATGCCTTTCTGACCGTCGTTCGCGCCGTGTGAGAACGACACGCCGATAGCGGAAAGGATCAGAGCAATCCGTGTCCAGAAAGGTGGCTTTTTCTTGCCATCTTTCTTTTCACGCTCAGCCGGCGTCAGGTGAATACGGGAGCGTTTTTTAGTATTGCTCCAGTAACGACGCAGAATGAAAATCAATCCACCTGCAACCACCAGACCCACGATAGGGGAAACGATGAGTGAGGCAAAGATCCCCAACACTTTCGGGATGTTTAACGCATCAACAACCGATGTACCGGTCATCAGGGCATTGGTTAACCCGATACCGATAATCGCGCCGATGAGGGTGTGAGAACTGGATGCAGGCAGGCCGAAATACCAGGTACCGAGGTTCCAGATAATTGCAGCAAGCAGCATTGAGAACACCATAGCAAGGCCATGGCCAGAACTAACGTTAAGTAGCAGATCCGTTGGCAGCATATGCACGATGGCATAAGCAACGCTCAGTCCGCCCAGGAGGACACCAAAAAAGTTAAATACCGCCGCCATAACGACCGCGACTTGCGATCGCATTGCGCGAGTGTAAATAACTGTTGCAACTGCGTTTGCAGTGTCGTGGAAGCCGTTGATCGCTTCGTAAAACAATACAAAAATCAGAGCAAGCAAGAGTAAAAGCCCGGTATGTAAATCCAGGCCAGCAAACAAATGTAGCATAGGACGTTACGCCATTTTGAGGACATGAACGCGGCGCATTATCCAGGACAAACGGGTAACGGGCAAAGTGAAATCTAGCTTTTTTTTGATATTCCTTCGGCTTTGTCAGGGGAAGGTAAAGAAATATATTTTATTTTTCAATAAAATGACTGAAATCCGGGTTATTTACGCTGGTGCGACCACAGAGGAAACTTTACAATCCGCGGCAACTAACAAAGAGGGTTTTGACGTGGAAAGGTTTGATGCCGTTGTAATAGGTGCCGGTGCGGCGGGTATGTTTTGTGCGGCGATGGCCGGGCAAGCGGGCCGTCGTGTGCTGTTGCTGGATAATGGTAAAAAACCGGGCCGCAAGATCCTGATGTCGGGCGGCGGGCGTTGCAACTTCACTAACCTTTATGTCGAACCCGCGGCCTATTTGAGCCAAAACCGTCATTTTTGCAAATCTGCGCTGGCGCGTTATACCCAGTGGGATTTTATCGACCTGGTGGGTAAGCACGGCATCGCATGGCATGAAAAGACGCTGGGTCAGCTGTTTTGTGACGACTCCGCGCAGCAGATTGTCGACATGCTGGTGGCCGAGTGTGAAAAGGGCTGTGTGGTAATGCGTCTGCGTACGGAAGTGCTGGACGTGACCCGCGACGATCAGGGTTACACGCTGCACCTGAACGGTGAAAGCGTCAGCGCCGATAACCTGGTGATTGCCAGTGGCGGTCTTTCCATGCCTGGGCTGGGTGCCTCGCCATTTGGTTACAAAATTGCTGAGCAGTTTGGTCTGAAGGTACTGCCAACACGCGCGGGTCTGGTGCCGTTCACGCTGCATAAACCGCTTCTGGAACAGCTCCAGACGCTTTCTGGCGTCTCGGTTCCGTCGGTGATTACCGCGGAAGACGGTACGGTGTTCCGTGAAAATCTTCTCTTCACTCATCGTGGCCTCTCTGGCCCTGCGGTGCTGCAAATCTCAAGCTACTGGCAGCCGGGTGAGTTTGTTGCGGTTAACCTGTTACCCGATTGCGATCTGGATGCATTCCTCAACGAGCAACGTACCGTACACCCGAATCAAAGCCTGAAAAACACCCTGGCGATGCAGTTACCGAAACGGCTGGTGGAGTGTTTGCAGGTTTTGGGGCAGATCCCGGATGTCTCGCTCAAACAGCTCAATAGCCGTGAACAGCAGAGCCTGGTCGAAACGCTGACCCACTGGCGCGTCCAGCCAAACGGTACTGAAGGCTATCGCACAGCAGAAGTGACGCTCGGCGGGGTCGACACGCATGAGCTTTCTTCGCGCACGATGGAGGCCCGCAACGTGCCAGGTCTCTATTTCATTGGTGAAGTGATGGACGTCACCGGCTGGCTCGGTGGGTATAACTTCCAGTGGGCATGGGCAAGTGCCTGGGCGTGTGCGCAGGCGCTGGCAGAAAAATAATAACCTTGAGCAATTATTGCACCAACTTTATCCCCCGGTTCCACTAAGCTTCGACTCAGCGAAACAATTTCAGATGCCCCGATGCGTTCGCGGGGCAATCCTCTTTTCCGGTCAGAGCACTCCCCATGATATTACTCAGCATCACTATTTTGCTTACCCTTACCGTGGTTATCCATTCGCTGTGGATGTTTTGTGTTTTAAAATTCATCAACCTGGAGGTGGGTTCTGCCATACGCGTTGTGTTACGCAATGTCGGCATTGTCATTTCAATGATCTTCGCCCATCTTCTTGAAGCCGGGCTTTTCGCCGCGTTTTACTTTGTGGTTGAGGCATTTAACGACTGGAACACCAGCTTCTATTTTTCTCTGGTGAGCTATGCGACGGTAGGATATGGCGATGTCACCTTACCCCTGCACTGGCGGGTTATTGGTGGCCTGGAAGGGCTGGTGGGAGCGTTGATGGTGGGATGGTCTGTGGCGGTGCTGGTCGGGGTCCTTCAGCGTTTACGTGGGATGAGTACCTAAACGACAGATGCGCTACCCCCGGGTAGTAAGGTAAAGTACATCTCCTTGCGCAGCCGATATGGCTGCGGATTTGAGGGTGAAGAGGCTGATAAACAGCCCGCCCTTTTCAATTACTGGCGTATGCCAGTCTGCATGGTGTTGTGTTTTGTCTTCCAAAAGGGTTGTGTATGTCAGCTGCTCATCTTGGTTTCCCGACTGAAACCGTTGTTGTCTTTGTTGTGATGGCCGTTGGGGCGATGTTTATCGACCTCTTCATGCATCGTCATGACAAACCTGTCTCACTGAAAAGCGCCGCGATGTGGTCCATTTTTTGGTTCACGATGGCAATGGCGTTTGCCGGGTTCCTGTATGTTCACCACGGTGCAGAGATGGCAAGCCTGTTCCTCACCGGTTACGCGCTGGAGGAAGTGCTCTCCGTCGATAACCTGTTTGTGATGATGGCGATTTTTGCCTGGTTTGGTGTACCGGATAAATACCGTCACCGCGTCCTCTACTGGGGCGTTCTGGGGGCGATTGTCTTCCGCGGTATCTTTGTTGCCATTGGCACCAGTCTGTTGAGCCTGGGCCCTTACGTTGAGGTGGTTTTCGCGCTGATCGTTGGCTGGACGGCCGTGATGATGCTCAAACGCAATGAAGAGAGTGATGAAGTTGAAGATTACTCCGGTCATCTGGCCTATCGGCTGGTGAAGCGCTTCTATCCTGTCTGGCCGAAAATCAGCAGTCATGCCTTTATTCTGACCCAGAAAGAGGTTGATGCGGAGCTTGAAAAGCCAGAGAACCAGGATGTGATGGTCGGGCGCATGAAGAAGGCGAAGCGCTACGCAACGCCGCTGTTGCTCTGTGTGGCAGTAGTGGAACTGTCTGACGTGATGTTTGCGTTTGACTCAGTACCGGCCATTATTGCCGTCAGCCGTGAACCGCTCATTATCTATAGTGCAATGATGTTCGCCATTCTTGGCCTGCGAACCCTCTACTTCGTGCTGGAAGCGCTGAAGCAGTATCTGGTGCATCTGGAGAAAGCGGTGGTGGCGCTGTTGTTCTTCGTGGCCTTCAAGCTGGGACTCAATGCGACCGATCACTTCTGGCATCACGGTTACAGCATTGATGCCACGGCAAGCCTGTTTGTGGTACTTGGCGTGCTGGCACTGGGAATTATTGCGAGTGTCATGTTCCCGGGAAGGGAAGAGGCCTAAGGTAAGTTGCCCTCTCCCCGTGGGAGAGGGCAGCAGACCGCACTGGATTAACCCTTGAGCGGCGAATTCTTGCGCTTGCGCGGAGGGTGGAAATGCCGCCAGTGTGGATCCTGTGCGGCCGCCAGCAGTTCGTGGTCGCCACGGGTATCCCCCCAGGCGCGCAGGTGGTAATCGTTCAGATTGCCGTACACCTTTTCCAGCCTGGCCACCTTCTGAGCACAGCGGCAGTTGTTACCCGTGATACGCCCGGTCAGCTTACCGTTTTTGACTTCCAGCTGTGTCCCAATCAACTTAATACCAAGCTTATCGGCCCACGGCTGGAGCACCAGCGCCGGGGAAGCGGAACAGATAGTCACTTCCGCACCGGAATTAACCTCCGCTGCAACGGCCAGCACGCCCGCAGGGCGCATCAGCTTATCCCAGTATTTTTCGCAAAACGCTTCAGCCTGCTGACGTAACCAGTGTTCATCCACGCCCGTCAGGAACGTTTTAATCAGCACTTCTTTCAGCTCATCGCGCGTCAGTTTGCGGCGTACACAATGGAGCGTCGGTAACGCCATGCGCACCAGTCGGCCCGCGAAGTAACGTTTACCAAAGGCAAAGCGCAGGAAAGGGATAAAGCTGTCGTGGTGCGTCAATGTGCCATCAAAGTCGAAGACAGAGAGCACGTTGGACTTCGCTACTGCCTCGTCGGCAATCATATTGGTCATAAATACGTCTTAGCTGAAATACACATTCTGCTTAATAGTTTACCTGTTTTACCCCGACAGTCCTTCGATCACGTGCATTTTTTTATCAATCTTGCGACCCCGGAATGAGTCCAGTTTTGGTCTCGATAAAGATTGGGTGAAAAATGAGCTGCCCATATTATAACCACATCGAAAGATATTTCGGGGGAACATTGGCCTCCACAGGTAAGGAAAAATTCACTCACTGTTTCTTTTGTTATGACTTTCAGACTTCTTATTTCAGTACTTTCGTTAAGTTTTGCATCGTTTTCTGCATTGAGTTTTCAACTGCCTGTGTCGATGTTATCAATGAACAGCGACCTGGCGATCTCTCCAGCGAAGGCCGCGCTGGTTCATCAGGGATCTGGCCCGCTTCGCTCGCGTTTGTTGGATCAATACCAGAAATGGAAAGGCACTCACTACCAGTGGGGGGGCACTACACGTCACGGTGTGGACTGCTCCGCGCTGATGCAGCATTTGTTCAGCGATGCGGCACATCTTGATTTGCCGCGCACGACGAGCGAACAGATCCACCGCGGTGTACAGGTGGCGCAATACCGCCTGAAGGCCGGAGATCTGGTGTTCTTCCAGACTGGCCCGAACCGTAAACATGTGGGCGTCTATATTGGCGACAGCCAGTTCATTCACGCGTCGAGCAGCCAGGGGGTAACGGTTTCAACCCTGACCGATAACTACTGGCAAGAGCGTTATATTACTGCTCGCCGGGTGGCAGGCAGTGCAGCCTGACGGAACTCATTGATGAATATACGACAATCACTTTTGTACGCGACTGCGGTGCGAACAATGACAGCATTATCGCCTGCTCAGCCGGTGAACGGCCTGATAATTTTTCTGCTAATCTTAACGAAACGCGATAATTCACATTAATAAAAATTCCCGGGGTGACTTCTTTTAGTCAAAAACCTTCGGGATTTTTATATTGGTTGAGCATTCATTTACTTTTCTGGTTTTTCACGTAAACGGATTGAAATGTAAGCGTATTTGCCGTGAGCATATTCACAAAAAAATCAAAACATAGCGATTTGACCTATCCTGGTGTTGCTAAATGATTTTTTATCCTTCCTCTCATGTTAACCTCATTACACTTCAAGCATGTCTTAATTCTTTCCTAAGAAAAGGACGCTACTTTGCCTTAGTTGATGGTTTGTTGACATAAATGAAGCGGCGACTAAATTCTATTTGGTATTTATTTAATAACCATCTTGCAAGATCCCATTGAGCTGCCCATGACGACAGCGCAGTAAAAGATGATGCTTTTAATACAGCAAGGAAATGAATAATGAGTGATTTTCTGCCTTTTTCGCGACCGTCGATGGGCGCTGAGGAAATTGCGGCGCTTCAGGACGTTTTGATGTCAGGCTGGATCACCACTGGGCCGAAAAATCAGGAGCTTGAAGAGGCATTCTGTCAACTTACGGGAAATCATCATGCGATTGCCGTCAGCTCTGCAACCGCGGGGATGCATGTCACGCTGATGGCGATGGGCATTGGCCCTGGCGATGAAGTGATCACGCCATCCCTGACCTGGGTGTCGACGCTGAATATGATCGTTCTGCTGGGCGCAACGCCAGTGATGATCGATGTAGACAGAGATACGCTGATGGTCACTCCGGAAGCCGTCGAAGCTGCCATCACACCGCGTACCAAAGCGATTATACCTGTTCATTATGCAGGGGCTCCGTGTGATATCGACGCCATCCGTGCTATCGGTGAACGTCATGGTATTCCCGTCATTGAAGATGCAGCGCATGCAGCGGGAACGTACTACAAAGACCACCATGTGGGCTGGCAAGGCACCGCGATTTTCTCTTTCCACGCCATTAAAAATATGACCTGCGCCGAAGGCGGGTTAGTGGTGACGGATGATGCGCAACTGGCGCAGCGGATCCGCAGCCTGAAATTCCACGGACTGGGTGTGGATGCCTATGACCGCCAGACGCACGGTCGTGCGCCGCAGGCAGAGGTTATCTCCCCTGGCTTCAAATATAACCTGGCGGACATTAACGCTGCTCTGGCACTGGTGCAGTTAGGCAAACTGAAGAATGCCAACAAACGTCGTCAGGAAATTGCCGAACGCTACCTGCTGGAACTTGCAGATACGCCGTTCCAGCCACTGAGTATCCCGGCCTGGCCACATGTACACGCCTGGCATCTTTTTATCATTCGTGTTGATGAAGCCCGGTGTGGGATCTCACGCGATAACCTGATGGCTGCGCTGAAAGAGAAAGGCATTGGTACTGGCCTGCATTTCCGCGCCGCCCACACGCAAAAATACTACCGCGAGCGTTTTCCGGATGTATCGCTCCCGAACTCTGAATGGAATAGCGCGCGTATTTGTTCTCTCCCTCTTTTCCCGGATATGACTCATGACGACACCACCCGTGTCATTACCGCACTCCATCAGCTCGCAGGAAATTGATATGTTCAGTACACCGCCGGTACAAAAAGTTTCCGTGGTGATCCCGGTTTATAACGAGCAGGAGAGCCTGCCCGAACTGATCCGCCGCACGACGGCCGCCTGTGACACGATGGGCAAAGCTTACGAAATTCTGCTGGTGGATGACGGCAGTAGCGACAATTCCGCGCTGATGCTGACCGAAGCCGCACAGGTTGAAGGTAGCCACATTGTGGCCGTACTGCTTAACCGTAACTACGGCCAGCACTCGGCGATTATGGCCGGGTTCAGCCACGTGACGGGCGATCTGATCATCACCCTGGATGCCGATCTGCAAAACCCACCGGAAGAGATCCCGCGCCTGGTCGCCAAAGCCGATGAAGGCTATGACGTGGTGGGCACGGTGCGGCAAAACCGTCAGGACAGCCTGTTCCGCAAGCTGGCTTCTCGCACTATCAACCGTCTGATCCAGCGCACCACCGGTAAAGCGATGGGGGATTACGGCTGCATGCTGCGTGCCTATCGTCGCCACATTGTGGATGCCATGCTGCACTGCCACGAACGCAGTACGTTTATCCCTATTCTGGCGAATACCTTTGCCCGTAAAGCGACGGAAATCCCGGTGCTGCATGCCGAGCGTGAGCATGGGGAGTCAAAGTACAGCTTTATGCGTCTCATCAACCTGATGTATGACCTGATCACCTGCCTGACCACGACGCCGCTGCGTCTGCTGAGCGTTTTCGGCAGCATCATCGCAGTGGCCGGGTTTGCGATTTCCGTTCTGTTGGTTGCACTGCGACTGATCTTTGGCCCACAGTGGGCGGCGGAAGGGGTCTTTATGCTGTTTGCCGTTCTGTTCATGTTCATCGGTGCCCAGTTTGTTGGTATGGGCTTACTCGGTGAATACATCGGCCGTATCTATAACGATGTTCGCGCACGTCCGCGCTACTTTATTCAACGTGTTGTCCGTCAGGAACACAAAGCGTCTCAAGAGGAAATTCACCCATGAAAGCTGTTGTATTTGCCTATCACGATATGGGGTGCACGGGCACACTGGCCCTGCTGGAAGCGGGCTATGATATTGCTGCAATCTTTACCCATCCGGACGTTGCGGGAGAAAACAATTTCTTCGGTTCCGTGGCACGCATTGCTGCAGAGCGCGGCATTCCGGTTTACGCCCCGGACGATGTGAACCACCCGCTGTGGGTTGACCGCATTCAGAAGCTTTCTCCTGATGTGATCTTCTCTTTCTACTACCGCAATCTGATCTGCGACGACATCTTAAACGTGGCTGCCAAAGGTGCGTTTAACCTCCACGGCTCTCTGCTGCCAGCTTACCGTGGCCGCGCACCACTGAACTGGGTGCTGGTTAACGGTGAAACCGAAACCGGTGTAACCCTGCACCGCATGGTGCATCGTGCCGATGCGGGCGCTATCGTGGCGCAGCATAAAGTGGCTATCGATGCCGATGAAACGGCGCTGCAACTTCATCACAAACTCTGCGCGACGGCGCAAACCTTGCTGCGCGATGCGCTGCCAGCCATTCAGAATGGCTCTTTCAGCGAAACCGCCCAGGATGAGAGCAAAGCAAGCTGCTTTGGCCGCCGTAAGCCAGAAGATGGTCGTCTGGACTGGAACAAACCTGCTCGCCAGCTGCACAACCTGGTGCGTGCCGTTACCGATCCGTGGCCAGGCGCATACAGCTTTGCCGGGGTTAGCAAGTTTATCGTCTGGAAATCCCGCGTGCGTGACGACATTCCAGCGGCAAAACCGGGTACGGTTGTCTCTGTTTCTCCACTGGTTGTGAGCTGTGGCGAACAGGCGCTGGAGATCGTTACCGGACAAACCGACAACGGTCTGTACGTTCAGGGCACACAGCTGGCACAGTCTCTGGGTCTGGTCACCGGGGCACTGATCACCAGCGCACCGGTTGTTGCCATCAAACGCCGCACACGCGTGCTGATCCTCGGTGTGAACGGCTTTATCGGTAACCACCTGACTGAGCGTCTGCTGAAGGACGATAACTACGAAATCTATGGCCTGGATATCGGCTCTGATGCCATCAGCCGCTTCCTGGACAACCCGCGCTTCCACTTCGTTGAAGGGGATATCAGCATCCATTCCGAATGGATTGAATATCACATTAAAAAATGTGACGTGGTGCTGCCGCTGGTTGCCATTGCCACACCAATTGAATATACCCGTAACCCGCTGCGCGTGTTCGAGCTGGACTTCGAAGAGAACCTGAAGATTATCCGCGACTGCGTGAAATACGATAAGCGCATCATCTTCCCGTCCACCTCTGAAGTGTACGGCATGTGTACCGACAAAAACTTCGACGAAGACACCTCTAACCTGGTGGTCGGGCCGATCAACAAACAGCGCTGGATTTACTCCGTCTCCAAACAGCTGCTGGATCGCGTGATTTGGGCATATGGCGAGAAAGAAGGCCTGCGCTTTACTCTGTTCCGTCCGTTTAACTGGATGGGTCCACGTCTGGATAACCTGAACGCAGCGCGTATCGGCAGCTCCCGTGCGATCACCCAGCTGATCCTGAACCTGGTGGAAGGTTCCCCGATCAAGCTTATCGAAGGCGGCAAACAAAAACGCTGCTTTACCGATATCAGCGACGGTATTGAAGCGCTGTTCCGCATCATCGAAAACAAAGATGGTCGTTGCAACGGTGAAATCATTAACATCGGTAACCCGGATAACGAAGCGAGCATTCGTGAACTGGCTGAGATGCTGCTGGCAAGCTTTGAACGCCACCCACTGCGCGATAAATTCCCACCGTTTGCGGGCTTCCGTGAAGTGGAAAGCAGCAGCTACTACGGTAAAGGCTATCAGGATGTTGAGCACCGTAAGCCAAGCATTCGCAATGCGAAGCGCTGCCTGAACTGGGCACCGGGCGTTAAGATGGAACAAACCATTGATGAAACGCTCGACTTCTTCCTGCGCACTGTGGAGCTGTCGGAACAGACATCATGAAGAAGGTCGGTTTACGCATTGATGTCGACACCTTCAGGGGTACGCGTGACGGCGTACCCAAACTTCTGGAGTTGCTGAGCAAACACGATGTGCGGGCCAGTATTTTCTTCAGCGTAGGGCCTGACAACATGGGACGCCATTTATGGCGTCTGATTAAACCGGCATTCCTGTTCAAAATGCTGCGCTCGCGCGCAGCATCCCTGTACGGCTGGGATATTTTACTGGCCGGAACCGCATGGCCTGGCAGGCGTATTGGCGCGGGTAATGAAGACATTATTCGCGAAGCAGCGCAGCGTCATGAGGTGGGTTTACATGCCTGGGATCACCATGCCTGGCAAGCCTGGGCTGGTGTCTGGGACATTTCGCGCCTGACGCGTGAAGTCGAGCGCGGCGTGATGGAGCTGGAAGCCATTATCTGCCAGCCTGTGCGTTGTTCCGCCGTCGCGGGATGGCGTGCGGATCAGCGCGTGGTGAAAGCCAAAGAACCCTTCGCGTTTCGCTACAATAGCGATTGTCGCGGTACTGGCCCGTTTTTACCGCAGTTAGGGGAAAACAAGGTGGGTACTGTGCAAATCCCGGTCACGCTTCCCACCTGGGATGAAGTGGTTGGGCGCGAGGTGAGCGCCGAGGGGTTTAACCGCTATATTCTGGACTGCATTCATCGCGACAACGGTACGCCGGTCTATACGATCCACGCTGAAGTGGAAGGGATCGCGTATCAGCATGATTTCGATGCACTGTTGACGATGGCCGCTCAGGAGGGCATTCAGTTCTGCCCGTTGAGCGAAATGCTGCCAGACGATCTCAGCACGTTGCCTGGTGGCAAAATTGTGCGTAATGAAATGGCTGGCCGGGAAGGCTGGCTTGGCTATCAACAAACCGTGAGTCCGGTACCATGAAAGCAGCCCGTTATGGCTTAGCGCTTCTCGCACTGTTTATCGTTTACTACCTCATTCCGGTCGATATCCGCCTGTTATGGCAACCTGATGAAACACGTTATGCGGAAATCAGCCGCGAAATGTTGGCATCAGGAGACTGGGTTGTACCGCATTTTCTGGGTCTGCGTTATTTTGAAAAGCCTATTGCCGGCTACTGGATTAACAGTATCGGGCAACTGCTGTTTGGTCACACTAACTTTGCCGTGCGCGCGGGCGTCATATTCTCGACCGGGTTAACGGTATTGCTGGTGATCTGGATGGCCTGGTATCTCTGGCGGGATAAGCGCGTTGCGCTTTTCTCCGGTCTTATCTTCTTAACCCTGTTCCTGGTGTATGGCATCGGCACGTATGCGGTGCTGGATCCCATCATTACCTTGTGGCTGGTGGCGGCGATGTGCAGCTTCTGGCTGGCTTCGCAGGCAAAAACGGTTACCGGAAAAGCGGGCGGCTACGTGCTGCTGGGGCTTGCCTGCGGCATGGGGGTCATGACCAAAGGCTTCCTGGCGCTGGCGGTACCGGTGATTGGCGTGTTGCCGTGGGTGATTGCCCAGAAGCGCTGGAAAGAGGTGCTGATTTTTGGTGGGCTGGCGATCCTGAGCTGCGTGCTAATCGTCCTCCCCTGGGGGCTGGCGATTGCCCATCGTGAGCCTGATTTCTGGCGTTACTTCTTCTGGGTTGAGCATATTCAGCGTTTTGCCCAGAGTGATGCGCAGCACAAAGCGCCATTCTGGTATTACCTGCCATTCCTGATTGCAGGAAGCCTGCCGTGGCTGGCACTGCTGCCTGGCGCACTGCGTCTGGGCTGGAGTGAAAGACAGCTGAATGCAGGCGGTGGGCTTTATCTGCTCGGATGGGTGGTGATGCCGCTGCTGTTCTTCAGCATTGCCAAAGGCAAACTGCCAACCTATATCCTGCCGTGCTTTGCCCCGCTGGCGATCCTGATGGCGCGCTATGCCTGCATCGCGGCGGAAAAAGGGGCCAAAGCGTTACGCATTAACGGTGGCATCAACCTCGCGTTTGGCGTCATCGGCGTGCTGGCGGCGCTGGTGGTTTCTCCGTGGGGATTGTCGAAGCACCCGGTCTGGACGTCTGTCGAACTGTATAAGGTCTTCTGTGCGGTGGTGGCTTTCCTCATCTGGGCTGTCGTGGGCTGGTTTACCCTCAGACAGAGCCAACAGCGCTGGTGGCTGGCGGCGCTGTGTCCTGCCGGTATTGCATTGCTGATTGGCTTTGCCATCCCTAACCTGGTGGTCGATTCAAAGCAGCCGCAGTCGCTGGTGGATACCGTGCGTGACCCGCTTCAGGACAGCACCTTCGTCCTGGCCAACAACGTCGGGGTGGCTTCCGGACTGGCGTGGGAGCTGAAGCGTAATGACATCATTCTGTTTGGTCAGAGTGGCGAACTGCGATACGGCCTGGACTTCCCGGATGTGAAAGATCGTTTTGTGGGTCGTGAGGATTTCGCACAATGGCTGGCGGAGCATCGTCAGAAGGGGAAAATCTCGCTGGTGATCCTGATGTCGAAAAATGACGACCTCAAGCGGGTTAACCTGCCAAAACCGGACAGTCTGTACATTCAGGGCCGTCTGGCCTACCTGCAGTATCTGCCACAGTGATGACCTGGTTCTGGCTGATACTGGCAAGCCTGTTAAGCTGCGCAGGGCAACTTTGCCAGAAACAAGCAACCCGTCCGGCGAAAGCCGGACGGCGTGGCCTGCATATCATGCTGTGGATTGGGCTGGCTCTGCTGGCGCTGGGCACGGGTATGCTGGTCTGGTTGGTGGTGTTGCAGCGTCTTCCTGTCGGGATTGCCTACCCCATGCTGAGCCTTAATTTTGTCTGGGTAACGCTGGCGGCGAAGGTATTCTGGCATGAAAAGGTGGCTATGAATCACTGGCTGGGCGTCGGGTTCATTATTGTCGGGATTGTTTTACTGGGAGGAAGCCTGTGAAAGGTGCGTTCTGGGCCTTATGCAGCGTGGTGTTAGTCAGTGCGGCGCAGCTTTTACTGCGTCATGCCATGCTGGCGCTGCCGCCTGTCAGTGATATTTTCGCGTTTATCTCTGCCCTCTGGCATTTCTCATCTGGTACGGGCGCGCTGATGCTGGGGCTGATGGGTTATGTGGCGTCGATGGGCTGCTGGTATCTGGCCCTGCATCGCATGGCGCTCAGCAAAGCGTATGCCCTGCTGAGCCTCAGCTATATTCTGGTGTGGGGAGCGGCAATCTTACTGCCCGGCAGGGAGGAACAATTCTCCTGGCAAGGTCTGATGGGCGTCGGATTTATTATTCTGGGTGTGCTGGTGATTTTTATGCCTCAGACATGCCGTGGTGAAAAATAGACCCGGCAGTAAGGGTATAAGGGGTCGCCGTGCAGACGGCAAGGCTCAACGAACCAAACTGTAACTGACTGACCGAATGTGCCTGAGAGGTGCTGTCGATACTGACAATCTGCCAGGCACTGCCACCTCGCTGTTTCACAATCGCCTCTTTACGCGTCCAGATCCCCCAGAAAGCAGAGAGCTTAGCCTCCGGATCCTCGCGCTCCAGTTCTGCATGTTCCGCCACACTGAAGACGGCATTCGCCAGCGCCTGCCAGTTTTCACGCGGGCGTATCACTTCAATATCGCAGCCCACTTCACCTTCATCGCTCAGCAGCAACGCAATATCGTCACCACTATGGCTCAAATTAAACCAGAGCGGGTGTGCGTCCACGAAGGCCGGTTTCCCCTGCTCACCGTAGACGATTTCGGGTAGTGGGGAAGGAGATAATGTTCTGGCGAGCAGCGTCCTGCCCGCCAGCCAGGAGGCATTTCGCGCACCCTGAGGTGCCATGTCTGCGAGCGTTGACGCCAGCGGGTCCGCGCAAAGGGTGGAGATTTTTCCCAGTACAAACTGGTACATAGTTACGCCCAGCGTTTGATGATTATCGAGGTATTGATTCCGCCGAATGCGAAGTTATTGCTTTGCAGATACTCGCAATCAATCTGACGGGCTTCCCCCATAATATAATCTAAAGCGCCACATTGCTCATCTGGTTGTCTTAAATTGAGTGTCGGGATAAACCAGCCTTCACGCATCATCTGCAGGCTTAGCCAGGCTTCCATCGCCCCACAGGCCCCCAGCGTGTGGCCAAAATAGCTCTTCAGCGATGAGATAGGTACGTTGTCGCCGTAAATCGCGGCGGTGGCCAGACTCTCGGCGATGTCACCGCGATCGGTCGCGGTACCGTGGGCAGAAATGTACCCCATGTCCAGCGCGCTTAAACCGGCCATCGCCAGTGATTGCTCCATGCAAATCTGCATTGTTTCGCGCTGTGGCTGGGTGATATGGGCCGCATCGCAGTTAGTGGCGAAGCCCACAATCTCGCCATAAATAGTGGCACCGCGCGCTTTGGCGTGCTCCAGCTCTTCCAGAACGAGGGTACTTGCGCCTTCGCCAATCACCAGACCATCGCGCTGAGTATCAAATGGTGACGGTGTGGTTTTAGGCGTATCGTTGCGCTGGCTGGTGGCAAACAGGGTATCGAAAACCGCCGCTTCAGAAGGGCAAAGTTCTTCCGCTCCGCCGGCGACCATGACGGTTTGATAACCATGACGAATCGCTTCCCAGGCGTAGCCAATCGCCTGACTGCCGGACGTACAGGCGCTTGATGTCGGGATAACACGACCACGCAGGCCAAAGAACAGGCCCGTATTCACGGCGGTGGTGTGTGGCATCATCTGCACGTAGGTGGTGCCGGTGATGTTATTGGTGTGCCTTTCGGTGAGCATGGTCGCAAACTCGCTGACCGGCCCGGTACTGCCAGTGGAAGAACCATAGGCGATACCGGTTTGGCCGTTAGTGAGCACGGCTTCGCCAATCAAGCCCGCTTGTTCCAGAGCTAACTCAGTGGCGCGGGTCGACATCAACGACACGCGACCCATGGCACGGATACGCTTGCGGGTATAGTGTTCCGGTAGGGTAAAATCATCAATCGGCGCGCCCAGTAGGGTGTGCAGGCCATCATAAATCTGCCACTCTGGCATGGTGCGTACCGCATTTTCATACGCCAGCAGTCTGCTGGAAACGGATTGCCAGTTTTCGCCAAAGGCAGTGACCCCACCCATCCCTGTAATCACCACGCGACGCGTCATAGCATTCCTCCGTTAATGGAAATGACCTGGCGGGTGACGTAGCCCGCAATATCTGACATCAGATAACTGGCCAGCCCTGCGACTTCCTCGGCCTGGCCCATACGTTTCATTGGGATGATGGACATCGCTTCTTTTAGTGCGGCTTCTTCCATCTCGATCATCCCGGTATTGATTAGCCCGGGCGCAATGCAGTTCACCGTGATTTTTCGTTTAGCCAGCTCAATTGCCAGTGCTTTGGTGGCTCCGATGATGCCCGCTTTTGCCGCGCTGTAGTTCACCTGGCCACGGTTGCCCATTACGCCGGACACCGACGATAAGGTGATAATACGCCCCCCCTGACGGGTGCCGATCATCGGCATAATGCAAGGGTGAATGACATTATAAAAACTGTCGAGGTTAGTGTGGATCACGCTATCCCAGTCGTCTTCGCTGAGCGCTGGAAACGCGCCGTCACGTGTGATCCCGGCGTTACTGACCACGCCATACCATGCCCCGTGGGTGTCGATGTTCTGCTCAATCACCTCACGACATTGCTCGCGGTTACCCACATCGAAGGAGAGTAAACGACCCTTGCCGCCAGCCAGGGTGATGGCATCCAGTGTCTCCTGCGCGCCTGTGGCGTCACGATGGTAATGCACACCTACGGTGAACCCGTCAGCGGCAAGCTGGCGGGCGATGGCACGACCAATGCCTTTGCTGGCCCCGGTGACCAGTACGGAACGACTCATGCGTTTAATCCCTGATTAAAAAGCGATGTTAATTCTTCTGCACTCGGCTGGAAAGTGTTTACGCGGCCGGTGGCCAGTACCTTATCACCGGCAGTAATGGCGCATTCGAAACTGCCGAAACGCTCGTCCTGCATCAGCAGTTTGACGGTGATCTCCAGCGTCGCCCCCGCAGTAAAATAACCGCTGGCGCACACCAGCTCGCGCGCACCGAGCACCATACCCAGAGCAATATGATCCTGTCCTTGCTGCTGACGATGCCAGCCAGACCAAACGCCAACGGTCTGCGCCATGAGTTCGAGCGCATACCAGCCCGGCAGGTCACCCTCCGCATTCAGAAACGGTGCCAGTACGCTTTGCCTGTTGACCGCTACGCGGCACACGGCGGTGTCGTCAGTGACACGTTCAACGGACTCCAGCAACAGCATCGGCGCATCGTGTGGCAGATAGGTAACAGGTGGTAAGTAGCTCATGACACTCTCCCCAGCAGGATGCTGGCGTTGTTACCGCCAAATGCGAATGAGTTAGACAAAATGACTGGTTTTTTCAGGGCGATGCTCCTGTGCAACACTCCGCACGGTGGTAGCGTGTCGTCCGGCGCATAGCGGGTGAAATCCTGTGGCGGTAACGGCAGATTGTGCGTCAGGATAAGCCAGCTCAGCGCTGCTTCTGTGATACCGGCAGCCCCCAGCGTGTGGCCGGTAAGATGTTTGGTGGAACTGCAGGGCACGTTTTCCCCAAAGAGATCGTGTACCACCTGCGATTCAATTTGGTCGTTGAGTGGCGTGGCGGTGCCATGCAGGTTGATATAGCCGATATCACCAGCGTGTAGGTCCGCTTCGTTCAGCGCCTGGGTAATGGCGTGAATGGCTCCATGGCCTTGCGGGTGCGGGGCGGAAATATGGTAAGCATCGCTTGATTCCCCTGTCCCCAGCAGTGCCACTTCCGCAGGCTCTCGGGTCAGCACCATTAACGCTGCGGCTTCACCAATGGTGATACCCCGACGGTCACGGCCAAATGGCTCGCAGAGCGTAGGGGAAAGTGATTCGAGGCTGTTAAAACCGTTCACTGGCATTCGGCTAAGCGTGTCTGCGCCGCCAACAATGGCGATATCAACCAGTCCGGCGTCGATCAGGCGACGACCGCTGATGATCGCCCGGGCGCTGGAAGAGCAGGCTGTCGAGATGGTATATGCCGGGCCTTCCAGCTGCAGCCAGTTGGCCAGGAAGCGGGACGGATCGCCCAGCTCCTGTTGTGGATACTGCCATTGGCTGCTGGCTTCACCGTTGAGGCTGCGACGCACATGCACATCACCTTCATCCAGCCCGGAGGTACTGGTGCCAAGCACAACCGCCACGCGGTCACGGCCAACGCGGGTGATCGCCTCATCAACGGTGGACTGAATTTGCGCCAGTGCGGCCAGTAATAACTGGTTATTGCGGGTACGGTGTGCGGACAAGGCTTCCGGGATGGGCGGCAGTTCACCTTCCACGCCACCCAGGACGGCCTCGGGTTGATCCTGCAGCCAGCCCGTTCGGCAGTGCATACCCGGAGCGATGCCCGCCGTCAGGTTAGCGGCAATCTCATCCAGCGAGTTGCCCAGCGCGTTGACCATGCCAACAGCGGAAATGTAGATCATCTCAGTCACCCAGATATTGAATGGTGATGTGGTATTTAAAAACGTGTTGCTCGATGCTGATCGGCTCGCGTTTGCCTTTACGTTGCAGGTAGACAATCTCGGTGATTAGCTTGCCGCTGGTATTACGCAACTCGCGCCGATCGCCATGATCTTTCAGCGTCCAGCCCTTCGGTAACTGTGGCTGCCAGGCGCTGAGCGGCCAGTGGCTGAGCATGACATCGGCCAGCACCTGGCTGGCCGGAGGCAATTGCGGCACGACGATCGACTGTTCGGTGTGGATACCGGTTTCATCATACGTCGCCAGGAACAGACGAATACCGACAGAAGAAAGCCCGGCAAGCGTCACTTTGTGCGCATCTGCGTTGAGCATCACCAGCAAAGACTGCGTTTGCCCGTTAAAGCTGCCGGTCAGCAACTGTTGCGAACTGACCGCGGGGGTAATGCCCGGCGGTGGCAGCGTCACTTTGGTGCCCGGCTGGAGCCAGGCCTGCGGACGCGATCCTTCAGTATTGGTCGAATGGCTACAGCCCGCCAGCAGCAGCGTCGCAGCCAGCGCGGCGGCGCGGTAAAAAGCGTTCATTTGCGTTTTCTCTCTTTCTTAACAGGCATCGCCAGCGGGGCCAGCAGGAAGGCGGTAAAAATGCCGCTCACCAGCACGATACCAAAGCTGCTGATGGCCTGCGTGGCGCTGAACACCAGCATGCCCAGCGTCAACAAGGTGGTCATCATCGCCAGGGTAATGGCCAGCATCGACGTCAGGGGCGTACCGCGCGGGTTGCTGAAAAACAGCGTGTAGTTGATGCCAATACCGAGCACCAGTACCAGCGCCAGTAGCGAAAACAGATTGACCGGATGGCCCGTCACGGCCAGGGCAGCCAGCCCACAGCTGAGCGACAGTACGGAAGGCACCAGACTGATAAGCCCTTTGCGCCAGCCGAGACGGACCATCGCCCCGCAGGCAATCACTGCCAGCGCCACAAACAGTAATCCTGTTAGTAGCGTGCGATAGAGGGCAAACAGGCTATCGAAACTGGCTTTGCGATCGACCCAGACGACACCCTCATGGCTGGCGGCCAGTTTACTGAGCGCAGCGCTGCTTTTCGCGCCGTCCACCGGGACCAGAACACCACTTTCACCGTCAGGCAGAGTCAGCCACAGCAGACGCCAGCCTTCGCTGGCCGGGCTTTTGAGCCATGCATCCACGCTGACAGGCATCGCGTCCAGATTAGGCGATACGGTAGTCAGCCCTGCGCTTTGCAGCACTTTTGTGACCGCCGGGGCGGCGTTTCGCAGCAGGGTGAGATCGCTGTTTTGCCGGGCCATCGAGTTCAGCGGCAGGGTGCGCCAGCGGGTAATTTCACCCGCTTTTTGTGCCTGAGCCAGCGCCGGAGTGAAGGCTTCCAGCCGCTCCAGCGTTTGCTGGGACGATGCGCCATACACCACAAACCATTTCTGATCGACGCTCTGTCCGGTCAGGGCGGTAATGGTTTTCTCCTGCGCCAGGATATCCTGCGGCAGCGCCTGCAACTGGGCGATATCGTCGTCCACTTTCAGGGTGGCGATCCCGGCTGCCGAAACCAGTGCCAGCAGGACAGGCAGACCCACGGAAAGCTTTTTATTGCGTCGCCAGGTCGCCAGCCAGCGTAACATCAACACCATCGCCGGAACCGGGCGCACCGGCAAACCCCGGCACAGCCACGGGTGCCAGAAAATAACCGTCAGGCAGGAGGCACTCAGGCCCACGGCGGCAAACACCGCCATCTGGCGGATCCCCGGGAAGGGGGCCAGCATCATGATCAGGTATGCTGCGACGGTTGTCAGTAGCGCCAGCAGCAGTGCGTTTCGCACCCTGGCCAGGCTTTGCCACGGTGAATGTTCTGCGCCGTGGACCATCCGTTCAGTCAGGTAGTAGAGCGTGTAATCTGCCGAAATGCCGATGATGCTCATGCTCATCACCAGCGTCATCAGATGCAGTTCGCCAAACAGCAGCAGCGTAACCACCGTACCCGCCAGCGCGCCGATAGCGATGGAGATCAAGCACAGCAGCAGCGGGCGCAGAGAGCGGAATACCGCCACAATCAACAGGATCACCCCCAGAATGGTGGCGATACCCAGCGTGGAGACATCCCGCTTCGCCTGCTGACTGGCGTAATCACTGTAGAACACGGTGCCGCGTGAAAGCAGCTGCGCCTGCGGGTAGTGCGCCTTCAGAGTCTTCTGCAGGGCGTTAAGGGTAGTGACCAGCTGGTGGGTTTGCTGCATATCGAAGGATGACCCCGACAGCTCGCTGTGCAGCAGATACCAATAGTTTCCGGCCTCATCCTGAGTGACCAGCCAACCGTCCATCAGCCGCAACTTCTGGCTGTTTTGCGCCAGCGCCAGCTGCGAGCCGCGCATCAGCATCAGCGGATCGTTTTGCAGCTCTTTGCCGCTTACGCCAGAAAAAGCGGAATAAAGCTGGGATAAAATCCACTGCGCCTGCGCTTCACCGCCGTTTTGCAGACGGGCGCGGGTGGCGGCGTCGATCAGGCCGTTGCGGTGCTGCCAGAAGAACTCACCCCAGGCTTTTTGCCCGTCGGCATCCATCGGGCCTTTTACGTCGTTGAGCGAACCGCTGCTTTGCAGTAGCGTCAGCCAGTACTTCGCCACGCGCGGATCGGGATCCTTACCGGGGCTGACCAGCCAGACCAGTTGACGATCGAGACGCTGCATAAACCCGTCGTTGAGCGCCGGCGGGATCGCCCCAAGCGCCTGTTTCGGCAACATGGCCAGCACGCTGCTGTTCAGGCGTGCGCCAGGCAGCAGCGACAGCAGCACGCCCAGCAGGATCAGGCATACCGTGGCCCACAGCAGCGCCGGGCGCAGGGATTTACGGTGCGGTAAAGCGTTGTCGTTCGTCATCGGTCAGGCTGGCGGGCGTCAGTTGGTGGCGGGAAAGGGCAATATCCGTGCGATCGCCCTGTTTGTCGTTCAGACGGATCGACTCCAGATAGGTTGCGCCGCCCAGGTCGAGGGTGGCGAAAATCTTGTCCAGCGGTGTGGTTGTTGGCGTTAACACCAGCGACCAGCGGCCTTCACCCAGGTCTTTAAAATCGATGCGGAAGTTCTCTTCCAGCACTTTACGGTCGGCCTGGAACAGCGCCCGCAGAAGGTGGTTGAACTGAAACATCTGCGGATTGTTTTCGGCAGTAATGGTCTGCGGCGGCTGGCCGTTGATCGTCTGCACCATCCGTTTGTCATCCAGCAGCAACGTCATCGGGAAAGGGGCCTTTTGATCCCACAGCAGGCCGTCATCGCGGGCGATCATCATCTCGCCCTGCGAGCGCAGCGGCTGCGGCATATCCTTGATGGTACGCACTTGCTCGAAGTGGGCGCGCACAACGGGCTGCCCGATAAACCGCTGCTGCAGTTCATCCAGGGTTACGGCGCTGACCAGCGGGCTTAGCATCAGCATCAGCAAAGGCAACCATTTCATGGTGTTACTCCCATACGTTCAAACAAGATAGCCGGGCTGACAAAACACATTTCGCGAGTGGCTTCTTCTACTGCCACCTGGATGGTGTAACCGGTGGTGGTGCGTTTACCGCTTTGCGCATCGAAAATTTGATAGGCGATACGCAGACGGTTTTCATACTCTTCAATATGCGCCCGCACGCGGATACGCTGCTCGAAGGTCACCGCATCACGGTATTTCACCCGGGTATCGACCACTGGCCAGACGTAGCCGGAGGCTTTCATCTGGCGGTAGCCATAATCAAACTGGTTGAGCAGCGCCTCGCGGGCGATCTCAAAGTAGCGGAAATAGTTGCCGTGCCAGACCACGCCCATCATATCGACGTCGTGGAACGGCACGGTGATCTCTACTTCCGTCGTAAAGCGGGGATCGGTCAGCACCCTTTACTCCTTCTCTTTGGCATCCGGCAGATGCCAGAAATCGAAAAAATTAAACCAGTCGAGCGGCGACATTAATGCGTAATGCTCAAGCCGCTGTGCATAGTGATCGACAGTTTGTTGTAGCGCCTGCTGACGCTCACCGCGTGGCAGCAGCAGCGGGTCGGCAAAGGGTTCGCAGTGGATGGTGAGTCGGTCCTGCTGGCACAGGGCATAAATCAACATCACCGGGCAGCGCAGAATGGAGGCCAGGATGAAGGGCCCCTGTGGGAACGGCGCGGGCTGGCCCATAAACTGGCTCCAGATCACGCGCCAGTCGCTGCCGCGTTGTGGAGTGACGGCAATGCGGTCACCCACAATCGCGACCCATTCACCGCGCTCCAGCTTCTCTTTGATAGCGATAGCCGTGTCCGGTCCAATGTCGGTCACCGGCATCAAATTCACGCCAGCCTGGGGAGCCATCTCGGTCATTATCTGCTTAAAGCGTTGGGCGTTATCGCTGAATACCAGGGCATTGATGACTTTACTGCCTTCAAGCTGGGCCAGCGCCCGACAGGCTTCAACATCGCCAAGATGCGAGGCCAGCAGCAGTTTGCCCTGCGGCGCATCCATATTGAGCGCTTCGCGCGCGCCAGCGGCAAAAACCACGTCGCGATTAAGCTTCAGCTCACCGCGCCAACTGGCAACTTTGTTCAGCATGGCATTGCCGAAGCGCATAAAGTGGAAAAAGCTGTTGAGGCGAGGCGGAACCGGCAGGTTTCGTTGCGCCAGCGTCGTTTTCACTCTCTTTATCCACTGCTGCGAGGCCTGCCTCGCCGGGTGGGCGGTAAGCCAGTACATGCCGATAACCGGCCACAGCAGCAGAGTAAATGCCCGTCGGCCAAACAACTGCCAGACGCGCAACATCAGGCGCATTCCCCACAGCCCTTTGACCTCATTCTGCCGCGCCCAGTGTCGGGCGCGACGACGCAGCAGCAGCGCGGGAATGCGCGGCAGCATGCCGAAGAACAGACGGGTATGCATCAGGGAGATCCGCACGTTATCTTTCAGCGCATCGAAATGGGATAAACCGTCGAGCGGGTAGGTAACGCGGGTCGGCAGAAAATAGCTGGTATTGCCCTGCCAGTAGAGCCGGACCATCACCTCGGTGTCAAAGTCCATCCGCTTGCCGAGCGGGGTGCGTGCCGCCAGCTGCAGCGTGGGTGACACCGGGTAGACCCGAAAGCCGCACATGCTGTCTTTGAGCTGCAGGGACAGGGTTTCAATCCATACCCAGACGTGCGTTATCCAGCGTCCGTAGAGGCGCGAACGTGGAATGGAGTCATCGTAAATGGGCTGACCGGAAATCAGCGCCTCCGGATGGCGTTCAGCCAGCGCCAGCAACCTGGGAATATCTTCAATTGCATGCTGGCCGTCGGCATCTACCTGAACGGCGTGGGTATATCCCGCGCGGGCAGACTCTTCCAGGCCTCTTATCACCGCTGCACCTTTGCCAGCGTTTTCCGCCAGACGTATCAGCGTGATCTGCGGTTGTTCTGCCGCCAGACGTTCCAGCTCCAGGCGCGTGCTCTCCTCGCTGCCGTCATCGACGACCAGGCAGGGCAGGCCAAACGGGGTCAGACGCGACAGCACATTTGCCATCATCGCGCCGTGGTTGTAACACGGGATCAGCACGCACGGATGAAAGGTTACTGACATAGGCGAATTTTCCCGCTGCTGGCGGTATGGCGCTCGGCACCGGCATGGCGCTGATAGCTAAACGTCAGCATCTGGCGTTCGGCATTCCATTCAAGGGTCAGCGTTACGGTGGCCTCTGGCAGCAGAGGGGCCTGGAATTTCACATTTTGAATGCTGTGAAAACGGTAGCCCGGTGCCAGTAGCGTCGTGGCGTAGTGCATCACCCAGTCAAGCTGCGCCACACCCGGCAACAAAGGCTGCACAGCAAAATGACCCTGGAACCAGAACAGGGAAGGGTCAAGATGCAGGATGACTTCCAGTTTTTGCGGCTGTACCTGGTGGTGCTCAATTTCAGGAATCTTCATGAAATAACTCCTGTAGCTGCGCATAGACACGTTTATTCATACTGTTCACCGGTATTTCATCGATAATACGCCAGTAGCGGGGGATAGCGACGGGCTCAAGCCAGGGGCGCAGGGCACGACGCCAGGCAAATTCCTGCGCTTTTTTGCCCTGATGCTGCCAGCGCTGACGGGCATCATCATCAAGTACAAGCAGTACACCAATACCATGACGTCCCCCGCGTGCGACCGGTAAGGCAGCAGCTTCACAAATACCCTCCAGTTCCAGCAGACGACGTTCGACCTCGTTAAGTGAAATGCGTTTCTCTTCAATTTTAACGACCCGACCGCGACGCCCGACGATACTAAACAGCCCCTCTTTGTCGAAGTGCAGGATATCGTCAAGCTGTAGCCCTTCAGCCTCGTGAATGAGTGGTGATGTTACACGAGAGGTTTCACTTTCGTGATGGAACACGACGCCGGGGAATGATCGCCAGGGAACGCTGTCCTCCTGACGATGACGCCATGCGAGGATCCCGGTTTCAGTACTACCATAAATTTCATCCGGCCAGATATTCAGCCAGCCGTGGGTGGTGGATACATCACACCAGGGCAACATTCCACCCGCGGAGATCAGCATCCTGACGGGAGGTGCGGTGAGCGCGGTATCCAGTCTCTTCAGGAAAGCCGGGCTGCTGATAAAAAGGTAAGGCTTGTCGTGGGGGAGCGCTGCCAGTTGTTCTGCGTAATAGAGCATCGCGGCATGCAGCGGCAGGCCCATTGCCATTGGCAACACGATGCGAAACGTCAGGCCATACAGATGTTGTGGCACGACCGAGGCCACAACGCTGCAGCCTGTCAGGCACTGACCAAAACGGTCAGCCAGCAGACTGGCTTCACGATCCAGGCTGGCGATAGGTTTAATCACCCGGCGTGGGGTGCCTGTAGAGCCGGAGGTAAAGAGTTCGACAACGCGGGTGTCGTCAATTGTAGGCAGTGGTGCCCAGCTGTTTGCTGCCTGATGGGATGAGACCACCACAATCAGCTTCCCGTGGAAACTGAGCGTTTGATCGCTAAGGACACCGCTGAACAGCGACTGCTGTTCTTCAAGCAACGAGACGCGGCTATGACCAGGAATGACGGGCGTTTTACCCGCATGCAGTGATGCCAGCAATGCCACAATAAACAGGTAGCTGTTTTCAAAACATAGCGCCCAGCGCTCACCTTCCTGTTGACGTAACACCTGTACCAGTAATGTGACGTCGTGGCGCAACTGACCAAGCGTCCAGGTACGATCTTCAAGCCAGGCTACTGGCGTGTCATCAGGGCGTGGAGCATTTAACCACTGGTTCAGAGGAAGGGGTTTATTCATTGTGCTTCTATTTTTTTTATCACCCATTGACGTACCAGCCACTCTACCGCCATCAGCGTCCCCATCAGGATGTAGGCCACCATCCCGTTCCACAGCGTCCACAGATGCATGTCGCCGTGGATCACGGTAAACAGGGCCATCGCACCATTGCCGATGAAGAATCCGCACCATACTTTGGTCACCTTGCGGGTATAGCGCACACCGGTGGGGGGCAAATTCGGCTCACGCAGACGTGCCAGCCGTTCGACCAGCGGCATCGCTGTCCACAGCGAACCGCCGAACACGGCCAGCATCACGAGATTGACCACCACAGGATAGAGCAGCAGCCACTGGTGGGCTTTCAGCAGATAGCTTGCAGCGCAAAGCGCGATCCCTGCCAGCGCAACGCACTGCACCACATAACGCATTGGACCCGCGTTTTGCCGGGCCTGATGCAGGCGAAGCAGCAACAGCAGCACCATCAGTGGTAACAGCCAGTGCAGGCTGTTATGCGTTAGCCCAAATCCAATCAGGAAGGGCCATGCCAGCAGCATTAACCCCGTCAGCAGTGGGATTGCCGGAAACGTCCGTCCACCACGCACGGTGTCTTACTCTTCGTGCAGCAGCTGAGCGACGGCGTCTACCACATCCTGAACGGTACGGACCGATTTGAAGGTTTCCGGTTTGATTTTCTTACCCGTTTTCTTCTGCAGGTGAACAACCATGTCTACCGCATCGATGCTGTCCAGCTCCAGATCCTCATACAGGCGAGCCTCAGGGGTAATCTCCTGCGGGTCGATTTCAAACAGTTTGGCCAGAAGCCCGGAGACTTCCTGATAAATCGTTTCTTGTTCTGTCATAACGGATCACGTCTCAGGCGCGTTGGGTGTTGATAAAGGAAGCCAGCGTGGCGACGGAAAAGAAGTGCTGACGCATCTCTTCGCTTTCAGCAGAAAGCACCACGCCGTACTGGTTTTTCACGGCCAGGCCAAGTTCGAGAGCGTCGATGGAGTCGAGACCCAGACCATCGCCAAACAGCGCGGCATCGGTATCGATGTCCTCGGGGGTAAGCTCGTCCAGATTCAGCGTAGAGATGATGAGATTCTTAATTTCAAGATAAAGCGCTTGCATCATTAATTCCTGACAAAGATTGAAGGCCTGATGTTAATCGATGCTGCAGATGCCGGTTTAACTGCCTTGCCGCCAGTGCCGGTTCTTGTTGATTTGCATCGTAAAAATCGTTGATGTTCACGCGTTCGCGGACATCAACGGTGAAAACAGGTTTGTTTGCGGGTACGTCGTACCAGCGGCTTTTTTTATCCAGCAGATGTTCGCTGCAGTGGATCAGCACCACCCGCAGATCGCTGTTACAGCGCACAGCAATATTTGCCGCACCGCGCTGCAGGGAGATAGCCTCTCCGAATTGTGTTCGCGTACCTTCCGGGAAGATTAACAGCGTGTCGCCCTGTGCCAGGCGCTGCTGGCTGGCGTTGAGCAACGTCCCGGCTTCGCTATTAATCAGGTAATCCGCTGCACGAATGACACCACTGACAAAGGGATTGCGCAACAACGCACTTTTCACCAGACAGTCAGTTTCGGGCATGACGGACGCCAGGATCACGTAATCAATCAGCGTGGGATGGTTGGCAATCACCAGACAGCCGCGATCGTTACGCAGGGCATCAAGATTGTTAATGCGATAGTCCAGCACCCCTGTGCCACGGGCGATAGCTAAGAAGAAACGGAAGCTGGCGGCAATGCTGCGACGTGCCAGACGGCGGCGCTTGGCGCGGTCACGCTGGACAATCAGCAGAAGGTTGAACCACACCAGCGATAGCAGCAGTCCCCCCACGCCAAACAGCACGAAGCAGCAGCCGGTCATCATCAGACGCCATAACCAGTTGATACGGGCAGTCAGGCGGTTCATTCGCGTGTCCATTGCCACTGCAAACGTTCTCCAGAAACCACAAACTGCCGTTCATCGCTAAGGTAACGTTGCAGGAATATCAGGCTTTGCGGCAGTGCAGGTTCTTCACCCGTGCTGCCGCTGCGGGTTTCGCAGCTCAGTGCGCTACCGGCTTCAATAACCAGTGCCAGCGCGTACGGCCAGGTCGGCATCTGCAACGGGAGACCTGGATGGTAAAAGTTGGGGAGTGCGCCATCAAAATCGACCAGCAAAACACGGGAATAGCCAGCGTGGAGTAGACTCAGCACTTCACATAACGCCTGCTGGAAGGTGTCCAGACCGGCAGAAACAGAGGAAGAGACTATCGGTTGACGTGCAGAGATCGTGAGATTACCCACTGCCGAGTTGTGCACAGACATGGCGAAATCGGTCGGCGAGACGGACTGCCCAGTCGCCAGGGCATGCAGAATACGGTAGTTACGCTCCAGTTCGCCATGACGGCTGGAATAGACAACGGCATCGACGGCGTGATGGCGAAGTATCGCAAGACCAATATCTACCGCCAGTTTGCTACCTGAGTTGAGGCGGCGTGCTGTCATCATCGGCAGTTCGACCAGCTTAGCCAGCGGTGCTGCCGGGTCGATGGTAAGTTGCTGGCGTGACCACGCCTGCCACTCAGCGGCATCACTTAGGCCTGGCGCTCTTGCCTGCCAGTCAATAATGTTCAGTGAAAATTTCATTTACGCGCGTCCGCGGAAAAACCGTAATCAAATAGCTAGCCTGTCCAGGCAGTTACGCTGATCTATTGTTCAATTTTTTGACAAACCAATAAGGTATGGCCAACCCCAAGGTTGTCCAGCCGCTTCTCTATGCGGAAACCGGCCATCTCCAGGTAGTGAGAAAACTTCTCTACGCTGTAAAATCGACTATTGCCGTTCGCCATACAGGTGAAATAAAGCGAGGTGGCATTCAGACTGAAAGATGCAGCCTCAAATTTCTGGGCGTCCCAGAACAACTCCATAATGCATAGCTGAGCACCTGGCTTCATTGCCTGTGCAACGCGAGTCAACATGGCGACAATCTGCTCCGGAGAGAAACAGTCCAGAAACTGGCTCATCCACCAGACGTCAGCATCACCCGGCAATGTCGAGTGACTAAGCATATCGACAGTGTGGAACCCAATGCGATGAGATAAACCTGCTTTTGCAATGTTATCTTGCGCCAGCGCTATCTGCTGCGGCAGGTCAAGGATCGTTACGGCAACTTTGTCGTCATAACGGCAGCAGCGTAACGCCCATTTACCCGTATTTCCGCCCACATCGTACAATTTTGTTGGCGAGCTTGCGAATATATATGGCAGAGCGGCGTCAAAAGCCGCGTCAGAATAGTAATGATCAAAGGCAAACCAGCTCTCTTTTGCCTGCTCTGGTAATTGCGATAATGCCGGATAGATTGTCGGCCAGTTACCAAACACGGATAACCCGGCTGGTTTTTCTTTTTGTAGAGCGTCAGCCAGGTAAAATAAGCCCTGGTAACAAACGTCCTGGGTGAAATCCATATTTATACGGGTCATTGGATCGTGCAGTAAAAAATGTCCCACTTTTGCCAGATAATAACGCCCTTCTTTGCAGGTAACGATCCGTCCACTTAACCCCATATCCAACAGTACGCTGACTCCATAGGCATTCAGGGGGCAGTTTTCGGTAATTTCCTCAAGGCTGGCACCTTGTGTGCTTTGTTTATCGAGCCAGGCCAGTACACCCAGGTTACGCAGACAAAGCGCGGTTTGAAACAGCATCGGAGCAAAAGCGATACGTTGTGCTTCGGTAATGGCATCCAGCGCGCCGAGAGTGTCCTTTTCGTACATTATTCCGTAACCTTTCTGGGGCGAGAAAAACAGGTTATCGGGCCATTTACGGCCCGACTTGAGAAAAATATTACAGTGCTGCGCCTGCTGCGAGATTCAGCTGAATATCATGGTCGAGGTTATGAACCCAGCGGTTGTAGTTCTTGTGGATTTTACCGCCGGATGCTTTCAGGTTCAGGCTGCTTTCGTAGTTAATTGAATAACTTGTTGCAGAGTAAGGAATGCGCACTTCGGCAGAGTGGTCACGTGCCTGCAGACGACCCTTAATAACGCCCGGGCCTGCTTCAGTCATGATCCATTCGCGTTTTTGACCTGCTTTCAGAATCGCGGTTTTCACCTGCTCAGCAGTATGGCCTGCACTTACAATAGAGTGAACCTGATCGACTGGAGCGGTACGGGCACAGCCTGCCAGTGCACCGGCAATTGCAAAAGCAGCAAACCATTTAACGATCTTTTTCATCAACAACTCCGTATCAATAATAACAATTAAAGACAGTGTTTTTTACAAATTATATTTCCACTCAGCCTGTTATCGGCACTGAATATATTTTTTTTAGATATTAATGTTGGTATTTATTTAACGTGGAGGGGTATATATACCATGTGGGTCAGGGGTAATAATGTCGTGGCGAAAATTTGCGTTAAATAAGCGTTAACGTTTTTGTTATCTCTTGCGGAAAATATAATCTATGGGAAATATACATTAACGCAAATGAAAAAATGCACGTATTTACGGTGGCGGTAAGATGTCGCATATTATACAGGGATTAAACCTACATATATTAGTAGGTCAGTTATCCCGGTAAATGTGCTCTGCCACGGCTAAAAAAATGGCCCCCGGTTGCAAGCACCGGAGGCCACGTCATCATCGTGAGGATTACTGGATCACGATGGTGTTAATGATGTTTTCAGCGGCAGCCTGCGCTTTCTGCTGGTCTTCAGCTGGCAGGGTGATCTGCAGGGTCAGCAGTTTGTTATCAACCTTACCAAGCACCACAGAAGAGTAAGCGGTCTGGCCTTTTGCTGAGATGATGCTGTCGAGCTGTTGCAGCGTGTGGCCTTTCAGGTCGATGCTCTTATTGGTTACCACCTGCAGCTGCGGGTCGCGGCTACGCTGCTGATCTTCCAGACGTTTGGACAGTACGCTCAAATCTTCGCTGGTAGCGTCGCCCACAATCACAATGACCGCTTTCTGCCCGGTTGCGTCGGAATAGACGTGCATATTGTTCGCCTGAGTCCCCAGCTTACCGCTCTGGTCAGTCATATCGGCTGGCAGAGAGAAACTGAGTTTACCATCCAGCAGGTTTACCGGTTGCCCGGCCGCGTTGCTCTCTGCGGACGCGCCCTGAGCAGGCGTTTTCGTGTCGCTGTTATCACAGGCTGCAAGGCCTACAACCAGCAGGCCAATCCCGACATATTTAACCAGATTGCGCATTGACTTCTTCCTTTCGATAAACGGCCATAACGGCTCATTCGCCCATCTTATCACAACTGATAAAGCGAACCCTTAACCAGCCTGCAATGCCGTGATTTCAGATTTATCTGCCAGCCTTTTCAGCAGCATATTCAACAGTACGCCGTACATTGGCAGGAAGAACACGATACTGATTAACACCTTGAAGCAGTAGTCCACCAGCGCGATTTCCATCCAGTGTTCGGCCATAAACGCGTCCGGGCTGCGCCAGAAGGCGATGAAGAAGAACGCCAGCGTGTCGCTCACGTTGCCGAACAGCGTGGAGGCAGTCGGTGCCATCCACCAGCGATGATTCTGACGCAGGCGGTTAAACACATGAACATCAAGGATCTGCCCCAGCGCGTAGGCCATAAAGCTGGCGGTAGCGATACGGGCGACAAACAGGTTGAAGTGCGTGAGCGCCTCAAAGCCCTGCCAGCTTCCCATATAGAACAGGGAAGAGATCACGTACGAAATGAACAGCGCCGGGAGCATCACGGCAAAAATAATGCGACGAGCCAGCGGTGCACCAAAGATACGCACGGTCAAATCGGTGGCGAGGAAAATAAATGGAAAACTGAACGCGCCCCAGGTGGTGTGAAAACCAAAAATGGCGATCGGGAGCTGCACCAGATAGTTACTGGAAGTGATCACCAGCAGGTGGAAAAGCGAAAGCCAGAACAACGCTTTTACGCGCTGGGTTTGTGTAAAGGAGTTCATATTGTACCTTTTTGATGAACATTTGGGGTGAGGGAACCCAATAAAACCGCCGCATCATACTGCTTTGACTGGACTTTGCAATGGTTAATTTTCACGCAATCGTTAACCTGGTTTGCATTGATGACAGTGCGGCGTAAACTACTGCCGTTTTTACCTGAATGAGAAGAACATGACCGACCTGTTTTCCAACCCAGACCACACTCTTGATGCCCAGGGCCTCCGCTGCCCGGAGCCGGTAATGATGGTGCGCAAAACCGTGCGCAATATGCAGGCGGGTGAAACGCTGCTGATTATCGCCGACGACCCGGCCACCACCCGCGATATCCCCGGTTTTTGTACCTTTATGGAACATGAGCTGGTGGCGCAGCAGACTGAGGCGCTGCCGTACCGGTATTTGATTCGTAAGGGGTAAATATATTTGTTGGAGGGGCTGATGCGTGCCCCTCAATCCTTCAGGTTAATTAGATAATCCTCAAAATATTTCATTAAGTTGAAAGATTTTATTTCTACTGTATGCGTCGTTAATTCAAAAGCGTATAAGAATCTCAGCGGGAAATAAAAAGGACAACAATGAAATGAGTGATATTGTTTACCTGAAAGTTTCAGGGGAACAACAGGGCGCTATTTCTGATGGGTGCGGAACCTCTGCCTCTGTAGGTAATCGAAGGCAGGTTGGGCATGAGGATGAAATTTTTGTTTTTTCTCTCGCTAATAGTATAACCAGTACTGGTAAAGGTCCCCAGTTTCAGAGTTTACGTTTCTGTAAGTTAATTGATAAATGCTCCCCATTGCTGATTAACGCCATTAATAATAATGAGCAGTTATACATGGAGTTTTATTTCTACCGCATTAACCCGTTTGGGCGATGGGAGAAGTATTATTACATCCAGCTACGGAGGGCTTTCATATCGAGTATTTATACGTTATGTAGACTGGGCTGTCTGGATACAGAAACTATTGCTGTGGATTATGAGTATATCCTTTGCCAGCACCTTATCGCCAATACGGAATACAGCTATCTGACGCTGCCTTCCAGCTACAACCGCCTGTTTGTCCCTTCCCAAAATGGCCTCAAAACGCTGAACAGCAAGTCTGTTGGTAGGCTGCTTGCGGCTGGCGGGATTTACAATGGGAATATCGAAGGATTTCATAAAGCAGCTGAGCAGCTCGGGGGTGATGCGCCAGCGGGTTACGATCAGGTATTGAACAAACAAACACAAGGCGTTGCTATAACGGCTTTATCGATTGCAGCTGGCTTAGGGTTGAACAAGTTTGGAACAATTGGTCAAATACGAGCATTAGATAAGTTTGTTTCTAAACGTGTTGGAACTGAGAAAATTGTCGGTTTTACAATCGATGACCTGTCGAAGGGAGCGAGTGTTATGGATAAAGCCGGTCTAACGAAAGCGGGCAGAGCACTTCAAAAACACGGTGATCGGGCAGGAAGCATTTTCCCCAAGGCGACAGGTGATGCGGCCAGTAAAAATGCGCAAGGGCAACAGGTCGTGGACAACATTTTAAATGATTCAACTAAAACTATAGTCCAACAAAATACAGGTAGATTTGGTCAAGTAATCGATATTGTCTCCCCAAATGGGTTGGGGATTCGTTATGATTCCGATGGAACCCTTATCGGATTTTTGGAGCCTTAAAAATGAAAAGCACATTAATGGCGCAGATCGCCAGCTTACCAGATCGTGAAAATGTTGTTTATGAAATATTTTCCGGTACTAATCAAGTGGCTGAAATATCTAATGAGCCGGGTATTGGTTTAAGGATAGAGATTTTTACATGCCCTGACGGGGTCTGGGATTTAGATCTCGTTCAATTTCAAGAAATTATTGAAAATGGCAGGAAAAGGATCGGTGATGATCTTTATCACAAGGATGCTCCAACATTGTAACTGAAACTGAACTCAATATCCTGAAGCTCTTAGCTTCAAGAGATGATGTGAAGTGGAATTGGTATAATCTTGATCGTGCTATGTCCATGAGGAGCATGAACGGCATTGGTAATGTTGCCAGGCTTGTGCAAAAACTTGCCGATCACGGATTAGTGGATTTCATTCCTTCTAATGTTCCTGCGATGCCAACGTATCGTGTATCAGAAAAAGGTCTCAAATTTCTTGATGATCTGAATTCTAAATCGCACCAGTAGGTTTCCTCGTGCTCATTGTAGAAGAGGGTAACCGTTTCGGTGGCTTCGATATCATAGCATCTGACGGCAAAGGGTCTCGTTTTGATCCAGAGGGTAACTTTAGAGGATTTTTGGAGCCGTAAGTATGACTAAAACAAACCAGTTAAAAATCGTTATAGCCAGTGATGTTGATTATGAATACTTGATTGCTGAAATATATTGTGATGATGAATTTATCGCTCTAATACATCAGGAAAACGGTTTGGATAACTTACAGGTTGAATTTCCTGGAACGGCAATATCGTGCAATCTGGAATGGCTTCAAACAGCGCTTTATGAAGCGAAAAGGAAACTGATATCATCTTAAAGATTGAATTTAATGTCCTAAAAACTATGGCATTAAAAGATGGTGACTGGACCTGGCATGTTCTTGATAGAGTGTTATCTATTCGTAACATTCCGGGATTCGGCTATGTACCGCAAATCGTCAACCGGTTAGTAGAAGAGGGTTTTGTCGATATTATAAGCGTTAGTGAATCATCCCGACCGACTTTCATTGTATCTGTAAAAGGTCGTGATTTTCTAAAAAACCATCATATAGGTGAATGAACTTTGGCGGGGGTTACATACTGACGGTATTGCTCGTGATGTAATCTTGGCCAGCGATGCTGGTTTTGACCTTTGGAACCATGCACATACTGCAACGTTAGAAGACTACAGACTCAAATATGAAACTGATTTATATCATCCGGATGCTTTGAAAAATGATAACTGAAACCGATCTCAATGTCCTGAAGTTCATGGCGAGTAAAACGTGTAACTGGAACTGGAAAAATTTGGATAGAGGGCTTTCTATCAACAATATCCCAGGGTTTAGCCGCGTAGTTGAAATTATTAATCGTCTGTCCGCTGAAGGGTTAGTTAGTATTGAGGATAGCGGGCATCCATCAATGCCTCGCTATCGTGTATCAGAAAAGGGTTTCAAACTGTTTCGGGATTTCAGTTCAGGCTAGCGCCAGTCGGCTTTTAAGACCCGGCAAGACGTCGCCGCCACCGGGCATTTTTTATCCTCGGCGCAACAGCCTCAGCGCATTCGCCGTCACCAGTACCGTCGCCCCGGTATCCGCCAGCACCGCCAGCCACAGTCCGGTCATGCCGAGCAGTGTAGTCACCAGGAATATCCCCTTCAGGCCCAGTGCAATGGTGATGTTCTGGCGAATATTGGCACGTGTGGCACGTGCCAGACCGATCATTTGCGCCAGCCCGGTCAGGCGGTTATGCGTTAGCGCGGCGTCCGCAGTTTCCAGCGCCACGTCGGTGCCGCTTCCCATTGCAATGCCAATGGTTGAGGCTTTCATTGCCGGAGCATCGTTGATGCCGTCCCCCACCATCGCCAGCGGAGCATGACCGTTCAGTTCTGTTACGGCACTGACCTTATCCGCAGGCAATAATCCGGCTTTAAACTCCAGCCCCAGTTCACCGGCAATCGCTGCCGCCGCGCGTGGGTTGTCACCGGTCAGGATCACACCCTGAACACCCAGCTGATGCAGCGCCGCTACGGCCTCTTTGGCATCGTCGCGCAAGGTATCACGCAGGGTCAGTATACCTTTCGTGATGCCGTCCTGCACAACGACCACGACCGTTTGCCCGGCCTGCTCCAGCATCTGGATCTGCTGGCTCAACTCTGCGGCAGGGGATTTATCCGCTGCGACGATCAGCACTTTTTTGCCTTCGACGTCGGCCTCAATGCCGGACCCGACCAGCGCACGCTGGGCGGTTGCCTCAGGGATGACCAGCTCGCGCGCCTGCGCTTCACGAACAATGGCTATCGCCAGCGGGTGGGTTGAACCCTGCTCTACAGCGGCGGCCAGCATAAGAAGCGCGTTTTCACTCATCTCCTGCGGATAAATACCGGTAACCTGCGGTTTACCTACGGTCAGCGTACCGGTTTTATCGAAGGCAATATGCTGAACCTGGCTCAGCTGTTCCAGCGCCGCACCGCCTTTAATCAATGCCCCGCGTCGTGCCGCAGCCGCCAGGCCAGACGTAATGGCCGCAGGAGTAGAGATCACCAGCGCACACGGACAGCCAATCAGCAGCAGCGTCAGACCTTTATAAATCCAGCCCTCCCACGGCGCAGCAAAGAACAACGGCGGGACGATAGTCACCAGCAGGGCGACCAGCATGATGGCGGGGGTGTAAATCCGGCTAAAGCGATCGATAAAACGTTCAACCGGTGCCCGGCGCTCTTCGGCTTCTTCAATCAGCTTCAGGATACGGTCAATAGCGCTGTCACCCGGTTCGGAAAGCACCGTCAGTTGTACCAGACGATCGACGCTGGTGGCTCCGGCAGGCACTTTTTCGCCTGCTGCCCGCTCAACAGGAATGGATTCCCCGGTCAGGGCGCTTTCGTCAAAACTTGCCGTGGCGGCGAGCAATGCGCCATCGGCTGGCAGACGTCCGCCCGCCGCGACTTCAATTACGTCGCCGGGGCGTAGCGTGTTGATCGCCACGGTCTCGCGGTTACCGTTCACTACCCGTGTGGCGGTTTCCGGTTTCAGCGCCATCAGCGCGCTGACCCCTTTACGTGCCCGGCTTGCCGCCCAGCCCTCAAGACGTTCGCCGATTAAGAACAGCAACAGCACCATTGCGGCTTCCGCTGTGGCACCAATGAACAACGCACCAATGGCCGCTACGCTCATCAGGGTTTCGATGGCAAACCAGCTACCTGTTTTCATCAGGCGCAACGCCTGACGGGCAATCGGGAAAAGACCAACCAGCGTGGTGGCGATAAACGCCAGATTGCCGAACGGATGGTTAATCTGTTCCAGGCTCCAGCTGAGGGCCATCATGATGATGAGTGTGATAAGTGGCAGATTTTCCCGCAATGGGGAGGTCTTCTCAACAGGAGCGCTTTCGCTACGCAGGGAGTAACCGGCCTTGCTGACGGCGGCTTCAACCTGTTTGCTCACATCATTATCCGCGCTGATCAGCAGCTTTTCGGTAGCAAACAGCACCTGAACATGGCTGACCCCAGGCACCTGTTTGACTGCATTTTCAACTTTACGGGCGCAGGCTGCGCAGTCCATGCCGTTGATTATCCAACTGTAGCGGCTCCCGCTTTCAGGCAGTGGCTGCACGTTTTGCGTTTCGCATGCGCCATCGCAGCAGCAGTCGTCTTTCGGCGGAGCCGGGCTCAGCTTAAGTGCCGAGAACTGGGGAACTTTTTTCGGTGTTTCTGGAGTCGACATGGCAGTCTCCGGTAATGATAATTTTCTCATTAACCGCAGCATACACTCTGGAGTCGACTCCAGAGTCAAGCGTTATTTAAATATACAGCGAACGGACAATCAGGAAATGCCCGGCAAAATAGCAGGCGGCGGCAATGGCGTTATCCGCACGGAAACGGCAGCGATAATGGCTGACCAGCCAGACGACATTACCGGCTAACAGCAGTGCTGCGCCGAAGAACGCGGACATCGCCGGAGATGTGGGACGGAAGAACCACAGCTCACCCGCCAGCCACACCATCACCAGCGTCATGGCGATGAACGTACAGACCGGCCAGCGCATCTCTTCCAGACGAGACCAAATCACCGCAACCAGCAGCGCGCCAATCACCAGTAGCACCAGCGGGAGCGGCCAGAAGAATGACAGCGTCATCTGGCTGGCAAAGTAGATGGTATAAAGCAGATGCGACAGGAAGAACGCGCCTACGGCATACAGCAGACGCTGGCGCGGCAGCAGGGTTAAGGCATCGCCAATGAGAGAGGCGCACAATCCGGCGAGCACCAGATAACTGACGGCGTTAAACACCGGCGCTTGCCAGGCCAGTAGCAGAAGCAGCAACAGCGTGACGGGTTTAAATAACCAGCGCTGCCAGGCCGGGCCGCGATACGACGCATCGACGTAAAGCCATGCGGAAAAACAGACAGCGATAAATGACCAAAGCATATTAACTCCCTGTATCTGTTGAGGCTGAATAATCAGTTTCTGATCCAGTGTAGTGACGCGGACAGGCGTTTGGCAATGGTGGGGCAGGCAAGGTATCCTGAATTCCGCATAATCTGATGGGATTTTTGAATGAGCAAGATGCCGCTGTTTTTCATTATCGTGCTGGCGATTATCGTCATTGCCGCTTCGTTTCGTTTCGTGCAGCAGCGCCGTGAGAAAGCAGATAACGATGCCGCGCCGCTGATGCAAAAACGCGTGGTGGTGAGCAACAAACGCGAGAAAGCCCTTAATGACCGACGCTCGCGTCAGCAGCAGGTGACACCTGCGGGCGCGACCATGCGCTATGAAGCGAGTTTTAAGCCGGAAACCGGTGGGCTGGAGATGACCTTTCGCCTGGAGGCGCGGCAGTACCATCAGCTGACGGTGGGTGAGAAAGGGACACTGAGTTATAAAGGGTCGCGGTTTGAAGGGTTTACTCCGGAGCCGTGATGTATTCCCTCTCCCCAATGGGGAGAGGGTGAGGGGCATCAGGGATCTTACTTCTTCACCTGCGCCTTAAATTTCTTCATCCACACCAGCAATTCAAACACGCCAAAAATAAACACGCGCAGTTGCTGCCAGCCGGTCATCTGTGGGCCATCCTTCGGCAGACCGTTTTTCAGCATTACCATCTGCAGGGCGTGCATAAAGGTGGTAAAGACAAACGCCACGTTCACGAAGATATTCATCGGGCGCGGGAACGGGTGCACCAGATTGAGGATCAAAAACGCCCAGACGCACAGCATCAGCAAACGTCCCATATTAATCAGTACTGGCATCGGATTCTCCTTGAGCCTGACGGTGATACAGACGATAAGCCACCTGACCTGCCACTTTTTCGCGGTGCAGATCCCAGTGAACGGGCACCGGCGGTAAACCGTTTTCCACTTCACTTTCTACATAAATCAGCGCGTCATCCGCCAGCCAGCCGTTGTTCTCCAGCAGGGATAACGTCTCTTCCAGCAACCCCTTACGGAACGGCGGGTCAACAAACACCACATTGTGCGGCGTGCCCTGTTGCGCGAGGAAACTCAGGGTGTTGGTGTTGACCACTTTGGCGTTGGTCGCTTTCAGCGTTGCCAGATTTTGCTGTAGCGTCTGCGCGACACCGCGCTCCATCTCCAGCAGCGTGGCGCTGGCAGCATAGCGCGACAACGCTTCCAGCCCTAATGCGCCGCTACCGGCGAAGCAGTCGAGGCAATGGGCATCCACCATAGAGGGGGCCAGCCAGTTGAACAGCGTCTCGCGAACGCGGTCGGTGGTGGGGCGTAAACCGGGGCTATCCGGCACCGGTAATTTCCGGCCTCGCCACTGGCCGCCGATAATACGAATTTGACCGGCTGGGGCGCGGTTGGGTTTCTTCATCTCAGGAAAGCTCTGTTAACAATTGGCCTGCGATTGCGGGCGGTGATGTCAATTAAGTAAAGTGTTAGACTATTTCATCATTTTTTTAGCTTCCATGTATATAGCGCCGCGAGGAGTGTAGTCGCAGATGGCAAAACAAAAAAAACGTGGCTTCTTTTCCTGGCTGGGCTTCGGTGAAAAAGAGCAAGAAACAGAACAGAAAACCGAAGAGCAACAAGCTGTTGAAGAGCAGTCGCAGCCTGAAACACCGGTAGAAACCGCTGCGGTTGTCGAAGCGGAAGAGCATGCGCACAGCAAAGAAGAGACTGAAGCCTTTGCTGAAGAAGTGGTTGACGTCACCGAACAGGTTCAGGAGAGTGAAAAACCAGAACCTGTTGTGGTTGAAGACGTTGCAGAGGTTATTGCAACGCCTCAGGCGGTCATTGAGCACGAAGAGTTGCCGCTGCCGGAAGAGGTGAAAGCCGAAGACGTTTCTGCCGAAGAGTGGCAGGCTGAAGCGGAAACCGTTGAAATTGTTGAGGCGGTGGAAGAGGAAGCGCAAAACGAACCAGAGCTGACTGACGAAGAGCTGGAAGCCCAGGCGCTGGCGGCACAAGCGACTGAAGACGACGTTACTGAACAGGCCGAAGAGAACGTCGTTCAGGAGCAGGAAAAACCGACCAAAGAAGGTTTCTTCGCCCGCCTGAAACGTAGCCTGCTTAAAACCAAAGAAAACTTAGGTTCCGGATTTATCAGTCTGTTCCGCGGCAAAAAGATCGACGACGATCTGTTTGAAGAGCTGGAAGAGCAACTGCTGATCGCCGATGTCGGCGTGGAAACCACCCGTAAGATCATCGCGAACCTGACGGAAGGGGCGAGTCGCAAACAGCTGCGCGACGCCGAAGCGCTGTACGGTCTGCTGAAAGACGAGATGGGTGAAATTCTCGCAAAAGTTGACGAACCGCTTAATATTGAAGGCAAAACACCATTTGTTATTCTGATGGTTGGCGTGAACGGTGTGGGTAAAACCACCACTATCGGCAAGCTGGCACGTCAGTTCGAGCAGCAGGGTAAATCGGTGATGCTGGCGGCGGGCGATACCTTCCGTGCAGCGGCGGTTGAGCAGCTGCAGGTCTGGGGCCAGCGCAACAACATTCCGGTGATTGCCCAGCATACAGGCGCAGATTCCGCGTCCGTTATTTTCGATGCTATCCAGGCGGCGAAGGCGCGTAATGTCGATGTGCTGATTGCCGATACCGCAGGGCGTTTGCAGAACAAATCGCACCTGATGGAAGAGTTGAAGAAAATCGTTCGCGTCATGAAGAAGCTGGACGAAGAAGCACCGCATGAAATTATGCTGACCATCGATGCCAGCACCGGGCAGAACGCCATTAGTCAGGCGAAACTGTTCCATGAAGCGGTAGGACTGACGGGGATCACGCTGACCAAGCTTGACGGTACCGCCAAAGGCGGGGTGATCTTCTCCGTGGCCGATCAGTTCGGCATTCCTATCCGTTACATCGGTGTGGGCGAGCGTATTGAGGATTTACGTCCGTTTAAAGCGGACGACTTTATTGAGGCATTATTTGCCCGAGAGGACTAACAATGATTCGCTTTGAACACGTCAGCAAGGCCTATCTCGGTGGGAGACAAGCGTTGCAGGGGGTGACATTCCACCTGCAGCCAGGCGAGATGGCATTCCTGACCGGCCATTCAGGCGCGGGGAAAAGTACCCTGCTCAAGCTTATCTGTGGGATCGAACGGCCCAGTGCCGGGAACATCTTTTTCAGCGGCCATGACATCAGCCGCCTGAAAAACCGTGAAGTGCCGTTCCTGCGTCGTCAGATCGGCATGATTTTCCAGGATCACCACCTGCTGATGGATCGCACGGTTTTCGATAACGTGGCGATCCCGCTGATCATTGCCGGTGCCAGCTATGATGATATCCGCCGTCGCGTGTCTGCGGCGCTGGATAAAGTCGGGCTACTGGACAAAGCGAAGAACTTCCCGATCCAGCTTTCCGGCGGTGAGCAGCAACGTGTGGGTATTGCCCGTGCGGTGGTGAACAAGCCTGCGGTATTGCTGGCGGATGAACCGACCGGTAACCTGGACGATGCCCTGTCCGAAGGGATTTTGCGTCTGTTTGAGGAATTTAACCGCGTTGGGGTAACGGTCTTGATGGCGACGCACGACATCAATCTTATCTCTCGTCGTTCGTACCGCATGCTGACCCTGAGCGACGGTCATTTGCACGGAGGCCACGGTGAATAAGCGTGATGCAATAAACCAGATTCGACAGTTCGGGAACCGGTTTGACCGTTTCCGTAAGTCGCAGGGCGGCGGTGACGGCAATCGTAATACACCCAAGCGCGCGAAAGCCGCACCGAAGCCGAACTCCCGCAAAACCAACGTCTTCAATGAGCAGGTGCGCTATGCCTTCCACGGCGCATTGCAGGATCTGAAAAGCAAGCCGCTGGCCACGTTCCTGACGGTGATGGTAATTGCCATCTCCCTGACCCTGCCAAGTGTTTGCTACATGGTGTATAAGAACGTCAACCAGGCGGCGTCACAGTATTATCCGTCGCCGCAGATCACGGTCTATCTGGATAAAGCGCTCGACGATAACGCGGCGGCGCAGGTGGTCGGGCAGATCCAGGCCGAACAGGGCGTTGAGAAGGTCAACTATCTCTCGCGTGATGAAGCGCTGGGTGAGTTCCGCAACTGGTCAGGGTTTGGTGGCGCGCTGGACATGCTCGAAGAAAACCCGCTGCCTGCCGTGGCAGTGGTGATCCCGAAGCTTGATTTTCAGGGCACGAATGCACTCAACACCCTGCGTGACCGCATCACCGGCATTAAAGGCATTGATGAAGTGCGTATGGATGACAGCTGGTTCGCGCGTCTCTCTGCCCTGACCGGGCTGGTAGGGCGTGTGGCGGCGATGATTGGTGTGCTGATGGTGGCAGCGGTATTCCTTGTCATCGGTAACAGCGTGCGTCTGAGCATCTTCGCCCGCCGTGATACCATCAACGTGCAAAAACTGATTGGTGCGACGGATGGTTTCATCCTCCGGCCATTCCTCTACGGCGGCGCATTGCTCGGTTTTTCCGGCGCATTTCTTTCATTAATATTGTCAGAAATTTTGGTGATGCGGCTCTCCTCTGCCGTCACCGAAGTGGCGCAGGTTTTCGGAACTAAGTTTGATATCAGAGGCTTAGGGTTCGATGAGTGTCTGTTGCTACTGCTGGTCTGCTCGATGATCGGCTGGGTGGCCGCATGGCTGGCGACGGTTCAACATTTACGTCACTTTACTCCCGATTAAGAAAAGCGTGATATAATCTTTCCCTGCACCGAGGTGTTCGCTCTGCAGGGAAAGAGTCCCTGTTGTCTCTTCCCCGTATTATCATCTCCATGTCACATTTTGTGCGTAATTTATTCACCGTTGCACCTGGAACTTGTGGATAAAATCACTGTCTGATAAAAGAGTGAATGCTAATCTCGTTGCTCAAACGCTTTGGCATGGTTGTTGCCTGACGGGGATAACCAGGGTCAGAAGAGAAACATTGAGAGGAATGAATGACCAAAGAAATGCAAACTTTAGCTTTAGCCCCTGTTGGTAACCTGGAGTCTTACATCCGGGCTGCGAACACCTGGCCGATGTTAACGGCCGAGGAAGAAAAGGAGCTTGCTGAAAAGCTGCATTACCAGGGCTGCCTGGAATCAGCTAAGAAGCTGATCCTGTCTCACCTGCGCTTTGTTGTTCACGTTGCTCGTAATTATGCGGGCTACGGCCTGCCGCAGGCAGACTTGATTCAGGAAGGTAACATCGGTCTGATGAAGGCTGTACGTCGCTTTAACCCAGAAGTGGGGGTGCGACTGGTCTCCTTCGCCGTACACTGGATCAAAGCTGAAATTCACGAATACGTTCTGCGTAACTGGCGTATCGTGAAGGTCGCCACGACAAAAGCGCAACGCAAACTGTTCTTCAATCTGCGTAAAACCAAGCAGCGTCTGGGCTGGTTCAATCAGGATGAAGTTGAAATGGTGGCGCGCGAGCTGGGCGTATCCAGCAAAGACGTGCGTGAGATGGAATCCCGTATGGCCGCGCAGGACATGACGTTTGACATGTCTTCCGACGATGATGACTCTGACAGCCAGCCGATGGCACCGGTTCTGTATCTGCAGGATAAGACCTCTAACTTTGCCGACGGCATTGAAGAGGACAACTGGGAAGATCAGGCCGCGAACAAGCTGAGCTATGCGATGGAAGGCCTCGACGAACGTAGTCAGGATATTATCCGTGCCCGTTGGCTGGACGAAGACAACAAGTCCACGCTGCAGGAACTGGCCGACCGCTACGGCGTGTCCGCTGAACGTGTGCGTCAGCTTGAAAAGAACGCCATGAAAAAACTTCGCGCCGCTATCGAAGCGTAATCTCCCGCGAAGTCCCCGATGACCCTCGAATGCAAATTCGGGGGTTTTGTTTTTTTATCTCCCGCTCTGGCGAATTCCGCCCCCCTGGCAAACACTTACAGATGCGCTAAGCAGGCAACTTTCTCAGGGGGACAGGGTGAAAAATAACGAACTGAATGACCGGCGTTTGCAGGCGACGCCGCGCGGTATTGGGGTGATGTGTAACTTCTATGCCGAAAAAGCCGAAAATGCCACGGTGTGGGACGTTGAAGGCAATGAGTACATTGATTTCGCCGCCGGGATCGCCGTGCTGAATACCGGGCACCGGCATCCAAAAGTTATCTCCGCTATCGAAAAACAACTCCACGCATTTACCCATACGGCATACCAGATTGTGCCGTACGAAGGCTATGTAGCCCTTGCCGAGCGTCTTAACGAACGTGTGCCCATTGACGGCCCGGCCAAAACGGCCTTCTTCTCGACGGGCGCAGAAGCCGTCGAAAACGCGGTGAAAATTGCCCGCGCGTATACCCGACGTCCCGGTCTTATCACTTTCGGCGGTGGCTTCCACGGCCGCACTTTTATGACAATGGCACTGACGGGGAAAGTCGCGCCGTACAAGCTGGGCTTTGGCCCGTTCCCTGGCTCGGTTTACCACGCGCAATACCCGAACGCGCTGCACGGCGTCAGTACGGCGGAGTCGCTGAAAAGCCTGGAGCGTATCTTTAAAGCAGATATCGCCCCGGATCAGGTGGCGGCCATTATCCTTGAGCCTGTTCAGGGTGAGGGGGGGTTCAACGTCGCCCCTGCTGATTTCATGCAGGCACTGCGTGCCCTGTGCGATACCCACGGTATTTTGCTGATTGCTGACGAAGTACAAACCGGCTTCGCGCGTACCGGCAAGCTCTTCTCGATGGAACATCACTGCGTGAAGGCTGACTTGATCACGATGGCGAAAAGCCTGGCGGGTGGAATGCCGCTCTCTGCGGTATCGGGCCGGGCAGAGGTGATGGATGCACCCGCACCAGGCGGGCTGGGCGGCACCTATGCGGGTAACCCGCTGGCGATTGCGGCGGCCCACGCCGTACTGGACGTGATTGAAGAAGAGGAACTCTGCACGCGGGCGGCGCATCTCGGCCACCATCTGGTGGAGGTGCTGAATAAAGCGAAAGCGGGCTGTCCGTTTATCGCCGACATTCGCGCGCAAGGTTCAATGGTAGCGGTAGAGTTTAACGACCCGCAGAGCGGGCATCCGTCACCGGAATTCACCCGTCTGGTGCAGGAGCGTGCGCTGAAGGAAGGTCTGCTGCTTCTGAGCTGTGGCGTGTATGGCAACGTCATCCGCTTCCTGTACCCGCTCACCATCCCCGAAGTGCAGTTCCGTAAAGCGCTGGATATTATTTCCGCGTCGCTGACACGTTAAAGCCACAAGCCCGGCTGAAATGACTGCCGGGCTTATCATATATTCATTTCAAATTAGCTATTCCAAAATCATAAAAATGGGGTATGTTTTAGCAGAGTATGCTGAAAAAGCGCGAGTGGTATACCTATAACTGAAATAAAGCGCTACGCAACAACATCACAACAATCGTAATAACCATAATAATGGGGAATCTCAGGATGAATATGAAGGGTAAAGCGTTACTGGCAGGATGTATCGCGTTGGCATTCAGTACGATGGCGCAGGCAGACATTAAAATCGCCGTCGTTGGTGCGATGTCCGGTCCGGTAGCTCAGTATGGTGACCAGGAGTTTACTGGCGCAGAACAGGCTGTTGCAGACATTAATGCTAAGGGCGGAATCAAAGGCGAAAAACTGCAGATCGTAAAATATGACGATGCCTGTGATCCGAAACAAGCGGTAGCCGTAGCGAACAAAGTGGTGAACGACGGGATCAAATACGTTATCGGCCACCTGTGCTCCTCCTCTACACAGCCAGCGTCTGACATCTACGAAGACGAAGGTATTTTGATGATCACCCCGGCCGCAACTGCACCAGAGCTGACCGCACGTGGTTATAAGCTGACTCTGCGTACCACTGGCCTGGACTCCGATCAGGGCCCAACTGCCGCCAAATACATTGTTGAAAAAGTGAAACCGAAACGCATTGCGATCGTTCACGACAAACAGCAATACGGTGAAGGCCTGGCGCGCTCAGTGCAGGATAACCTTAAGAAAGCGAATGCCGACGTGGTGTTCTTCGACGGTATTACTGCCGGTGAAAAAGACTTCTCCACCCTGGTGGCGCGTCTGAAGAAAGAGAATATCGATTTCGTTTACTACGGCGGCTATCACCCGGAGATGGGTCAGATCCTGCGTCAGGCGCGTGCTGCGGGCCTGAAAACCCAGTTCATGGGGCCAGAAGGTGTGGCGAACGTGTCGCTGTCTAACATTGCCGGTGAATCTGCTGAAGGCTTGCTGGTCACCAAGCCGAAGAACTACGATCAGGTACCTGCGAACAAACCGATTGTAGATGCCATCAAGGCGAAGAAACAGGATCCAAGCGGTGCGTTCGTGTGGACGACTTACGCTGCGCTGCAGACCCTGCAGGCAGGTCTGAACCAGTCAACCGATCCGGCTAAGATTGCCACCTGGCTGAAAGCGAACTCCGTAGATACCGTTATGGGCCCGCTTTCCTGGGATGCGAAGGGCGACCTGAAGGGCTTTGAGTTCGGCGTGTTTAACTGGCATGCCAACGGTACGGCGACCGACGCAAAATAAACGCAAATGGCAACCTTGCGGTTGCCATTTTAGTGTTTGCACCCTCTCCCCGTGGGAGAGGGCCGGGGTGAGGGCATCAGGCCGCACACATCAGGCCGCACAGAACAAAACTAGCGCTTCTCCCACCCATTTGCCTGCGCCGTAAACCCTAATGCCTGCATAAATGCCGCCATCACGCTGCGGTCTTCCACGCCCACGTCGGCCATCCACCAGGAGGTCACACTCGGGTTTTCGCGGATAACCTCTTCAACCAGATACTGCCCTACACCGCGACGGCGGGTTACGTCACGCACGCGAAGTGAGTCCAGCGCCCCCTCCGTACCGCTCAGTGTGACGCGCACAGCCGCCAGCAGACGCTCGTTAAAACGCGCGGCATAAATGCGATGAGTCTCGTCGACGGTCAGCGACGAAGGGGAATATTCCGGCCAGATTTTGCCCAGGTCGATATGATCCTGGTCGCTAAAGGTCACCAGACGAACGATAGTCAGTTTCATTAGCTACTTGTCCAAATCAAATAGAGTGGGGGCAGTGTACTCAATTTATTCACTCAGCGGCTTCTTCTTTTTATTCCCATTAACCAGGTGATTAGTTTTTTGGCAACGCATTGTGCAGTTCGAAAACATATGGATCGAAAAATAAGCAGAATTTTAACCTAAATGGCAGTGATTTATTCGGCGCTTTATGCCGTTATTTTATGCTGCAAACTGCGCTTTTATTTGTTTATCTCTGTCTGATTTCAGAATATTATCTTTGCTTAATCGCCTGAAAAATAGAGATATTAGTCTGGTTTTTGTGAAAAAACTGCGCTAAACCATTAAAGGCACTGGTAAAAATAGCGTTGTTCATTAAAAGTACAGAATGCTTTTTAACCATAATAAAACAAAATATATACACAACATCACGAATGGGGATTCAGAGATGAAAAGGAACGCGAAGACGTTAATCGCGGGGATGGTCGCACTGGCGATTTCGCATGCAGCTATGGCGGAAGAGATTAAAGTTGCTGTCGTCGGTGCGATGTCCGGCCCTGTCGCCCAGTGGGGAGATATGGAGTTCAACGGCGCGCGCCAGGCAATCAAAGACATCAACGCCAAAGGCGGTATCAAAGGTGACAAGCTGGTAGGTGTGGAGTACGACGACGCCTGCGATCCAAAACAGGCCGTGGCAGTCGCCAACAAAATTGTGAACGATGGCATCCAGTACGTGATCGGCCACCTGTGCTCATCGTCCACTCAGCCTGCGTCTGATATCTACGAAGACGAAGGCATTCTGATGATTACCCCTGGTGCGACTAACCCGGAGCTGACCCAGCGCGGTTATCAGCACATCATGCGTACTGCCGGTCTGGACTCCTCTCAGGGGCCAACTGCCGCCAAATATATCCTCGAAAACGTCAAGCCGCAGCGTATCGCCATTATTCATGACAAGCAGCAGTATGGCGAAGGTCTGGCGCGTTCCGTTCAGGATGGCCTGAAAAAAGGCGGTGCGAATGTTGTCTTCTTCGACGGTATTACCGCGGGTGAGAAAGACTTCTCCGCGCTGATTGCCCGTCTGCAAAAAGAAAACATCGATTTCGTTTACTACGGTGGCTACTACCCGGAAATGGGCCAGATGCTGCGCCAGGCACGTTCAGTCGGTCTGAAAACCCAGTTTATGGGGCCGGAAGGTGTGGGCAATGCCTCACTGTCTAACATTGCGGGCGACGCTGCCGAAGGCATGCTGGTGACGATGCCAAAACGCTATGACCAGGATCCGGCGAACAAAACTATCGTTGATGCGCTCAAGGCGCAGAAGAAAGATCCGAGTGGTCCATACGTGTGGATCACTTACGCAGCGGTGCAGTCTCTGGCAACCGCACTGGATCGTAGCGGCAGCAAAGAACCGCTGGCGCTGGTGAAAGATTTAAAAGCACACGGGGCGAACACCGTGATTGGGCCGCTGAACTGGGATGAGAAAGGCGATCTGAAGGGATTTGAGTTTGGTGTCTTTAAGTGGCACACCGATGGTTCGTCCTCGGTCGCCAAATAATTATCCCACCGCCCGGACCACCGGGCGGGTATAAAAAGGTTTGCATATGTCCGAGCAGTTTCTCTATTTCTTGCAGCAGATGTTTAACGGCGTCACGCTGGGAAGCACCTACGCGCTTATCGCCATCGGTTATACGATGGTTTACGGCATTATCGGCATGATCAACTTCGCCCACGGCGAGGTGTACATGATCGGTAGCTATGTCTCCTTTATGATCATTGCCGCCCTGATGATGATGGGTATCGACAGCAGCTGGTTGCTGGTTGCCGCCGGATTTGTCGGCGCGATTGTGATTGCCAGTGCCTACGGCTGGAGCATTGAGCGCGTGGCCTACCGGCCGGTGCGCAGCTCCAAGCGCCTGATTGCACTCATCTCCGCCATCGGGATGTCTATCTTCCTGCAAAACTACGTCAGCCTGACGGAAGGCTCACGCGATGTGGCGTTGCCAAGCCTGTTTAACGGCCAGTGGATTGTAGGAGCCAGCGACAACTTCTCTGCCTCTATCACCACCATGCAGCTGGTTATCTGGATTGTGACCTTCATTGCGATGCTCGCCCTGACGCTGTTCATCCGTTACTCCCGCATGGGACGCGCCTGCCGCGCCTGTGCAGAAGATCTGAAGATGGCGAGCCTGCTCGGCATCAACACCGACCGCGTGATTGCGCTTACCTTCGTGATTGGCGCAGCGATGGCGGCGGTGGCGGGCGTATTGCTCGGTCAGTTCTACGGCGTAATCAACCCGTACATCGGCTTTATGGCCGGGATGAAAGCTTTCACTGCGGCGGTGCTGGGCGGTATCGGCAGTATTCCTGGCGCGATGATTGGTGGCCTGATCCTGGGCGTGGCTGAAGCGCTCTCTTCGGCGTATCTGAGTACCGAATATAAAGATGTGGTGTCGTTTGCCCTGCTGATTCTGGTTCTGCTGGTGATGCCTACCGGTATTCTGGGTCGTCCGGAGGTAGAGAAAGTATGAAACCGATGCATTTTGCAATGGCGTTGCTCTCTGCTGCCATGTTCTTCGTGCTGGCGGGCGTCTTTATGGGCGTTCAGTTAGAGCTGGATGGCACTAAGCTGGTGGTCGATACCGCCGCCGACATCCGCTGGCAGTGGGTGTTTATTGGTACTGCGGTCGTGTTCCTGTTCCAGCTGCTGCGTCCGCTGTTCCAGAAGACGCTGAAAAACGTCTCTGGCCCGAAATTTGTGCTGCCCGCTATCGACGGTTCTACCGTTAAGCAGAAACTGTTCCTCGTGGCGCTGCTGGTGGCGGCTGTTGCGTGGCCGTTTGTGGTATCGCGCGGTACGGTGGATATCGCGACGCTGACCATGATCTACGTGATCCTCGGTCTCGGCCTCAACGTGGTGGTGGGCTTGTCCGGCCTGCTGGTGCTGGGCTACGGCGGCTTTTACGCCATCGGTGCCTACACCTTTGCGCTGCTGAACCACTATTACGGCCTCGGATTCTGGACGTGTCTGCCGCTGGCTGGGCTGGTTTCTGCCGCGGCGGGCTTCCTGCTGGGCTTCCCGGTGCTGCGTCTGCGTGGTGACTATTTAGCGATTGTGACCTTAGGCTTCGGTGAAATCGTCCGTATCCTGCTGCTCAACAATACTGAAGTGACCGGTGGCCCGAACGGTATCAGCCAGATCCCGAAACCGACCTTCTTCGGTCTGGAGTTCAGCCGTACCGCCCGCGAAGGTGGCTGGGATACTTTCAGCAACTTCTTTGGTATGAGGTATGACCCATCCGACCGCGTTATCTGGCTTTACCTGGTCGCGCTGCTGCTGGTGGTGATTACGCTGTTCGTGATTAACCGTCTGCTGCGTATGCCGCTGGGCCGCGCCTGGGAAGCACTGCGTGAAGATGAGATTGCCTGTCGCTCGCTGGGCCTGAACCCAACCCGTATCAAGCTGACCGCGTTCACCATCAGTGCCGCATTTGCCGGTTTCGCCGGAACGCTGTTTGCCGCACGTCAGGGCTTCGTCAGCCCGGAATCGTTCACCTTTGCCGAATCCGCCTTTGTGCTGGCGATTGTGGTGCTCGGCGGGATGGGCTCGCAGTTCGCCGTTATTCTGGCGGCCATCCTGCTGGTGGTATCGCGTGAACTGATGCGTGACTTTAACGAATACAGCATGCTGATGCTGGGTGGTTTGATGGTGCTGATGATGATCTGGCGTCCGCAGGGCTTGCTGCCGATGACGCGTCCACAGCTGAAGCTGAAGAACGGACAAGCGAAAGGAGAGCAGGCATGAGTCAGCCATTATTATCCGTTAACGGCCTGATGATGCGTTTTGGCGGCCTGCTGGCGGTCAACAACGTCTCTCTGGATCTGCACAAGAAAGAGATTGTCTCCCTGATTGGCCCGAACGGCGCGGGGAAAACAACCGTGTTTAACTGCCTGACCGGTTTTTACAAGCCAACGGGCGGTACCATTATGCTGCGCGACCAACATCTGGAAGGATTGCCGGGCCAGCAAATTGCCCGTATGGGCGTGGTGCGTACCTTCCAGCACGTGCGTCTGTTCCGCGAGATGACGGTGATTGAGAACCTGCTGGTGGCACAACATCAGCAGCTCAAAACGGGCATCTTCTCTGGCCTGTTGAAAACCCCAGCTTTCCGTCGTGCGCAGAGCGAAGCGTTAGATCGCGCTGCGACCTGGCTCGACCGTATTGGTCTGCTCCAGCACGCTAACCGTCAGGCGAGCAACCTGGCCTACGGTGATCAGCGTCGCCTTGAGATTGTGCGCTGCATGGTGACCCAGCCGGAAATCCTGATGCTCGACGAACCGGCTGCGGGCCTCAACCCGAAAGAGACCAAAGAGCTGGACGAGCTGATTGCTGAGCTGCGCGATCATCACGACACCACTATTCTGTTGATTGAACATGATATGAAGCTGGTGATGGGCATCTCTGACCGTATCTACGTGGTGAACCAGGGCACACCGCTGGCGAATGGTACGCCGGATGAGATCCGCAACAACCCGGACGTGATCCGTGCTTACCTGGGTGAGGCATAAGATGGAAAAAGCGATGTTAACGTTTGATAAAGTAAATGCCCACTACGGTAAGATCCAGGCGCTGCATGACGTCAGCCTGCATATCAATCAGGGTGAAATCGTCACCCTGATCGGGGCCAACGGCGCGGGTAAAACCACGCTGCTGGGTACCCTGTGCGGTGATCCGCGTGCCACCAGCGGGCGGATTGTGTTTGATGGCAAAGACATTACCGACTGGCAGACCGCCAAAATCATGCGTGAAGCGGTGGCGATTGTCCCGGAAGGGCGTCGCGTGTTTTCTCGTATGACGGTGGAAGAGAATCTGGCAATGGGGGGCTTCTTTGCCGATCGTGACCAGTATCAGACCCGTATCAAGCGTGTGTATGAACTCTTCCCGCGGTTGTGGGAACGCCGCATTCAGCGTGCGGGCACTATGTCTGGTGGTGAACAGCAGATGCTGGCGATTGGCCGTGCGCTGATGAGCCAGCCGCGCCTGTTACTGCTTGATGAACCGTCGCTCGGTCTTGCGCCGATCATCATCCAGCAGATTTTCGACACCATCGAGCAACTGCGTAAGGAGGGGATGACCATCTTCCTCGTCGAGCAGAACGCCAACCAGGCGCTGAAGCTGGCTGACCGTGGTTACGTGCTGGAGAATGGCCGCGTGGTGCTGGAAGACACCGGTGACGCGCTGCTGGCGAACGAAGCAGTGCGGAGTGCGTATTTAGGCGGTTAGGTAAAAGCAAAAAGGCAACGCACGTTGCCTTTTTTAGTGTTTGTACCCTCTCCCGTGGGAGAGGGCCAGGGTGAGGGCACCAGACCGCACGAGGTAAAAGCAAAAAGGCAACGCATGTTGCCTTTTTTAATGTGTTCTCCCTCTGCCTGTGGGAGAGGGCCGGGGTGAGGGCACCAGACCGCACGAGGTAAAAGCAAAAAGGCAACGCACGTTGCCTTTTTTAATGTTTGTACCCTCTCCCTGTGGGAGAGGGCCAGGGTGAGGGCACCAGACCGCACGAGGTAAAAGCAAAAAGGCAACGCACGTTGCCTTTTTTAGTGTTTGTACCCTCTCCCTGTGGGAGAGGGCCAGGGTGAGGGCACCAGACCACACCCAACCCCCTTCACATAACCATCATCCCCCTGACGCTTTGCTGTCACTCATCTGTAAACAAACAGTTATTTTTCTGTCATTCGAGCATGTCATGTTACCTCGCGAGCATAAAACGCGTGATATCGCGCATCCGGCACAATAAGAGAGATGACAATGACATCGTTACGACACACAGCTTTGGGTCTGGCACTGGGTCTGGCTTTTGCGACGAACGCAATGGCTGTCACCACCATTCCGTTCTGGCATTCTATGGAAGGGGAGTTGGGTAAAGAAGTCGACTCCCTGGCGCAACGCTTCAACGACACCCACCCGGATTACAAAATTGTGCCGGTGTACAAAGGTAACTACGAGCAGAGCCTGAGCGCGGGCATTGCCGCTTTCCGTACCGGTAACGCGCCTGCGTTGTTACAGGTTTATGAAGTGGGTACCGCCACCATGATGGCCTCTAAAGCCATCAAACCCGTGTACGAAGTCTTTAAAGATGCAGGCATCAACTTCGACGAATCTCAGTTCGTGCCGACGGTGGCGGGTTACTACACAGATTCTAAAACCGGTCACCTGCTGTCTCAGCCATTCAACAGCTCCACGCCGGTGCTGTACTACAACAAAGACGCCTTTAAGAAAGCCGGTTTAGACCCGGAGCAGCCACCAAAAACCTGGCAGGATCTGGCCGAGTACACCGCGAAGCTGAAAGCGGCGGGTATGAAGTGCGGTTACGCCAGCGGCTGGCAGGGCTGGATCCAGATTGAAAACTTCAGCGCCTGGCACGGTCTGCCAGTTGCCACCAAAAACAACGGTTTTGACGGCACTGACGCGGTACTGGAGTTCAACAAGCCAGAGCAGGTGAAACACATTGCACTGCTGGAGGCACTGAACAAGAAGGGCGATTTCAGCTACTTCGGTCGTAAAGACGAATCTACGGAGAAGTTCTACAACGGTGACTGTGCCATTACCACCGCGTCTTCTGGTTCGCTGGCGGATATCCGTCACTACGCCAAATTCAACTACGGCGTGGGCATGATGCCTTACGACGCTGATGTGAAAGGCGCGCCGCAGAACGCCATCATCGGCGGAGCGAGCCTGTGGGTGATGCAGGGTAAAGACAAAGGCACTTATAAAGGCGTGGCCGAGTTCCTCGACTTCCTGGCGAAGCCTGAGATTGCCGCAGAATGGCACCAGAAAACGGGCTACCTGCCAATCACCAAAGCCGCGTATGACCTGACCCGCGAGCAGGGCTTCTATGACAAGAACCCAGGGGCGGATATCGCCACGCGTCAGATGCTGAACAAGCCACCGTTGCCATTCACCAAAGGTCTGCGTCTGGGCAACATGCCGCAGATCCGCACCATCGTTGATGAAGAACTGGAAAGCGTGTGGACCGGTAAGAAAACCCCACAGCAGGCGCTGGACTCTGCGGTAGAGCGCGGAAATCAGCTGCTGCGCCGCTTTGAGCAGTCGACAAAGTCTTAATCCTTTTACCCTCACCCTCGCCCTCTCCCAAAGGGAGAGGGAACTCATACACCCTCTCCCTTTGGGAGAGGGCTGGGGTGAGGGGAAATCAACCTGAGCTAATTTATGTCCTCATCCCGTCCCGTGTTTCGTTCGCGCTGGCTGCCGTATTTGCTGGTCGCGCCGCAACTGGTCATCACCGTTATCTTCTTTATCTGGCCTGCGGGCGAAGCGCTGTGGTACTCGGTACAAAGTGTCGATCCGTTCGGGCTTTCCAGCCAGTTTGTCGGCCTGGATAACTTCGCGGCCCTGTGGCACGACAGCTACTACATCGACGCCTTCTGGACGACGATCAAATTCAGCACGCTGGTTACCGTGAGCGGCCTTATCGCCTCGCTGTTTTTTGCCGCGCTGGTGGATTATGTGGTGCGCGGCAGCCGTCTCTATCAGACGCTGATGCTGTTACCTTACGCTGTGGCCCCTGCGGTTGCTGCCGTGCTGTGGATCTTCCTGTTTAACCCAGGGCGCGGGTTGATTACCCACTTCCTCGCGGAATTTGGTGTTGAGTGGAACCACGCACAGAACAGCGGTCAGGCCATGTTCCTGGTGGTGTTTGCCTCAGTATGGAAGCAGATCAGCTACAACTTCCTGTTCTTCTTTGCCGCGCTGCAATCCATTCCGCGTTCGCTGGTAGAAGCTGCGGCGATTGATGGTGCAGGCCCGGTTCGCCGCTTCTTCAGACTGTCGTTGCCGCTGATCGCCCCGGTGAGTTTCTTCCTGCTGGTGGTTAACCTTGTGTACGCCTTCTTCGATACCTTCCCGGTGATCGACGCTGCGACCGCTGGTGGCCCGGTACAGGCGACGACCACGCTGATCTACAAGATCTACCGCGAAGGTTTTGCCGGTCTGGATCTCTCAGCCTCCGCCGCGCAGTCGGTCGTGCTGATGTTCCTCGTCATCATCCTTACGGTGGTGCAGTTCCGTTATGTTGAAAGTAAGGTGCGCTACCAATGATTGAGAACCGTCGCGGGCTGACGATTTTCAGCCATACCATGCTGATTCTGGGCATTATCGTCATCCTGTTCCCGCTTTATGTGGCCTTTGTGGCCGCCACGCTGGACACCAAAGCGGTGTTTGATACGCCGATGACGCTGATCCCGGGCGGACATCTGTTCGAGAACATGGAAACCATCTGGACGCAGGGCGTGGGTGCCAACAGCGCACCATTCTGGCTGATGATGCTCAACAGCTTCATCATGGCGTTCGGTATTACGGTGGGCAAAATTACGGTGTCGATGCTATCTGCTTTTGCCATCGTCTGGTTCCGTTTTCCCCTGCGTAACCTGTTCTTCTGGATGATTTTCATCACCCTGATGCTGCCAGTGGAAGTCCGTATCTTCCCGACGGTGGAAGTGATTGCCAACCTGAATATGCTGGACAGCTACGCGGGCTTAACCTTGCCGCTGATGGCCTCGGCGACCGCTACTTTCCTGTTCCGTCAGTTCTTTATGACCCTGCCGGACGAACTGATTGAAGCGGCGCGTATCGACGGTGCTTCGCCGATGCGCTTCTTCCGCGACATCGTGTTGCCGCTGTCGAAAACCAACCTCGCGGCGCTGTTTGTGATCACCTTTATCTACGGCTGGAACCAGTACCTGTGGCCGCTGCTGATTATCCAGGACGTCAACCTCGGCACCGCCGTGGCGGGCATCAAAGGCATGATCGCCACCGGTGAAGGCACCACCCTCTGGAACCAGGTCATGGCGGCGATGCTGCTCACCCTTATCCCCCCGGTCGTAATCGTTTTAGCCATGCAGCGTGCGTTTGTGCGTGGTTTAGTGGACAGTGAGAAATAAGATGGCAGGACTGAAACTTCAGGCAGTAACCAAAAGCTGGGACGGCAAAACCCAGGTCATTCAGCCGCTCACGCTCGATGTGGCGGACGGAGAGTTCATTGTGATGGTCGGCCCGTCTGGCTGTGGCAAATCGACGCTGTTGCGTATGGTGGCCGGGCTGGAACGCGTGACCTCCGGCGATATCTGGATTGACCGCCAGCGCGTCACCGAGATGGAGCCGAAAGACAGGGGCATCGCGATGGTGTTCCAGAACTATGCCCTTTACCCGCACATGAGCGTGGAAGAGAACATGGCCTGGGGGCTGAAAATTCGCGGTATGGGCAAAAGCCATATCGACGAGCGGGTGAAAGAAGCGGCACGCATTCTGGAGCTGGACGGTTTGCTGAAGCGCCGCCCACGTGAGCTTTCCGGCGGCCAGCGTCAGCGCGTGGCGATGGGACGTGCCATCGTGCGCGACCCGGCGGTATTCCTGTTCGACGAACCGCTCTCCAACCTGGATGCCAAACTGCGCGTGCAGATGCGTCTTGAGCTGCAACAATTGCATCGCCGTCTGAAAACAACATCCCTGTACGTGACCCACGATCAGGTGGAGGCCATGACCCTCGCCCAGCGGGTGATGGTGATGAACAAAGGCATCGCCGAGCAGATTGGCACCCCGGTGGAAGTGTATGAGAAACCGGCCACCCGCTTTGTGGCGAGCTTTATCGGCAGCCCGGCGATGAACCTGCTGGAAGGCCATATCAGCAACGCGGGCACGCACTTTGAGCTGGAAAGCGGGATGGCCATCCCGATCAACTGGTACTATCGTGGCTACGCCGGGCGTAAAATGACGCTCGGTATCCGCCCGGAGCATATCGGTTTAACTTCTCAGGCGGAAGGCGGCGTGCCGTTGGTGATGGACACGCTGGAGATGCTGGGGGCAGATAACCTGGCGCACGGACGGTGGGGCGAGCAAAAACTGGTGGTGCGTCTGGCACACCAGGAACGCCCTAAAGCAGGCAGCACGCTGTGGCTGCATTTGCCGGAAAATCACCTGCACTTCTTTGACGGTGAAACAGGACAACGAGTATGAGCAACTGGCCTTATCCCCACATCGTCGCCCACCGTGGCGGCGGTAAACTGGCACCGGAAAATACCCTGGCGGCGATCGACATGGGGGCGCGTTACGGTCATACGATGATCGAGTTCGACGCCAAACTGTCGAAAGACGGCGAAATTTTCCTGCTGCACGATGACAACCTCGAACGCACCAGCAACGGCTGGGGCGTAGCAGGGGAGTTGCCGTGGCGTGACCTGCTGAACGTGGATGCCGGAAGCTGGTACAGCGGCGAATTCAAGGGCGAACCGCTGCCGCTGCTGGCGAACGTAGCAGACCGCTGTCGTCAACACGGGATGATGGCTAACATCGAAATCAAACCGACCACGGGCACCGGGCCACTGACGGGCAAAGTGGTTGCGCTGGCTGCTCGTGAGCTGTGGGAAGGAATGACCGCACCGCTGCTGTCGTCGTTTGAAATTGACGCACTGGAAGCGGCGCAGGCTGCTGTGCCGGAGCTGCCGCGCGGGCTGCTGCTGGACGAATGGCGTGAAGACTGGCGCGAGCTGACGTCCCGCTTAGCCTGTGTGTCTATCCACCTGAACCACTCGCTGCTGGATGAAGCACGGGTGAAGATGTTGAAAGCGGCGGGTCTGCATATTCTGGTTTACACCGTCAACAAACCCCAGCGTGCGGCTGAGCTGCTGCGCTGGGGAGTGGACTGCATCTGTACCGATGCAATTGATCTGATTGGCCCGAATTTTAGTTCTGTGGATTAAGCATACTGCCATTCGACTGCGGCGGCAGCATATGCTGCTGACCGCTACTTTGGGTTGTTCCCCCGCCTAACATGCCGCCGTTATGGTTTGGCAACGGCTGCTCACGTACCTGGCCCTGCTGAATGCGCTGGGTATTGGCATCCATCTGGTTTTGCAGGCCCTGCTGCTGCATCTGGGTCTGCATTTTCAGCTGCTGGTTCAGCATCCCTTTTTGCTGCTGCTGTTGGCTCATCATCTCCGTTTGCATACGCTGCTGGCTGGGAATGACATAACCCTGCTGGTTCGGGTTATTCAGGGTATTCAGGGGCTGTGCGAGCGCGGTAAAGGGTATCAGTGCTGCAATGATCAAAAGCTGTTTCACGGTTGTCTCCTCCTTCTGAGGCTTTTCTTAAGTTTACCCTGAATCCGGCATAACGATGATTTTTTAGGAGTTGTGAACCAGGCTTAACCGGGGAATATGGATCCCTTCACCTGGAGAACAATAATGATGAAACCAACGTTTTTGCGCTGGGTAGCGATCGCCGCACTGATGGCAGGCGGCACATTTAGCGTGGCGGCCAACCCGCCTGCGGCTCCACCAGTGTCCTATGGCGTGGAAGAAGATGTTTTTCATCCCGTGCGGGCGACACATGGCATGGTGGCGTCGGTGGACGCGCTGGCAACGAAAGTCGGTGTCGATATTCTTAAGCAGGGGGGTAACGCGGTAGATGCCGCCGTTGCGGTGGGATATGCGCTGGCGGTAACACACCCGCAGGCGGGTAACCTGGGCGGTGGTGGTTTTATGATGCTGCGAACCAAAGACGGGAAAACCACGGCTATCGATTTCCGTGAAATGGCACCCAATCAGGCCTCCCGGGATATGTTCCTTGACGCTCAGGGCAACCCGGACAGTAAAAAATCCCTGACCTCGCATCTTGCCTCCGGTACGCCGGGCACCGTTGCGGGCTTCTCGCTGGCGCTGGAAAAATACGGCACGATGCCGCTGAACAAAGTGGTGCAGCCTGCAATTAAGCTGGCGCGCGACGGTTTTGTGGTGAATGACGCGCTGGCGGACGATCTCAAAACCTACGGCAGCGAAGTCATCCCTCAGCATGAAAACAGTAAAGCGATCTTCTGGAAAAACGGCGAGCCGCTGAAGAAGGGTGACCAACTGGTGCAAAAGAACCTCGCGAAAAGCCTTGAGCTGATAGCGGAGCACGGCCCGGATGCTTTCTACAAAGGGGCGATTGCCGACCAGATTGCCGACGAAATGAAAAAGAACGGCGGGCTTATCACCAAAGTGGATCTGGCGGAGTACAAGGCGGTAGAGCGCACCCCCATCAGCGGGGAGTATCGCGGGTATCAGGTTTACTCCATGCCGCCACCGTCCTCCGGGGGCATTCATATCGTGCAGATCCTCAACATCCTTGAAAACTTCGATATGCACAAGTTTGGCTTTGGCAGTGCGGATGCCATGCAGGTGATGGCGGAGGCGGAAAAGCATGCCTACGCTGACCGCTCGGAATACCTCGGTGACCCGGACTTTGTGAAGGTACCGTGGCAGGCGTTAACCAATAAAGCCTACGCCAAATCCATTGCCGATCAGATCGACATCAACAAGGCTAAACCGTCCAGTGAGATCCGCCCAGGCAAGCTGGCCCCGTACGAAAGCAACCAGACCACCCACTTCTCGGTGGTGGATAAAGACGGTAATGCGGTAGCGGTGACCTACACGCTCAACACCACCTTTGGTACCGGGATTGTGGCGGGCAACAGCGGCATTCTGATGAACAACGAGATGGACGACTTCTCCGCCAAACCGGGCGTGCCAAACGTCTACGGGCTGGTAGGCGGTGATGCTAACGCCGTCGGGCCGAAGAAACGGCCGCTGTCGTCGATGTCGCCAACCATCGTGGTGAAAGACGGTAAAACCTGGCTGGTGACCGGCAGCCCTGGCGGTAGCCGTATCATTACCACCGTGCTGCAGATGGTGGTGAACAGCATTGATTTTGGGATGAACGTCGCCGAAGCGACCAATGCTCCACGCTTCCACCATCAGTGGCTGCCGGATGAACTGCGCGTCGAGAAAGGCTTTAGCCCGGACACGATCAAACTGCTGGAGCAGCGCGGACAGAAAGTGGCGGTGAAAGAGGCGATGGGCAGTACCCAGAGCATTATGGTCGGGCCGGACGGCGCGCTGTTTGGGGCATCGGACCCGCGTTCGGTGGATGATTTGACGGCGGGGTACTGATTGTTCCCCTCTCCCCATAGGGGAGAGGGGAAATGAACTACTTCATTCTCGCCATATAATACGCGTCCACATACTCGCCGTTGCGCAGCCCGTAGCGCTTGCCAGTGCCTTCAATCTCAAACCCGTGTTTCTTGTAGACCGCAATCGCCGGTTCGTTATCCACAAACACCGTCAGCTCAATACGGTCGACGCGCAGCCAGTTGTCGCACATATCAATCATGGTGCGTATCAGTGCGCTGGCGACGCCACGGTTTTGCCACTGTGCATCAACGCAGATACCGAAATCGGCGACGTGGCTACGGCGCGGGCGCTGGGCGACATCAATAGTGAGATGCCCGACCACGATATCGTCAATGCAGGCAACCAGCTGCTTAATACCCGGCTGGTCGCCTAGCCGCATTTGCCACATTTCCATTGAAGGATGAGGAACCTGTAGCGTGTTGTGGTACACCTCCGGCTGGGAATGGATCTGACGAATGGCATCGTAATCTTTTGGTTCAGCGTGGCGTATCACTATCTCACTCATTCCTTCATCCTCAGTCAGTTAAACGTCCCTTCCAACATCAATGACTTTAAAAATTGCGTCAACTGCTATTTTTTGCAAAAAAGATTGGACAAGTGCGAATGAGAATGATTATTATTGCTTCGCGTTCAGGAAGACCTCTACGGGAACCTGAAAGCACGACATTGCTCACATTGCTTCCAGTATTACTTTAGCCAGCTTCTAGCTGGCTTTTTTTTGTCTGTTTTTCTCCCTCTCCCTGTGGGAGAGGGGTGGGGTGAGGGCAAAACTTGCGCTACTGTATCTCACAGTAACCTTAAAAAGGACTGAGCCATGACCCTGAACTGTGCATTTATCGGATTTGGTAAAAGCACCATGCGTTACCATCTTCCGTATGTTCTCCACCGTAAAGACCGCTGGCACGTTGCCCACATTTACCGGCGCAGCGCGAAGCCAGAAGAGCAATCTCCGCAGTACTCTCATATTCATTTCACCAGCGATCTTGATGAGGTTTTAAACGATCCACAGGTACAGCTGATGATCGTTTGTACCCACGCCGACAGCCATTTTGACTACGCCAAACGTGCGCTCGAAGCAGGCAAAAACGTGCTGGTGGAAAAACCGTTTACCCCAACGCTTGCCAAAGCGAAAACCCTGTTTGCGCTGGCGAAAAGCAAAGGGCTGACCGTTACGCCATACCAGAATCGCCGTTTTGACAGCTGCTTCCTGACGGCGAAAAAGGCCATTGAGAGCGGTAAGCTCGGCGATATCGTTGAGATTGAAAGCCATTTCGATTACTTCCGCCCGGTGGCGGAAACCAAACCCGGCCTGCCGCAGGACGGTGCATTTTATGGTCTGGGTGTACACACCATGGATCAAATTATCTCTCTGTTTGGTCGCCCGGACCATGTGGCGTATGACATCCGCAGCCTGCGCGATAACGCTAACCTGGACGATACCTTTGAAGCACAGCTGTTTTACGGCGACCTGAAAGCTATCGTTAAAACCAGCCATCTGGTGAAAATCGACTACCCGAAATTTATCGTTCACGGTACCAGAGGCTCGTTTATCAGGTACGGCATCGACCAGCAGGAAACCAGCCTGAAGGCCAATATTATGCCAGGTGAACCGGGCTTTGCGGCGGATGATTCGGTGGGCGTGCTGGAGTATGTGAATGACGCAGGCGTGACGGTCAGGGAAGAGTTGAAACCTGAAACGGGTGACTATGGTCGCGTCTATGATGCACTGTTTGAGACGATCAGCAACGGTGCGCCGAATTACGTCAAGGAATCTGACGTTCTGACTAACCTCGAAATCCTTGAACGGGCCTTTGCTCAGGCTTCTCCTGCCACGGTAACCCTCGCAAAATAAGCAAATATAGCTCCTCTGTACTTGTTCACAATTTTTGAACAGAGGAGTCAATTTTCACCCTCTATGATCCCAGGCGGTTTGCGTCCACACTTAGTCCATCGAAACGAACTGAGGGTGAAAACAATGATCTACTTACGCAAAGCAAACGAACGTGGTCACGCGAATCATGGCTGGCTGGACTCATGGCATTCATTCTCGTTTGCCGATTACTACGACCCAAACTTCATGGGTTTCTCCGCACTGCGCGTGATTAACGACGACGTGATTGATGCAGGCCAGGGCTTCGGTACCCACCCGCACAAAGACATGGAAATCCTGACTTATGTGCTGGAAGGGGCGGTTGAGCACCAGGACAGCATGGGCAACAAAGAGCAGGTTCCGGCAGGCGAGTTCCAGATCATGAGCGCGGGAACAGGGGTTCGTCACTCTGAATACAACCCGAGCAAAACGGAAAAACTGCACCTGTATCAAATCTGGATCATTCCAGAAGAAACCGGCATTACGCCGCGCTACGAGCAGCGTCGCTTCGACGCGAAGCAGGGCAAACAGCTGGTGCTGTCCCCGGATGCGCGTGAAGGTTCCCTGAAAGTGCATCAGGATATGGAGCTGTATCGCTGGGCACTGGCGAAAGACGAGCAGTCTGTGCATCAGATTGCCGCCAACCGCCGCGTGTGGATCCAGGTGGTGAAAGGTGAAGTGACCATTAACGGTACCAAAGCCACCACAGCTGATGGTCTGGCAATCTGGGATGAGCAGGCACTGTCTGTACATGCCGACAGCGAAAGCGAAATTCTGCTGTTTGATTTACCTCCGGTATAAATAATTGCTCAACCTTCCCTTTAAACGGGGAAGGTTGAGCTTTGTCCGTGATAAACTGAGCAAATCTCTCACTCAAGATTTCTCAGGACGATGAAAAAGAAACGCCCCGTACTTCAGGATGTCGCCGATCGCGTTGGTGTGACCAAAATGACGGTCAGCCGTTTTTTACGTAACCCGGAACAGGTTTCCGTGGCGTTGCGTGGCAAGATTGCTGCAGCCCTTGATGAACTGGGTTATATCCCCAACCGCGCACCCGATATACTCTCCAATGCGACCAGCCGTGCGGTGGGCGTCCTCCTGCCTTCCTTAACCAACCAGGTTTTCGCCGAAGTGTTACGCGGTATTGAAAGCGTGACGGATGCCTTTGGTTACCAGACCATGCTCGCTCACTACGGGTACAAGCCGGAACTGGAAGAAGAACGTCTTGAATCGATGCTTTCCTGGAACATCGACGGCCTGATTTTAACCGAACGTACTCACACCCCACGCACGCTGAAGATGATTGAAGTGGCAGGGATCCCGGTGGTGGAGCTGATGGACAGCCAGTCGCCGTGCCTCGATATTGCCGTTGGCTTTGATAACTTCGAAGCGGCGCGCCAGATGACGGCAGCGATCATCGCGCGCGGCCATCGCCATGTGGCTTACCTGGGGGCGCGTCTGGATGAGCGTACTATCATCAAACAGAAAGGATACGAGCAGGCGATGCTCGACGCGAATTTAACCCCGTACAGCGTAATGGTGGAGCAATCGTCCTCCTATACGTCGGGGATTGAACTGATGCGCCAGGCACGACGTGAGTACCCGCAACTGGACGGTATTTTCTGTACCAACGATGACCTTGCGGTTGGTGCGGCGTTCGAATGCCAGCGTCTGGGGCTGAAGATCCCGGACGATATGGCGATTGCCGGTTTCCACGGTCATGACATCGGCCAGGTGATGGAACCGCGTCTGGCGAGCGTCCTGACACCGCGTGAACGCATGGGTCGCATTGGTGCAGAACGCCTGCTGGCGCGCATTCGTGGTGAGGTGGTTACCCCCAAAATGTTAGATTTAGGTTTCACCTTGTCACCGGGTGGATCTATTTGAGCTGACAAATTTGAAGTAGCTCACAGTTATTCACTTCACGCACGTTTGGATATTGCTTCTCTTTTGCCCCGGCAGGACAATGTTACCGATAACTGTTACCCGTAACAATTGACTGAGGGACACCCTTTGAGCACGACTAATCATGATCACCACGTTTACGTCCTGATGGGCGTTTCCGGTAGCGGTAAATCTGCCGTAGCAAGCGAAGTGGCGCATCAACTCCATGCCGCGTTTCTTGATGGCGACTTCCTCCATCCACGCAGCAACATCATGAAAATGGCCGCAGGCGAGCCGCTGAACGACGACGACCGCAAACCGTGGTTGCAGGCGCTGAACGATGCTGCCTTTGCGATGCAGCGCACCAACGAAGTCTCTTTGATTGTGTGTTCCGCGCTGAAAAAAACCTACCGCGACCTGCTGCGTGACGGTAATCCGAACCTCTCTTTCATCTACCTGAAAGGGGATTTCGGGGTGATTGAAAGCCGCCTGAAGGCGCGTAAAGGGCACTTCTTCAAAACCCAGATGCTGGTGACGCAGTTCGACGCGCTGCAGGAGCCGGGTGCGGATGAGAAAGATGTTTTAGTGGTTGATATCGATCAGTCACTGGAAGGTGTTGTTGCCAGCACCATCGGGGTTATTACTAAAAGGCAGTAAGTTGTGAGTACATTAACGCTTGTTTTAACAGCAGTGGGTTCTGTGTTGCTGCTGCTGTTTTTAGTGATGAAGGCGCGTATGCATGCTTTCGTTGCTTTGATGGTGGTTTCTATTGGTGCAGGTCTCTTTTCCGGTATGCCGCTCGATAAAATCGCAGCGACGATGGAAAAAGGGATGGGCGGCACGCTGGGTTTCCTGGCGATTGTGGTCGCGCTGGGCGCGATGTTTGGCAAGATTTTGCATGAGACGGGCGCAGTCGATCAGATTGCCGTCAGGATGTTGAAATCGTTCGGGCACAGCCGCGCACACTACGCGATTGGCCTGGCCGGTCTGATTTGTGCGTTACCGCTGTTCTTTGAGGTGGCGGTGGTGCTGCTGATTAGCGTGGCGTTCTCAATGGCACGTCATACCGGTACCAACCTGGTGAAGCTGGTCATTCCGCTGTTTGCGGGTGTGGCCGCTGCCGCAGCGTTCCTGCTGCCGGGGCCTGCCCCGATGCTGCTGGCGTCGCAGATGCACGCTGACTTTGGCTGGATGATCCTGATTGGCCTGTGTGCGGCGATCCCGGGCATGATTATTGCCGGTCCGCTGTGGGGCAATTTTATCAGCCGCTACGTTGAGCTGCACATTCCGGATGACGTTACTGAGCCGCATCTGGGCGAAGGTAAAATGCCGTCCTTCGGTTTCAGCCTGTCGTTGATCCTGCTGCCGCTGGTGCTGGTGGGTCTGAAAACCATCGCCGCGCGTTTCGTGCCGGTAGGGTCTACCGCGTATGAATGGTTTGAGTTTATCGGCCATCCATTCACTGCGATCCTGGTGGCGTGTCTGGTCGCCATTTATGGCCTGGCGATGCGTCAGGGTATGCCGAAAGACAGGGTGATGGAGATCTGCGGTCACGCGCTGCAGCCTGCGGGCATCATTCTGCTGGTGATCGGTGCGGGTGGTGTGTTCAAGCAGGTGCTGGTGGATTCTGGCGTGGGCCCGGCTCTGGGCGAAGCGCTGACAGGTATGGGCCTGCCGATTGCAGTGACCTGCTTCGTGCTGGCGGCCGCGGTGCGTATCATTCAGGGTTCCGCAACCGTAGCCTGTTTAACCGCCGTGGGTCTGGTGATGCCGGTGATTGAACAGCTGAACTACTCCGGTGCGCAGATGGCGGCGCTGTCTATCTGTATTGCAGGTGGCTCGATTGTGGTGTCCCACGTGAACGACGCTGGTTTCTGGCTGTTCGGTAAATTTACCGGAGCCACCGAAGCGCAAACCCTGAAAACCTGGACGCTGATGGAAACCATCCTCGGCACTACGGGTGCGATTGTCGGGATGATTGCGTTTACGCTGCTGAGCTAACTACAGGGTAAAAGTAAAACGACAATCTTAGATTGTCGTTTTTAGTGTTTGCTCCCTCTCCCTGTGGGTGTACGGTCCGGGGTGAGGGCATCAGACCGCAGAGGTTGGATTTACAACTGCACGACACCCTCATTAGTTCGCAGCCAGCGTGGCGCTTTCAGCGTACCGCTGTAAAACGCCACAAGATCCTGCAATAAATCTCCCGCAATTCTCTCATCACGCGCCGACAAAGTACGGCTCAGCAGCAGCTGCGTTAACAGCTGGCAATATTGCCCAAGCTGATCGCTTTCCGGCTCGAAGAGTGGCACGTCAAGCGGCAGGTCATCCACCGTCAGGCTTGCTTTTACATGTTCAGGAACAGGCTCAAGCAGCGTTGGCTGGAGCAGGGCGAGGCAGGCGGAAAGCCGTCCGCATAGCGCCATCTTTTGTGCCGGATCTTCACATTCAACCAGCACGTCTACGAATCGCTCGCAGTTGTCCGCCAGTTCGGTGAAATCGGTAGTGTGATCGAATGGGGTAGTGAATAAAGAGTGAGAAAAGCCAGGGGTAGTAGTCATATGACCGCCTCCAAAGAGTAGTTTTTATCCACCACTGGAGAGGCTAATCTCGCTGGTGGCGGAACCGAGCAGGGTTAGCCTTACCGGCCTCTTCGGATACCGGTGCGTCTTGCGACGCCCCCGCTCGGCCCACCCTTGGAGTGTAGCTAAGCGCGCGACACAAAAATACTTGTGTCACCGAAGAAGTCTGGCAGGAGGCTAATCCTGACGCCTGATTTTGCAGGCGCGGCAAGAAGATACTGCTTTGCCGATCGGGTGGCAAGAGAGGCTCTGGAAGGCGGCTCGCAAAACGAAGGATTATTTTTGAGGAGTGCGGCCTGATTGCCCTCACCCCGGCCCTCTCCCACGGGGAGAGGGAGCAAACATTAAAAATGGTCACGCAGTGGCCATTTTGCTTTTACCTAGCCCTTCATCCACGCCCGAATGCCATCCAGGAACATCTGCGTTGCCATCATCACCAGAATCAACCCCATCAGGCGCTCCAGCGCGTTCACCCCTTTCTCACCCAGCAGACGCAGGAACAAAGACGACTGCAGCAGAATGATAAACGTCCCGCCCCAGGCGATCAGTAACGCAATCACCAGATGGCTCATCTGATTCGGGTATTGATGTGAAAGCAGCATCAGCGTCGCCAGGATCGTCGGCCCGGCCACCAGTGGGATTGCCAGCGGTACGATGAACGGCTCTTCACCCGCAGGCAGACCGCTACTGCCCCCTTCGGCACTCGGGAAAATCATCTTGATGGCAATCAGGAACAGAATAATCCCGCCGGAAATTGAAACCGTTTCAGCGCGCAAATTCAGGAATGCGAGGATTTTTTCGCCCGCAAACAGGAAGATAAACATCACCAGCAGAGCGATGAGCAGCTCGCGGATCATGATCGCCCGACGGCGCTTCGGCTCGGTGTGCTTCAGCACGGACATGAAGATAGGCAGGTTTCCGAGTGGATCCATAATCAGGATCAACAAAACCGCGGCGGAAATGATTTCACTCATCTTTAAATTATCCCTGATACTTAGTAGTGTTATTCCGATGATTAGCTCTTTTTCTGATTGCCGGGCAATCATCGATTAATTTTGCTTGCAGCTTTGGCAGCATTTTGTAATGTGAAGCATATCCCAGTTCAATACTGGCTTGCACAACAGCACACACCCTCTGCAGGAAAAAATGCTATGAAAAACGTTGGTTTTATCGGCTGGCGCGGTATGGTCGGCTCTGTACTCATGCAACGCATGGTTGAAGAGCGCGATTTCGACGCCATCCGCCCGGTCTTCTTCTCCACTTCCCAGCTTGGCCAGGCTGCGCCTTCCTTTGGCGGCACCACTGGTACGTTGCAGGATGCTTTCGATCTGGAAGCGCTGAAGGCACTCGACATTATTGTCACTTGCCAGGGCGGCGATTATACCAACGAAATCTATCCAAAGCTGCGTGAAAGCGGCTGGCAGGGTTACTGGATTGACGCAGCCTCTTCGCTGCGCATGAAAGACGATGCCATCATCATTCTCGACCCGGTTAACCAGGACGTGATCACCGACGGCCTGAACAAAGGGGTGAAAACCTTTGTTGGTGGTAACTGCACCGTCAGCCTGATGCTGATGTCTCTGGGCGGCCTGTTCGCGCAGGATCTGGTGGAGTGGGTGTCCGTGGCGACGTACCAGGCGGCTTCCGGTGGCGGTGCGCGCCATATGCGTGAGCTGCTGACCCAGATGGGCCAGTTGCACGACAGCGTCGCACACGAGCTGGCAAACCCGGCGTCCGCTATTCTCGATATCGAACGTAAAGTCACTCAACTGACCCGTAGCGGTGAGCTGCCAGTCGACAACTTCGGCGTACCGCTGGCCGGTGGTCTGATCCCGTGGATCGACAAACAGCTGGATAACGGCCAGACCCGCGAAGAGTGGAAGGGCCAGGCCGAGACCAACAAAATCCTCGCCACCGCGAACACCATTCCGGTTGACGGACTGTGCGTACGTATCGGTGCGCTGCGCTGCCACAGCCAGGCGTTCACCATCAAACTGAAAAAAGATGTGTCTATCCCGACCGTGGAAGAGCTGCTGGCTGCACACAACCCGTGGGCGAAAGTGGTACCAAACGATCGCGATATCACCATGCGTGAACTGACCCCGGCTGCCGTGACCGGCACGTTGACCACGCCGGTTGGTCGTCTGCGTAAGTTGAATATGGGGCCGGAGTTCTTGTCCGCCTTCACCGTTGGCGATCAGCTCTTGTGGGGTGCAGCCGAACCGTTGCGCCGCATGCTGCGCCAGCTGGCGTAATAATGTGTTAACTACCGGGGGTGATTTTCACCCCCTTTTTTTGCGTACTACATGGAGTAAAGCGTAGATGTCTTATTTTTTATCTGGAGGAGTAACGTCGTTGGCTATGCTTTAAGGAAGATTGATTTCTCACCTGAGGGTAGGGCGGAGCAGAGAGGATAGGCTGCACCGTTCAGGTCACATTAAAAGTCGTCCGGCGCGCTTAAAAAGGGCGACATAAAAACAGGATGAATACCATGTCTGATCGTGTGGATAGAGACGTGATTAATGCGCTTATTGCGGGTCATTTTGCCGACCCCTTTTCTGTGCTTGGGATGCACCGTACAGAGGTGGGACTGGAGGTTCGGGCACTGTTACCGGATGCCACAGAAGTCTGGGTGATTGAACCCAAAACCGGACGTAAAGTGGGCAACCTGGAGTGTATTGACTCGCGAGGCTTCTTTTCTGGCGTAATGCCCCGTCGTAAAAACCCATTTCGTTATCAGCTCGCCGTTATCTGGCACGGCCAGCAAAATCTGATTGATGATCCCTACAGCTTTGGCCCTCTCTTACAGGAGATGGACGCCTGGCTGTTGTCTGAAGGTACCCATCTGCGACCTTATGAAACGCTGGGTGCTCATGCTGATACGATGGATGGCATCACCGGCACGCGTTTTTCCGTGTGGGCCCCCAACGCCCGTCGCGTCTCCGTTGTCGGGCAGTTCAACTACTGGGATGGTCGTCGTCACCCGATGCGCCTGCGCCGCGAAACCGGCATCTGGGAACTGTTTATCCCCGGCGCACATAACGGCCAGCTCTATAAATTCGAGATGATTGACGCGCACGGCAAGCTGCGGATTAAAGCCGACCCTTACGCCTTCGAAGCGCAGATGCGCCCGGATACGGCCTCGCTGATTTGCGGGCTGCCGGAAAAGATTATCCAGAGCGAAGAGCGCAAGCAGGCCAACCGCTTTGATGCGCCAATCTCCGTCTATGAAGTGCATCTTGGTTCCTGGCGTCGCCACACCGATAACAACTTCTGGCTGAGCTACCGTGAACTGGCCGATCAGCTGGTGCCTTACGCTAAATGGATGGGCTTTACCCACCTGGAACTATTGCCAGTTAACGAACACCCGTTCGACGGGAGCTGGGGCTATCAGCCTACCGGGCTGTATGCGCCGACACGCCGCTTCGGCACGCGCGATGACTTCCGCTACTTCATCAATGCTGCACATGCCGCCGGGCTGAATGTGATCCTCGACTGGGTGCCTGGCCATTTCCCGTCTGACGATTTTGGTCTGTCTGAGTTTGATGGCACCCGACTGTACGAACACAGCGACCCGCGTGAAGGTTATCACCAGGACTGGAACACGCTGATTTACAACTACGGTCGCCGCGAAGTGGCGAACTACCTCGTCGGGAATGCGCTGTACTGGATTGAGCGTTTTGGCATTGATGCCCTGCGCGTCGATGCGGTGGCGTCGATGATCTACCGCGACTACAGCCGTAAACAAGGGGAGTGGATCCCGAACGAGTTTGGTGGCCGTGAAAACCTGGAGGCGATTGAGTTTCTGCGCAACACGAACCGCATTATTGGTGAGCAGGTTGATGGTGCGGTGACGATGGCGGAAGAGTCGACGGACTTCGCCGGGGTATCCCGACCCGCGTCAATGGGCGGGCTGGGGTTCTGGTACAAATGGAACATGGGCTGGATGCACGACACGCTCGACTATATGAAGCTCGACCCGGTTCACCGTAAGTACCATCACGAGAAGCTCACCTTCGGGATGCTCTACAACTACACCGAAAACTTCATGCTGCCGCTGTCACACGACGAAGTCGTCCACGGCAAAAAATCCATTCTCGACCGCATGCCGGGCGATGCATGGCAGAAATTCGCCAACCTGCGCGCTTACTACGGCTGGATGTTTGCCTTCCCGGGCAAAAAGCTGCTGTTTATGGGCAATGAATTTGCTCAGGGACGCGAATGGAACCATGACGCCAGCCTCGACTGGCATCTGCTGGAAGGCGGAGACAACTGGCACCACGGTGTGCAGCGCCTGGTACGCGACCTGAACCTGACCTACCGTCATCATAAAGCGCTGCATGAACTCGACTTCGATCCCTACGGCTTTGAATGGCTGGTGGTGGACGATCACGAGCGCTCGGTATTTGTCTTCGTGCGCCGTGATAAAGCGGGCAATGAAATTATTGTCGCCAGCAACTTCACGCCGGTTACGCGCGAACATTACCGCTTCGGCGTTAACCAGACCGGTAAATGGCGCGAAATCGTGAATACGGATTCCATGCACTACCACGGCAGCAACGCGGGTAATGGCGGTCTGGTGCAGAGTGATGCCATTGAAAGCCACGGACGCCCGAACTCGATTAGCCTCACGCTGCCGCCGCTGAGTACTATCTGGCTGGTTCGGGAGGGGGAATGACACAACTTACGGCAGGTCAACCCGAACCGCTCGGGGCGCATTTTGATGGAAAGGGTGTGAACTTCACCCTCTTTTCTGCTCATGCGGAGCGGGTTGAACTTTGTGTGTTTGACGGCGAAGGCAACGAGCACCGTTACGACCTGCCGTCGCGTACCGGGGAGACCTGGCACGGCTACCTGGCCGGTGGACGGCCAGGGATGCATTACGGTTTTCGCGTTCACGGTCCGTGGGAGCCTTCACAGGGACACTGGTTTAACCCGGCGAAGTTGCTGCTCGATCCGTGCGCCCAACGTGTGGATGGTCATCTGATCGACGATCCAGTGTTACACATTGGCTACGGTGAACCCGATCACCGGGACAGCGCACCCCTCGCACCAAAAAGTGTGGTGGTCAATGAACTGTACGACTGGGAAGGAGATGAGCCTCCCCGAACGCCGTGGGGCCGCACTGTCATTTATGAAGCTCATGTTAAAGGACTGACGAATCTTCACCCGTCGATCCCCAAAGAGATCCGCGGGACCTATAAGGCGCTCGCGCATCCGGTGATGATCGCTTACTTAAAGCATCTGGGGATCACCGCGCTGGAGCTGCTGCCCGTGGCACATTTTGTCAGTGAACCCCGCCTGCAACGACTTGGGCTGAGCAACTACTGGGGCTACAACCCGCTGGCGATGTTCGCACTTGAACCGCGCTATGCAGTGCATCCTGATAAGGCGCGGGATGAGTTTCGTGATGCGGTGAAAGCGCTGCATGAAGCGGGTATTGAGGTCATTCTGGATGTGGTGTTGAACCACAGCGCGGAAAGCGATCTTGATGGCCCCACGCTCTCCCTGCGCGGAATTGATAACCGTAGCTATTATTGGATCAGAGAAGATGGCAATTACTACAACTGGACCGGTTGCGGTAATACGCTGAATCTCAGCCACCCGGCGGTGACGCATTATGCGTATGAATGCCTGAAATATTGGGTAGAAACGTTCCACATCGACGGCTTTCGTTTCGATTTAGCCTCAGTCATGGGACGTACACCCGCCTTCAGCCAGCAGGCACCGCTGTTTGAGGCGATAAAAAACTGTCCGGTGCTCTCACAGGTGAAGCTGATTGCCGAGCCGTGGGACATTGGCGAAGGTGGTTATCAGGTGGGGAATTTCCCGCCGATGTTTGCCGAATGGAACGATCACTATCGCGATGCCTCGCGCCGCTTCTGGCTGGAGCGAAATTTACCGCTGGGTGAATTCGCCGGGCGCTTTGCCGCATCCAGTGACCTGTTTAAACGCGACGGTAAATTACCCTCCGCCACCATCAATCTGGTGACGGCGCACGATGGCTTCACGCTTCGCGACTGCGTTTGTTTCAATCAGAAACACAATGAGGCGAACGGTGAGGAGAATCGCGATGGCACTAACAATAACCATAGCTTTAATCATGGTATAGAAGGATTAGGTGGAAGCCTCGACGTCATTGAGCGACGGCGCGACAGCGTGCATGCACTGCTGACGACATTGTTGCTGTCGCAAGGTACGCCGATGCTACTGGCGGGCGATGAACACGGCCACAGTCAGCATGGTAACAACAATGCCTATTGTCAGGACAACAGCCTGACCTGGCTTGAATGGGAGCAGGCAAACAGCGGCCTGGTGCATTTTACGGCGGCGTTGATCCGCCTTCGTCAGTCCATTCCCGCATTGACGGCAAACCAGTGGTGGGAAGAGGGCGATGGCAGTGTTGTCTGGTTGAACAAAGAGGCTCAGCCGTTGAGCGCACAAGAGTGGCAAAGCGGCATGCCCTGTCTACAAATCCTGCTTTCGGAACGCTGGCTTATCACGTTAAACGCCACGCAGGATGTGGTTAATTTTGTATTACCTGGTGGGGCATGGCATGCCATCCCCCCATTTGCCGGAGAGGATAATCCGGTCGTCATGGCAGTCTGGCATGGGCCTGCGCACGGAGTTTGCGTATTCCAGAGATGATAAAAAAGGAGTTAGTCATGGTTAGATTAGATAAGAACGATCCGTTAATGTTGGCGCGCCAGCTACCATTAAAATCTGTTGCCCTCATACTTGCGGGTGGTCGCGGCACGCGTTTGAAAGATTTAACAATTAAGCGAGCCAAACCTGCCGTCCACTTCGGCGGTAAATTCCGTATTATCGATTTTGCACTGTCAAACTGTCTGAACTCGGGTATCCGCCGTATCGGTGTGATCACGCAGTATCAATCCCACACGCTGGTGCAACACATTCAACGTGGCTGGTCTTTCTTTAGCGAACAGATGAACGAGTTTGTCGATCTGCTCCCCGCGCAACAGCGTGTACACGGTGAAAACTGGTATCGCGGGACCGCGGATGCGGTGACACAAAACCTCGACATCATTCGCCGTTATCATGCGGAATACATCGTGATCCTGGCGGGGGACCATATCTATAAGCAGGACTACTCCCGCATGTTGATTGACCATGTCGAAAAAGGAGCGCGTTGCACCGTGGCCTGCATGCCTGTGCCTGTTGAGGAGGCAAAAGCGTTTGGCGTGATGGCGGTGGACGAGAACGATAAAATTATTGAGTTCGTTGAAAAACCCGCTAACCCACCGTCAATGCCGGGTGATGCCACCAAATCGCTTGCCAGTATGGGTATCTATGTCTTTGATGCCGATTACCTTTATGAATTGCTGGAAGCCGACGACGTGGACGAAAATTCCAGCCATGACTTCGGTAAGGATATCATCCCGAAAATCACCAAAGCTGGCATGGCATATGCACATCCTTTCCCGCTGTCCTGTGTGCAGTCCGATCCGAGTTCAGAACCGTACTGGCGCGATGTTGGAACGCTGGAGGCCTACTGGAAAGCGAACCTGGACCTGGCCTCCGTCACGCCTGAGCTGGATATGTACGACCAGGACTGGCCGATCCGCACGCATATGGAATCGTTGCCTCCGGCGAAGTTCGTCCAGGACCGCTCCGGTAGCCATGGCATGACGCTGAACTCGCTGGTTTCTGGCGGGTGCATTATCTCTGGCTCGGTGGTGGTGCAGTCCGTGCTATTCCCCCGCGTGCGTGTTAACTCATTTTGTAATATCGACTCGGCAGTATTGTTGCCGGATGTCTGGGTAGGGCGTTCATGTCGCCTGCGTCGTTGCGTTATTGACCGTGCCTGCGTCATTCCTGAAGGCATGGTGATTGGCGAAAACGCGGAAGAGGATGCACGTCGTTTCTACCGCTCAGAAGAGGGGATCGTGTTGGTGACACGAGAAATGCTGCGGAAACTGCAGGTCAAACAGGAGCGATAATGCAGGTTTTACATGTGTGCTCAGAGATGTTCCCGTTGTTAAAAACGGGCGGTCTGGCGGATGTCATCGGTGCGTTACCGGCGGCGCAAATTGCTGCCGGTATTGATGCTCGTGTGGTGTTACCCGCTTTTCCTGATATCCGACGTGGCATTCCTGATGCGCAGGTTGTTACCCGCCGCGAGACGTTCGCCGGGCGTATCACCCTGCTGTTTGGACATTACAATGGCGTAGGAATTTACCTGATTGACGCGCCGCACCTGTATGAGCGCCCAGGGAGTCCGTACCACGATACTAACCTGTTTGCTTACCCGGATAACGTGCTGCGCTTTGCGCTGCTCGGCTGGGTGGGCGCAGAAATGGCCAGCGGTCTGGATCCTTTCTGGCGTCCCGATGTGGTACACGCCCACGACTGGCACGCCGGGCTTGCTCCGGCGTATCTGGCGGCGCGCGGCCACCCGGCCAAATCGGTGTTCACGGTACACAACCTGGCGTATCAGGGCATGTATTATGCCCATCATATGAATGACATCGAATTGCCCTGGTCGTTCTATAACATACACGGGCTGGAGTTTAAGGGACAAATTTCCTTCCTGAAAGCGGGGTTGTACTACGCCGATCACATTACGGCGGTCAGTCCAACCTATGCCCGTGAAATCACGGAGGCGCAGTTTGGTTATGGTCTTGAAGGGCTGCTGAGCCAGCGACACCGTGAAGGACGCCTGTCAGGGATCCTGAACGGCGTCGATGAAAAAATCTGGAACCCGGAAACCGATCTTCTGCTGGCTTCACGCTATGGCCGTGATTCGGTCGAAGACAAAGCCGAAAACAAACGCCAGTTGCAAATTGCAATGGGCCTGAAGGTGAACGACAAAGTACCGTTGTTCGCCGTGGTCAGCCGCCTGACCAGCCAGAAAGGGCTGGATCTGGTGCTGGAAGCCCTGCCGGGGTTACTGGAGCAGGGAGGGCAACTCGCGCTGCTCGGTGCGGGTGACCCGGTGTTGCAGGAAGGTTTCCTTGCCGCCGCAGCGGAATATCCGGGGCAGGTTGGGGTTCAGATTGGCTATCACGAAGCGTTTTCGCACCGCATTATGGGTGGTGCAGACGTCATTCTGGTGCCAAGCCGCTTTGAACCTTGTGGCCTGACGCAGCTGTACGGTCTGAAATACGGCACGCTGCCGCTGGTTCGACGTACAGGGGGGCTGGCGGATACGGTTTCCGACAGTTCTCTGGAAAACCTGGCGGATGGTATCGCCAGTGGGTTTGTTTTTGAAGACAGTAATGCCTGGTCGTTGCTACGAGCGATTCGGCGTGCTTTCGTATTATGGTCCCGCCCTTCCTTATGGCGTTACGTTCAACGTCAGGCGATGGGCATGGACTTTAGCTGGCACGTTGCGGCGCAGTCATACCGCGATCTTTATCAACGCTTGATGTAACGAGGCGGAGTCACTGATATGAATGCACCTTTTAGCTACTCTTCACCAACACTCAGCGTTGAGGCGTTAAAGCACTCCATCGCCTACAAGCTGATGTTCACCATCGGGAAAGATCCGGTCATTGCTAACAAACATGAGTGGCTGAACGCCACTCTGTTTGCGGTGCGTGACCGTTTAGTCGAACGCTGGTTGCGCTCAAACCGCGCCCAGCTCTCACAAGAAACGCGTCAGGTTTATTACCTGTCGATGGAGTTTTTGATTGGCCGCACCCTTTCCAACGCGCTGTTGTCGCTCGGTATTTATGACGACGTGAAAAACGCGCTGGAAGAGATGGGGCTGGATTTAGAAGAACTGATTGACGAAGAAAACGACCCGGGCCTCGGTAACGGTGGTCTGGGGCGTCTTGCGGCCTGTTTCCTGGACTCGCTGGCGACGCTGGCGCTGCCGGGGCGTGGCTACGGTATTCGCTATGACTACGGGATGTTCAAACAGAACATCGTTGACGGACGTCAGAAAGAGTCTCCGGACTACTGGCTGGAGTACGGCAACCCGTGGGAGTTCAAACGCCACAACACGCGCTACAAAGTACGCTTTGGTGGGCGTATTCAACAGGAAGGGAAAAAGTCCCGCTGGGTTGAAACCGAAGAGATCCTGGCGGTGGCTTATGACCAGATCATTCCAGGCTACGACACCGATGCCACCAACACGTTGCGCCTGTGGAGCGCACAGGCCAGTAGCGAGATCAACCTCGGTAAGTTTAACCAGGGCGACTATTTCGCGGCGGTGGAAGATAAAAACCACTCCGAGAACGTTTCCCGTGTGCTTTACCCGGACGACTCGACCTACTCCGGGCGTGAGCTGCGTCTGCGTCAGGAGTATTTCCTTGTCTCCTCGACGGTACAGGACATCCTTAACCGTCACTACCAGCTGCACAAAACCTACAAAAATCTGGCGGAGAAAACCGCTATTCACCTTAACGACACCCATCCGGTGTTGTCGATCCCTGAGTTGATGCGTCTGTTGATTGATGAGCATAAGTTCAGCTGGGATGACGCGTTTGACGTGACCTGTCAGGTTTTCTCGTACACCAACCACACGCTGATGAGCGAAGCGCTGGAAACCTGGCCGGTGGATATGCTCGGTAAAATTCTGCCGCGCCATCTGCAGATTATCTTTGAGATCAACGACTACTTCCTCAAGACGGTGCAGGAGCAGTATCCGAACGATACCGGCCTGCTGAGCCGTACCTCGATCATTGATGAGTCGAACGGCCGTCGTGTGCGTATGGCCTGGCTGGCGGTGGTGATCAGCCACAAGGTGAACGGGGTGTCTGAGCTGCACTCGAACCTGATGGTGCAGTCGCTGTTTGCCGATTTCGCGAAAATCTTCCCGACGCGTTTTTGCAACGTGACCAACGGCGTTACGCCGCGCCGCTGGCTGGCGCTGGCAAACCAGCCGTTGTCTGAGGTGCTGGATGCCAACATTGGTCGTACCTGGCGGACGGATTTAGGTCAACTGGGCGAGCTTGAACAGCACATTGATTTCCCGACGGTGAACAAAGCCGTGCGTGAAGCCAAGCTGTTAAACAAAAAGCGGCTGTCGGTCTGGCTTGCGCTGCACCTGAATGTGGTGGCTAACCCAAAAGCGCTGTTCGATGTGCAGATCAAGCGTATCCACGAGTACAAACGCCAGTTGATGAACGTGCTGCATGTGATCACTCACTACAACCGTATCAAGGCCGATCCGACGCTGGACTGGGTACCACGCGTGAAAATCTTTGCCGGTAAGGCGGCTTCTGCCTATTACATGGCGAAACACATAATTCACCTCATCAACGATGTCGCGAAGGTGGTGAACAACGATCCTGAGATTGGCGATAAGCTGAAAGTGGTGTTTATCCCGAACTACAGCGTGAGCCTGGCGCAGCTGATCATTCCGGCGGCGGATCTCTCTGAGCAGATCTCAACGGCCGGTACGGAAGCGTCCGGAACCAGTAACATGAAGTTTGCCCTCAACGGCGCGCTGACCATCGGCACGCTGGACGGTGCTAACGTCGAGATGCTGGAGCATGTGGGAGCGGATAACATCTTTATCTTCGGTAATACAACGGAAGAGGTGGAGGAACTGCGCAAGCAGGGCTACAAGCCGCGTGAGTGTTACGAGCAGGACGATGAGTTGCGCCAGGTGCTGACGCAGATCGCCACCGGATTGTTCAACCCAGAAGAGCCAGGCCGCTACCGTGACCTGGTGGATTCGCTGATTAACTTTGGCGATCACTATCAGGTGCTGGCGGATTATCGCAGTTATGTGGATTGCCAGGACAAGGTGGACGAACTGTACCGTCACCAGGAGAAGTGGACCAGTGCCGCGATGCACAACATCGCCAATATGGGGTACTTCTCGTCGGACAGAACCATCAAGGAGTATGCCGAGACTATCTGGCATATTGATCCGGTACGGTTGTAAAAACAAAACGGCAACACAAGTTGTAATGCTGGTCAGTTAAGCACTGTGGATAATTCCGTTCACCTTAATATCTGCAGAAAATAATACGCTCACAACCTGTGAACGGGATAAGGGGGCCACCGCGGCCCCCTTATCAATCCCCGCGGCCCCGCAGAGAAATCGGTGCTTCGCACTGCGCTCACCTCCCGACCCGCTGCCTGCGGTCGGCTCGACTCAAGATTACTCGTCCCATCCCTGGGACTCGCCCCTTCGGGGCCAACGCAAGCGTTGTTCAAACTTGC
>Ga0183101_1000013_pt1 | contig 122493 bp, 111 predicted proteins | sample Biomet3_FD_127790 | JGI IMG/M metagenome (GOLD analysis project Ga0183101, IMG submission 127790) | Microbial communities from bioreactor (seeded with sewage sludge) at LBNL, California, USA - Biofuel metagenome 3 | ecosystem: Engineered > Bioreactor > Anaerobic > Unclassified ... | reverse complement strand
CTTTGGAACTGTTCTCATTTTTCATTTTTGGCGGTTCGAGACTTTAGGAAACTGACAGCCTGAACCGCCAAGCCCATTAACGACCGTCAGCTTCCTGAAATCTCTTAATTGTCCATCTTTCTAATGGGCAATTAAATTATATCTTCAAACTAACGATTTATTGTGCTATTTCATATCCTCAGTGCAAATGATGATTTTTACATAAAAACAGAGAAAATTTTAGATGTTTTCTCTGTTTCCTTTTATATATTCAAACAATAATTCATTTAAAATCATCAACGTTCTACTGATGCCTTATTTAAGAACATATTTGAAGAAATCACCGAGGTATCCGCATGCTTCTTCAAAATATTTTCCACGGTATCCATGGTCACTACCTTCCAGAAGATGAAGCACAGTATGATTGCCGTTGCCTTGATAGACTTCATATGCTTTCTCAGCATAAGAAACTGGAACAATGGAATCTTTTGTGCCGTGGCTGATCATGACTGGTCCGTGGTATCTTTTGATCTCCGTAAAAATATCCATATTCATGACGGATGCTGGATACGCGCGGCAGACTCTCATTGGGGCTGTTCCAACATGGTCTGGAATATTGTTCGGATCAAAGCGGATGATCTGCATACTGCCTTTTCTGGCGTCATCAGGAATGCATAAGGCCGGGTACTGAAGAACCAGCCCTGCTATCTGAGCATCAAGTACTGCAGCCGCAAGCGCACTGACAAAGCCTCCCTGAGAACAGCCGACGAGAATGATTTTTCCTGGATTGACATCTTTTCTAGACTGTACATATTTCACTACTTCAAGCAGATCACCTTTTTCTGTTAAAGGTGTCATATAGTCCTCAAAGGAACCTTCACTCGATGTATCCATGCTGCCGCCGCAGAAATCAAATATAAAAGCACGGCATCCGCGGGAAGCAGTGTATTCGCCATATGGCTCGGTCTTTTTCATTGTACTTGTAAAACCGTGAGAAATAATCACTGCCGGAAGCTTCTCCTCAGTATCATTCGGAGATAATACACAGCCATTAATTGTATAGCCGTCAGGATTCTTGCAGGAAAATGCTTCTTTCTTAAGTGACATGAATTGCCTCCTTGTATAGAAAGAACTGAGCATTCACCCAGTTCTACAGCCTGCGAATCATAATTATTTTACACTGCATGCATTGAAGTGTTTGCTGTCATCTCTTGTACATGTCATTGAAGTGTTGTCAGTATTGATTTCTTCAACAACAGATGGTGCTGGAAGTGTAATCGAGGCAACGGTTGAACCGGAAACGTTGAGGTTGGTCAGCTGCAGGTTTTTGGACAGGTCCAGCGAGGTGATCTTGGTGCTGGATACATTGATGTTCGTAATCAAGGTATTGCTGCTGAAATCAGCTTCAGTCAGTCCGGTATTGGAGACATTGACTGCCTGCAGGAGCGGGAATAGTTCAATCCCCTTCAAATTAAGCAGCTGAGGGTCTCCTTTTAATGTGATGACCAAGACTGCATTGCGCTCGTCCGGACTGAGGCTTCCATCCGAGTCAGTATCAGCATTCTGCTTGACATATTCGCGGAAAACTTCATTTGGAAAAGACGTTTCATTGATTTTGACCGAACTTTCAGTTTCAACGACAGCCAATGGGTTTGCTTTTGATAACGATGAAGCAGTCCCTTTTTGTTTGTTAATCAGCTTATTTGCTAGGATACCAAGAACACTTATAATGATACCAGCTACCATTAAACCTAAAATGACATGAAAAATATGTTTTTGACGAGCTTCCTTGGTCTTCTGAAGTTCAACCGCTTTCATGACCTGATCTTCAATTGGGGCGGTACGGTCAAAGTGGATCATTCCTGTACGTTCAAAAGCTTCCTGATCATCTTTGGAGAGCACCTGCATGGCTTTGGTGACCTCTTGGTCAACATTGATCATGCCAGTCTTTTCAAGTTCTTTTTCTTTCAGCTGTGCATCAGTAATGCCGCGCATTCTGTCTAAACGTTCAAAAAGATCATCTTCTTCAGGCTCATCATCCTGCGGGTCAGCATCAGGGAAGCTGTCAGACGTTAAAAAGTCATCTTCTTCATCCCTTTCAGGATTATTAGATGACTCATTTTGTCTATTCAAGCTGTAGTTATCAAATTTATTCATTGTTCTCCATTACCAGGCAACAGCAATATCCAACTGAGTTGTATTGGAGTAAGCAAAGCCGCCGGTATCACATACAATGCCCATACCTAAGCTTGTCTGTACCAAGGAACCTCTTGGACGCAGACTGAGGTTGGCAGCTACCATGACATAATTGCCAAGCATCTTGACGCCGTCTTCTCTGACCCAGTATTCATCAGTATTGCCCATACCTCTCATGATATTGACAACACCGCTCATATTCAGGTTATAGTATGTTTCTTTGCCGGAAGGTCCTATAATTGTTCCGCTGGATGGGTTCAATGCTGTACCATTCCAAGTAATTGTAGCCTGTGCAGTATTAGCAGATTCAGTAACGACAGCGGCTGTTGCTACATAGGTCTTTTTGACATTGAGCTGTTCATGGTCTACATAATAAGTTGCACCATCTACAACGACACGCCAGTATTTCAGATCATTCGAACCGGTAATCTGCAGTTCATCATTTAATTCTGTTGTTCTCAGTACTTCACCCTTATCAGATGGAATCGATCTTAACTCGGTTCCCTTAGAAGCATACATTGTTACATTTTCAGCGACAAAGATATATTCTTTCTGAGATGTCAGAGCATCAATGCTCACATAGCCGATATTGCCAGTATTGGTCAGGACCTGGCACATACTGCCGTCAACGCTGACGACAGAGACCTGTGTGCCGCTCAGCTGTGTCTCTAAGACAGCCGAAGCAGTACTGTTGGAAGTCAGGATCTTTGTATCACTGAGCAGATACATCTTCTGCATTTTTGCAGTAGAAAGATTTTCAAAGTTTGTGCTGGTATTGCCAATGAGATTTGCGCCGTTCTTTGAACCATCCAATGCATACAGCTGCGTTCCAGGGAAAAGCAGGAGTCCTGCAAAAACCGGGATAAATTTCGTGTATTTGTTCATGCTCTCTCCTTTCGGATTAGATATTTCATCATTAATAAAAAAATATGTACTTGTTTAAAATACAGGAAAAATAGAATTATGTCAAATTTTGAGTATTTTAATTTTTGAGACTTTCAGTATATTGCAAAACTATTTGTCTTTATTTTTGGTTGGAATCTCAAGTTTCTGAAGTGATTCTCCCGGATGAAATTTCTCGTAAGATGTGAACATCTGGCGGTTCTGAACATGTGTATAGATCTCAGTTGTCTGTATATTAGAGTGTCCGAGCATCTCCTGAATAGAACGCAGATCTGCTCCGCCCTGCAGCATATGCGTGGCATAGGAATGTCTGAGCTTATGAGGCGTAATATGCTTTGTAAAGCCTAATTCTATATCTTTTCTCTGCAGCATCAGTTCGACATAGCGAGGGGTCACCCGGCGTCCAAAGCGGTTGATAAAGAAGAGCGGTGTCTTGGTTTTCAGGAAAACAGGACGCACGACATCCCGCCAATACTTCATCAGTGAAATACTGCCCTGAGGAATTGGTACGATCCTCTCTTTTTCCCCTTTGCCAAGGACTCTCACCTTGCCGGAATCAAGATCAACGCGGTTCAGAGTTAATGAGACTGCCTCTGAGACTCGCAGTCCACAAGAGTAGATTGCTTCAAGAATCGCATGATCCATATATTGATTCGGGTCAGTGTCGTCAAAGGAAGACATCAGCTGCGAAATCTCATCCACCGTGCAGTAGACCGGCAGTGTATTTGTACTCTTATGCACTTCCAGGTTCAAAGATGGATCTGCTTCATTATGCATAAAGGCTAAATCATGATGAAAAGAACGGATGCTGGCAGCCATGCGTACGACAGAAGAAGATGCTTTTAAAGTGCTCTGTTCTGTAATGAACTGTTCAATCAGCTGGTATGTGATCTCTGCTGTATCTGTGACATTGTGGTCTGATAAAAATGCAGTATACTGCTTCAGATCTTCATCATAAGAGGATACTGTCCGTGGACTTCTGCCTTCATTGACTTGAATATGGACCAGATATTCTTTCAGAGCCTCTTCTAGTTTCATATTATTTTGTGCCTTTCAACAGCGTACTGGCACGGACAAAGGCTTTCGTGCCCAGCAGCCGGTTCAGATCAGAAAGTACTTCTCTGATCTCTTCTTTTTCATCTTCAGTCTCTGGTGAGAACAGATTCATCTGTTTGGCAGCATCTTCACTCATGAATTCACTGACTGACAATCCCAACAAACGAACTGCCTCTCCTTCATCCCAGTTTGCATCAAAAAGAGTGATAGCTGCCAAAAACAGATCATCAGGTTTATAGATTGGCTGTTCTTTATGAAGTGAACGGTCAGCATTTCTGAAATCATAGTAGCAGATGCGAAGAGTGATCCGGCTGCCAAGCTTATGTTCCTCTTTCAAGCGGCTGGAGAGCTTTCTGGCAAGCATTCTCAGCATGCCGCGGAGTTCTTCGTAGTCAGTCACATCCTCCAGCATTGTCTCAGAAACGCCCATAGACTTGGATCCTGTTTCCATCTCGATGACACGGTCATCATGTCCATTTGCACGGGCAATGATCTCTTCCGTATTTCTGCCGAAAACATCACGAAGTTCATTCAGATTTTTGTAGTTGGCAAGATCTCCGATAGTCTTGATATTCAGTTCTTCCATAAATGGGAGGGTCTTGGCGCCGACACCGCGCATGTCGCCAATCGGCAGCGGCCACATCTTTTCCGGTACATCCCGGATGCGCAGAACTGTGATGCCCATCGGCTTCTTCATATCGGATGCCATCTTCGCTAAAAACATGTTCGGTCCCACCCCGATGGAACAAGGCAGTCCTACTTCAGTCAAAATGCGTTTCTGAATCTCCCATGCCAGATCCAGAGGTTTTGCATAATGAATGATCTTATTAGTCACATCAGCGTAGCATTCATCAATCGAGGCAACCTCAATCTGATCTGTATACTCACTGACAATATTCATGAATTGAGAAGAGAGTTCCTCGTAGTACGCATAATGGCCTGAAACAATGATCAAGTCACGGCATAGTTTCTGTGCTTCTGATACCGGCATGGCACTGTGAATGCCAAAGGCACGTGCTTCATAGGAGGCTGTGGAGACAACACTCCTTCTGGTTGCCCCGGCAACAATCAGCGGTTTTCCCTTTAATGATGGGTCCAAGAGAGTCTCTGCATTGGCAAAGAAGGCATTTAGATCGATGTGGAAGTAAATGCGGCTCATGCTTTCTGATTCCTCCGGTAGAGTTCTTCCGCCGCTTTCAGGGCAGCCGGTGTAATGGAGCCGTTTGCAATCAAGGCAAGCTGCTTGATCTTTTCCTTTTCATTCAGGAGAGTCACAGTCGTGTGCGTATTGCCGTCCTGATCTGATTTTGAAACTAGATAATGATGTTGTGCAGAGGCAGCGACCTGTGCAAGGTGCGTCACTGAAAAGACCTGGCAGTTCTTAGACAGGCTGTGCATCTTTCTGCCAATTGCTGTCGCCACCGGACCGGATACACCTGTATCAATTTCATCAAATATGACTGTATGAATGCCCTGCAGCTTGGTGAAGATCACTTTCAGGCCGAGCATCAGACGGCTCAGTTCACCGCCAGAAGCTGTCTTTGACAATGACTTCAGTTCTTCTCCCTTATTCATTGAAATCAAGAATTCTACTTTATCACTGCCGTTCAATGAGGCATTTCCTTCCTGGATCTCAGTATGGAACCTGGCATTTGGCAGCATCAGCTCCTGCAGATTCAATGCGATGGCTTCATCCAGTTCATGTGCACGCTTTTTCCGCAGTGCAGAAAGCACGCCTGCCTTTTGATCATAGACTGCTTTGGCTGCATTCACCTTCTGATTCATCTGTTCAAGATATTCCTGCCGGTGGGTAATGACCTGGACCTGTTGCTCCAGTTCTTCCTTCTTTGCGAGAATATCAGAAATTGTCCTGCCATATTTTCTCTTCAGCTTCTGGATCGTGAAAAGTCTTTCTTCCATTGCATTGATATCATCTTCAGACATATCAAATGAATCCAGTAGCTGTCTTAACTGCTCCATCGCATCATTAAAGCCGTAATAGCTGTCATTGACAGCAGTCTGGACAGTTTCTACATTCCCTTCCAGCTTCAGTGCCTGAACAAGATGATTCATCTCATAGAAGGAATCTGAAAAGGAATCATCATACATTGCAAAGATTGCGTTGAGCTTCTCATAGGATTCCTTGATGGATTTGTAGTTCTTTTCCTTTTCTGCCAATTCTTCATCTTCACCGTTTTTCAGATCAGCTTCTTCAATCTCATTGATTTCATAGCGGAAATACTCCAGATCATTTTCATTATAGGTTTCATTCAAGGCAAGACTTCTTTCCTTGACCAGTGCATCATAAGAATGAAAGGCATTCTGCACCTGTTCCAGTTCTGAATGATCACTCAGAAATTCATCCAGTAAATGAAGATGTGTATTTGTATTCAAAAGATAGGCAGTGTCCCGCTGCCCATGGATATCAATCTCATTTGCCAGTACATCACGCATCAAGGAAAGCGTTACGCTGCGGTGATCGATCCTGGCGACTGATTTTCCATTTTCATGGATCTCCCGTGTGAATGTTGTCTCATCGCTCAGATCAAATCCTGCTTCCTTCAGCACCTTTACGGCATGTTCATCTTTCTGCAGATCAAATGTCCCCTCCACAATTGCTTTTTCAGCACCTTTCTGGATAAAGGATATATTCGCTCTTTCAGCACCTAATAATGAAATGGCATCAATCAGGATGGATTTCCCGGCACCGGTCTCACCGGTAAAAACACTGAACCCATCATAAAGATCAAGATTCAGTTCGTCGATCAGCACAAAGTTCTTGATATACAGATGTTTGATCATAGCATCTCCTACTTTATATCTTTCAGGACTTCTTCCATCAGGGTATTTAAATCAATCTGCAGATCTTTCCGCAGCAGTCTTTCTGAGCCCTGCTGAATATATTCATCTGGAATCCCGAATACCTTTAATGAAATCGGCATTTCGTGATCATTCATATAGCCAAGAATATGCTCGCCAAGACCACCGACCTTCATGTCAACTTCATAGACGATGCATTTCATGTTCCTTCTGCTCAGTTCAGCAAGCATATCTTCATCCATCGGCTTAAAGAAGCGGCAGTTGATCACTGTCACCGGCATCTGATTGACCATGACTTTCTCGAGGACACGTGCAACATCATCCCCATAAGTTAAGATAGCTGTTTTGTTCACTGGAGCATCATTATATTTGACCCAGGAACCGATCTTGAGCTCCTTGCCTTCAATGGAACCAGCTGTCTTGACACATCCTTTTGGGAAACGAATGGCAAAAGGATGGCTCTGATGGAAGGCAGTATACATCATATTCTGCATTTCTTCCGCATCACAAGGCTGTGACAGGATCATATGCGGCAGCGGCGACAGCAGGCCGATATCATATATACCGTGATGTGTCTCACCATCTGGTCCGACCAATCCTGCATGGTCAATGCCTATGACAACTGGCAGATCCATGCGGCATATATCATGATTGATCTGATCATAGCATCTCTGCAGGAAAGAAGAATAAACAACAAAATATGGATGCAGGCCGGAGATAGCCATGCCGGCTGAGAAAGTCGCAGCATGTTCTTCTGCAATACCCGTATCAAAGGAACGGTCCGGGAACTCTGCAAAGAACTTCTGCATATAGGAACCAGTCACCATTGCTGGTGTAATTGCCACGATCTTATCGTCTTTTTCGGCAAGCTCGCGGACAGCTTCACAGGCACATTCCGCCCATGCCATATAACCTTCTGGAATCTCGTGCAGTGTCTTGCCGGTCAGGACATTGAACGGACCGACACCATGCCATTTGCCTTCCCTGTCCTTCTCACATGGGGCATAACCTTTGCCCTTCTGTGTAATGACATGAACAACAATTGGTCCGTCGTGATCCTTGACGGCTTCAAATACCTGGATCAGATCATGAAGATTATGACCGTCGATCGGACCGATATAGTCCAGATTGAATTCACGGAAGATGCCGCTGTCCAGGACACTTTCCTTGACTGCATCCTTGATTGACTTCAATCCAGAATAGACTGCTTCACCAAAATTACTGGTGCGCAGATTCTTCTTCATAGAGTTCTTCAGCTTCGTATATCCTGTGGAAGAACGCAGTCTTGAAAAACCGGAGGTCAATGCACCGACATTCTTTGATATCGACATATTATTGTCATTGAAGACAATGATCATCTTTTTCTTTTCAGAACCAATCTCATTGAGTGCTTCCAGAGCCATGCCGCTGGACAGTGCACCATCACCGATGACTGGAATGACCTGATATTTCTCATGATTCAAGTCTCTCGCAACAGCCATGCCCAAAGCTGCACTTAAAGAAGTAGAACTGTGTCCAGCTTCCCAGACATCATGCTCACTTTCTTTTCTCTTCTCAAAACCGCTCAGGCCTTCATACTGTCTCAGATGCGGGAACTCATTTGCACGGCCGGTCAAAATCTTATGGGTATAGCTCTGATGTCCTACATCAAAGAAGATCTTGTCTTCCGGTGAATTAAATACATAATGCAGCGCAATTGTCAGTTCAACGACACCTAAATTACTTGCCAGATGTCCGCCTGTTTTAGAAATGCTGGTTATCAAAAACTGGCGGATCTCAGCAGCGAGTTCTTCCATTTCATTTACATTGAGCGATTTCAAAAATTTAGGATCTTGAATATCATTCAGATTCATGTAAATCCTTCTACTTTCTGCGATTTTTAATACGTTCGATCATCGCTGCCAGTTCATCTGCCTGAAATCCTTCAAATGATCTGACGGTGCGAATACTTTCCTCATACAGCCCATTCATGACAGCAGCTGCTTTTTCTTTTCCCAACAGCGATACACTTGTTGCTTTATGATTGCGTTCATCACTGTTTGACTTGCCGAATTCTTCAGCAGTCAATTCTATATCAAGAATATCATCCTGGACTTGAAAAGCGAGTCCAACTGCCTCTCCAACCGTGTGCCAGGCAGCAACTTCGGCATCATTTTTCCCTGCTAAGATTGCACCAATCATCAACGGAGCACTCAGCAGACATCCAGTTTTATATTTTTCTATCTTCTTGATCTGATCAAAGTCAGTAATGCCTTTTTCACTTTCCATATCATAGATCTGACCAAGGACCATTCCGGAAGGTCCTGCCATTTCCGCCAATACAGCAATTCCCCTTGCTGTCAAAGCAGGATCAGCCTTGCATGAGGAAGCTGTCTTAAAGGCATATGTGAGCAGTCCATCCCCTGCTAAAATTGCAGTTGCTTCATCGAACTGCTTGTGACAGGTAGGCTTTCCACGGCGCAGGTCATCATTATCCATTGCCGGAAGATCATCATGGATCAAGGAATATGTCTGGATCATTTCAACTGCCGCTGCAAACTCATCACCCAGTGACTCCTCACAGCCGTATCCCTTCAATACTTCATACAGGAAATTCGGCCGGATTCTCTTGCCGCCGGCAGTAACTGAATAGATCATTGCATCCTTGACTCTGCTGTCAGGCAGTGAATTCAGTTTCTCCTGCAGCACATCATCAATTCTCATCAGAGTCACTTCCGCTTTTTTTCATCAGCTCATCGATCTGATTTTCATAGCTCTTTAACTTTTCATCACATGACTTCACAAGTGCAAGACCTTCTTCAAACAGAGTGATTGTTTCGTCAAGAGGCTTTTCATTCTTCTCAAGTTCTGCAACAATCTCTTCTAATCGGCTCATTGATTCCTCAAATGTCATTTTAGTTTTTGCCATGTTCGTTCTCCTTACTTGTAACGGCCGCATGGATCAATCCATCTCTGACCTGTATTTGAATATCATCATTTGTCTTTACATCATAGACACTGGTGATGACTTGATTGTTCTTCGTTGCAATGCTGTATCCACGGTCCATGACTTTCAATGGTGAATATGCATCTAAAAGCTTCATATTCATTTCCAGACGATGCTGGTCTGTGCTCATTCTGACATTGATATTCTGATCAAGATTCTGTTTCTGCATCTGCAGAACAGCATTGTCATCCGCAATCTTCTTTTTTACAGATACGATCATCTGTGTCTGATCCTGATGGATCTCTTCACTGAGCTTCTGCTTTTTTGTCTGTATGCATGCATAGAACTGCCGCGAAAGCAGATCAAGTTCATTCTTTTTCTTCTTCGGCATATCCAGATAGCGCATCAGACGTTCTTCCAGATAGTTCAGCGAGTTGGACTGCTCACTGTACATGCGCTCTGGTCTAGCAAATACAGAACTTTGAGAGATATGCTCCAGCTTGTTTCTATCAGAGCGGAGCAGATTCATCATCTGATTTGAAAGTCTGGCCTGATACTGTTCCAGCAGATGCATGATCTCATGCTGATCTGGCACAGCTGTTTCAACTGCACCGGTCGGTGTATTGGCTCTGACATCTGCAACATAATCTGCGACAGTAAAGTCTGTTTCGTGGCCGATGCCAGTAATGATCGGTGTATCTGCATGATAGATCGTCCGTGCCAGTTTTTCATCATTAAAGCACCACAGATCTTCAAATGAGCCGCCGCCGCGCACAAGCAGAATGACATCACAGCCGGATGCATCCGCCTGCAGTACAGCTTCGGCGATCTTAGCTGCTGCTTCAACACCCTGCACCGGACATGGAAATTCATGGATCTTGGCTATTGGCCAGCGTTTATGGAGCGTGATCAGGACATCTTCCCTGCCGGCTGTCTGATTGCCTGTAATCAAGGCAATTTCCATCGGATACTGCGGCAGTGCCTTTTTATGCTCCTGTGCAAACAGTCCTTCATCAGACAGCTTTTTCTTCAATGCTTCCAGATGCAGATACAATTCACCAATACCGCTTGGCTGCATGCCCTGGGCGATGATCTGCATGGTTCCGCCAGCTTCATAGACACTGATATCACCGGATATCGTTACTTTATCACCATTCTTTGGGACAAAGCCGACTCTGCGGTTGGCTGAGGCAAACATGACACAGCTGATGCTGGCTTTTTCATCTTTTAGCGAGAAATACCAGTGGCCGCTGTATGGAATGCGAAGATTGGATACCTCTCCTTCAACCAAAATGCCATGGAGAACGGGATTTCCTTCCATGGCTTCTTTCAGATAGTGTACTAAAGTACTGACAGGCACCACTCGTTTGGTCATATGACATCAAGAACACTGTTGATCAGTTTATACGTATCAGCGTCACAGTATTTCTTCGCTAACTGCACCGACTCATCAATAATGACTGCTGCCTCCGTCTTCTTTAAATCAAATTCTGAACATCCGTTCAGAAGAATTGCCTGTTCAATCTTGCCAAGGCGGTCAAATTTCCAATCAACCAGTACCTTGTCAATATACGACTGATAGCGGTCGATATTTGAAATGGACTGTTCGATGACTTCAATAAAATAAGGATCAATCTCTGCCTTCGGCGCTTCAAAAGTATCTTCAATCAGTTCATCAATATTTCTTTCTACCAGAAGATATTGGTAAACTGTAATCATTGCTTTTTCTCTAAGTTCATGTCGATTCATTGTGAAGTATTCTCCTGCCATTTATTCTACCATGAAACTACTAAATTTTACGCAAATCTTGCATGGAATCCATGGATGCTTTAAAATACACGGGATGACAGAAAACAGCAGAAATCTAAATGGATTTTCAAAATTCTTCAAGCATCTGCATACAATTGATCAGCATCGGTATGTGGTCATGCGGAACTGTTTTAAATGCGGATTATATCGTCAGGGACTGCGGCATGATCTGTCCAAATACTCTGTCAAAGAGTTCTGGGAGAGCGTCAAGTACTTTCAGGGTGACCGTTCCCCTTATATTTATGAGAAGGAACATTTTGGCTATGCCAACGGCTGGCTGCATCATAAAGGACGCAACAAGCATCATTGGGAGTACTGGTATGACATGCTCAATGGAAAGTGGTCTCCGATCCAGATGCCGTTCAATTACTTTGTAGAAATGGTATGCGACCGTGTAGGAGCCTGCCGTATCTACCAGAAGGATAAATACACCAAGGAAAGTGCCCTGCAGTACTATCTCAGCCGTAAAGATAAAGGATATATGCATCCCGAGACAGCCAGAATGCTGGAAGAAGTTCTGCGTGATATCTCGGTGCGCGGTGAAGATGCAGTGTTTGCTGACCTGAAAGTCAAAGTCAGACAATGGAAGCATGATAAAAGGAATCCCCTGTGAGGATTCCTTTTTGATTACTTGTTATAGCTGTTGTCGTTGTTTTTGACGATGACGTCATGAGCCCCGCCTTCTACGATGGAAGTGCTGGATACAAGCGTCAGCTTTGCCTTCTTCTGCAGTTCAGGAATGTCAAAGGCACCGCAGTTGCACATTGTAGCCTTGACCTTCAGCGTTGTCATTGCAACGTTGTCCTTTAACATACCAGCATATGGCACATAGGAGTCAACGCCTTCTTCAAAGGAAAGCTTCTTGCCCTGACCAAGATCATATCTTCCCCAGTTGCGGGCTCTGGCGGAACCTTCACCCCAGTATTCCTTGACTGTATTGCCGTTGATGACCAGTTTCTGTCCAGGCGCTTCTTCAAAACGGGAGAAATATCTGCCCAGCATGACGAAGTCTGCACCCATAGCTAATGCCAATGTGATGTGATAATCGTACACAATGCCGCCGTCGGAGCAGATTGGGACATAGACACCAGTCTCTTCAAAGTACTTATCTCTTTCCTTTGCAACATCGATCACTGCTGTCGCCTGTCCTCTGCCGATGCCCTTTGTCTCACGAGTGATACAGATTGAGCCGCCGCCGATACCGATTTTGACAAAGTCTGCACCAGCTTCAGCCAGATAACGGAAGCCTTCACCATCAACGATATTGCCTGCACCAATCTTTACCGTATCGCCATATTTCTCACGGACCCACTTGATGGTCTCTGCCTGCCAGACGGAATATCCTTCTGAAGAGTCAATGACCAGACAGTCTACGCCGGCATTGACCAAAGCCGGGATTCTTTCTTTATAATCACGAGAGTTGATTCCTGCACCGACCATCAGTCTCTTCTCATCATCGAGAAGTTCATGTGGATTCTGCTTATGAGAATCATAGTCCTTGCGGAAGACAAGATACATCAGGTGATTGTTGTGGTCGACAACTGGCAGCTGATTCAGCTTGTTGTCCCAGATCAGGTCATTGGCAGACGAGAGCGTCGTATTCTCATCACCAACGATCAGCTTTGAACGTGGTGTCATGAAGTCTTTCACCAGTTCTTTCCCTGTCATGCGGGAGACACGGTAGTCTCTGCTGGTAATGATGCCGAGCAGTTCACCAGTAGCGGTACCGTCACTTGTGACAGCGACAGTGCTGTGCTCAGTTTCATGAATCAGCTGTAGAACATCGCTCAATGTTGCATCAGGAGTGATATTGCTGTCAGAGATGACAAAGCCAGCTTTATAGTTCTTTACCCTTGCCACCATTGCTGCTTCTTCTTCAATGGACTGATTGCCGTAAATGAAGGAAATGCCGCCTTCTTTTGCTAAGGCAATGCCCAGGCGGTCACCGGATACTGACTGCATGACTGCACTTACCATCGGTATATTTAATGTAATTGCAGGTTTATCACCTTTTTTATATTTAACGAGAGGTGTTTTCAATGATACGTTTTCAGGAATGTTATCTGGGCCTGTGTATCCAGGAATCAGAAGGTATTCACTAAAAGTGTGAGACGGTTCATTGTAGTACTTGGCCATGCAGCAAAGATCCTCCTTATATTTTATTCAGCATTATAAGTTAGAAATGCTTTTTCGTAAAGAATAATTAATGATATAATCATACAGATAAATAAAGGAGTTAAAGATGAAAATCAACAACAGTTTCTTTTATACCCTTCGTGAAGATGTGAAGGATGAAGATTCCGTCAGTTCAAATCTTCTTGTACGCGGCGGTTTTATCAAGAAGAATTCAGCCGGAGTCTATATGATGCTGCCGATGGGCTGGCGTGTTATGCGCAAGATCGAGGCAATCATCAGAGATGAAATGGATAAGACAGGGTGTCAGGAACTGCTGATGCCTGCTTTGATCCCAGAGGATATCTATATTGCTTCCGGCAGACGTGCAGGCTTTGGCAATAATATGTTTTCTTTAAAGGACAGGAAAGGTCAGCCCTATGTATTAGGTCCGACACATGAAGAGCTGTTTGCCATTGCAGCTAAACAGCAGATACGTTCCTATAAGAACATGCCGTTCTCTCTGTATCAGTTTGAAACAAAGTTCCGTGATGAACCGCGTCCTAGATATGGTCTGATCCGTGTCAGAGAATTCATCATGAAGGATGCCTACACATTCGACAAGGATGAAGAAGGCATGAATATTGCCTATGACAAGCAGTTCAATGCCTATAAGAATATCATGGACAGACTGCATCTCAATTATAAGATTGTACGTGCTGATACCGGTGTGATGGGAGGTCTTCTTTCCGAGGAATTCCAGGCAGTCACTCCGCTTGGTGAAGATATCCTGGTCCTCTGCGACAGCTGCGACTTCGCTTCCAACATTGAAGTAGCACCATGCGTCCCAGAAAAACCAGATCATGAAGAAGCACCGGAAGAACTGACACTGGCCGAGACGCCGAACAGCAGAACCATTGAGGAAGTTGCTGACTTCTTCCATAAGGATGCCAAGCATTTTGTTAAGACACTGATCTACAATGTTGACGGCAAGGCTGTCGCAGTCATGGTCAGAGGCGACCGCGATGTCAATGAGATCAAACTGAGAAAGATGCTGAATGCACAGAACGTGGAATTAGCTGATCCAGAGATGGTCGTTGCAGCAACAGGTGCACAGATTGGCTTTGCCGGTCCAATCAATATCAAATGCCCTGTCTATGCGGATGAAGAAGTAATTTATATGCAGAACTTCATTGTCGGTGCAAATCAGACTGGATATCATTATACAGGCGTCAACAACAAAGATTTCACCATCACAGGCCATGGTGACCTGCGCAATATAATGGAGGGTGATACCTGTCCGAAGTGCGGCGGCAAAATCCACTTTGCTCATGGCATTGAAGTAGGCAACACTTTCAAGCTAGGCACAAAGTATTCCAAGGCAATGGATCTGCAGTACCTGGATTCCACCAACAAGCTCCAGTATGTATGGATGGGTTCATATGGCATTGGCCCTGGACGTGCAATGGCGGCTTTGGCAGAACAGAATGCTGACGAGAACGGCATCAACTGGCCAGCTGAGATTGCACCATATCAAGTTGCCATTGTGATCATATCCATGAAGGATGAAAAGCAGGTTGAAACTGCTAACCGTCTCTATGATGAATTGACCGCCAAGGGTGTTGAAGTCATCTTGGATGACAGAGATGAAAGACCAGGCGTTAAGTTCAAGGATATGGAACTGATTGGCATCCCGTATCGTATTACTGTTGGCAAAGGCATTGCCGAAGGTAAAATCGAATTCAAGGTCAGGACTTCTGACAAGGAAGATATTGCTGTCGACCAGGCTGTCGAGCATGTGCTCTCAGTTCTAAGCAAGTAAATAATTAAAAAAAGGAAGATCATTCAATGACCTTCCTTTTCATATGCTTAGAATACGTTGAATCTGTTCTTTCCTGTATAGGAAGTATGCAGCAGCTTCTCAGCTAGTTCGCTTCCTGGCTGCTCCAGGTAGTCCTTATAGAGTTCCTGAATCTGTGGGTTGTCAGAGGATACTCTGAGCTCACATGCTATATCTTCATCGTAAAGAGCCTTCATACGGAGTTCCTTATAGCCATAGCCAAGCTTTCCGTTCTTCTTGCGGGAAGAAACGATGGACTGACCGCCGCCATTGATGCATCCGCCTGGGCATCCCATGATCTCAATGAATGTATACTTGGATGTTCCAGCCTTGATTTCATCAATCAGAGGTCTAGCACATGACATTGAGGATGAAATTGCAATCCAGATCTTTGTACCGTTCAAATCAATCTCAGCTTCCTTGACACCTGCCATACCACGGCAGACCTCAAAGTCCACTGGATCAAGCTTCTTGCCTTCCAGCTTCTGTTTGACTGTACGCAGAGCAGCTTCCATGACACCGCCGGTTGCACCGAAGATGACACCTGCACCTGTGTAGTCGCCTAACAGGTCCTGATCAAATTCTTCCTCTTCCAGCTCATCCCAGTCAATACCGAACATCTTGATCAGACGTGCACATTCTCTTGTAGTGAGAACGGCATCGACGTCGACATAATCAGCTGTCTTGTTCTCAGGTCTCTGGATCTCAGACTTCTTAGCGATACATGGCATAATGGATACAACATAGATATCCTTAGGCTCAACACCCTTCTTCTTTGCCCAATATGACTTAATGACAGCACCAAGCATCATATGTGGAGATTTAGAAGTGCTTAAATGCGGAAGCAGTTCAGGATATTCATATTCCATGAAGCGTACCCATCCTGGTGAGCAGGATGTCAGCATTGGAAGTGTTCCCTTGTTCTGCAGTCTGTCTAATAATTCGTTGCCCTCTTCCATAATAGTTAAGTCAGCACCGAAGTTTGTATCATAGACACGGTCGAAGCCGCATGCTTTTAAGGCTGCTGTCATCTTGCCGGTCACACGGGAGCCAATCGGCATACCAAATTCTTCACCCAAGGAGGCTCTGACAGCCGGTGCTGTCTGGACAATGACAGTCTTGTTAGGATCATTTAATGCCTTGATGACATCCATGATATTTTCTTTTTCTGTCAATGCACCAGTTGGGCAGTTAATGACGCACTGTCCGCACTGCATGCAGTCGACATCAGCGAATGACTTGTTGTAAATAGGAGCGACAATTGTCTTGAAACCTCTGTTCTCAAGACCGAGGATGCCAAGTCCCTGTACCTTCTTGCATGTTTCAATGCAGCGCTGACACAGAATGCACTTGGATGTATCTCTGATGATTCCATAAGAGAAGTCATCATACGTTGGTTCTGTATGCGCACCGACATACTCTGAAGTACGGATACCCATTTCTTCGCAGAGTCTCTGCAGTTCACAGTTGCCTGATCTCTTGCATGCAAGGCAGTCCTTGTTATGGTTGGAAAGGATCAGTTCGAGGGTGTTTCTTCTTCCTGCTAATGCACGGTCACTGTTTGTCCAGACTTCCATGCCTTCAGCAATAGGTGTTGTGCAGGCACTTAACAGTGTTCTTGCACGCTTGACTTCAACTAAGCAGACACGGCATGCGCCTGACTTGTTGATGTCCTTCAAATAACACAATGTAGGAATATAGATTCCATTATCGCGTGCAGCCTGCAGGATTGTCTGTCCAGACTCAGCTTCAATTGCACGGTCATTTATTTTTAAATGTACTGTTGTCATTGTTCTCCTCCCATTAATGTCTTTCTACGGCACCGAAGCGGCAGGAACTCATACATGTACCGCACTTAATGCACTTATCTGTATCAATCTTAAAGACTTCTTTGCCTGCAACACCAGAGATTGCATCAACTGGACAGTTGCGTGCACACATGGAGCACTTGCGGCACTTGTCAGGATTGATGGAATATGTCAGCAGATGCTTACATACACCAGCTGGGCACTTCTTATCCTTGATATGAGCAATATACTCATCTCTGAAGTGATGAAGTGTTGAAAGAATTGGGTTAGGTGCTGTCTGGCCAAGTCCGCATAATGCAGTATCCTTGATCTCATAGCAGAGCTTCTCCATCTCATCCAGCATTTCCATGGTGCCTTCGCCTTCAGTGATCTTGGTGAGCATTTCTAATAATCTCTTTGTACCGACACGGCATGGTGTGCACTTGCCGCAGGATTCATCACAGATGAATTCCATATAGAACTTGGCAACATCGACCATACAGTTATCTTCATCCATAACGATCATACCGCCGGAGCCCATCATAGAACCTGCAGCAATCAGGTTATCGTAGTCAATTGGTGTATCGAGTTCCTTTTCAGTCAGACATCCGCCGGAAGGTCCGCCGGTCTGCACAGCCTTGAACTCTTTATTATTTGGACAGCCGCCGCCGATATCATAGATGATCTCACGGAGCGTTGTACCCATAGGGATTTCCACCAGACCAGTATTCTTGATCTTACCGCCTAATGCGAAGACCTTTGTACCCTTGGACTTTTCTGTACCAATGGAAGAATACCATGCAGAACCTTGGTTGATGATCTGAGCAACGTTGCCTAATGTCTCAACATTGTTGATGGATGTAGGCTTGCCCCATACACCATGAACAGCTGGGAAAGGAGGCTTTGGATTCGGCATGCCGCGCTTGCCTTCGATGGAGGAGATCAATGCTGTTTCTTCACCGCAGACAAATGCACCTGCACCTAAACGCAGTTCGATATCAAAATCAAATCCTGTATTGAAGATGTTCTTCCCTAACAGGCCATACTTATGTGCCTGATCGATGGCAATCTGCAGTCTCTGGACAGCTATTGGATATTCAGCACGGATATAGATATATCCCTGATGTGCACCAACGGCATAAGCCATGATAGCCATGCCTTCCAATATTGCATGCGGGTCACCTTCCAGCAGGGAACGATCCATGAATGCTCCTGGGTCACCCTCATCAGCGTTACAGATGACATACTTCTCATCGCCTGGCTGATCAGCTTCAAACTGCCACTTCATACCAGTTGAGAATCCTGCACCGCCTCTTCCACGCAAGCCGGAAGCCTTTACTTCATCAATGACCTGCTGAGGAGTCATTGTTGTCAATGCCTTGCCTAATGCTGCATATCCATCCATTGCGATATATTCATCAATATCCTCTGGGTTGATCTTGCCGCAGTTGCGCAGAGCAATACGCTGCTGCTTCTCATAGAACTTGATCTTATTAATATCTAAGATCTTTTCATGAGTCAGCAGATCTTCATCACTCAGCTGCAGTTCCTTGACGACACGTCCCTTATAGATATGTTCAGAAACAATCTTTTCAACATCATCTACCTTGACATGGCAGTAGAAGACCTCATCAGGATAAATTGCTACGATAGGTCCCTTCTGGCAGAGTCCGAAACAACCAGTCTTGATAACACATACTTCCTGATCCAGACCATACTTCTTCAATGACTCATTGAAAGCATCATAAATACCTGAAGAGTTGCTGGCAGAGCATCCTGTACCTGCACAGACCAATATATTCGTACGGTATGTAGGCATTAGAGTTTACCATTCGCTTTCTCGGCAGCATCTACCGTATACTCTTCAACAATCTTACCTTCACCAATATGTTCCTTCAGAATACGGGAGGCTTTTTCAGGATCAACATGGACATATGTTACCTGATTGTTGTCCTTGTCGAAGACCTGTACAATTGGTTCATAAGAATTCAGACCAATGTCACCTGTCTGAGTAATGACACAATTGTAGTTGTTTTCGGCTGCTTCTTTAACGAGCTGGTTTAATACTGGACGGGCGCCGGCAGCGATTCCGCTCGTTGCCATTCCGACAACAACACGATACTCTTTTCCACCTTCACGCATTTCTACTTTCTTTAAAGCTTCATCACGCAGTTTCTTCAAATCGTCGAGACTTTTCATATTCACTCCTCCTTGCTTAGTGAAGTCACTCCATTGTTAACATAATCATGGATCCATAACAGGATATCAGGTTCCAGAAGACTGACACCTTCCAGCTGTTTGCGGATCTCTTCGGTATCAAAAATAAATTTCTGATCATCTACTGCATATTCAAAGCGCAGATTGATATTCTCATTTGCCTGGATCACACTCATGATGGTCTGACCCATATCACCAATCGGCGGTGTATCAATAAAACTTCGCTGAACGGAACAATGGACTTCGGTGCCGACACCCTTCTTGCTTTGAATTGAGAAGGAACCATTGCACATATCGGCAAGTCCTTTTAGAAAGCTCAAGCCAAGTCCAATCGAACGTGTTGTTCTAGTTGTTCGAAATGGATCTACAAATCTTTCTGCATCTGCCTGATCCATACCCTTGCCGTCATCTTTGACACACATTTCAATCGTATCTTCCTGTGTCTTTTCAAAGATAGTCAATAAGATATGCTTAGCTCCTGCAGAAACACTGTTGACCAGTATTTCCAGCAGATGCATTGCCAGATCTTCCATCATAAATTTCTTGACCACAGCTTTCTGAATTTCTCTTCATTGATGGCATGGACCTGTTCACTGATATCAATGAGGCGGTGAGCATCTGAATCCATCAGCCATAAAGTATTATCATCTGTAATCCAAGGATGGATCTTTTTGATATAGGTCATGTCTTCTTCTTTCTTCACCTCGATTGCATCGTATTTCAGGTCTTCCGGGATAAAGCCCAACTGTACACAGATACTGTTGTGTCTGCCTGCAGCATGAGCTAGCACTGCTGCCCCGCCATGTTCATGAACGGCATCAATCGTTTCTTCAATGGATGCATCAAGTGAAATAATCAGCAGATTCTTTTCCTGCGATATCACTTCATCCTGTGCATTCATACGAAGTTCATTCCCGAAATATGCCGGATCAAATTCAACTTTCTTCAGTTTTTCATCAATCCATTCCTGCATGGACATTGCTTCAGCCAGGGTCTGGAACAGACCTAGTACATGCACTTCTTCAATCGTCTGCAGCTCACAGCCGTAGATCAGCCGGAGCCCAAGATTCTTCGCACATACATCAAATGCCGGCAGATTCAAGCAGGAATTATGATCGGTAATTGCAATCACATCCAAGCCCTTGATGACCGCCATATTACAGATATTGTTCGGCGTCATATCATCGTCCGCACACGGACTCAGGCATGAATGAATATGCAGATCGTAATACATTTTTTATATACCCAGTTCATGCAGCTTTACAGCTGTTTCATAAGTAGGCATCTTGCTTTCAATAATGACAAGCCCCTCATCTGATGCTTTCTTGATGAATTCTTCGGTAACGACTGCATTGTCAGCAATGATGACACACGAGAATTCACGTAACACCGCAACTGCAAGTACGTTGACATGCACCTGTACGGTTATCCATGCATCTCCAGCATTACCGCGTCCCATGACCCAGCTGAGCAGATCACCGGCATAAGCACCTGTGATGTCCTTACTGAGATCCAACTGAGGTGTATCCAGCTGCCATTGCGTTTGATTGATACATTCCTGTATGTTCATCATCCGTCTCCTTTATTCAATATTCTGCAGGATTTCAGCGAACGTGTTCCATTGACAATCTCTTCGGCCATGGATCTGCATGTCTGCTTTCCGCAGGCACCGCAGTCATATCCAGGCAGTTCCTCAAGGATTGCATTGACCTTCTGGAACGCACTCATCTTTTCTGCAAAGGTTCTTGTATCTTCATTTTTCAGATATGCGTCTGAGAACAATTCATCAAACGGCAGATCCGAAACTGGTTTCTTTGGAACATCTTTCAATTTATCAATAAATTCATTTACGAGATAGCTGCTTCCCCACAGCAGGTGGCCGCCGATGCATCCGTTGTAGCAGGAATACAAGGTCAGCAGATGATACTGATTCAGGATGCCGAATTCGGATTCATCCAGGATCTCAGAGATCTTTTCAAATCCATCTGCCACCAGTACATCCGGACGCTGCATCCTGCTCTGTACAGAACAAGCCTGCAGACCGTCAATGCACAAAGAGACATCAATCTTTCCTTTATGAAGATTTGGACGGATCATTGGAAACATATCCGTTAAGGATAACGCATGGTCCACTTCATATTCATCATTACCGTAAGGATACTTAGCCAAAGCTAGATTTGCTTCACATTCACACAGATTGAAGATGCCTACATTCTTTCCCGTCAGTCTCTTCCTGATCTGCTTTGCACAGATCTCAGTCGGATACTGCAATTGGAGAACATTCTCTCCCAAGATACTGTATTTCTTCGATATCAGTTCATTGACAACAGGACAGAAAGATTCGATGAAATTGAATTCCTTTGCTGATTCGGAGATCAGTCTGGCTTCTTTCATCAGCTGTGCATCAATATCAGTATGTTCGACTACTTCATCAAAGCCCAGCATCTTCACTGCATAGAACAGTTCTTCAACATCCTGCCGCGACTGGCACCTGGAAAGCAGTGCAGTCGGAATAATACATACTGTGTAATCATAGTTGTGAATATCTTCGAGCGTGCTCCCCTTCGAGACCATACCTTTGCTGTGGCATGCGCGAACGCAGCGGCCGCAGTTGATACAGTCCTGCTTGTCAATGTGGATACGGTCATCCTGCATTGAGATAGCTCCGGTCGGGCATGCATGAAGACATTTCATACATCTGACACAATGCTCTAAGGTATATGCAATCACAGATTTGCTCATTGCGGTGCCTCCGTAAAAGTCATCGTAATCGTTGTGCCTGCAGAAGAAGACTGAATATCGAAAGTGTCACTGACATTTTTCATATTCGGCAGTCCCATGCCGGCACCAAATCCCATTTCACGCGCCTTTTGATTTGCTGTGCTCCATCCTGGTGTCATTGCTTTTTCAAGATCTGGAATACCAGGTCCTGGATCTTTGAAGATGAGCTGCACGGTGCCATTGTCGAAGACATCAAGATTGATGTTTCCGCCCCAGGCATGAATCAGAAGATTGATCTCTGCTTCATAGGAAGCAATGGCAATCCTTCTTAGTACCGCGCTCTGAAATCCAAGTGTAGATAATGTACGCTTAATATCAGAACTAGCCGTGCCGGCATTTGCAAAGTCGTCTCTGACAACCTCATAGTCCTTATGAAATATTGACTGCATTTGAAATTCCTTTCAGACCGTTGCCATACAGAATTCCACATGCTTCGTACATCGTGCAGGCTGTTGACAGAATGGCAATCCCCTTCTGTCTGGCAGCATTGCGGATGCTTTCATCAAGCTTTTTATTCCGTACTAATACGATGAGATGGATATCCAGCATTTCAGCTGTATTGAGAGCCTGTATGTTGCAAAGCCCTGTTATCAGAACAGTTGATTCCGGTGAATTCCGGATCATCGCTAAAGCATCGCTCATCAAGTCTGAAGCGAATGCTGAATCAAAATCTCGGTTTTCACTGTCTTCTACAGTTGTTTCAGCATGCAGAAGATCGCGGATACAATCTGTTTTCATAGTTATGCTCTTGGAGATGAATTCTCTTCTTCCATGATCTTCTTAATCAGTTCTGTAACTTCTGTGGCATTTGTGTTGCCATGTACCTTGCCGTCAATGACTGCAACTGGTGCAAGACCGCACGCACCAAGACATCTCGTAGCATCCAATGAGAACAGTCCATCCTCACTTGTGCCGTTGATCGGTGTCTTGATCAATTCTGTAACAGCGTCAATGATCTTCTGTGATCCCTTGACATAGCATGCTGTGCCTAAGCATACGTTTACAACATGTTTGCCCTTCGGCTGTGTTGTAAACTGTGCATAGAACATCACAACACCATAGACTTCTGCAACGCTTGAACCAACTGCAGCAGCAATCTTTTCCATTGCTTCAAATGGAATGTAGCCCAGTTCATTCTGCACATCATGCAGCATGACGATGGTTGGACCAGGTGCAGAAAGATGTCTTTCTACAATCGCATCGATCTTGTTTAAAGCGTCTTGATTCAGCTTCTCCATAAACTCCTCCTTATTTAGAATAATTGTTGGAAATGAAACAGATGAATGGTCTAAATCGTAAAGCCATACTAAAAATGTATAAATTCGCACAAAAATTATATCATTCATTGTGAATATTTACTCAAAAACATTATATTTTGAGAAAGATTTCACTTAATTTTTATCTTCCTTGTGAAAAGAATGAAAAAAGGCTGAGAAATATGATCTCAGCCTGTCAGATTCTATTATAAAAATAATAAAATTGTGCTAAATGTTCATTTTTGCCTCATGAGGTCCCTTGCCAGGTGCATCTCCTCTGGTAATCACAGTTTCATATCCTATGGATTTCATTCTTCCTGACATGCACAGACTGCACTGGGCTGCATCTTCACCTGTACATATTTTGTTGTTGTATAGAAGATATTTGCCGCGAACATCCGTAGGAGAAAGATTTGGCATAATCACGTTGGCTCCAGCAAGGATTCCCATTTCCCTTCCCTTTTGATCAATCGTGCCCAATGCTGTTGTTGCAGGGATCAATGCTTTCGGAAACATCAGCCTCAGAATACCCAGCATATACAAAGTCAGTTCTACGGAACCAGCTTTCTCGTCACGGAATGGAGTATCATGATGCGGAATGAATGGTCCGATGCCGATCATATGCGGCTGCAGGTCATGCAGGAAATACAAATCTGTAACAAGATCATCCGTCGTCTGTCCTGGTGCCTGTATCATCATGCCGGCACCAATCTGATAGCCGATGTCCCGCAGGTCCTTCAGACAGCGGATTCTGTTCTCCAAAGTCTGATCTGCTGGATGAAGTTTTTGATACAGCTTAGGTGATGCTGTTTCATGTCGGAGCAGATAACGGTCTGCTCCAGCATCATAGTACATCTGATACTGTTCTCTAGTCTTTTCACCAATCGAAAGAGTAATTGCACAGTCCGGCATTTCTTTCTTTATTGACAGGATCAAGTGACAGATGTCTTCATCTGAATACGAAAGATCTTCGCCAGACTGCAGCACAAATGTGCGGAATCCAAACGCATGTCCCTGTCGACAGCAAGCTAAAATTTCTTCTTCACTAAGATGATAGCGTTCTGCGTTATCATTATCACGACGCAGTCCGCAGTATAGACAGTTGCTCTTGCAGTAGCTGGAGAATTCAACTATTCCACGCAGATATACTTTGTTGCCAAAAGTCTCATGCTGACGGATCCTTGCTTTCTCAAACAAGTATTCTGCACTTTCATTGTCTCTTTCATCAATCAGTTTTTTAAAATCTTCTTTTGATAAAAAACCATTGGCAAACAGTTCATCGATTCTTCTTTTATTATCTTCCTGTACCATATTAGACCTTTGAATAAGCTGTCTTGACTGTCAGCCCAGGAACATTGCCAAGCTTTCCCGTCATTGCACTGATGACATCCATTGGCGCATCAACCGCGACAGAAATCAGTGAGATTGCTTTTTCTCGATATGGGATGCCCATTCTTCCGATGACATACTTACCGTATTCATGAAGGACTTCATTCAATGCAGATGTGCATTCTCTGTCTTCCACAACGATGGCAATCATTGCAATTCTTGTATCTGTCATACTTATTCTCCTTCCGGCAATGAGATCTCTTTCAGGATACCATTGAGGTATGCAATTGTAATCCCATAGTTTGTCATTGGTACATGCTTTTCTTTTGCTTTATCGATTCTGCTCATGACATATCTGCGGTTGAACATGCATCCGCCGCACTGAATAATAAGATCATAATCAGAAGCATCTTCTGGGAAATCCACCCCTGCCTTGACATCAATCTGCAGTCCTTCTCCAATCTTCCTGCGCAGAAGACGTGGAATCTTGACTCTACCGATATCTTCTTCCATTGGTGCATGTGTGCAGCATTCCGCAATCAGTACTTTTGAATCAGGGGTCAGCTTATCAATCGCTTTGGCGCTTTCAGCATAATAATTGATATCTCCTTTCAGACCGGCAAATAGTACGGAGAATGATGTCAGTCTGCTTTCCTTTGGACATGCTTCATGTACAGTAGCAAATGCCTGCGAATCGGTGACAATCAAGTCTGGTGCTTTCTTCATCTGAGCCAGTGCAGGCTTCAGGCCATCCAATGTAACACAGATAGTGATGCATTCTTTATCCAGAGAATCACGGATGGTCTGTACTTCCGGCTGGATCAGTCTTCCTTCCGGAGCCTGTGGATCCTGCGGCATGACAAGCATGACAAAATCACCGGCATGGACAAGACCATACAATACGGTACGCTTTGTCTTCGTACCCTGTACCGCATGGATCATTGCCTGCTTCAATTCTTCAATCGAATCAGCGTCTTCAGCGGAGCAAGGCACAACAGCGATGCCGAATTCTTTTTCAATCTCAGTGATTCTTTCCTGCACTTCTTCATGACTGCATAGATCATATTTGCTGAAGACTCCAACGCATGGAGTATGACGGTCCTTAAAGTACTTGATCCAGTTCTTCTCTTCGGTATCATCCTTGTCATAGAAAAGAATGACTGCCAGATCAGTTTCTTCGGCTGCCTTTCTAGTCGCTTCAACTCTCTGTCTGCCAAGTTCACTCTCATCATCAAAACCAGCAGTATCCAGCAGAGTGCATGCACCGATGCCATGGATCTCCATCGGCTTCTTGACAACATCTGTCGTAGTGCCTGGTGTATTTGATACAATAGCAATCGGCTGCTTTGTCAGAGCATTGATCAGTGATGACTTACCTGCATTCATTCTGCCGAAAAAACCAATATGGGTACGGTTAGCAGATGAAGCACCATTTGCAATAGAATTCATGATTTATCCTCCTCTATAAGTGAGACAGGAAGAATTGTTGAATGTGTCAATCCTTCAATGTTTTCTTCTATGATCTTGATATTAACACCAAAGGCCTCACACATATTCTTTTCATTTAAAATATCTTTTGTTTCCCCAAACATGGAATTTCCATTCTTCATCAAAAGCAGTGTATGATCTGATACTTCTAATGCATGTTCAGGATAATGCGTATTGAAGATCACCGATAAGTGTTCTTCCTTTGACAGTTTCTTGATCATATTCAGGACAAGAAGCTGATTGCGGAAATCTAATCCTGTTTCTGGTTCATCCATGACCAGCATTTCTGGTTTGGAGGCAAGTGCACGGGCAATCAGTACCAGCTGCAGTTCACCGCCGGAGATCTCAGCACAGCTCTTTTCAGCTAAATGGAGAATGCCTGCTCTCTTCATTGCATCCTCGGCAATTTCCTTGTCTATTGCAGATGGCATTTGGAACATACTAAGATATGGACTTCTCCCCATGAGCACTGTTTCGCGCACCAGATATGGGAAAGTCTGAGTCCTGGCCTGAGGTACATAAGCCACCTTCTGCCAGAATTCATTCTGCTTCATCTCTTTTTCGGAAACACCATCTACTAATATGGCACCTTCAGCAAACTTCAGAAAGCCAAGCATGCATTTCAGAAGTGTTGTCTTGCCGCCGCCGTTCGGACCGAGAATTGATATGACCTGTCCTTCATCTGCACAGAGTGAAACATGATCTAATACAATATCTTCTTTCAGATAAGAGAAGCATCCATCCTTGACTTCAAATTTCATATCCGGATTCCTCCTGTTTTTCTTAGAAGAATAATGAATACAGGCGCACCGATGACAGCAGTCAGAATGGAAACAGGAATTTCTGCATTGCTGACACAGCGTGCAATTGTATCTGTAATCAGCATAAATTCAGCCCCAAAGACAATACTTGCAGGCAGCACCCTGCGGTTGTCATTTCCGAACAGCATTCTTGCGATATGCGGAATCAGCAGCCCCACCCAGCCGATAACACCGCAGATTGCGACGACGCTGGCTGTGATGGCAGCTGCACTGATGATGATGATTGAACGCGTCAGCGGTAGATTCACGCCAAGAGATTTAGCTTCATCATTGCTGAGTGACATTGCATTCATGCGGTAGCGCAGGAAGAACAATATCAATACACCGATGATGATCAAAGGAGCACCAATTTGCAGTGATTTAAAGGTAACTGATGAGAAACTGCCCATCAGCCAAAATGTGATGACTGGCAGAATATTATTAGGATCTGCTACATACTTGATCAAAGTAACTAAGGCACTGAATAACGAAGATATGACCAGTCCTGCAAGGATCACCATAATGATGGAGCCTTTATTTTGACCTGCAGCAGTGCGTGTCACAAGGAAGACAAGCAGTACAGCCAAGATGCCGAAGAACATGGCACTGAGCTGTATGCCTGCGGAAGACATCCCCAGCAAGATTCCCAGGGCTGCGCCAAATGAAGCACCGTTGGCAGTTCCTAATGTATCAGGTGTTGCCAGCGGATTAGAGAACAGGGATTGAAAAGCTGCCCCCGCAGCTGCGAGACCTGCACCGGCAAGCATACTGAAAAGAATACGCGGCAGCCTGACTTGACGTATGACTGTCTCGGCGTTTTTCAATGTGCTTCCCTTTCCCGCCAGGATTGAAAGTACCTGATCAGCCGGCACTTGAAACTGCCCTGCGCATAATGCAAACAGAGCAATGACAATTAATATGACTGTGCTGGCAATCATCCAGTATTTAAATTTCACATCCAGTTTCAAAATATTCTCCTATTAGTTCCACTTGCCTGCAGCACGGTTTGGTGTATACATCTTTGTAATCTGTTCATCTGTCAGCTCTACACCATAGAGTGTCTTATAGTAATCTTTTACATCAGAAGCAACATCATAATCTTTAAATAGATCCGGATAAACTGCCTGCGCAAGCCATTCCAGCGTCATCGGTGTATCAACACCAGGTGTATAAGTACGGTAGGAACCTAACGGCATCTTATAGACACGCTTATCTTGAACAGCCTTGATAGTCGACCAGTCGTCACTGCCGACAGCATTGTTGTAGAGATCATCAGGAGTTGTCTGGGTAAAGTTCGTGATGATGATCACATCTGGATTCCAAGCATATACCTGTTCCATTGTAATTGTTGCATTCGAATTGTCTGCAGCAACATCATGCGCAACATTCTCTGCACCGACAGCATCACACCACCACTGGCCGAAGAATGACTTTGATGAAGTGATCATTGTCTTTGAATCGTATTGGAAGAGGAAGAGCACTTTCTGCTTCGTTGTTACATTGGCAACCTTGCTCTGGATCTCATTGTACTTATCATTGGAATATTGGTTGACAAGATTTTCACGGTCGGAAGCATGGCTAGGATAGATCTTATCCAATAATGACATCCATTCGTTGTACGTTTTAATACAGTCATAGTTCCACTTGGTCGGTGATACGCCAACTGCGGTAAGACCAGCATTCTCAAGCTTCTGCTGTTCTGCCTTGCTGCCAGCATTGTAGAAGACAATATCCGGATTCAAAGCAATCAGTGATTCAATATTCACATCATTTCCATCCATGATATTGGTATTGACATTCAGAATATCTGGATAGAGCTCAGACAATACACCATTCTTTGCAGCATTCATTGATGCCGGTTCCATTGCAACAATTGTTGATGGACTGTCAAGATAGATTGTCAGCATGCTTGGCAATGGAAGAATGCCAAGAATTGCGACTCTTTTAGGATCTGTTGGTACAGTGACGGTCCTGTCTGCATGGTCAGTGATCGTCACTTCGGTTGGGACTGTACTTGCTTCTGTTGTGGCCGTCTGTGTTGATGATGAAGCTGCAGTGCTGGAGGATGAACATCCTGCTAATAAAGTCACTGCCAGCATCCCGGCTAAAAACGGATTTAACACTTTCTTCATTTTCTTTCCCTCAATCTTTCTTCAATATCGAAACTACGGCAGCAGAATAATGGAATATTCCTGCTGTAGATTCTTCCCGAATACCCTTCATGCGGTATGGCAATCATGCACGTATTTTTATTGTGAATAATATTTTTGAACAATGGATCACAGATAACAATTTCTGCCGCATTGACCTTTTGGATCAATGCATCTTCGTTCAGCCCTTCATTGATGTCCGGCCACACTGCACATGCCTGCAGATGATTCTGCTGTGCATAGGAAGTATGATTCACGGCTGCGGCCATGGATTTGGCATATATTTCTTCGCCGATAACAAGGACATTCCCCTGCTCTGGAAGATCTCCATATGCCTTTCTGCTGATGCCGTCCGCTGCACTGGCAGTGACTGCCTGCTGTATCTGCTTGGACATATATGATCCAATCGGAACACCTTCTACAAATGGTATATGACGGATGCCCTGCATGAATCTTGCCGGCATGCGTCCTGCACTGGATGGCACAACATTGACAGCTCCTGCATAGATATCACCCAGCTGTTCAAAGGTATCTCCCATTGCAAAACATGCATGTACTGCATAGCCTTCCGGCAGAACAGATTCTTTCAAGGCATTAACATGTTCCATATCTGCAAAATCGATTGGTGTAATGCCAAGCAGATTGATAGTCTTTTCTATCGTTTCTGCATTCTGATCGGCAAATCTGCGTATCCATTCTCTGGAAGCTAAGCCGACGCCGGAGACATAGCTCTTCAATCCATCGGTTGCGATTGGAATAACAGGAATCCCTGTCCGCTGTTCGATCAGATGACCGACACCTTTATAGTCAAAGGCAATAATATGCGGAATAGATGCACCGCATAAAGCAATGAACCTAGGCTTCAGATCTTTGGCAGCAGCCGCAACATCATTGATGACGACTGAATCATCACCCATGACAGCTGCCATTTCATCCAGACCTGATACAAACATCAGGGAATCATGGTCATACCATCGTGGTTCATCATGCGTTGTATATGTACTGTTGCATCCAGAAGGATCATGCAGCACGCTCATGCCGCCTAATTCATATAGGACGGAACAGACACCGGAAACATCTGCTGTATAAGTCGAGGTGAATACATGTGTATGCCAGTCGCTCATTTTGCACAGCACCCCCATCCTTTATGCTGGATCAGAGCAGGCATATCCTTTGGTGTCTGATATGCTTCTTCAATCATCTCAGCTAGATGCTGAATGCCAAGATAACCATACATGCCAGCTGTCCAGATCACATCAACGAAATAGTCAGTATTGTTGTAGTAGGCTGCTTTCTGTCCAATGCCGATGATCTTTCCTTCATGTTCACGTTTCATGACACGCATGTTCCAGTTGTCAGCAGAATAGATTTTCAGCTCCGGCTTAAATGCGCGAAGTTCATTGAATACTTCTTCTGCTTCTGTAAATACTTCGATAAAGACGGATTCAACGTTGAAGCCGTGCTTCAGTAAATACAGAGCTAAGCTCAATGGTTCATCGACTGCTGTATAGTCAATGGAAACCGCAGTATTGCCGATCAGCTTCTTCAGCTCATTGATTTTATCTTCAGCTGCTTTTCTCTTTTGAGCGGTGATCTGCTCTGGTACAGGTTCAATTTTCAGCAGTTCACATACATTCTTCATGTCCTGGTCGATGACATCATAATCGTAGCTCATATGCATCGCCACCCACTTCTGGTGCAGACGAAGCTCCATGTCTTTACCTGCCCATGCCGCATATTTATGGAATGTCAGATTCAGAGAGCTGTACTGCATTTCCTTAAAACGGTCATAATCGGTTTCTTCCGCAAGATCACGGATATCGATGCCGTGATCACGCAGATAAAGCGTCAGATCACTGTACTTTTCCGTTGGAAACCAGTTGCCGATATAGTTGATCTGATGCGGCTTATGTTCGGCTGGCTGCAGGACACGGTAAGTCTGCCGTGTCAATGACGGAACAGCCGGTGTCTTGCGGCGCATGATTGGATCCATGTAGGCATCTACGAAGTCAATGTCAGGATATTCTTCCCGCAGTACTTTATAGACACGCTGATAATTGGCAGCCAGAAAGTGATGAATGCAGGAAATGAAGACCATGATCATGCGCGGACGCTCCGGCAGAGATGCAATGACCTTCTCAACGCCTTCCTGCAGCGTCTCTTCCATATTTCCTTCCAGGATATTATCTTCACCGACAGTAATCGTGGAAAGACGGTCCATGGCATTCATTTCAGCGGTAGTCAATACGACTCCGCGCAGACAGCTGGTCGGACAGACATAGATCTGATGGCACCCAGGCACCTGCGTACCGATATGCACAATGTTCCAGATACCGCGGCATGGAGAAGAATATGCCAGGCCGATATCCGCATCATACTGATAAGTAATATCTTTGATGAGCTGGTATTCATTCATGATCGACACCATTTTCTATCATGTCGGAGGCAAGCTTTCTAATTGCCTGTGCATACTCACAGCCTGGAAACATCTCCATGACAGCTCTCATGTTCATTTCTGCTTCAGCGATATGATTGTCACGCGGCAGATCAGCCGTGATCTTAGAACCAATGTCACTGCACAAAGTTTCAACTTTGCTTCTTTCGTCCGGAACATTCCTGCGGTTCAGGATGACGCCGCCAATATCGGCATAGCCTCTCTTTTTAAAGTTCTCAACGGCTAAGGCAATATTTGCGGCTGCATAGATTGCCATATTTTCACCAGAAGTAACAATATATACCTGATCGGCATAACCTTCTCTGATTGGCATTGCAAATCCTCCGCATACAACATCTCCCAAGACGTCATACATAACGATATCGGGCTGCAGAATATCAAATGCACTGCGCTCTTCCAAAGCTTCAAAAGCTGCTCCAATGCCTCTGCCGGCACAGCCAAGTCCAGGTGTAGGACCGCCGCTTTCGGCACAGATAATGCCTTTCTGACCAATAGTAATCAAGTCATCGAGTTCTGCTTTATCTCTTTTTGCTCTCAGGATATCCAAAATAGATTCGATTCTCCTTCCGTCATGAAGATACAGCGTACTGTCAGCTTTTGGATCGCATCCAATCTGCATTACCTTGTATCCCATATCCGCAAAAGCGCATGATAATGCGCTGGTTGTAGTGCTTTTTCCTATACCACCTTTTCCATAGATTGCAAAACGATACATAAGGCCTCCTAACAAAAAATCTCTGCGATCCGCAGAGATGAATAGTAAAAGACATGATGTCTTATCTATATTCTTCTCTTCCAGCTCAGATTTCTCTTTGCTGTCGGATCTTGTCACAAATATTTTATATAAAAACGCTTTCAATAACAATCAAAATAATCTCATTTCAAAAAAAATATAAAACATATTGACTTTTTCTTGAACGTGTTTCATCATGAACATAGTTCATGTTGAAAGGAGGACAGTATGAATCCAAAAGTAACATCCGAAGAAGAAATACTGCAGACATGCCGTGAGATTGTTTCCAAAGAAGGAACTGATGCCTTGAATATGCGTCATATCGCTGAAGTACAAGGGATTGCCTTAGGCTCTCTGTATCACTACTTCCCTTCGAAGGACGCAATGATCACCGCTTCAGTTGAAAGTGTCTGGCAGGATATCTTTCACCTTCGTGAAGATACGAAAAAAGTCGTACCCTTCGATGAATATGTGAAATGGCTATACGCCTGTGTGAAGCAGAGCAGAATTGATTACCCAAACTTCTCCATGTCCCATTCTCTCAGTTTTGCCTCGAGTGCAAAGAAAGAAGCACGTGAGACCATGATGCGCTGCTTTGACCAGATCAAAAATGGTCTTTCCAATTCACTTGAACATGATTCCAATGTTCTGCCAGCTGCTTTCAGCCGGACATTCACAAAGAATGACTTCATTGAGTTTGTCTTTTCTTCCTTCTTTGTGTCTATGATCCAGGGAAAAGACAACTGCCGAACAGTCATTCAGGTCATTGACCGCTGCATTTATCAAAAATAAGGAGGTTTTATGCAGGCTGTATTTGAAACATTATTTGATATCGTTTACCTTTCCACTGTCATCACCATAGGCATTCTGATGCTGAAAAAGGCTGATCACAGGAAACAATATGTGCTCTACGGAGCCATGGCTGTGACCCTTGGCTGCGGCGATGCTTTCCACCTGATCCCACGTGCTGTCGCCTTATGTACAACTGGTCTTGCCAGCTATACTGCTGTTCTGGGCATCGGCAAGCTGATTACATCCATCACGATGACCGTCTTCTACCTGCTGCTCTACTACGTATGGCGTCAACGCTATCAGGTAAACGGCCGAAAGGAACTGACGACTGCTGTCTGGCTGCTGTCTGCAGCACGTATCATTCTCTGTCTCTTTCCGCAGAATGAATGGACCAGTGCAGCACCATCTCTTGCCTGGGGCATCTACCGCAATATCCCATTCACCATCTTAGGCATCTTAGTTGTAGTCCTGTTCTTCAAAAGTGCACGAGAGAACAATGACAAACCGTTCATGAATCTCTGGCTGACTGTGGTCATCAGCTTTGCCTGCTATCTGCCGGTCGTCTTATTTGCTGAGATCTATCCTGTTGTCGGTGTCTTGATGATTCCTAAGACATGTGCATATGTCTGGACTGTATTGATTGGCTGGAATGCCATGAAAGGAGAAATCGTAAAATGAAAAAGTATTTGAATATAGCGCTCTATTACGCAATTGCCGCCGCTGTCGGAGGCGTCTTCTACCGTGAATTTACAAAGGCTTATCAGTATACAGGTGTCACTGCCTTAGGCAAGGTCCATGTACACCTCTTCATTCTCGGCATGATCATGTTTCTGATCGTTGCATTGTTCAAACAGAATTATGAGCTTGAGGAACAGAAGACCTTCCGCATATTCATGATTCTCTACAACATTGGTCTGCCGTTAACTGCTGTCATGTTCATTGTCCGCGGCGTACCTCAGGTCATGAATCTGTCTTTATCTGCTGGCATGAACGGCATGATCTCCGGAATCGCCGGCATCGGCCACATCCTGTTAGGTACAGGCATCATCTTGTTCCTTGTTTCATTAAAGAAAAGTACGGCAGAATAACTTCAAAGGGAGTGTTCAATTGAGCACTCCCTTTTCAATTACTTCTTATTTGCAATTTCTTCGCGCAGTTCCTTATAGAAATCTTCCGCAGACATCTGCTTCTGATCCTTGGAACCATATCTTCTCACGGTAACGCCATTGGATTCGACTTCACCGTCACCGACAACAATCTCGACAGGTACTTTATTGGTCTGTGCTTCTCTGATGCGGTAGCCCAGCTTTTCATTGCGGTCATCCAGAGATGCTCTGACACCCATGGCCTTCAGTTCATTGACGATCTTCTTGCCAAATTCACTATGTGCCTCTGGAGAGACAGGAATGACAACAACCTGCTTTGGAGCCAGCCATAATGGCAGATCTCCCTTTGTCTCTTCCAGCAGGAAGGCAATGAAACGATCCAGAGAACCTAAGATAGCTCTGTGGATGACAACTGGTCTCTTCTTCTCACCGTCTTTATCAACATATTCCAGCTCAAAGCGCTCCGGCAGCTGATAGTCCAGCTGAATTGTCGACAGCGTAACATCATGGCCTAATGCGGAACGGACTTGGACATCGATCTTTGGTCCATAGAAAGCAGCTTCTCCCTCTGCTTCATAATACGGGACCTGCATCTCCTTCAGCACTTCTCTTAATTCACTTTCACTCTTCTCCCAGAGCTCATCATGGCCGAAGTACTTTTCCTTGTTGTTAGGATCTCGCAGTGACAAACGGAAGGAATAGTTCTTGAAGCCGAAGTCACCATAGACATCCAGGATCAGCTTTGTAACATCCTTGATCTCAGAGCCAATCTGGTCCGGACGGCAGAAGATATGAGAATCATTCTGCGTGAATGCACGAGCTCTTTCAATACCCGTCAAGGCACCGGAGGCTTCAAAGCGGAAGTCGTTGGCAACTTCAGCGATGCGTACTGGCAGATCTCTGTAAGAATGCAGAGAAGACTTGTACATGATCATATGTTCCGGGCAGTTCATCGGTCTCAAGACATAGGCATTATCAGGATCTCTTCTGTCCTGCATCGCCGGGAACATATCATCCTTATAATGATCCCAGTGTCCGGAGATCTTATAGAGCTTTACATTGGCTACAGAAGGTGTCATGACATGGATATAGCCCTGATCCAGCTCCTTGTTCATAATATAGTCAGACAGAGCTCTTCTGACCGTAAATCCATTTGGCAGATACATCGGCAGTCCAGCACCGACAATATCACTGAACATGAACATCTGCAGATCCTTGCCGAGCTTTCGGTGATCTCTCGCCTTGGCATCTTCCAGATCAGCTAAATGTGCATTCAGTTCTTCTTCTGTCGGGAAGCAGACGCCGTAGATACGCTGCAGGACTTTGTTGTTCTTATCGCCCTTCCAGTATGCACCAGAATGCTTGACAAGCTTAAAATAACGGCAGAGCTTTTCATTATCGACATGAGGTCCGCGGCATAAGTCTGTATAATCGCCCTGTGTATACATGGAGATGTTTGTGCCTTCCGGCATTCTCTGGATCAGGTCAATCTTGTATTCATCGTCCTTGAACTGTTCCAGTGCTTCTTCTTTTGTAATCTCATGACGGACAATCTTCTTACCGTCCTTGGCAATCTTCTTCATTTCTTTTTCAATCTTCGGAAGATCTTCATCTGTAATTGTTGCATCGCCCAGATCGATATCATAGTAGAAGCCTTCTTCGACCACTGGTCCGACCCAGAACTTTGCCTGCGGATACAGATGCTTGACTGCATGTGCCATCATGTGGGCACAGCTGTGATTCAACGTTTCCAATTCTTCATTCTCTTTAAAGTTGATCATATTTACCTTTCCGGACGCTATATAAAAAGCGTCCTTTCTATAAGGACGCTTTATGCGCGGTACCACCTTGTTTCCGGAATCTCTTCCGACTCTTGATATCCTTAACGCGGATGGACGGTTCCTTTTTCAAGGACTGCTCCCAGGGAGTAATTCATGCCCGCCTCAGATATCTTTCACCACCGATATCCTCTCTTCATCAACTGCAGCAGAACCATGTCCTGTTCATCACATTTCTTACATTATCGTATTCTTAAATCTGTTTGTCAATTCTCTTCTGCATCAGAACAGAGACATCTGATTGCGGTCCTGCAGGTCCTGCAGAGCCCCCATCATATCCAGCTTTTTGACCATTGTACCGGACAGCTGTGTTCTTTTTTCAATGTCTTCCTTGGATAAGAATGGTGCCTGCTGTGCAGCTTCTTCAATGCTGCGGGCAACGTTTGCGCCAAGGCCATCTATGACAGTGAACGGCGGGACAAGGGTCTTAGGATCATCCGGATCCACCGTAAATTCCTCCGCCCTGCTCTTATAGAGATCTACATTTGAAATCTTAAAGCCCCTAGCATAAATCTCTTCACATACTTCTAACGTATCCAGTAACGATTTCTCTTTATTGGAAACTGGAACCGCTGCATTCTTATCGGATGCACGCATTTCGATGTCTTCCATTCTTGCCCGGATTGCCTCAATGCCCTTGACCATTGTTTCAATTTCATAGGCATCACAGCGCAGTGTCATGTACTGGATATAGAAGTTCATTGGTTCATGGACTTTGTACCATGCAATACGGACTGCCATCATAACATAAGCGACGGCGTGTGCCTTCGGGAACATGTATTTGATCTTCTTGCAGGATTCAATATACCAGTCCGGCACATGATGTGCTTTCATGTTCTCTTCCTGATCCGGCCGCAATCCACGGCCCTTACGGACATCTTCCATGGTCTTAAAGGCATCAATTGGTTCCAGATTCTTTTCCAGCAGATAGGTCATAATATCATCACGGCAGGCAATCGTTTCACTTAACGGATGCCCTGCCTGGACCAATGCTTCAGCATTTCCTGCCCAAACATCGGTACCATGCGACAGACCAGAGATCATGACCAATTCGGAGAATTTATGAGGCTTTGTCTCTTCCAGAACACGTCTCGTTGTACGGGTGCCGAATTCCGGCAGACCAAGTGCGCCGGTCGTTTTCTTATAGAGTCTTGGATCTGCATGCAGGGCTGTATCTTCATGGAACAGTGACAGTGTCTCTGGGTCATTCATTGGAATATCCAGCGGCTTAACGGTCGCAATTCTCTGCAGCAGACGCATGGCAGTTGGATCAACGTGGCCCAGAATATCAAATTTCAATACATTATCGTGAATATCGTGGAAGTCGTAATGTGTTGTCATCCAGGATGAGTTTGGATCATTTGCTGGGAACTGAACTGGTGTAAAGTCTTCCGCATCATATCCATCCGGAATAATGATGATTCCGCCTGGATGCTGACCAGTCGTACGCTTGACATCCGTGCAGCCCTTGGCAAGATAGTCCTTCATTGGCCTTCTCATATCCTCAATGCCCATTTTTTCGCAGTAGCCTGAAACATAGCCGTATGCTGTCTTATCCGCAACACCGCCGATGGTGCCAGCACGGAAGGCATGATTCTCTCCAAAGACTTCTTTGATGAACTTGTGTGCTCTCCATTGATATTCGTTGGAGAAGTTCAGATCGATATCTGGCACCTTATCCGCATTGAAGCCTAAGAATGTCTGGAACGGAATATTCTGACCGTTGCCATGCATCATGGAACCGCACTTTGGACACTTCTTATCTTCCAGATCAAAACCGGACTTAATCTCCGGATCGTCGAACCATTCACTGTAATGACAGTGCGGGCACAGATAATGCGGCTTCAGCGGATTGACTTCCGTGATGCCTGACATCGTCGCTGTAAAGGATGAGCCGACCGATCCTCTGGAACCTACCAGATAACCGTCTTCGTTGGATTTCTTGACCAGTAGATGAGCAATGTAATAGTGCACGTCATATCCATTTTTAATGATGTTGTCGAGCTCCATGTTCAAACGCTCAGTCACAACGGATGGTACAACACCATCAAATTCATATGTATCTTTCGCTGTTTTATTGCAGATGTCGCGCAGCTTTTTGTCAGAGTCCTGAATATGCGGCGGGAATGTTCCTGCCGGCACTGGACGGACAACACCAATCTTTTCAAATAACGCATTTGGATTTGTGACCGTAATCTGTTCAATCAGCTCCGGATCTTCCAGCCAGGCAAATTCCTGCTTCATTTCATTTGTCAGCCGCAGATGCTGATCAGGATTCGGTGTCTTTCTGCGCAGCATGTCATCACGGATATACAGCGGATGTGCAACACCGCCGACCCCCTGTGACATGATATAGATGTCACGGAAGATCTTCTGATCTCTTGTCAGGTAGTGCGCATCGCTGTCCGCAATCACTGGGATATTCAGCTTTTTTGCCATGGCAATAACACGCTTCTGCACCTTCTTGACACGGTCCATTGACGGCACATTGCCTAAAGCTACAAAGGTCGTATAATTTGCCAATGGCTGCAGTTCGATATAGTCATAGAACTTCATGCAGGATTCCAGACGTTGATCATCTCCGTTGCATGCAAGCTCCCATAGTTCACTGTTCTGACAGGCAGAACCGAACAGCAGATGGTCTCTGTACTTCTGCAGCGTGCTTCTTCTGATTCTCGGTTCCGCCGCAACATCCGTACCCTCTTTGCCGGCATTCTTGCCCATGACAGCCAAAGTCGTAGTATTGGACTCTGAGACAAGCTTATAGAGATCACGGATGCCGTCCTGGTCTTTAGCTACAACACAGATATGGGAATGTCTGACCTTCTTGTATACTTCAAAGTCCTGTGTCTTTTCCTGCAGATCCTTGATAGTACGGCAGCCGAACTTTTCTATCGCATCCTTCAGCAGACAGATGAATACACCTGACAAGGATTCCGCATCATAATCAGCACGGTGTGCAACTTCCTCATCATATGCGACATGGTAATTGCGGGCAACATTGCCTAAACGATATGCCCGGCGGTCTCTTAAAATCGCTCTGGAAAGATCCAGGGTATCAATGACACAGTTGGTCATCGGCGGTCGGCCGATACGCTTTAGTTCTTCATTCAGGAAATAGTAGTCAAATGTCGCATTGTGGGCAACAATCGTATCACTGCCGATCCATGTCAGAATATCGTCGATGCATTCTGCAAACGGCTTGGCATCCTTGACCATGTCATTGGTTATATTTGTCTTGTTTGTAATGACGGCAGGAATTTCAAATGGCGGCTTGATGAACATCTGAAGATGATCGACCACTGTCTGATTCTTCATCTTGACTGCACCGAATTCAATAATGGAATCATAGCAGCAGCTCAGTCCAGTTGTCTCCAAGTCAAACGAAACATATTCTTCATCATCAATCAGCTTGTCAATCGGATTGCGGACAATCAGAAGACGGTCATCAACCATATTCATTTCACAGCCCATGCCGACTTTGAATGGACGGGCTGGATTTGATTTCTTGCATGCTTCACCGGTATTGAAGGCTTTTACCAGAGACTGAACATCCGCATGGTCAGTAATGACGATGCCAGGCAGACCAATGTTATAGGCATAATTGACAATATCAGCCGGTTTGCAGATGCCATCCATTTCAGACATGTTGGTATGCATATGCCATTCAACACGTTTGACTTCTGCATCATCTACGATCTTTTCTTTTTCAATTTTTTCAATCGTACGCGGCATGCATACAAGTTCCTTGGAGAAGGAATCATATTCAATCCTGCCAAAGACACGGATCCGGTCGCCTTCCTTGACTTCTTCCAGCTCTTCTCGGGTCGTACTACGTCCTTCAAAGCGTTTGATTACGATGGCATCGGTTCCGTCATATACTGAAAGTGTCTGAATCAGATTCTTATTTTTAGTTTCGATTTCTTCTTTGGTGAAAATGTCTGCTTCAAAGGTAATATCAGCGATGGCATCATGCACATCGCGCAGCTCGATTTTTGTATAATCAGCTTCTTTCTTGTAGTAGCTGTTTCTTCTCTCCGGTTTATTGAAAACCGGCTTTTCTTCCGGCGGTTCCGGCAGAAAATCAATCGTGACTTTCTTGATGTCCTCTTTGACTTTCTTAGCCAGAGAACACGTAACCTTGATGTCCTTTAAACCAATTTGTGCCAGATATTTTTCAATTCCGTCAGTATATGCTGTCGCTCTTTCACATGTCTCTTCATTGCTGAAGATGAAATCCAGATTGTTTTTATCTTCGTAGTATACAAAATTTGTATCTGCAATCATCTGATACTCAGGTGCACACTCGCAGAGATCATCAAAATAATGCTTTAGCTCCGCATTTGAGATACCATCATGATCACAATTGATCTCTATCGAAACAGCAGAATGAGTCCAGTCATGGATTCGAGCCCGCAGTTCATTGTAGCAATTAAAAGAGATTGGTCCTGCATTGTGCAGAGCAATCTCTACTCTATTATCCGCACGAAAATAACGGACTGCTTCGACTTCAGTATCTTCGAATTCCGCGATTCCCCTGCTTAATTTTCCTTCTGCAAATTCTTTTAATTTCCTGCCCATATAATGCCTCTTGCGAGAATATTCTATCATAAAACAAAATTGACATAAGTCTTGACATACAAAAGCCATCTGGAAAGATGGCTTATCTTTACTTCAACAAATTTTTGAGAATATTCTTAGCAGAACGGATGCCTAGATTAATAACTTCATTTTCAGCGCGATTCGCTATTTTTCTGGCAATTCTCGAAGTTTCCGTTGTCTTATGTGAATCTTTTCTTATCTGTTCTTTTTCCTGGAGTTCTTCTAGCTTTGCCTGTTTTTTCTTTTCTGCTTCATCCAGCGCCATCTGTGTCTCCTGATCCTTTATGGAATCCATAGCCTCATATGCACTGTCAGGATCGATATCTTCTTTATATTTACTGTATAAAGCATCATTCTGCACAGCGTTCTGCCGGTCTGAATCAGAAGCAGCCTGCATGGATGACTTTGGCGGTAATATTTTTGTTTCCTCAACGATTGTCGGCGCACCATCATCATCAAGGCAGGAAACAAGGGCATGTCCTGTCTTCATTGATGTAATGACGTCAGAAGTATTGAAAGCTGGGTTTGCACGGAAAGCATCAGCAGCAAGTTTGACTGCTTTGATTTCTGCCGGTGTGTAAGCACGCAGAGAATGCTGAATCCGGTTGGACAGCTGAGCAAGGACTTCATTTGGAATGTCAGCCGGCGATTGTGTTACAAAGAAGATGCCAACGCCTTTTGAACGAATGAGCTTCACGATCTGGATGATCTTATCCATCAGTTCCTTGGATGCATTGTCAAACAGCAGATGTGCTTCATCAAAGAAGAAGACGATCTTCGGCTGACTGCAGTCTCCAACCTCCGGCATTTCTTCATACAGTTTGTTCAGCAGCCATAAAAGGAAAGTACTGTAAAGCATTGGATGCTGGAACAGTTCTTCACATTCAAGAATGCTCATGACGCCTAAGCCGTCTTTGACCTGTAGAAGATCAGGCAGATCTAGCTCCGGCATGCCGAAGATGAGATTGCCTTTTTCAGTTTCCAGCTGCAGGAGCTTTCTTTGAATGCCGCCGACCGACTGCTTGGTGACATTTCCATACTTCAAAGTCAGTTCCGAAGCATGCTCGCCGACATACTGGGTCATAGCCTGCAGATCCTTCAGATCGATCAGGTCAAGCTTCATGTCTTCAGCAACCTTGAAGATGATGGTCAGGATACCTTCCTGTGCATCAGTCAATTCCAGAATACGGGCAAGCAGAACTGGGTCCATCGCTGCAACAGAAGTACGCATTGGAATTCCCTGCGTCCGATAGACATCAAAGAAATGAACAGGATATTTCTGTACCTGAAAATCAGTAATATTCATTGAATCAAGTCGCTCTTTGATTGCCGCTGCATCACCAGGTTCAATCATGCCGGTCAGATCACTCTTCACATCTGCAAAGAAGGTTGGAATGCCTAGTTCACTCAGACTTTCTGCAATAACTTTCAGTGTTACTGTCTTTCCTGTCCCAGATGCTCCAGCAATCAGACCATGTCTGTTCATCTGCGAAGGCAGAATATAAACTTCCTTTTCCTCTGCTTTTCCAAGCAGGATCTTATTATCCTTTAACATCATCATTTCCCCCGATCATTTTAATAGAACTATGCAATTCTGATGCCGCCGCAGTCACGGATACGCAGTGTATAGCAGCAGCCTTGGCCAAATGCGCTTTCCATTGTTTCAATATATTTCGCTGTTGTTTCCTTCTTAACAAAAGCCTGGATTGTTCCCGCAAAACCGCCGCCATGGACACGGTATGCACCGTCTTCACCAATCACTGCCTCACTGAGTGCTAAAGCAATGGCTACCGGCTGTCTCTTTGTCTCACCAGGGACATTGATATTCTGAAGATACATATAGCTGGAATGACCGCTCTCACGGACAAGCTTCAGGAACTGTTTGATGTCTCCCGCCTTCAATGCAGAAGCTTCATCCTTTGCACGTCTTGTTTCATTGACATAATGATAAGCACGCAGGAAGGCACGGTCCCCGCATTTTTCACGTATCTCATTGACATGCGCAATGACTTCTTCAATACTTGTCTGGCCTAAGACTTCCTTGCCTAATACCGCTGCCACCAGTCTCATTTCCTGCGGGATCAGCCCATATTCATCACTGAGGTCGGCGTGGCTTGCCTTGACATCTGTCAGGACCAGGTCAAACCCATAGTCAGCAGGATTGAACGGAACCTTTTCAACGACAGGGTTTTCTTTATCAGCGAAATCAATTGCTGCAAATGACCCTACCGAACAAGCCATCTGATCCAGCAGTCCGCTTGGCTTCATGAAATATTCATTCTCAGCGAACTGACCAATCTTTGCAATATCCTGTGCAGATACCTTTCCATCATTGTAAATGACGTTCTGGATGGTACCCAGCAGAACTTCAAAAGCTGCACTGGATGACATGCCGCCGCCTGGAATGACGTTGCTTTCGGCAAATGCCTCGAAGCCGCCGCAGCTGTATCCTCTCTTAACCAATCCTGATGCCACCCCTCTGATCAGTGATTCTGTGCTGTTCTTTTCTTCTTTATGGATTTCCAGATCATGAAGATCAACTGGTCTGACTTCAAAGCCCTTTGCACAGTATCTGACAATATGATCATCGGTTGGGATGACAACTGCGATGCAGTCAAGATTCAAAGAAGCTGCTAAGACACTTCCCAGCTGGTGGTCAGTATGGTTGCCTCCTACTTCTGTTCTGCCCGGTGCAGAGAACAGCATCGCTTCTCTGTCCCCATATAGCTTCAGCGCATCCTCAGCAACACAGAGATATCTATCTTTCTGGGCAGCGAGTTCATTTTCTCCATAAAGTTCAATGAGCTTATCATCAAGCTTTCCTGATGCAATGTAATTCTTCAATTCCGTAATTTTCATGCAGTATACCTTTCCTCTATTATTTTGCTAGTTTCTCGAATGCGCTTCTTGCGGCATTCTGTTCTGCCTGTTTTTTGGAAGGACCTTCTCCTGTGCCAAGGACAAGTCCGTCAACGACAACATTCATCACAAATGTCGGCTGATTTGCCTGTCCTCTTTCGGAAACAAGTTCATATTTGACTGTCCTTCTTGAATCTGACTGCACGTATTCCTGCAGTTTTGTCTTATAGTCATGGATGATGCCAACATCTTCCGGGGAAGCAAGTCTTGGGGTAATGCATTCCCCAAGAATATTATCAATCGGTCCCATTCCCTGATCCAGGAACAGTGCTCCCAGGAATGCTTCAAAGGCATCCGCAATGATGGCATCCTTATTTCTTCCGCCAGTCTTTTCCTCTCCGTCGCCAAGCATCAAAAAATCATTCAGGTGGAGCTGTCTGCCGTAGATAGCCAGTGCTTTCTCACAGACAAGCTGTGCTCTCAAGCGCGTCATCTGGCCCTCTGAAAGACCTAATGGGAAGATGGCATTTGAGCTCCACAGCTGGAGGACCGCATCACCCATAAATTCCAGACGTTCATTGTCATTTCTCCCTTTATGCTCATGCGCATAGGATGAATGCATGAATGCCTGATAGATCATATCTTTATTTTTTACCGAAATTCCGCGGTTCTTCAACCAACTAATGATATCCACAAAACAGCCTCCTAATCAATATATGCTGAACGATCTTCATTTCTTTTCCTCACCCAGTCCAAAATGGCTGCATAATCAGGATTCTGAGGATCATTCATAATTGTTTCTGCATCACTTCTTGCGGCATTAATGATACCTGTATCTTCAATAATGTTGCCTAGGATGAAATCTGGTACACCGCTCTGCCTAGTCCCTAGTATATCACCAGGTCCACGCAGCCGTAAATCTTCATAACTGATTTCAAAGCCGTTATTGCTCTTGACCAGCACATTCAGTCTTTCAGCTGCTCTTTCATCTTTGCTGCCACTCAGCAGCCAGCACCTTCCCTGTGTACTTCCTCTCTGGATCCGCCCGCGCAGCTGATGGAGCTGTGAAAGTCCAAAACGATCAGCATCATAGATGATCATACCTGTTGCATTGACAACGTTCATCCCGACTTCCACGACGGTTGTACAGACAAGCACTTGAATTTCATTCCTGCCAAAAGCACCCATGATCCTCTGCTTTTCTTCACTGCTCATCCGGCCATGAAGACAGCCGACCTTATAGTTCTTGAAGAGCCTGCTGAGTGAAGCTGCTGTATCTGTGACATTGCGGGCGTTGTAATCTTCATTCTGATCGACTGCCGCACAGATGACATACAACTGTCTTCCCTGTTCCAGAAGTTCATTCACCTCGTAGAGCACACTGCGGAAGCTGTTCTCATGGATATACTCTGTGACAGGATCTTTTCTGCCAGGCGGCATGGATTCAATCGTTGAGATGTCCATATCACCGAACAGAGTTGATGCAAGTGTACGCGGGATCGGAGTCGCACTCATCAGCAGAAAGTCTGCCTGACTTCCTTTCTGCTTCAACGCCCTTCTTTGGTCAACGCCGAAACGCTGCTGCTCATCCGCAACAACCAATCCAAGTTTCTTGAACTGCACGACATCCTGCAGCAGAGCATGTGTTCCGACAATCAGATCAACGGAACCGTCTGCTGTACCCTGCATGATCTTGTTTTTTTCGCCAGCAGACAGGCCGCTGTATAGGACGGCAGTACGGATTCCAAACCTGCCAAGTGTCTCCTGCAGACTCTGGAAATGCTGCTGGGCAAGGATCTCAGTCGGTGCAAGCAGAGCACCCTGATATCCAGCTGTCACTGCGGCATACATTGCAATTGCTGCTATTACGGTCTTGCCGCAGCCAACATCACCCTGCACAAGCCGGTACATTGCTCTGTTGCTGCTCATATCTTTCAGGACATCCTGCAGAGCTGTCTTCTGGTCTTTTGTCAGCTCAAATCCCAAGCTGCTGATGACCTTCTGCACTTTTTCTTCGTCATAGATCCGCGGCTGCTTAAAAATGCCCGCACCCTCTTCATTTTTCATCATTCTGACCGCTGTGAAGAATTTCAGAAATTCCTCATACTTCAGGGTCCGATACGATTTCTGCACGTCATCCATCGTTTCTGGAAAATGAATGCGGCGGAGTGCTTCCGCTTTCCGAAGGAGCTTATATTTCCGGATCATGCTTTCCGGTAGGTCATCTAAGATCTCGTTCTGCAGTTCTTCAAAAACTTTAGCAATAGAATCTCTGACTGTTCTCTGCTGGATTCCTTCCTTGACACTGTATACCGGTGTGACATCTGAATGATCGCTCAGCGGTTTTGTATCATAGTTCATTGCTGTCACTTTGGAACCGCCCATAAAAATGCCGGTGATTGTTATGTTCTGGTTCATTTCCAGGTTTCTTGCCCATGGACGATTGAATATCGTGATTTTGAGGATATGATCCTTGGTCTGTACATCAAAGCTTGAAGTCGTGATTCTTCCATGCCGCCACGTCTTAACAGGACTGACAACTTCCGCCGCAAACGTAATCTTTTCCTTGATCAGCCATTCATCATACGGTTTGACGGTGATCACATCATATCGGAATGGATAGTAAGAAAGCAGTTCATCTGCTGTTTCCAAGTTCAGCTTCTGCAGTGTTTCAACTCTTTTCGCTGTCAGATGCAATGATTTATCGTCTAATCTCATATGTAGAAATTATACCATTGACAATACTCGATTGAGCAGGAAACATCTTTGAAAAAGCACGAAAAAAGACGGGTGATCATGCCCGTCTTTGTATCAGTATTGATCGCTAGCAAATCAAATCTTGATTAGTTGCCGAACTTAATAGCTGTTGCGCCTGTCTTAGCACTTTCAGCAATCAGCTGAATTGGTGCTGTTTCATAAGACAGCGTTGTGAAAGAACCTGTATATCCGGAAGCTGTTGTGAATTCAAGAGTGTACTTGCCTAACTTGCCGTCTGTACCAATCAGAGCAGAAGCATCATCAACTGTGATAACAACCTGTCCGTCTGCCTTAGCAGCATCACCAATACGGTTGTCACCCTTAGCAGATGATCCTGTAGGATACAGGTAGAGAGACTTGACTTCTTCGCCTGTAGCATTCTTGATTGTGTAAGTAGCTGGAGTAGCAGCGAACTTAATAGCTGTAGCACCTGTCTTTGCATCTTCAGCAATCAGAGAGATTGGAGCAGTTTCAATAGACAGTGTTGTGAACTTGCCAGTGTATCCACCCTTTGTTGTGAATTCAAGAGTCAGCTTGGAAACTGTACCCTTTGAATTGTCATACGTTGTGTAGATAGCATGTGCAGCAGACAGACCCTTTTCGCCGGCAAGGTTAGTACCCTTGTCAGTAGCGTCTGTTGGATATAAATAGATTGCTGTTACAGAATCACCTGTTGCATTGTAAATTGTGTAGTTTCCTACGGTTGGAGCAGCACTTGCAGAAGCTGTAGCGGCAGCGGATGAAGCTGCTGCAGCTGTACTTGAAGTAGTTGCTGCTGTGCTGCTTGAACAAGCAGCCAGTGTCAGTGCCATTAAAGCAGCTGTGCCAATGGATAACATTTTTTTCATATTATTTTTCTTTCTCCTTATTGCAAATAAACAACCGATAAATATTCATTGATCAGATACTGATAGCGTGCACTCCTGCATGCTCATTTATATTGTCGTATTCTGGCATGATTGTCAAATCATTTGACCAAAGATTAACGAATAATGCCAAAAGAATATTGAGGCTTGACCCATTCCAGTAGGATCTGTTCTTGTACATGCACTCTGCCAACTAAGTTATACTCATTTGAAACTTCCATATCCTTAAGTACAATCCATAATTCACCCCTGTAATGTTCCAGGTTGTCATTGACAATCAGAACGTCTCCGCGGTGCGCAGTGAACCCATTTCCGGAACGTGCGGGGATGCTTCTGCCGGCAAAGATCATGCGCGGCCAGGAGGAACGGATAATCCATTCATTGGCATCATCTCTGCTCTGATGCTTGTCCCAGAAAATGATCTCTTTTTCCGTATCGGTCAGATCATCGATCAGATCAGTTTTGATATTGATCTTGGAGAGATCTGTATCTGCCATAGCTTTCAGTTCTTCTTCTGAGGCAAAGCAGTTGCCGACCATGATGTCCTGACATAGATTGATGGCATTCAGATGGCGAAGCTGCAGGTCAATCGGCAGATCACGATGCATTTCCAATGTCGGTAAGCCGTCATAGACAGGCCATGGTCCAAAGGTGTTCTTCTGCTGCGAAGTCACAAATGACGCAATCCGCATGCCCTCCTTCTGGTATCGGGATGTCAGGTCAATATACCTCTGCAGTCCCATTCCGGTGTGTCTCTGCGGAAAGAAGTTGGAGCACATGCACATATTCTCTCTGTCTGCTCCGCATTCAATCAATGTATCAACAGCAATGGTGCCGGACGCATTGTATTCAATCTTAATGCCGTATGGATTATGGGTAATGGCTGAATCCGCAGGTTCACCAAAATGTCCGTCGAGCCGAATGATGTCGAGCCCGATTTCATGGAACAGAGACAGATCATATGGTGTTGCCCCGATATGTTCAAAGACCTGTGGATTTGTATCAGCAGAGACGGTCAGTCCTGCTTCGTGGGCAACATCACAGAATTCCTTGAAGTTCCTGACGAGATCTTCTTTGCTTTCCTTGACGGAAAGGAAACATGTAAAGACACGTTTAAAGCCTAGCCTGCCGGCAAGACGCATGTACGCATATGCCTTATCCTTTGTTGTATGCTCAGGATACACAGAAATACCTAATTGTTTCATCGCTTTATCACCTCTAACCTTATCATAACGTAAAATAAAATGGAGTGCCATAGCACTCCATCTATTTCAATTATTCAACACCAATGAAGAAACTGTAGACAGGCTGTCCGCCGTCCTGCAGATCAACATCCACTTCGAAGTTGTCTTCGATGAACTTCTTGACTTCTTCACACTCTTCATCTGTAGCTTCAGAGCCCTTGATGATTGTAACTATCTCACTGTCTTCATCACACATCGTTGTAATCAGCTGCTTTGTTGCATCGACCTTATCCTTGGATGTGTATACGATTTCCTTGCCATAGATTGACATGAAGTCACCGGAATGGATTTCTCTGCCGTCAACTGTTGTATCCTTGACTGCATATGTGATAGAGCCAGTCTTTACATGCTCAACTGCTTCTGTCATGGCGGCCGTGTTGGTGTCAACATCTTCTTCAGGATTGAAGTTGATGCATGCGCTCAGTCCTTCCGGAACAGACTTTGTTGGTAAGACAATGATCTCCTTGTCTTCTGTGACCTGAGCGGCCTGATTGGCTGCCATGATGATGTTGCCGTTATTTGGCAGGACATAGATATGCTTTGCGTTGATCTTCTTGATGGCAGAAACAATATCTTCAGTGGAAGGATTCATCGTCTGTCCGCCGGAGACAACAACATCGACTCTGTATTCTGTGAACAGCTTCTTCAAGCCTTCCCCTGCAGCAACTGCAATCAGACCATATTCTTTTTCTTCTGCAGGTGCTTCGGTCTCTTCTTCATCAATGATGGAGTCGTTCATCTGATCCTGTACAGACTCAATCTGTACTTTGCGGAAACTTCCGTATCTTTCTGCCAGCATCAGCACTTCGCCAGGTGTCATAGTATTGACTCTGACCTTGATTGTTTTGTCATCAGCCAGCAGTGTGATCTTATTGCCCAGCTGCTCCAAGGACTTTCTAAATCTGTCCTCATTGAAGCTGTGAGAATGCTTTTCATCAAAATCAAGAATGAATTCTGTACGATAACCTGAAGCATGCTCATTCTTTGCTTCAGAGCTCTTCTCAACTTCCTCAGCAGAAGTGATCGGACTGCCGTCCAGGAATGCCTTAAAGCCATCCAAGATGACAACCAGTCCAGCTCCGCCAGAGTCTACAACATGTGCCTCCTTTAATACCGGAAGCAGTTCCGGTGTACGATCCAAAGAAGCTCTGGCTTCCTTGCACAGCATGACCATGAATTCTTCTACCGTGACATCACTGTGGTCTTCCAGATACAAGCTGCATGTTTCAGTTGATTCTCTGACAACTGTCAGGATCGTACCTTCAACAGGTCTCATCACAGCTTTATAAGCCAGTTTAGAACCATTCAGCAGTGCCTCCGCATATTCTTTCACAGTCAGTTCTTCGCGATCGCCAATATACTGATAAAAACCTCTGAAGATCTGTGAGAGGATGACGCCTGAGTTTCCTCTGGCTCCCATCAAAAGACCTCTGCTCAATGTCTTGGCAACAACAGGAAGTGAATCACTGCCGCTGTTATGAACTTCATTAATGCCGTTTGTGAACGTCAAAGACATGTTTGTGCCTGTATCACCATCCGGTACTGGAAACACATTCAGTGCATCGACTTCCTTCTTGCGGCCGTTAAGGTTATTGCAGCCGCTGTCCAGCATGCCCTTAAATACTTTACCATCAATCTTATCCATCTTAGACTCCCCTTTATCCAACGACACGGACGCCCTGGACGAATACATTCACGGACGCAATTTCTTGAGATAATGTCTTCTCAAGCATATATTTAACTTTCTTCTGTGCTTCCTGCACGACTTCGGAAATCTTTACACCAAAGCTGACGATAATATAAAGGTCGATCTCCAGTCCATTCGGACCATCATGAACAACAACTCCTTTTGCATAGTTGTCCTTCTTCAGCAGTTCAGCCCATCCGTCACGCAGCACCTGCGTACTGGACATACCAACGACACCATAGCATTCCGTGATCACACCGCCTGCCAATGATGCCACAGCTTCTTCTGAAACAGAGATACTGCCATAATTTGTTTTCTTTTCAACTGTCATGGGATTACTCCTTACAAGATATCATTATATCAAATTTTCCTACTAGTACAAAGTACTTGCGATATTACTCTGCTCCATCCGGCAGCACTAGGGACCCAGTCGCGTAGTATCCTGCTGCATAATGTTCCTGGAATTTTGCGTCAGGAACTTCTACGCCGCTGTCATTGATCGGAATGGCAATCTTCTTTCCGCTGCTGTCAAGTGCATCTGCACCTTCGGAATCTGTATAGTAATGCTTGGCAACTTTATCTCCGTATGAATTGGTGATTGTCTTGCCGTTTGCATCAGTCCAGTATTCTGTTGTTGCCGCCGTCTCATTCCATGGACAGGTCCTTGTATAGACGGTATCACCGGTGTCTCCGGTAAAGGCAAAGACGCATTTGCTGCTGTCCGTGACTTTCTTGACGACCAGATGATACTGATTGACCAGGTGGAAGTCATGATAGTTGGATATGAAGTATCCGCCTGTGCGCATCAGCACTTTCATCGTCTGATCATCATATGGCAGCGTGTACTGTGAAATCTCCGCAATATCTGAGATCACTGAAGGCTCTACATCCGCAAAGGCATTGCACAGCAGACGTGTCTCCTCATCCGTATCAAAACCGATGATCAGAGGCACATTGGCAATAATGTCCAGATAGCCGCTGTTCAGGTCAGCTGTTGTATTGTCAGAAAGCAGCACTTTTGGTGTATCAGAATCATATCGATAGCCAATTGCCTTCTTTTCGGTCACTTTGATGGACACTATGTTATTGCTGTCCAGCGTGACCTTTGCATCCGCAATCATCGGATTGCTCTTCAGTCTCATTTCGGTAATGAAAGGAATGGTCAGAAAGAATCTGCGGCTGCTGTCAATATTGGCAACTTCCTTGATGTAATCTGACGGCAGATTCACATTGCCGGTGATGGAAACACCTTTGATATAGCTTGCAGGTGTCTGAAAGTAAAAAAAGATGATGAAAAGCGCTGCTGCAAACATCGCTGTTTTCAAGACCTTTGGCTGACTGTTGATGAAGTCGCTCTGTGCTTTCTGCAGACGTTTTTTGGCAAGGAGCTCCTGCACGCCGCTCGGCACATAGTCTTCTTCATCGAATTTACGATCATCTACTTCCAATTGAACTTCTCCATTTCTGTTCTCAGCTCAACACCATATTTTTCTTTGACCTTTGCCTGGATGTCCTGCACTAAGGCAAGATATTCAGCAGCTGTCGCATGATCCACATTCAATATAAAGTTGCAGTGCTTGCTTGATACTTCAGCACCTCCATTGCGGTGTCCGCGGTAGCCGATGCCATCGATCAGCTCCCATGCATTCATGCCTTCCGGATTGCGGAATACTGAACCGCAGCTAGGCTTATCCAAAGGCTGCGAAGCAAGTCTTCTTGTTCTTCTGCTTTCCATTAATTCCTGGATCTCAGAAGCATCCTTCGGCGTCATCTTTAATCTGACAGCCAGAATGATCCAGTCAGGATGTTTCTGGAAGACGCTTGTACGATAGCTGAATTCGCATTCTGAAGCCGGAATCCATTCCAGCTTTTCATCACGGTAGACAAATACTTCCTGAATCACATCTGCCATGCAGGATTTATACGCACCCGCATTCATATAAACAGTACCGCCGACCGTGCCGGGAATCCCAGAAGCAAATTCAAGTCCGCTCAGTCCGTGCTTTGCTGCATCAATTGCCAGTGCAATGATGGATTCACCAGCCTGGACAGTAATCTCATCACCATTATAAATGACATCATTGAAATAACGGTCCAGCTTTATGACAGCACCGTTGAAATCATCATCAGAGCAGAGCAGATCACTGCCCTTTCCAATGACTTTATACGGTACATTCTTTTCTTTTAATAATCGAATGATCAAGTCCAAAGCAACATCTGTTTCCGGATATACTACATATTTCGCTCTGCCGCCAATCCGGAGAGTTGTCATTGTTGCTAAAGACTGGTCGCAGACAGTCACAGCAATCTTGCTCAATTCACTGCATAATTCGTCATTCATTTTCTGACCAGCTCCTTCATCCATGAAATCATATTATCAGCTGCATCTTTTCTGCCCAGCTTCTCGGCATTGACATGCATGCTTTCTCTCTCTTCTTTGCTGCCCATTAATTCATTAATCTTGGCAGATAGGCGTTCGGCAGTCAGATCTTTTTCCTCAATCATCGCAGCCGCATCTTTGCTGACTAATTCCATTGCATTATGATACTGATGATTATTCGATACATAAGGACTTGGAATCAGAATGGACGGCGTACCGATGGCACCAATCTCAGCCATCGTCGTAGCGCCTGCCCGCAGAACAGCCAATGCACAGCCTTTCAGCATCATTTTGCCGTTGACATACGGTACGATCTTGATCCGTTCATTGGAAACATACTGGAAGACATAATCATTGCTCTTGCCGGCAGCGACAATGACCTGATAGTCATCACGCAGCATCGGCAGTGCCTTGTCTATGACTTCTGATACAGACGAACTTCCTAAAGAGCCCATCATAAAGACCACAAAAGGAAGATCTGGATTCAATTCATACTCCTTTAAAGTATCCGGATTCCAGACAGTCTCTGCCGCCAGTGTTGCTTCCGGATTGCCCAGCAGCTTCGTCTTCGGCAGCGGGAACTGTTCAAGATTACTCTCATAGCAGCCTACGATTGCATCAGCATATTTTGCCAGATATCTGTTTGCCTTACCGGCAAAGCTGTTCTGTTCATGGATCATGGTCGGTATTTTCAAGGCATGTGCAGCCTTGATCATCGGTACACTGATATAATTGCCAAAGCCGACACAGATATCCGGTGCTTCTTTTTTCAGGATCTTCCGGCATTCACTTTCTGCCTTTATCAAAGACATTAAAGAAGCAGCTTTTGCAGTAATACCGCCGTTCATACCGCTCATTTTGCTTCCAAAAAAACGATACCCTGCATCAGGGATCACCTTTGCCTCCATGCGATTATTAGAACCAAAGAAGACGATTTCTGTTCCAGGTTCTTTCTTTTGCATCATTTCCGCTAATGCCAAAGCGGGATATATATGACCGCCGGTTCCCCCGGCAGCTATCATAACTTTCATTGCAGTGCCTCTCAATCTTTTATATTTTACCATATTCAGGACCAACAATAAAATATATAAAAAGACCCTGTCATTGATAGACAAGGTCTATGATTACTGCGATATCATTTCATCTATGCGCTTCCACACGTCATCCATGCCAACTCTTTTGATTGAGTCAACTGCTGTAACCGCAGTTTCATTGATGCCCAGTGTCTGCGCAATTGCGCGCTTGCTGCTGATCAGCTGGCTGCGGGAGAGCTTATCGCTCTTTGTGCAAACAATCAGAATATTCAAATGTGCTTTTCTGCCGTAGTCAATCATCAGCAGGTCATCATCATTTGGCACTCTTCTCGCATCCATGACCAAGACCATGCCCTTCAGCTGCTTTCTTTTATGGAAGTATGGGTCAATCAGGAGTCCGAAAGCTTCAGCAGCTTCGACATTCTTGATGGCGTATCCATATCCAGGTGCATCTGTAAAGACAACTCTGTCATCGATGGTATAAAAGTTCAGCAGTCTGGTCTTACCTGGTGTCTTGCCTGAATAGGCAAGATTCTTGCGGTTGACCAGTGCATTGATCAAAGAGCTTTTTCCTGCATTTGATCTGCCCGCAAAGATGACCTCTGGCAGTTTACTGACCGGCCACTGTGCTTCCTTGGCAGCTGTAGTCAGAAGTTCTGCATGATAGTACTGCATTACTTGACCAGTGCTTCCTTCAGCACCTGCGAAACATTCTCCATCGGCTTAAAGGTAATCGTATCCTTGACGGCAGCCGGTACATCTTCAAGATCCCTTAAATTCTCCTTCGGGATCAGGATTTCCTTGATACCGACACGGTGAGCTGCTAAGGACTTTTCTCTTAATCCGCCGATTGGCAGGACATTGCCGCGCAGTGTCACTTCACCAGTCATGGCCAAATCACTTCTGACCGGCGTTCCAGTCAAAGCAGAGACAATGGCAGTGGTCAAGGTGACACCTGCAGAAGGACCGTCCTTCGGGACTGCTCCTTCCGGTACATGGATATGTATGTCATGTTCTTCAAAGAATTTCGGATCAATGCCCAATTCCTTTGCATGTGCCTTGACATAGTCCATTGCAATCTCAGCAGATTCCTTCATGACATCACCAAGCTGACCTGTGATTGCTAGCTTTCCTTTGCCTTCGAAGTAATTCACTTCGATCTGCAGGACATCACCGCCGAACTCAGTATATGCTAAGCCTGTGGCACATCCAACCTGATTCTTCTTTTCCTTGGAGCCATATTCAAAGATTTCTTTACCGAGCCACTGATTGATCAGCTTCTTATTCACGGTGATCGACTTTTTGCCGTCATTGAGGATGGCAAGCACTGTCTTGCGGCATAAAGAACCAATCAGACGTTCCAGCTGTCTGACACCCGCTTCACGTGTATAGTGACGGATCAGATATAATACTTCTTCATCCTTCAGATGGAACTGCTTCTCGTTGAGTCCATTTGCCTTGATCTGCTTCGGAATCAAATGATCCTTGGCAATTGCGACCTTATCGATCTCAGTATAGGAAGGCAGTTCAATGATCTCTAAACGGTCCCTTAATGGTGCTGGAATATTCTCCAGATAGTTCGCTGTTGCGATGAACATGACTTTTGATAAGTCATACGGTTCTTCCAGATAATGATCTGAGAAGAAGCTGTTCTGTTCAGGATCCAGCACTTCCAGCAGCGCATCACTTGGATCACCCTTGTAGTCAGCACCCATCTTGTCGATTTCATCAATCAGGAACAGCGGATTGATGACTTCAGCCTTCTTCATACCCTGGATGACTCTGCCTGGCAGAGATCCTAAGTATGTTCTTCTATGTCCTCTGATCTCAGCTTCATCACGGACTCCGCCGAGCGACATCTTCACATATTTTCTGCCAAGTGCACGGGCAATAGACTTTGCCAAGGATGTCTTGCCGACACCTGGAGGACCAACCAAGCAGATGATTGGGCTGTTCAATGAACCAGTCATTTCCTTGACTGCTAAATATTCCATGATCCTCTGCTTTACTTTATCAAGACCATAGTGGTCTTCATCAAGCACCTTGCGTACTGCCTTCAGATCATTGTTGTCTTCAGTCTGCTGCCACCACGGCACTTTCAGCAGCCAGTCAAGATAACTTCTCTCAACGGATGCTTCACCGCTTCCTGCCGGCAGCATTTCAAATCTCTGCAGTTCTTCCAGAGCCTTGTCCTTGACATGCTGCGGATATGGATTCTTTTCAATCGTTTCACGGAGCTGCGCTGCATCATCTGTCATATTGGTGACATCGCCGAGCTCTTCCTTGATCGCTTTCAGCTTCTCTCGCAGATAATATTCCTTCTGCCCGTCATCAATCCTGTCTTTGACTTTCTCATTGATGACCTGTTCAATCTGTGAGAACTTCTGCTGTTTCTCAAGTTCCGTAATGATCATCATCATGCGGTCATTGACATTCAATGTTTCAAGAAGCTTCTGCTTAGTCGGCAGATCCATCATGAAATACTGACCAAACTGATCTGTTAATGTGACTGCAGAAACACCTTGAGAAAGCTGGTGGATAATATCAGCTGGAAAAGCAGAGGAAACGTTAGATACCTTTTCAAATTCATTGATGATCTTTTTCACCAATGCCATCTCTTCCGTAGAATCACCGGTAATATCCTCCAGCGGTTCTACTTCAGCCATCATCATCTGTTTATCATCTTCAAGCTTGATCAGCTTTGCGCGTTTCATTCCTGTGAAGGTGACACGCATGAATCCTTCTTTTTTCCGTACTACTTTGATCTTTGACAATGTACCAAACTGGTACAGGTTTTCTTCTTTCGGGTCATCGACCATGATGTCATTCTGGCAGAGAATGAAGACCATGGAATCATAAGAACTGGATGCTTCATTAACTGCATTCAGTGACTTTTGACGGCCGACTTCAATCATGACATCCTGTCCTGGGAAGACGACGATTCCCCTTGTACAAACAACAGGAAGACGCATTGTTACTATTTCGCTCATGTTGTAGTCATCAGCACAATATCTTACGTCTTGTGCTGCCTCCTTTCTTGATTGCTTTAGTTTCAAAATGGAGTCCTCCTCATATACAGCTCATTGGAAAACTCCACTTCTATTAAATCATAAATAAGAAATATATGTTGCAGAATGCACTTAGGTAAAACAAGCCGCAGTTCAGCAGCTTGTTCTAGTGAAATGTTATTCAGCGTCCTTCTCAGCTGTCTTCTTTGCAGCTGCCTTCTTCGCTGGTTTCTTTTCTTCATCTGCAGGAGCTGCTGTCTTGACAGCATTGCCCTTGACGAAGTCATATGCTTTCTGGTTGCACAGATCTTTCTTCAGAAGTTCTGGGTCGATCATTGACTTGACCTTTTCAACATCCATGCTGTACTGCTTTGCAATGTTGTCATATTCCTTAGCAACATCTTCATCTGATGGCTTGAGGTCTTCCAGTTTTGCAATTGTTTCTAATGCAAGTCTGAGCTTGACTGTCTTTTCAGCATTGTCATGGTAATCAGCCTTCAGATCTTCAGGCTTCTTTCCCATCATGGACAGATACTGAGTCAGATTCATTCCATACTGCTGGATCTGCTGAGCCAGCTGGTTGACCTGATTCTGAACTTCTTCATCAACTAAGACATCCGGGATCTCTGCTTCGACCTTTTCAGCCAACGCATCCATTAATGCATTGTCAGCCTTCTGTTCAGCTTCCGACTTCTTAGAATTCTCAAGTCTTTCACGAACAGTCTTCTTCAGATCTTCTGCTGTCTCAACATTAGGAATATTGACATCCTTTGCAAAGTCATCATCAATTTCAGGCATGACCTTTGTCTTGACATCATTGACCTTGACTTTGAAGACAACATCAGCACCTTTGAGCTCTTCTGCATGGTAGTCTTCTGGGAACTTTAAGTTCAGTTCCTTTTCTTCTCCAGCCTTGGCACCAATCAGCTGATCTTCAAAGCCTGGGATAAAGCTGCCAGAACCAAGTTCCAGATTGTATCCTTCAGCCTTGCCGCCATCAAATGCAACATCGCCCTTGAATCCTTCATAGTCAATATTGACTGTATCGCCCTTTTCAGCAGCGCCTTCCTTTGTCTGCAGGTCAGCGTATGTCTCTCTCATACGGTTCAGCTCAGCGTTGAACTCGTCATCAGAAACAGATGTATCTTCAACTGCATAAGGGAGTCCCTTATAGTCAGCGACCTTTACTTCCGGCTGTACAGCAAATGTAAAGACTAATACTGCCTTGTCAGCGTCAGCAGACTTGACATCAAGCTGCGGCTGAGAAATAGGCTCCAGCTTATTCTCTTCAAGAGCTGCTCTCATCCATGTGTTGGCATTGTCTTCAATTGCCTGTACACGGCGCTCTGCATCTGATACTTTCTCTTCAATCAGCTTCTTCGGTGCTGTTCCCTTGCGGAAACCGTTGATGGTTACATTCTTAGCAATCTTATTGAATGCCTTTTCTACTGCTTTGGTCCATTCCTCACCTTCGATGGTTACTTCCAGATCTCCAGTGCTCTTTTCTTTCAGTGTCCAATTTGACATCGTATAAACTCCTTTTCACTTTTTCGTGCCTGCCTATTATATCAAAGAATGCACCATACTTCCACGAAAAACAGTCAGTTCTTTGCATAATTAGTACTTCATGATGGTAACTCACACTTTTAGCACTGTCAAGGCAATAGTGCTAAATCGTTTCAATTCATTCTTTCGTTTTTGTCTATCTGATGCACAACCTCTTTGTATATTTCACCGTCATCCATCATCTCTGAGACCTGCTTGACCATCTGCAGAGCAAGTTCCTGTCCTTCTTCTTCCTCATAGGACAGCGGCAGGAACATGTAGACTTCATGCACCAGCAGTGTCTTGGCCATCTCAAACAGATCTGGATGATCATTGGAAAGCCACTCTTCCAGTAGCTTTTCGGCCTTCAGAAAACCGCCGCTTTCTGATACCGGAGTCAGTCCGTCCCCCAAAAAGGTGTACTCTGTACCGCCGCGGTTCCAGACAAACTCCTCGCCAATCTCCTGCTCGGCAATTGCCTCAACGATCAATGCACCTGCCTGCGGGAACGGATCCTTCTGCAGCCATGCCTGGATTTCCGGCAGACAGTCACGCAGATTCCGCTTCGACAGTGCAGCGGCGGAAGCAAGCTGTTCTTCCGGACTGCCCTCTAAGTGTTCCAGGACGACATCCAGGGAGACTTCTGTATTTCCACTCTTTTCACTGATCTGATACTGGAGATCACGTTTCAGCTTTTTCAGCTTTGTCTCAGTTTCCGGAGGAATGTAAGGCATCGCCAATTCTTTTTTGACAGCAGCCATTGCTTCTGAGGCTTTCCCCTCATTCATAAGGGATTCGATTTCATCGAGTATTTCATCATAGTAATTTGCCATCATATCCTCCAAAAATAAAACCGACAACATCACTGTCATCGGCTTATTTATTAATATGGTGTCCTGGAGGAGATTCGAACTCCTGACCGTCCGCTTAGAAGGCGGGAGCTCTATCCAGCTGAGCTACCAGGACAGCGATTAATAATATAACAGAACAGCTTGTGATTTACAAGAAACATTTTATTTTTTGTAAACTTTCTTTTCCCATGTAATATCAGGTCCGTCAAACATTACAACCATGTATGAGGGCGCGCTGCCATCACGGTTGTGCCAGATCGATCCAGGGTTCAAGCAAGTCACGCCTTCCACAATCCCTGCATATGGTACATGGGAATGTCCGCAGCATGCCACATCGCAGTTATGCATCTTCGCTTTTTTCGCCAGCATCTCGTAGTGGCCAAACATCATATCACGGTGCCCATGCGTCAGCAGAATGCGGTGATCACCAATTGGCAGGATCAGATTCAAAGGATATTCACCATAGCAGTCATTGTTGCCCTGTACACAGGCAAAGCCTGCCATCTGATTTTTTGGAAGCTCTGAATCACCGCAGTGCAGGAAATAATCCGCATCAGGATATTCCTTCTGTAAATATACCAGCGGCTCTGCCCAGCGGTGGTTGTCAGAGCACAAGATGATCTTGATTTTATTAGACATGTATTCATTATATATGAAAACCTGCTTACTTTAAGAAAAATGATACCGTATGCCGAATGATTTCATGATAAAATAAATACAGCAGGAGGACTTCCCATGAGCATCAATCTTGAACCATACAATTACTGGATCTTATACGGGGCGCTTGTCCTTCTTCTGATCTGTCTGATCATCGCCGGCGTCAAGGCAGTGATGCTGCTGAAGGCTGTCAAGACGTATCAGCCAGTCATTGATCATATGCAGACAAACACCAAGCTTGCACAAATCAAAGTTGAGGCAATGCAGGAAAAGAAAAAGGAAGATGCTGCCAAGAACAAGACATTGAAGCTGCTGCTGCCGATTCTGCTTGCCATCAAGCATACCTATGACAATGATGCTTCTCTGAATGGTGCCAAAGGATATGCCAAAGCTGCTTCACAGGTCGTTAAGAAGAGAACGGATGAGCGGAAACTGTTCGCACAGTTCAAAAAAGAATTCATGTAAAAACTCCAGAATTATTCTTCTGGAGTTTCTTTTTTTATCTCCTGATCCTGGTGCAGTGCTTCATAGACTGCATGGGCAACTTCGTCCGGCACATATTTTTGAATTTCTTCTTCACCGGCATTCTTCAGGTTTGTAAAGCTGCCAAATTCCCGCAGCAGCATCCGCTTCCGTTTCGGTCCAATCCCTTCCACTTCATCAAGAACGCTTTTTGTCTGTGCCTTCGAACGGAGCTTGCGGTGATAGGTAATGGCGACACGGTGCACTTCATCCTGCATTCTTGTCAACAGAAAGAACAGACTGTCATTCTTATCCAGTTCAAGTACTTCACCTTCACTGTTCATCAATGCGTTTGTTGTATGCTTGTCGTTCTTGACCAGGCCCATGATATTGATCTGATCCTGCAGGCCAAGCGACGACAGGATCTCTTTGGCTGCTTCAATCTGTGTCCAGCCTCCATCGACCAGAATGCCGTCCGGCATTCTTCCTTCATCTTTCAATAAACGGAAATAGCGGCGGTAGATGACTTCCTTCATGGAATCAACATCACTGTTGCCGGTATGCAGCTTATACAGTCGATAGCTTTTCCGATCAGGCTGTCCATCTTCATAGACAACGCAGCTGGCAACCGTAAAGGCACCGCTGATATGCGAGTTATCGAACAGTTCGACCCGGTTCATCGGTCTGCCCGCCAATGAATTGAGATGCTGGACAGCCTGTTCCGTCATATCATCCTGGCGCTCTACGACCTTGAACTTCAGGTCGAGCTGTGTCTTCGCGTTTCCTTTTGCCATATCGACCAACCGCTGACGATAGCCCTTCTGCGGCTGGAAGACAGGAATGCCGATGACGGAAGCCAGATCAGTGATATCAAGCTCCTGCGGCACAACTACTTCTTTGGTCCCTGGATGATCCTGATAATACTGCACCAGGAACGAAAGAAATTCTTCTTCGGCATCGCCATAGAGCGGTCTGACCCGGTATTCCTTGTTCAGGATGACACCCCTTCTGACCAGCAGTCCGGCAATGGACAGATATCCTTTGTCTGTGTACCACGTAAAGACATCCATATCGCCTTGGTTGTTCTTTTCGATATTCTGTTTTTCACCAACGACATTGCGGATGGAATCGAGCAGGTCTTTATATTCCTGCGCTTTTTCAAATTCCATGCGTTCTGCGCACTTCATCATCCGTTCGGTAAGTTCCTTTTCAATCTCTTTGGTATCACCGTTCATGAACTTGGTGACCTTCTCGCTCATCTCTTCATAGACGGAAGGTTCAATGTGAAACTGACATGGCCCCAGACATTGATTCATATGATAGTACAGACACACTTTATCCTGCATGTGCACGCACCTTCTGAAAGGATACAGTGACTGCAGGAGCTTCAAAGTAGTTGCTGCCGCTCCGGCATCTGGGAACGGACCAAAATACGCTGCCCGGCGGTCCTTGCGAAGATCACGTGCAGTCATCAGCCGCGGATATTCTTCTTTTGTGAGTTTAATATATGGATAGCTGGAATCGTCCATGAACTGGATATTATACTTTGGCCGGTTCTTCTTGATCAGATTGATTTCTAATACAAGTGCTTCTTTTTCGGAAGCAGTCACAATGAAGTCAAAATCCTCAATATTTGATACAAGCTTTCGTGTCTTAAAGTTATGAGAACCGACAAAATAGGAATTCACCCGGTTATGCAGGTCTTTTGCCTTGCCTACATAAATGATCGTCCCATTCTTGTCTTTCATCTGATAGCTTCCCGGCTGATGCGGCAGCTCTCTTAATTTTGCCTTGATATATTCTTGATCCATTAGTTTCCTTATTTTAGGTCGACAACCGTCGCACCAGTCCCGCCCTCATTCGGCATGCCGAGCCGGAAAGACTTGACATCATTGTCCGTACTGAGCTTTGCATGAACTGCTTTTCTCAGTTTACCAGTTCCATCTCCATGAATCACGCGGAATGATTTCATGCCATGGAGCTTGACTGTATCCATGTAAGTCTCAAGCTGATCCATAGCTTCATCCACATGCATGCCAATCAGATTGATTTCGTATGGCACTGCCGCAAAGATATTCTGCTCCTTGACGGAGACTGTGATCTCAGGCTTTGCCTTTGGTATGACATGAACGCTTGGACGTATCTGATTCTTCTTGACACGCATTTCACGGCCGTTGATCAGGATGGTGATTTCTTTCTTTTCAATCTTAATGATCTGACATACAGTCGAAGATGACCTAAGTTCAACAGCATCACCTACTTTATAGGCAATATTCTGCGGTGCATCTTCTTCCTTGGCGGTCTGCACATTCATCGTATTCAAGCGGGACGCCGCTTCCAAAGCCTCATGATACCTGCCGTTCTCCTGCCTGGAGCGGATATCTTTCAAGACTTCTTCTGCCTCCGCATGGATTTTTTCCAAATAAGCATCCGCTTCCTCCTGTGCTTTCTGACGGAACTCATCCCTTTCTTTTTCCAGGCTGGCTCTTTCCTTCTTCAGTTTCGCTGAGATCTCTTGGTTCTCAGCGGTCAGTTCTTCAAGATGTTCACGCTTCTGCTCATTTTCATTCAGCTGTTTCTCCAGACGGTCGATCAAAATATCTTCTTCTGTCTTCGCCTGGTCTTTCAAAAATCTGGCATATTTGATAATTGGATCAGGCAGTCCATACTTCTCAGCTACTTCAAATGCATTAGACTGTCCCGTCAATCCTTCTACATAGCGATATGTCGGTACCAGCTTTTCCATATCGAACTGCACACTAGCCAGCAGGACATCGGCGTGGCGCTTGCCATAGAGCTTCAGGCGGTCATAGTGTGTCGTGCAGATTGTCATGCATCCGCGCTTGCGCAGTTCATTCAGCACGGCAATCGCCAGTGCTTCGCCTTCTTTTGGATCCGTCCCTGATCCAACTTCATCGAGCAGCACCAGAGAATCTGCCGTCGCTTCCTTTGCGACTTCAGCCTGCTTCGAAATATGCGCACTGAAGGAAGAAAGTGAACTGACGACTGATTGATCATCACCAATATCCGCAAAGACACGGTCAAAGAATGGAAGCACCGCTTCATCACAGGTGACCGGCATCCCGCAGTAAGTCATCAAGACAAACAGTCCGATAACTTTCAATGATACGGTCTTGCCGCCGGTATTCGGTCCAGTGATCAGCAGGACCTTCTGCGGACTTGCCAAATGATAATCATTCGCTACGACCTTCTGCGGATCAATCAGCGGATGTCTCGCTTTTTTAAAATAGATTTCTTTTTCATTGGTCAGGACAGCTGCACAAGCATTATGTTCCCTGCCCCACAGCGCCTTAGCAAAGACAGCATCCAGAATGGCACATGTATCAAGATTAGCAATTTCTTCCTTGGCAACTGCTCTGATCTCCTTGGAACATTCACTCAGAATGCGGTGAATCTCTTCTTTTTCTTTTTCAGCCAACTCCTGCCGCCGGTTGTTTGGTCCGATCAAAGATGCCGGTTCGATATAGGATGCCTGCCCAGAGGCACTGTCGCCATAGACCATGCCGCCGAAGGTATTCTTATCAGATGCCTTCACCAGGATCACAGCTCGGCCAGAACGGTAGGTCACAATCGAATCTACGACCTGATCTGCGTGTGAAGCTACAAAGCGGTTGGCCGCACTTGTGATCTCACTTTCCGCATGGCGCAGCGCTGATCGGATGCCGTGCAGCTCTGGTGATGCGTTGTCAGTAACTTCTCCATATTCATTCAGACAGCGGCTCAGGTACTGCTCCGTCTTACGATGTACCGTCAAAGTATCAATCAGTTCCTGCAGATTTTTATGTTCTACTTCACTGATTGTCTTCTCATAATTTACAATGCCCTGGATACCTTGGATCAGCCGTATCTCAGAAAGACATTCTGATCCGCTGAGGATCCTTCCCTTATCCGCATTGATCAAGATCTCGCGGATATCTGTAATGCCGCCGAATGGCATTTCACCATAATGGACCACAGCTTCCAATGCTTCCTTCATCAAACTGTGATCCCGCTGGATGATCAATTTATCAAAGGAAGGCACCGTATTCTGTACCTTTTCTTTTCCCATGGAAAAAGAGCACCATTTTTCAACCTGCTCCAGAATGACATTTAGTTCAAGACTTGTTTCAACGCTCATATTTCCTCACTGTCCGCTGTTCTGCATCAATGAATTGATCAGATCCTGCTGTTCCTTTGCGGCATTTGACGCATCGGTAATTAATTTCAATGTATCTTCTGTATCATAGATTGGCTTCAGCACTGTTGTAATGATCGTGTTGTGTGTATTCTGTATCGTCGAAAGTATTGATTCATTGATGGCATCCTGTCCATTTGTAAACAGCGGCGTGCAAAGGATCAAGGAAAGAATCATGCACCAGATAAAAGCTTCGATGATGCCGACCAGTCCGCCCAGGATCTCCATGACCTGTTTGAAGACAGGAACTTTCTGCAGCAGCTTAAATATTTTATCCAGGACAAAGAAGATCAGCTTGAAAATCAGGAACAGCAGAAAGAACCAGGCAATCTGATTGAATACAGGATAGATCATCCCGGAAAGAACGCTGTCATTCATCGGTGTCCAGGTCTTCGGCCACAGTTCTATCTGCTTCTGCACAATCGGTGCCAGCATCCATGCGCCATACAGAGACGCAATCGTGCCGATCAGGGAAATGATCATCCTGACAAAGCCATGCCGCCATCCACGTACAAAACACAGAACGAAGATCAGACCGACAATGACATTGATGACTGGAATCCAGCTTTCTTCTACAGTAAACATTCTCGTACACTTTCCTGTTAAAATGATACCCAAATTCATCCTCAGATACAAATGCCATGGTAAAATAGTCTTATGAATACAACAAATATCTATACTTTGAAACTCAACGAAGCGCAGGAAAGCAGGCTCTATGAGGCATGGCAGGATACCAAAACTGCTCCTCCAGCCTATGCCAAATGGCAGCTGCGTCCAGAGAACTGTGTCATTACATGTTATCAATCTGGCAAAACTGTCTTCCAGGGCAAAGATGCTGCTGTATATGCGTCTCCTTTTATTGATACAGATGCACCGTCGGCAGCAGAGTCGAAGAAAACAAACAATACTGTCAAGAACCGTCTTCCGCAGGCAGGCTCTGATGAAGTCGGTACGGGAGATTACTTTGGACCAGTCTGTGTCTGTGCAACTATTATTACAAAAGAGACTTTGCCTTTATTGACTGAGTTAGGCGTGCGTGACTCCAAGCAGCTGACGGATACTGACATCAGGAAGATTGCGCCGCAGATCATGAAGAAGATCCCATATTCTCTGCTGATTGTTGACAATAAAAAATACAATGCAGTGCATGATGCCAACAATATGAATGCGGTCAAGTCAAAGCTCCATAACCAGGCATACGTAAATCTGTCCAAGAAATATGACGTACCTTCCTTCAAAATCATTGATCAGTTCACTCCTGAGACCAGCTACTACCGTTATCTGAAGGGTGAGCCGTTCATCGTTAAAGGCATTCACTTTGAAACAAAGGCAGAAGACAAGTATCCTGCCGTCGGCGCAGCTTCCGTCATTGCCCGCTATGCTTTCTTAACAAAAATGGATGAAATGGAAAAAGAATGGGACATGAAGTTCCAGAAAGGTGCCGGTGATAAAGTTGATGCCTGTGCTGCTTCCTTTGTAAAGAAGTACGGCATGGACAAGCTCGGTTCAGTAGCAAAGCTTCATTTTAAAAATACGGAGAAACTGAAATAATTCAGCTCTCCGCATTTTTTATTTACATGTATTTGGTACTTTTTCAACTTTCAATTCAATTGTATTGGCAATGCGCACCAGTTCCACCCCGGCTGCTTTCAGCATCCGCTTGGAAGCAATGTTGGTATCGGTGCCGTTATACTTATCTGATTCATAGACAATCCGCTTGATGCCAGACTGAATGATTGCTTTTGCACATTCGTTGCATGGAAACAGAGAAACATAGATCGTACAGCCTCTGACAGAACGCTGGCTGTTCAGGATTGCGTTCAGTTCGGCATGGACAACGAAAGCATATTTAGAATCCAGGACACCGCCTTCACGCTGCCATGGGAATTCCGCATCTGAGACTCCCTGTGGAAAGCCGTTGTAGCCGACACTGACCACCCGGTGATTTTCATCAACGATGGCTGCACCGACCTGTGTACTTGGATCTTTAGAACGAAGCGCAGATAGATGCGCCAGCCCCATAAAATATTCATCCCAGCTCAATACGTTTTCTGTTCTCTGATCCATGTTCATGCCTCCTTCTGCTGAACTGCATCCTCTAAGATACTTGATGATCCATAGATGTCATCGAGTTTCTGTGCCATCGAATTGATATAAGACATTGGAAGATATTTTTTCTCTGCTGTCAAGATATGATAGTCAGATAGAATGTAAATCTGATCAGATGGAATATATGCATTCTGATAGGATAAGAAACCTAAGCTGAATGCCAGGACAATTGCTGCCGCACCATAATTCATGCGCTTCTGCACTTCCGTTCCATCAAGACACAATGCGCCGCATAACAGGGCACCGGAAACTGCGCCGCCTAAATGGGCAATCCATGAAACACCAGGCATGAAGTTGATCAGCAGGTTGATCATGATCGTACTTAATAAGGCATTTCTTACCCTGGGCACTTTCATTCCGCCGGCTCTTACAATCAAGATCACATAGGCAGACATCAGACCATAAAGGCCCGCTGAAAGACCTACTGCAATCGTATTGCCCTGTCCGGCAAACAGGAACAGACTTCCGCCGATCACTGAGCCCAGCAGTACAGTCAGATACTTCCATCTGCCCATGCTCATTTCAAGAGCTGAACCTAATGCATACAATGACATCAAATTGATCATTAAATGCCAGATATTCGCATGGACAAAGCCAACCGTCAGCAGACGCCAGTATTCTCCTGCCAAAATAAACGGCTTGTAATATGCACCAAACAGGATCATGCCTTCCGTATTGTCTGCGTAACCGTTGACCAGCTGCACAACATAGACCAAAAGACATACAAGGCCGACTGTCAAGGTGACATAAAGCACTGGCTTTTTCCGTTTCATTGTCTGCTGTCCTCACGCAGGATCTCAAGAAGCTTTTGGAAGTACTCAGGAAGAGGTGCTTCAAATGTCATCGTCTGACCGGTCCGCGGATGGACCAGCGTCAGCTGATATGCATGCAGGACCTGTCCTTCGGTATCCATATACGGGCAGGTCCCTCCATACTTCACATCACCCATAATTGGGTGCTTCATATACTTCATATGAACACGAATCTGATGCGTTCTTCCTGTTTCCAGACGACATTCAATAAACGTGCTGTTCTTAAAGCGCTCCTTTACAATAAAATGCGTAACTGCGTCCTTGCCGTGTTCTTCAGTGACCGTCATGCGCTGTCTGTCACGTGGATCACGTCCGATGGGAGCACTGATCTTGCCTGCTTCAGCATCAATGACGCCATTGACAACAGCAAGGTATTCACGGTGGCAGGTCTTATCCTCAAGCTGCTTAGCAATCGCAGTATGGGCAAGGTCATTCTTGCATGCAACAATGCATCCTGTTGTATCCTTGTCAATCCGATGTACGATGCCTGGACGGATCTTGCCGTTGATGCCGCTGAGATCTTTACAATGATACAGAAGTGCATTCACCAGCGTACCTGAATAATTTCCTGGTGCCGGGTGAACGACCATTCCTTTAGGTTTATTGATGACAATGATATCCTCATCTTCATATAAGATATCAAGTGGAATATTTTCCGGTTCGACATCAATCGGTTCATCTTCCGGCACATCGCATTCTATGACATCACCGAGATTCAGCTTGGCAGAGCTCTTCGCTGCTTTTCCGTTGACAAAGATCTCTCCAGCCTTGGCAAGTTCCTGGACTCTTGTACGTGAAAGATCTGAGTTCTCACTCAGATACTTATCAAGTCTCATCTTCAGATCTTCTTCAATCGTCCACTGTTGTTTACTCATGTGCTTTCTCTTCCAGGAAAGAGCCAATGATCAGCAGGATCACTCCGATGGTCAAGGCACTGTCCGCAACATTAAATATCGGGAAATCATAAGAAAAAATATAAAAATGCAGGAAGTCTCTGACATGTCCCAGCAGCAGACGGTCAATCAGGTTGCCCGCAGCACCGGCAATCATAAAAGCAAGTGCAACTCTCGTCCATTTCCCCGGATCTTTATAGATCATATACCAGATCATGACGCCGATGGCTGCAGCAGCAGCAAGGCAGAACAATGCCTGCTGTCCGCTCAGAAGCGACCAGGCCATGCCGGTATTTTCAGCATAGGTAATATAGAAAAAGTTATGGATGATCTCAATGTTCCTGCCGGCAAGATTGGCTGCCACCAAGTATTTTGAAATCTGATCTGCTGCCACCAGCAGTGCAATTAATAAAATAATCATTCCTTATCCTCAGTTCTTCTGTGAAAACACAGCGAATTCTTCCAGTTCATATGGTTCATACTTTGCTGCCAGCTTGGCATAAGACGCTTCTGCATCCTCTGCTTTGAAATCCTCATCCAGACGGTCAAGCAGCTTCTTCTTTAATAAACTGCTGTTCTCTTTGGCAAACATACCGTCCCTGACAGCACATACTTCGTTCTTTTCATTCAGCAGTACAACCTCATAGAGATATCTGCTGCTGTTTCTGAGAGAATCCAGCACATCTTGATCCGCATCCTTGATGCTGAAAGGCAGGTCACTGACTTCAATGCAGTCAAATACTTCTAATAGAAAAGCATCTGAGATTCCCTTCTGTATAAACGTGATTGTAACATCTGCGTGCTTTGTACGCTGGATCTCCTCAGGCTGCCATACTTCATCCTTAACAATGAACAGCCATGTATTGTCCTTGAAATCAAGCCAGATGCCGTTTTCACTTTTTAGCTTTAAAACTTGTTTTTCTGTATAAATTGACATGAAAGCCACCTTTCATTAAACGCAATTTTATCAGTTCTGTGCATCTTTTACAATCACAGCCCAGGGAAAAGAAAAAAGCACCGAAGTGCTTACTGCTGCGCCTGATATTGTTTCAGGGCTCTGGCAATCTGATCAGGACAGGATGTCGGCTTCATACCGCATTCAATTCCATCCAGAGCAGCAATCACTTCTTCGATCTTCTTCCCCTTTACCAAAGCGCTGATGCCCTTCAAATTCCCGTTGCATCCGCCTTCAACGCTCATTGATTCAATCGTATCACCGTTGATTTCGAAATTCATTTTCCGGGAACAGACACCTCTTGGTGTGAATTCATAATGTGTGCTCATAGATATCCTCACTTCCAACAGCTGATATACTAGCATATTTCTCTTTAAAAGTTGAAAGCTTTGCTCAAAAGTGTTACTGTCCAAAGCATGAACAATGAAATCGAACATCTCAGTGAAGAGCTTCAAAAAGCTCTGGCAGACCAGAATGTCAGGGAACTCTCAGAAGTACAGAAGCAGTGCATTCCTTATGCATGTCAAGGACTGGATATCTTTGCCCAGGCACCTACCGGTTCGGGCAAGACGTATGCCTATCTGATCCCTATTCTTGAAAGAATCGAACGTCAGGGAAAAGGAAAGCATTACCCGCAGGCGGTCATTCTTTCACCGACGCGAGAACTGTGCCTGCAGACAGCTGAATGCATCCGCCGTCTGCTGACCAATATTGAAGGTGTGCGCACTGCAGTCCTGACCGGCGGTGTAGACATGAATGCTCAGGTCCGTTCTTTTGCCAAAGGAGCTGATATCGTCATTGGAACACCTTCCCGCATCTGCGATCATCTGAGAAGACATACCTTCAAGCCGAAAATGTGCCGGATCTGTGTCCTGGATGAAGCGGATGTGATGCTTTCCATGGGCTTTGCCGAAGACGCTGCTGCTGTAATCGAAGCATTGCCGGAACATCAGACAATGTTATTCAGCGCAACTTACAACGATGCCATCAGACAGCTGTCTGAAAAGTATCTGGTCAATCCTTATCACTGCCAGATCAAAGAAGAGCTCCTGCTGGCACAGAATACAAAGTATGAATGCTTTCTGGTCAATGAGAATCAGAAGCTGGATCTTCTCAAGGATCTGTTAAGCAGTACTCCCAGCCAAGTCCTTCTTTTCTGCAATACGCGCCGGACAAGTGATTTTGTCTCTGCCCATCTGCAGGAGCATGGCTTTGACAGCCAGACGATCCATAGTGAAATGGATCCAAAGAAACGGAAATGGATCATGCAGCAGTTCAGAGAACATCAGCTGCAGATACTGACGGCAACAGATGTCGCTTCCCGCGGCTTGGATGTTCCTGCAGTAGGTATAGTGATCTGCTATGATATGCCGGATTCACTGGATGATTTGATCCACCGCTTTGGCAGGACTGCACGTGCCGGCAGAAGCGGCACCGCATATCTCTTCCTGCGTCCAGAACAGAAAACAAGGATTCCTGAACTGCAGAAGCAGTTCCCTGACATCAATGTGACAAAAAAGCATATCAGATAGCTGATATGCTTTACTTTACAATTGGGAACTCAAACCAGAAGGTACTGCCCTTTCCTACCTGGCTTTCAACACCATACTTGGCATGATGCATCTCAAGAATCTCATGGCATAATGACAGTCCAATGCCGGAACCATTCGATACACGGACATGTTCCTTATCAATCTTATAATAACGGTCCCAAACCTTTGAAAGGTTCTTTTCATCAATGCCTTCCCCAAAGTCCTGGACTTCGATCCGCACTATATCCTTAGCCACTTTTTCACGCACAATAATATGCTTGTTCTCACCAGAATAGTTGATGGCATTGGTCATGAAGTTGTTAAAGACCTGCTCCATACGCTTTTCATCCGCATGGACGACAGCAGTACTGCCAAGTTCTTTTTCAATCTTGAAGCCGTCGCGTACAACATAGACATCATATTTCTTTAGCTGTGTATCGACCATGTCAGTGAGATCCATGTCTTCTTCATTCAGCTGGATCTTAGAGCTCTGCATCTTGGAAAGATCGAGAAGATCATTGACCAGTGCATTCAAGCGCTTCGATTCATCAATGATGACCTGCAGATTCTCATCTGTCTTTTCTTCCGGCAGATCCTGCATCATTTCACCATATCCAGAGATCATTGTCAGCGGCGTTCGCAGATCATGCGACACATTGGCAATCAAATCTCTCTTTGCCTTATCTGCAGCCTGGATATCCTCTGCCGCATCCATCAGTGTTTCATTCAGCTCCTGTGCTTCCTGATAGCGGTTCGTCTTCGGATCCATCTCATACTTGCCCTGCGGCAGCTGCTTGGCAGCTGTGTTGATTTCAGCTAAAGGCTGTGCAATCTGCTTATATAAGACCCATGTTAATAGCACGATGGAGATCAGCAGGAAAATACCGATATACCACATCTGTGAACTGAGGGTCTGGGTCGTCGCACTTAACGGCGTCAAGATACCAGTAACAATAACTACAACATTTTCGTTGTTGATTGACGTAATCTTTGTATAAACAATGTTCTTGACCTGGCTCATATCATCCGTACTGCCGCGGTCCATCTTTCCATCGGAAGGATGTGCCTGATTCTGCGATACCGTTGAAAGATATGTGCCGTTGTTGGCCTGTGCAAGCGCAACATACTGTGATACATTGCTCTCATTCAGACTGTATGCCAGGCATCCCTGGTTTCCAGCCAGCAGTGCTGCGGTACTGCTGTTTCCATCCGCTGTCGTGGAAGGTGTATATGTCTGTACACAGGTATCACTCTGCGCAGCCATCTGCATGATGACAGTAGAGTCATTTCCATTTTCGATTGCCTGGATCACGGATTCTGATACATCTTTCACCGCTTGGATCTTTGACCGCTCATACATAGGTTCAAGCAGAACAACCTGAAATAAGAAAATGACCGCAACAGTAAGAATGGCAAATCCCACAAGGTATCTGCCAATCTTCCATTTCAAGCTAATTTGTTTTTTCAAAACGATAACCTACACCTCTGAGCGTAACAATATACTTCGAATAGTCACCAAGATTCTTACGGAGCAGCTTGACATGTGTATCCAATGTCCGGTCATCCCCAAAGAAGTCATAGCCCCATACATTCTGCAGGAGCTGTTCTCTTGTCAAAGCGATGCCGGCATTCTTTGCTAAATATGCAAGCAGTTCATATTCCTTTGGTGAAAGCTGTACTCTTTCATCATTGATTGTTACAGTACGGGCAGAGAAGTCAATCGCCATTCCTTCAACTCTCATGATATCTCCGGTACCAGCTGCGGATGGTGATACACGCTTTAAAATGGCATGGACACGCATCATCAGTTCCTTGCTGGAGAAAGGCTTGACGACATAGTCATCGATGCCCAGATCAAAGCCATGGACCTTGTCATATTCCTCACCGAGTGCACTCAGCATAATGAACGGTGTATTCGGCTTGCTCTTCTTGATTTCCTTGACAGCTGAAAAGCCATCCAGATTCGGCATCATGATATCCATAATGACCAGATCATACGTGTTCTTTTCGCACTTATCGACTGCCTCCATGCCGTCGCACGCCTGTTCTGTTTCAAAACCTTCATGCACTGCATATTTAGCAATCAATGAACGGATCTTTTCTTCATCGTCAACAATCAATATTCTGGTCATACTCTTTCTCCTTGTACGGTCTCATATTATCGGTACATTGTGAATACTGTGTGAAGATTCGCTTATTTTTCAATAAAATCTGCAGCCGGCTTCAATGCATCAATTTCCAGGTCTTCAATCGTTCCCGCATCGGACGCTTCTGAGATCCTTGCATCAAGCGGTACTCTTGCTAAAACAGGCAGATTATACTTATCTGCGATTTCCTGAATATGGCTCCTTCCGAACACCATGATCTTTTCACCGCAGTTCGGGCATTCTACATAGCTCATATTTTCAATCAGTCCATAGACCTTGATATTCATCATGGAAGCCATATTGATTGCCTTCTCAACGACCATCGAGACCAGTTCCTGCGGGCTTGTCACAATAATGATGCCATCCAGCTGAAAGCTCTGGAAAGCAGTCAATGGTACATCGGATGTTCCTGGAGGCATATCAACGAACATATAGTCGACATTGTTCCAGTAGACTTCCTGATAGAACTGCTTCAGGACATTGGCAACCATTGGCCCGCGCCAGATGACCGGCTGATCATCTCTCTCAAGGATCATATTCGTGGTGATGACCTGAATGCCGTTCTTTGTTACAAACGGATAGATCAAACCTTCTTCTCCAGTCGCCTTTTCATGGATGCCGAAGCTCTTTCCCTGGGATGGCCCTGTAATATCGCCATCAAGTACAGCAGCTCTGTACCCTCTTCTCTGCATTTCACTTGCAAGCAGGCTGGTCACGAAGGATTTTCCTACGCCGCCCTTGCCGGAGACAACACCAATGACTTTCTTTACCGATGACTTTTCATTGAAATCGATATGAAAATCTGTCTCTTTTTTATGAAAACCGTAGTCTTCAGGTGTTTTGCCTTTTGCGTTTCTTTCGCTCATTCTCTTTACCTCACCAGATTATTTTACCATTAATTATTCATCTCTGTGAAATTAAGCTTCATTTAATAAATCCTGCGTTTGTGATATCATTATACGGTCGTTTGACAAGAGGAGATAAGTTAAAATGGCTGGTTACGTTGTAGTTGGAGCTCAATGGGGCGATGAAGGCAAAGGCAAAGTTGTCGATCTGCTAGGAACACATGTCAACATGGTTGTGCGTTTCCAAGGCGGCAATAATGCTGGTCATACCGTCGTAGTAAATGGGAAAAAGACTGTACTTCACCTTCTTCCTTCCGGCATCCTGAATCATGATGCTTTATGTGTGATTGCTGCTGGTGTCGTCGTCAACCCGTTTGTACTGTTTGAAGAAATTGACAAACTGGAAGCACAGGGACAGCACTGCGATAATGTCCGCATTTCTGACCGTGCACAGCTCATCATGCCGTATCATGTAAAACTGGATGAACTCAAGGAGCTCAAGGCCGGTGACAAAAAAATCGGCACAACGAAGAACGGCATCGGACCATGTTATGCAGATAAGTATTCCAGAGTCGGCTTAAGAGTCTGTGACCTGGCTGACTGGGATGTCTTCTGTGATAAATTGAAGACCGTCTTAGAGATCAAGAACGAAGAGATTACGAAGATCTACGGCGGTGAAGCATTTGACTACGATACAATGGTCGCTGATTTCAAGAAGATCAGAGAAAGACTGCTGCCGATGATCTGTGATGCAGTCGATATCGTAAATAAAGCATTGGATGAAGATCAGATCGTATTATTCGAAGGTGCGCAGGCTAATATGCTTGACATCAACTATGGTACGTATCCATATGTAACCTCTTCTTCACCTACTGCTGCCGGTGTCTGTGAAGGCGCTGCTGTTTCTCCAAGCAAGCTGGGCCGCGTCATCGGTGTTGTTAAGGCTTATTCCACCAGAGTTGGTGAAGGTCCGTTCGTCACTGAACAGATCAATGAGATCGGCAATACACTGCGTGAAACAGGAGCAGAGTATGGTGCCACGACCGGCAGACCTAGAAGAGTCGGCTGGCTGGATCTCCCTGTCGTCAAGCAGGCAGTCCGTATCAACGGCTTAACTGATATTGCCATTACAAAGCTGGATGTCTTGACTGGCTTTGATACGATTCCCGTCTGCATCGGCTATGAAATTGACGGCAGACAGCAGGATACCGTTCCTGCTTCTTTGAAGCAGTATGCAAAGGCAAAGCCAATCTATAAAGAATTCAAGGGATGGAGCGAAGATATCTCCAAATGTACAAAATTTGAAGATCTTCCAGAAGCTGCCCAGGCATATGTCAGATTCATTGAAGAATATACCGGCACACCTGCATGCCTCGTATCCGTCAACCCAGAACGTGAAGGCAACTGCATCTTGAGACCTCTTCTGTAATTTTAGGCAGGAAATTCGTTTCCTGCTTTTCTTTTGCGCTATGATATGCATAGAGGTGATCATATGCTGTATGGTATTAAAATAGAGATCTGTGCCGGAAGCCTGGAAGATATCAGAACTGCAGAGAAATATTCTGAAGTCGACCGGGTCGAAGTAAACAGTCATTTAGAACATGATGGGCTTTCGATGGATCATGATGATTTTCTTGAAGCAAGAAAGATCAGTTCCAAGCAGCTCATGAGCATGGTCAGACCAAGAGCTGGAAGTTTTATTTATACGGAAGATGAAAAAGAAAAGATGCTGGAGGAAGCACAGTATTTTATGGCGCATGGTGCTGATGGCATCGTCTTTGGATGCCTCACAGAGCAGAAAGAAATTGATGTTCCTTTTACAGAGGCAATGATCAAGCTGATTCATTCTGAACAGAAAGAGGCTGTCTTCCATAAGGCATTTGATAAAACATCAGATTTTTTCAAGTCAGCACAGGTCTTGGCTGATCTGCACTGTGACCGGATCCTGACATCTGCTGGAAAACCTGACTGCTCAGCAGGCAGTGAGATCCTGCATGCATTGGAAGAACAGTATGAGACCCGAATCCAGATTCTTCCCGGCGGCGGCATCAATGCCGGCAATCTACTATCCATTCTGCATCAGACTGGATGCACGAGATTTCATATGTCCCTGCGGGCAGCAGACCCCGAGCAGAAACTGGTCGATGTCCTGGAGGCACTGCGGGCTTCACATCACTCCCAGCAGCACATTCTGACTGGAGAGGATCAGGAAATGTTTGAAGAAGACCGCTACGAAGAAACAATGGAGCCGCAGGAAGATACCCACGACCATGAATAAAAGAAATACATGACGTGATTGTCATGCATTTTTGTTTCAAAATTTAATAAATGATATTTAGCTATTTTTTATACTTTCTTAGATCAGCACCGCAGAATGGACAGAAATCGCTCAACAGAGCCTGATCAGAGCTTTCAAATGCAGCTTCGTGCCCGCATTTTGGACATACTTGGCGGCCATTCTTCATCATCCAGGTATATTTGCCCTGCTGCCTCAGATCTGCTTCCTTACGTTCCATCTTCGCAGCATTCTCCAGTGTGAATTCTGGTTCCTGATGGTTCCTGCGGTAGTAATGTTCATAGTCAGTATACGTCCAGTTCATTCTTTCACTGTTCAGTTCCTTTTGGGTCAGCTCTTCCTTCTGATCATCCAGCAGTTTTTTCAAAGTCCTGAGGTTCTCCAGATCCTTGGCGTCTTTATAATTCTCCATCTTCCAGAAAACGGAGCGCAGAAGAGAATCTTTGAGCATGTCTCTTGTCTCTGCGGTGACTTCCCGCTTCTTTGCGGCACGCTTCACATGCAGGTCTGTTCCGGCAAGAATGCCTGCGTATGGCGGTATATAATTGTCCCATACCGGATTCTTTGCATAGAGCTCATCACTGACGACCAGATAATTGTAGTCGCCATAAAATGATTTTTTATTGTCTGTCTTTAAGTCACTGAGCGTAACTTTGATCTCGTAGCATTTAAAAACTGACTTGGCATCCATTGTCATATAATCAACAATTTCATCGCCATGCCCGCTGTTCTTAAAGCCGATGGTCACTTCTTCGCATCCATATTCCCGTTTTTCTCTGCTCTGAAGATCCAAGGAAGCTTCCAGTTCCAATGTGTCCTGTGTCTTTGACATGGTTCAATTATACCTCATCAAAAAAGAGTTTGTCCTGACTTCAGACAAACTCTGTCGATTTCCTTAAAGCAGACCGACTCTCTTGTAGATCGTATCTACATTCCTGACATGGTACATTGGATCAAAGCAGTCATCAATCTCAGCCTGTGATAGCTCTGCCTTGACTTCAGGAACATTCGAGATCAGATCCTTGAAGTTCAGATTATTCTCCCATGCCTTGATTGCCTGCGGCTGCACAGTATCATAGGCCTTTTCACGGCTCCAGCCTTTTTCAATGAGCTTCAACATGAATCTCTGTGAGAAGATGACTCCGTTGGTCATCCAGATGTCTTTTTCCATCTTTTCTGGGAAGACAGTCAGATCCTTCAGAATGCCGCCGAAACGTGTCAGCATATAGTCCAGCAGTTCGGTTGCATCCGGACCGATGATCCTCTCTGCGGAAGAATGTGAAATGTCTCTTTCATGCCACAGCGGTACGTCTTCATAGGAAGTAATCATGTATCCTCTCAAGACTCTGGCTGCACCGCAGATGTTCTCAGAACCAATCGGGTTTCTCTTATGAGGCATTGCAGAAGACCCCTTCTGTCCCTTATTGAAATGTTCTTCTACTTCACGGACTTCTGTTCTCTGCAGATGACGGATCTCCGTTGCCATCTGTTCCAGTGTCGTTCCAATCAAGGCAAGGGTTGCATAATAATGCGCATGACGATCACGCTGCAGGATCTGTGTGGAAATAGCTGCAGAATGAATGCCTAAATGTTCACAGACATAATCTTGAACAAACGGCGGGATATTGGCAAAAGTGCCGACGGCACCAGAGATCTTGCCGCATTCGACATCAGCTGCTGCTGAATCAAACCGTTCCAGATTCCGTTTCATTTCTTCATACCATAGAGCAAACTTCATGCCGAACGTTGTGATTTCAGCATGAACACCATGTGTTCTGCCCATCATGATGGTATCTTTATACTTGAGCGCGTTTGTCTTTAAGATCTCCATGAAGTCCAGGATGTCCTGGCGCAGAATGCCATCAGCCTTTTTGTATCTGACACCGTAGGCAGTATCCACAACATCGGTGCTGGTCACACCATAGTGGATCCATTTCTTTTCATCACCGAGCGATTCCGATACACATCTTGTGAAGGCAACAACATCATGTCTAGTCTCCTGCTCGATTTCATGAATACGGTCGACCGTAAAAGTTGCATTCTTACGGATGGCATCGACATCTTCCATCGGGATCTCACCGAGCTGTGCCCATGCTTCATCGATCATTTCTTCGACTTCAAGCCATGCCTGAAACTTTGACTGTTCTGTCCAGATGTCTCTCATTACTTTGCGTGAATATCTTTCAATCATACGTAAACTCTCCTCTTTCTATATTGAAGAACATTTTGATCTAAAAGAAAAGCCTCAAAAAATGAGGCATATTTTTACTGCAGCGCTTCCTTCACAATTTTCTTGGCAGACTCAATGTCATCGCAGACAACCATAATAACAACACTTCCGTTGTCCTGAATGACAGCATTGGAGATCTTGAAGACCTGATCTGCATTATACGTCTGGGCATTTGCCTTCTGGGTATCCAGATAGGCATTGACATCCTTTTTGCATGTTTCTACATCACTTGTATAGAATACACCTACAGAATCAGAGTTTCCTGTTTCACTCGATGTATACAAAGCTGCATCCGTTGTTACATCATCTCCATTGAAGATCATCCCCTTGATGATGCGGTCCTTTGTTGACGTCAAGGAGCTGAGGCTGAGCTTCGTAATCAATGAAGACGCAGCTGAATCTGCACTGACAGATGTAGATACTGTTGAAGTCTTAGCAGCACATCCGCAAAGCAGTACAACTGCTAATAAACTACTCACAAATTTCTTTAACATAGTCATCCTTTCTAACAACATGTGTAGAGATATAGTCTGCATATGCCTGTCCGCCTGCTTCATTGAAGTGCAGGCCGTCCCATACCAGGTCATCCCTGACCTTGCCGTTCTCATCCTTCATTGTTGGATCAATATCCAGCAGATACAGATGATGCTTGACGGCTATATTCTTCAGATCCGTGTTGACAGTGTCAATATTCTGCTTCAACGTCGCCTCATCAATATCCGCAAGGGTCTGCGGATAGTAGCTCATCATCAGATAGACATTGACACCTGGGTGGCTGGACAGCAGTGTGCTGATGATCTCTTCATAGTACGCAGCCCAGTCATCAAATGTCTCACTTCTGATCTCATTGATGCCAAGCAGCAGATAGATGTTGTTCTTGGTGGTATTCATCACTAAGTTGTACATTGTATCTGTTCCAGCTGCAGTCTGAATATCCATCTTGTCAATGGTCCATAATCGGAGTGATTCGCCGTAATAGATCTCAGCACCTTTATCTGCCAAATCACTGTACAGCGCCAGGCTTCCCATGCGGGAGTCACCGCCGAAGAATGTATCAGTGAAGTAAGAATCATCGACCTTTGCACTTGCTGGGACTGGTGAAGCATAATCGTAGTAATCTACGGTGCGGCATGTTTTCTGTTTGATATCCTGGGATGCTGTCTCCCGTGCTGTGGAATCAGGTGATGCTGTACTTTCTGCCGTACCGCATCCGCACAGCATACTGAGGGCAACTCCCATCAAAATCATTTGCTTTTTCATTGTGTGAACAGATCGTCGCTTTCTTCCTGTCCATCACCAAACTTTGGAAGTTCAGGAAGTTCTTCCAGACTCATTAATTTAAAGGCATCCATGAATTCATCTGTGACGGAATACAGAATCGGTCTGCCTGGGGCATCTGATCTGCCGTCTTCCTTGATCAATCCGCGTGCTTCCAGCTTATGGAGCATGACATCCGCACCAACACCGCGGATCTCTTCAATTTCAACTCTGGTAATCGGCTGTTTATATGCAATGATTGCCAATGTCTCCATTGCTGCATTGCTCAGCTTTGCCTCATTGTTGATCTGGAACAGCTTCTTGGCATAATCATGCACGAATGCTTTGGAAAGAAATCTGTAAGTATCACCGAACCGTTCGATTTCAAACCCACGGTCATCATTTGTATAGTACTTCTGCAGTTCATCCAGCAGATCCTTGACTTCATTCTTTTTCAGATCCATGGTCTCAGCTGCCTGTTCAATCGTCAGTCCGTCGTCACCCGTCAAAAATAAGAGTCCTTCGATGACTGCCATATTGCGCTTCTTATGGTCCTCAGCAGCTTCATTCTTTTCTTCATCCTGCTGGATGCTTGGATCCATGGACAGCTGTACAGACTGCTTCGGATTGACAGGTTCTGCTGTTTCAACTGGCGTCACAGAAGGTAGTTTTTCACTTTCAACAATTGCTTCATCAATTGCTTCTTCCTCATCCTTTGCATTTTCGACTGCAGCTGTATCTACACCATCGATGGCAGCAATATCTTCAGCATTCTCACCATCTTCGGCATCGCTCATTTCTACTTCTGAAGCAACTTCACTTTCATTTGTTTCTTCATCATCATAATCACTGTCTAGCACGGCAGCATTATCGTTGATTAAATCTTCTTTTTCACTCATACGAAATGTTCTCCCCTCGAAAACCAGATCACATCGTTGTCATCAATCGTAAACACCAAGGTATGCATTCTTGCCAGATCTAAAATTGACAAAAATGTAGCGATGAACATCGGCATATCATGCACATCATCCAGAAGTGCTTCAAAACGGAACTTTTCCGGCATCTTGTCAAGCTTTGCCCGGACGACCAGCTCCCGGTCTTCAATCGAGACTTCGGTCACCGTGTACTGCTTTTCAATCGGTGAAGTCAGATGCATTCTCATCAGACATCTGCGCATCGCCTTCATCAAGTCATAAGGATTCCCTGAATAGCTGACTTTATCATCATCTTCCTTGGCAAAGGAATCTATCTCTGAACTTAAAGGACGGCTCATCAACTTCTGCCGTTCTTCGTAGAGGTTTCCCATATCCGCAGAGGCTTCCTTGAACTGCTGATACTCCAACAGTCTTCTGACCAGTCTCTCCTTCGGGTCTTCCTCATATTCATCTTCCAGATCATCAGCCGCACCTGGCAGCATCTTTTTGGACTTATACTCAATTAAAGTTGCAAGTTCAACTAAATATTCTGATGCCACTTCCAAATGCAGGTCTGACATCCCCTGCAGATATGCAATATACTGGTCGGTCAGGACATTGACATCCAGATCCATCAGATCAAGCTGGTTCTCCTTGATCAAATGAAGCATCAAGTCCATAGGACCATCAAATTTGTCTATCGTTACTTTAAATTCATCCATATTTGTACCGGAGCCATTATATCAAAAAACAGGCCGTAAGACCACCGTCTCAGACCTGTTTTTCACTTTTCCTCAGCCTACTACAATATTGACGATTTTATTCGGAATCACAATGACTTTACGAATTGTCTTGCCTTCCATAAAGCTCTGAATATTCGGCAGTTCCTTTGCAGTCTTCTCAATCACTGCCTGATCTGCATCCTTATCAGCTTCAAATTTTCCGCGGACTTTACCGTTGACCTGAACAACAATTTCCACCTTGTTCTGCACCAATGCATCTTCAGAATAAGTCGGCCAGGCAGCATAAGCTACCGTTTCATCCCCCGTCAGCATCTGATTGAGCTCTTCACCGATATGCGGTGCAAAGGTGCTCAGCATACGGATAAAACCAATCAGCATCTCTCTATTGACTTTACCTGTCTTATAGCAGTCATTCACGAAGATCATCATCTGTGAAATGGCAGTATTGAAGTTCAGGGTCTCAATATCATTTGTGACCTTCTTCACAGTAAAGTTATAGCTGTAGTTCAATTCTGGCACTGCTTCTTCCGTAATCATGGATTCTGTTGTCGCTAAGCGATAGACTCTCTCCAGCCACTTTCTTGTGCCGTCAAGAGACTGATCGCTCCATGGCTTAGATGCTTCAAGAGGTCCCATGAACATTTCATAAACACGCATCGTATCCGCACCGTATTCCTTGACGACCACATTCGGATCGACAACATATTTTGGGAACCGTTTGCCCATCTTGATACCGTTGGCACCCAGTATCATGCCTTGGTGGACTAACTTCTGGAATGGCTCCGGGACAGGACACAAGCCCTTATCATAAAGGAATCTTGTCCACATGCGTGAATATAGAAGATGTCCGACCGCATGTTCAGGACCGCCAATATAAAGATCGACCGGCATCCAGTGTTTCAGCAGATCATAGTCAGCAAATTTTTCATTGTTATGCGGATCAATATAGCGCATGAAGTACCAGCTTGATCCCGCGGACCCAGGCATTGTTGATGTCTCACGGCGTCCATGAACACCGTCGACGGTTACATTCAGCCATTCTTCAGCTTTTTCCAATGGTGAAGCACCATTCTTTCCTGGGCGGTAGTCGTCGACCGGCGGCAGCAGCAGAGGCAGCTCATCTTCTCTTAATGACACAGTTCTGCCGTCATCAAGATGGACAATCGGGATTGGTTCGCCCCAGTAACGCTGACGGGCAAAGATCCATTCACGCAGACGGTAGTTGACCTGTTTTTTTCCAAGACCGCGTTCGCTCAGCCAATTGATCATCGTATCAATGGCTTCCTGCTTGCCCATCCCGTTCAAAAATTCAGAATTGATATGAACACCATCCTGTGTATAGGCTTCGGTATCAATGTCGCCGCCTTCCAGGACAGGAATGATTTCCAGACCGAATTTCTTTGCAAAAGCATAGTCACGGTCATCGTGAGCTGGAACAGCCATGATGGCACCTGTACCATAAGTCGCTAAGACATAGTCAGAGATCCAGATTGGGATCTTCTTGCCATTGACGGGATTCAATGCATACGCACCTGTGAAGACGCCCGTCTTTTCTTTGTTCAGTTCCGTCCGCTCCAGATCGGATTTGCCGGCACATTCTTTCTGATATGCCTTGACTGCTTCCTTCTGTTCTGGAGTAGTTATGACATCTACTAATTCATGTTCCGGTGCGAAAACACAGTATGTTGCACCAAACAAGGTATCGCATCTTGTTGTAAATACAGTAAATGTCTCATCGTGTCCGTCAATCTTGAAGATGACATGGGCACCGACAGACTTGCCGATCCAGTTGCGCTGCATTTCCTTCGTTGATTCCGGCCAGTCGACTGTATTCAGGCCATCCAGCAGCTTTTCTGCATAGGCTACAATATCAATGACCCACTGACGCATGTTCTTTCTGACGACCGGATAGCCGCCGCGCTCAGACTTGCCGTCAATGACTTCATCATTTGCCAATACTGTGCCCAATTCCTCACACCAGTTGACCGGCATTTCAACACACTTAGCCAAGCCGTCATCAAACAGCTGCTTGAAGATCCACTGTGTCCACTTATAGAAATCCGGATCACTGGTGCTGATCTCCCTGTCCCAGTCATAACTGAAGCCAAGCATCTTCAGCTGCTTCCGGAACGTCTCGATATTGTCCTTGGTAAACTTTTCCGGATGATGTCCCGTCTGGATTGCATACTGTTCTGCCGGCAGACCAAAACTGTCAAAGCCCATTGGATGCAGGACATTGTATCCCTGCATACGCTTCATACGGCAGACGATATCAGTTGCTGTATATCCTTCCGGATGACCTGCATGCAGGCCTACGCCGGACGGGTACGGGAACATATCCAGTGCATAGTACTTTGGCTTTGAGAAATCATAGGCATCCGTCTTGAATGTCTTATTGTCTTCCCAGTATTTCTGCCATTTTTTTTCAATCGTTTCATGATCAAACATAAGAAATTCTCCTTACCATAAAAAAAGCATCCTGTATCTAAGGACGCTTGTATACGCGGTACCACCTTAGTTCACATCATTGCTGATGCGCACCTCTATTGAGATTAACGCTCTCACCACGTTCTGTTCCAAAGTTCAGTTCGCATCTTTCAGCACTCCGGATCTCACCAGTTCTCCGTCTCTCTTATCTGCCGTTATCTGTTACTAGTCTTCTTCAACACAGCATGAATATTTTAGCATACTAAGGCATATTTTCAATATGCGATATATAATACCTCCAGGAGAGATCATATGAAACCATACATCCTTTTGACCCCACGCAACCAATCCACTAATTCGGACAACCGCATCATGTCGGATAATGAATCCTACTTTGACTTTATTGCCAAGGCCGGCGGCATCCCTGTCCTCTGCGGTCTCATCAATGAAGAGGACGCTGATCAATATGCTGCTAGATTTGACGGCTTATTGATCACCGGCGGTGAAGATGTTTCTCCTTCTTTATATCACCAAGAACCTCACGGTGCCGGAACACCTTCACCAGATTATGACCGCAATGATCTTCTCCTTTATCATGCCTTCTGCCGAGCGGATAAACCTGTACTTGGCATCTGCCGCGGCATTCAGCTGATTGGTGCAGCGGAAGGCGTTTCCTTGATTCAGGACCTGCCAAGTGCCAATTATGCCCAGCATGAGCAGAAGAAGATGATGCCGCCTTTAGGCACCTATGACTACGCACATGAAGTATTATTTGAAGAAGGTACTTCTTTGTATGATATCTTTGGTCCGCAAGCCAGTGTCAACAGCTTTCATCATCAGGCCGTTACCCAAGTTCCAGAAGGATTCAAGCTGGCGGCTGTCTCAAAGGAAGACCATGTCATTGAAGCATTTGAAAAAGAAAACGTCCTGGCTGTTCAATGGCATCCAGAACGTCTGATCAATGATCCAAAACACTTTGAGATAGCCTACCGCTTTGTCGGCAGCTGTTTACTTGGCAAGACCCGATAAGTCTTCGACAATATAATCCGGATGACATTCATCATTCATCCCAAGATCTACAATTGAATTTCCCTGCGTCACATAAACTGTCGTCATACCTAAGGCTGCTGCCGGAAGAATATCTTTCTGAAAATGCGTCCCGACCATCGTAATATTTTCTGAAGGTACATCATAGTACTTCATGCCCTGTTTGATCAGTCTGTCTGATCCCCGTCCAAAAGAAATACCTTCTTTCCCAGAAGCGTATTCCAGCATTTTGGCGACAGACTCATTGCCGATCATGCGGGCATTTTCTTTGATCATTGTCTTTCTGCCGTCCGTGATGATCAGCTGTGCGCCTTCATCCAGTACCTGCAGTGCATCACAGTAGTCAATGTAAGTCAGGTTTGCATTCATGCCAAGGAACAGCCAGTCAGGCGTCACATGATTGATTTCAAGACCGCCCTTCTGGAGTGCATCCTTCATCCCGCTGCCGCCGATCATCACAGCTTTATTCTTCTGCGGATACATCCAGCGGATCCAGTCCACAGCAGCCATACAGCTCGAATAGATGTCCAGCGAACGGATATCATGAAAGCCTGCCTGATTCATGCGCTCAGCTAAGCTATCTCTTGTCTTTCCACTCTGCTCGGTCAGGATGACAAAAGGCATCCTTCTGATATTCAGTGTATCCAAAAGCTCGACCGCACCTTTCATCGGCTGATTGTTGCGGATCAATGTATCCATCATAAACAAATAATAACTGTCAATCATTTTTTCTTTTCCTGCCTACGTAATTGTATCATAACGAATCTCTTCTGTTATGGTAAGATATTAAGGACAAAGGAAGCAATATGAAAACAACGACGAAGATTTTGATCGTCCTTGCGCTGATTCTTGGACTTTGCAGCTATCTGGCAGTTGATGTATATCAATTTGCGCCAAAAAGATACAGTACACGTTATGTGGAACTGTCATCGGCCGACATTCCTTCTCAGCTCAATGACATGAACATCTTATATTTCTCTGATTTGGACTACGGAACATTTATGAATGAAGACCGGCTGAACAAGCTGATTGATAAGATCAATGCCCTCTCGCCTGATGTAATCATCTTCGGCGGTGACCTGTATGATACAGGTGCACAGTATACAGAAGAAGGAAACACAATCTTGACCAAGGCATTCAGTTCACTCAAGGCTGACTATGGCAAATATGCTGTCTATGGCGATTCCGATGAACGCAGTGATGTTATGAAATCAGCAATTGATCAGATCTATGCAGCTTCAAATTTTGAAGTCATCAATAATAAGTCAATCAGTCTTCATAAGCAGAGTTCAGGTTCCATTACTCTTGTCGGGCTTGACAATGAAGTCAATGGCAAGCCTGATATAGATACTGTTTACAGTACTGTCTCACGTGATTCATATGTCATGACGGTATGCCATACTCCTGATACTGCACTGTCTGTTCCTGCAGACATCACCAATTACTTTTTAGCCGGCCATTCCCATGGCGGTCAGGTCTATTACTTCTTCGGTGCCCTGTATCAGCCTGCTGGTGCAAAGGAATACTTGAGAGGTACACATACCATTTCCGATAAATTCACTTTAGATATTACAAACGGTGTTGGCACAACGATCAAGGATATCAGGTTCTTAGCGGATGCTGAAGTTGTTATGTATAAGCTGAAGCACACTGATGGCACCGACACGACAAGCACTCAATCTTCCACCGCAGCCCCAACCCCGACAGCATCTTCCACTGAGACATCTGACACACAGCAGTAATTCAAAGTAAAAGCCGCATTTCTGCGGCTTTTTGTTATTTCCAGAAGACAAACAGATTCACAAGTCTTGACCAGAAATTTGATCCGTCATTGACATGCGTCACATCACTGTTCGATGTATCCGCAGCGGATTCTTTTTCCGTCTTAATGGTTGTGACCTTGTATACAAATTTAACACTGCCTGTGGTCCCTTCCGAAATTCCGGAATAATTGTTATAGTCTTCACCAGACTGTTTCATCTGCTTCAGCAGTTCATCAGCATTCTTCAGATCATTGATCTCTGTACTTCCTGTAACCTTCGAGATTCCCTCATCATTATAGGTCGTCATTCCTTCCATCAGTGTCTGTGCACCATCTTTCAATGTTGAGATGCCAGCGGATAATGTATCAATACCTGTCTTCAGCTGGGTAGCACCACTGCTGAGAGAAGAAGCACCTTCTGCTAAAGATGCAGCACCGGAAGCTAATGTCTGTGAACCAGCATATGCTGTATCGACACCATTTGTATATGTTCTTAATCCTTCAACAAATGCGACTAGACCATCCAAAGAACTCTGCAGTTCTTTCATCTTCTGATTGTTTGTCTGATAAGAAGCAGAATCCGCGACCAATACACTTAATATGCTCTTGATCTTCTGCTGTCCTTCTGCTGCCGCAGAGTCAGCTATTTCCATAGAAACAGCAGCTGCATCAGCAACAGCAGCAGATGTCTTTGTAAAGCTTGCTGTATCTAATGTTTTATAGGTATCAGCTGTATATGCGATGACCATAGCAATATTTGCATCTGTCAATGATGAATTTGATGCTTTCAACTGAGATGCGATTGACTCATATACACTATCTGCAGTCAGCTTTGATTTAAACACGCTGGTTTCAAATGCTTTAACAGCATTTTCGTTCGAATAGTCGATACCACTTGCAGTCAGGATTGTATTCCATTCAGTTGTTGGATCCAGTTGTGACAGCTGAGGATTCTTAGCAACTGCTGCAGCAATAATTGCTGACTTTGCTGCTGCGTATTCTGTATCACTTAATACATATGAAGCATCTTGTTTTGCGGTAACAACTGCGTTCAATAGGGCAGTAACAGTTTTATTCTGCTGTGCTGCTGTACTAGTTGTATAAGCTGCAGCATAACCTTGAATTGTCTTTGCAGATGTCAGTCTTGCTGCCTGGGCTGCTAGATCAGCTTCGAAACCATTTGAAGTGTTATGAATACTAGCCATATAGATCAGAGTATTCACGGTTGAATCGTCTAATGTTGTGTTTGCTGCCTTTTCCAGCTTTGCCTTGATTTCAGCTTTTGCTTGCGCACGCTCAACATCATTGATTTCAAGAAGCTGGGCAAGGACATCTGCATAGTTGTCTGCAGTTAATGTGTATGTTTTACCTGTTGCTTTCACAGCAGCATCTTCATTGATCTGTGATGATGCCGAAGCAAATACACCGTCTTCAATCTGTTTTGCACCAGCATTGAGCTCAGCACTCTTGCTGGATAACTGTCCTAAGCCTGTTTCCAGTGAAGCTGCACCTGCAGAGACTTGTTCCGCACCATCAGTTAATGATTCAGCACCATTGACCAATGACTGTGCACCGCTGTCTAACTGGGCAGCGCCATCTGACAGCTGCGCAGCACCATCATAGAGAGCCTTTGTACCATCAATTAATTCATTGGTAGCACTCTGCAGCTTATCGATGTCGCTCCATACTGAAGACAGATCTGTTCCACCTAACTCAGTCTTTAGCTGATCTGTATCTGTAGAAGCTGCCAGCATGATCTCTGGTGCTTCATAATCTGTTGCATCTGCTTCAATAACAACCTCATCATTCAGATACTCATTAATAGAATCCAGTGACTTGGCAGTCAGGATATCTTCAAGAGAATCCTTCATACCCGGCAGTGATACAGAAGCAACAATATCGTGTGCAGAGTCAGATGTGACATTGCCGGTCGAAACGGTAACATTCTTGAATACATCTTTATTCAGCAATGCTCCGGTCACAGCCGCAATCGGCATAGCAATCTTGTATGTTTTGCCATTGACCTTGTAGTACTGATACTTATTGTTTGTCAGGTCAATTGTGATCTTTACATGGCCGCTCTGTCCTAATAAGTCTTCTTCATTGATTGACTTTCCGTCTAAAGTAAAGCCGATGCTGACACCTAATGGAAGATCACCGCTGTATGTACCCTGATAATAAATATCCTTATCCGTTGTATTCCAGGTATATCCATCGCTTGATTTTGTCAAAGCATCCGTGCTCTTTAAATTTTGAGCATCTGCAACATTTGACTTGTCATCATAGTTGTCAAACCCAGAATCACTGTGCAGTGTATCAGAAACAGTAGTTTTGCTGACAGTTCCATCTGTATTCAATACGATGAATACATCTTCGTTCTTTGTTACATCAGAGTTAGCCGTTTCTGCATTGACTGGCAGAACAGCAGCACCCATTGTTGCAGCTACTGCACTCAATGCAGCAGCTCTTGCGATTTTCTTATTTGTCTTTTTCATTGTTTGTTCATTCCTTTCGGCTCAGCCCAATGTAATGTAGTCTTTCTGATTGCTGGTTCAAATATCATTAAGAAGCATGGTAATACGAAGATAATTACGCACATGGAGATCAATGCACCTCTGGCAATCAGCAGGCAGATTGATTTGAGAAGTGCCATTCTTGAAACGAATGAAACACCCACTGTTGCGCCAAAGAATGTCAGACCTGAAGAGAGAATTGACTGTGAACTGTATTCACATGCAATCTGCGCGGCTTCCTTTTTGTCATGACCGTTTGCAAGTTCTTCTTCAAATCTCGTTGTCATAAGAATCGCATAGTCGACTGTAGCTCCCAACTGAATAACACCAATGACAATACTTGCAATAAATGGCAGGACTGTTCCGGAGAAATATGGAATTGCCATATTGATGACAATGGCCGATTCAATACTTGCTACAAGCAGGATTGGAATACTCAATGACTTAAAACTGATGGCAACAATTGCAAAAATCAGTATGATAGAGATCCAGTTGACATTTTGGAAATCAATATTTGCTACTTGGATCAGATCTTTTGTCATTGGTGCTTCACCTGTGATAATTCCGTTGCTGTCATATTTCTTAACTATCGTGTTCAATGTGTCGATCTGTTCTCCGATAGCATCTGTCCCAGCCTTTAATTCGGAGTTGACCAAGATCATTTCGTGGCCATTTGCATAGAATGTATCACTGACAATATCCGGCAGCATATTCTCTGGAATGCCTGCACCGACGAACTTTTCAAGAGACAGTACAGATGTAATTCCTTCTGTATCTTCCATTTCCTTTGACATTGCAGCAACTTGATCCTTATTCATATCTGCGTCAACAATGACGAAGTAAGAAGAATTCATGTTGAAGTCTTCCTTCAGCTTCTGATTGCCGATCATTCCGGTCATATCCTGCGGCAGTGAATCACCTAATGTGTAATACTGTTGTACTTTCGGATATGCCAGACCAAAGATAATGACAACGACTGCAAAGATTGAAATGACTGTCTTAGGATGATCAGTGACAAAGAATGAGACTTTTCTTAAACGAGGAATAATTGTCTTGTGTTCTCTGCGGTAGACCCACTTTCTCATGCACAGCAGCAGAGCCGGCAGGATCGTGATTGTACTGAGGACACCTAAGGCAACACCCTTCGCCATGACTAAGCCGATATCTGTACCAAGCGTCAGCCGCATAGTGCAGAGCGCTAAGAAGCCTGCTACAGTAGTTAAGGAAGAAGCGCTGATGGAAACACCTGTGTTGACAATGGCTCTTTCCATGGCCTCTTCATCGGTCGCACTGACCAGCTTCTCTTCTTCATATCGATGAAGCAGGAAGATGGAGTAGTCCATCGTGACTCCAAGCTGGAGCACGGTAGCCAGTGCTTCGGTAATATAGGATATTTTACCGAAGATGATATTCGATCCAAAGTTGTAGATGATCGGGAATACCAGTCCAAGCATGAAGATGAACGGCACTGCATTCGATTTCATTCCCATCCAGAGCACGGCAATGCATGCCGCGACAGCAATGATAATGTAGTAAGGCATCTCCTGATCAACAATAGACTTTGTATCCTGCAGAATGACTGAAAGTCCGCCGATGTATGCTTCTCCATCACAGATAGTCTTGATCTTTTTAAAGGCATTCATTGTACGGTCCGATGAACCTGGTTCTTCAAACCGGACAATCAGCATCGTTGCACCGTTATCGGTGTTGAACATAAAATCATGGATCTCTTCCGGCAGCATATCACTTGGTATCGTGACATCTACAACATCACTGATCCAGAATGTTTCCGAAACACCGTCGACCTGAGAGATCTTTTCCTTCATATCCATCAGCTGGGCTGTCGGCATATTCTCGACAGTGATCATCGCAGAACTTGCTAGATCAAAATCATTTTCCAGATACTGTTCTCCTACCATCGAATCCAGGTCCGAAGGCAGATACGTTAAGATATCGTAGTTGATCTTTGTAGATGCTGCACCGATGATGCTTGGTATTAATAAAGCAACAGCAATCACAATGATCAATTTGCGGAATTTAACGATAAAGTGGGCAAATTTACGCATTTCTCTCCTCCAAATAATAATGACTTTTGGTCATTTACATATGTCATTATAGGTTTGATTGACCACCAGTCAATGAATATTTATGACTTTTAGTCATTTTTTAGAATTTGTATACTTTGCCTTGAGAATCACTAAAAATATTTTACTTTTTCACAATTATGAGTTACGTTACAAGGGATGAAAACTGTAGATATCGACATTGCACTGCCTGCTGTTGACTCCCTGATTTCCCGTAAAAAAGAAGAAAAAAGGAAGCGTCTTTTGAACAGTGCCTATGACTGCTTTATTGAAAATACAATCTCCGGCACAAGCATTGCCGAGATCTGTGACCGTGCCGGCATCGCCAAAGGCACCTTCTATCTATACTTTAAGGATAAGGAAGATATCGTCCGAGCCTTAAACAAACGTATCTCCTATCAGGTACTGTCCAAGACATATCATTCTGTCAGTGAAAGTTCCGGCAGCTTTGTAGAGAATGCTGTTCTGATGGCTTCTGAACTGATCCAGTACTTTGAAGAGGATTATGAGGTTGTCAAACTGATGAAAAAAGACTTTGTCTGGCCGATTGATGAAGAACAGTTCCTGACTTCGACTGATCCAATCATGTCTGAGATCAGAAAAGATATCGATACCTTTGCACAGCAGAGCGGCATCTCTTCTCATCAGATCCTGGTACGGATCTATGCTTTGATCTGCATGATCTCATCCATCTGCTACTCTTCGATCATTGATAAGTTCCCTGCTGATATTGTCACTGTCAAGCCAGAAATCTACCATATGATCCGTTCTGCCCTGCAGCCAGAAAAAAAGCCTGAATAATCAGGCTTTCAATAACATTTGATAGAAAAGAATTGTCGCTTCCGATGATTCTTTTTTATTTTGTGTCAGCGGCATGTATCGGCATGTCTTCCAGTCATCAAAATGGCCAAGCATTCCAGTCTCATTGATAGGTACTGGCAGAATTCCTTTTACCGTTAACGTGCTTTCAATCGCATTTGAAACGTGCAGATAGATCCAGTCATCACTGCGGCAGATGCTGGATTCGGTCATCTGATTTGTTTCCACAAGATAAAAGGAATTTCTGGAAGCTTCTTCTTCCAATAGATGTACTGCTTCTTCCAACAGCTGTTGATCCGGTGCCCGCAGGACGATCATGTCTTTCCTTTTTTCAATGGAAGCCCGCATCCAAATCCATGCATCCGGCATCATTGCCAGCAGATCCTTCATTCCTTTTTTCGGCATCAGATATAGTTCCATTCTGACCATAAATGGGATCTGCCTGCGTATGGGAGAAATAATTCGGTGCAGATATGAACTGCAGTGATATGGCAGAAGCTTTGCCGGCTTCAAGCTTTCAATCCATGCCTGTGTCTTGCGCGGATTGCCATTGACCTTCAATTCCGTATAAGCGCCTGTGCTAGTTCCGACAAGTGCCTGAGGCCTTGCCTGATGCAGGAGATATTCATTATCAGAACCGTCCAGGAGCACACCAGATATATGGATGCCTTGATTTCTGAGATATTCTTTGCATTCATATGCGGCATCTTTTTCAAGCTTTTTTGTATATGGAAGAATGAGATAGAGTCCACATTCCATAATCTGCTCATCCCCATAGAAACGCTGTACAGCTTCCATGCATGCATTGCGGCAGTCCTCGTTTGTCAACGAAAGCAGCAGGATTCTTCTGCCGGAAACACTTCCCTTCCAATTCAGCAGCACACCATGTTCGAACTTTTTTATTTCCATATAGATCTTCATTTCAGGAAATCGTATAATCAGTTCATTAATCTGTTTTTTACCAAGTTCTGTATAATCAATGACGTCTTCTTTTTCTTCGCCTGCTGTTTCAGCATTCACTTGTTCTTTATTAACCTTCTGCGGGTGATAAAAAAGAAGCGAGACCAGCAGGCAGAGAACAAAGGCAAACAGCAGCATCAGCACCCACGCAAGTATTGTCATCTGCCTTCTCCCTTCCCATCTTCAAATGTAGTGCGGTCATCGAGGAATACAGGCGCATCACATTTGAGCTTAGCCTGCATTCTTTTACTGAAGCATAAAAGAACACCAGCCGCAGGTCCTTTGATGCTTTTATATGTCAGCCGCATGCGGATCGGCATTAAGCCGAATTTTTCTGCAGTATAGAACAGTTCACTGATTCTTTCAGCACGATGCACAAGATAGAAGACACCATCTTCGCTCATCAGAGCTGCAGCACCCTGAAATAGATCATACATGCTCAAATTAGATTCATGTCTGGCTGCTGCCAGATATGGATTCAGATTCTTGAGTTCGTCATTTTGCGTATCAAAATATGGAGGATTGCATACAATCACAGAGAACTTTCTTCCTGGTCTGTAATCCTGCAACCGGCATATGGTAAGAACAGCACTGATATGATTATCTTTCAGATTCTGATCAGCCTGTGCAATAACTTCATCAAACAGGTCAATGCCATAGATTTCTGCCGGTTCCTGTACTGCAGCATAGCACAGCAGTGCTCCCGTAGCACACCCGATATCGAGCAAACTATCTGTCTTTTTCAAACGCATAAAACGACCAAGAAGTTCTGTATCGCTATTGAAGTGATACATTTTTCTAGGCTGTTCTATTTCATATGGAGTTCCGTTCAAATAATCACGCTTCATGTGTCTCCTTTAGTTCAAACCAGAATGTGCTTCCCTTCCCAGGCTCACTTTCAGCTCCACAGGTTCCATGATGGACATCTGCGATTGCTTTGACAATTGCCAGACCTAGTCCCGTGGACGTCAATGTCCGTGAGAATGTACGGGATGATTTCTGATATCGGTTCCAAATCAAAGGCAGTTCTTCCGGGGAGATTCCTTCTCCTTCATCCTGCACTTCAAAATGCAGTGTCTCTTCATCTTTGAGCATGTATGCACGCACATATATCGTTCCGCCAGTCGGTGTATGCTTAATTGCATTTGACAGATAATTGGCAATGACCTGCGCAATCTTTGTCTCATCTGCATATACCGTCAATGTGTCCGGAATCTCGGCAACGATTTTGAGCTTTCCGCTTTCAATCAGCGGCGCATCCATTTCCAGAATTTCTCTGATTTTCAGAGCCATATCCATATTTGCCATATGCAGTTCAGAAGTTCCTGACTGCATTCGCGAAAGTTCACTCATATCATTGACTAAGTTGTTCATGTAATCTGTTTCGCGGATAATGACATTCAAATGTTTCTCACGCTTCTGCGGATCATCACCAGATACATCCCTGACCATTTCTGCATACGCTTTGATATTTGTCAGAGGTGTACGGATATCATGAGATACATTTGCCATCAGGTCGCGGCGCAGTTCATCTGTTTTGCGGATCATGTCATTGGCACCATTCAGCGTGCTGGCAAGTTCTTTTGTCTCCGTGAACTCCCCGCCGTTAAAAGATGCGGAATAATCTGCTTTTGCGAGCTTCTGTGCCTGCAGCTTCATATCTACTATCGGTTTGGTGATCCTTCTAGCTATATAGAAAGCTAAAAGAGAAGCACCTGCCAGTGCCAACAGCATATACATCACATACTGGGTTGAGAAAAAGGAAACAACGGAGTCGACAGGCTCCAAAGGCGAATTGATAAAGATATAGTAATTGCCAAGGACATCGGCAATCCTGCGGCCGTAAACAATCATTTCCTGGCCGGTAACAGTATTGGTCAGATTATGAGAATAGTCCGTGCCGTCCTCCAGCAGCGCAATCCGGTCATCAACGGTTGCAAGTTCTGCTGGCAGACTGCTTTCACCATTAAAAATACACCCTGTTCCAAGACTGTCTGCGCGATAGATCAGACTGCCGCTGTCATTATAAATAACGACGCATGCATTATTGTCTACAGCTTCCTGCAGGGCATCATTGATTCCCGATACAGTACCCTTTTCAATCAAATCTGACTGAATATTGTTTGTTACGGTCTGTACCGTTCTGATTTTAGCGTTGCGGTAATACGGTCGGATCAGGCCAACCTGAAGGACACCAATGAAAAGTACAATTCCCAGTGCCAACAAGAAGAATGCAAGCCAGACACGGAACCGTATGCCATTGTGGTCAAGCTTCAAATTTATATCCCATTCCTCTCACAGTAACAATATGATCGCGGTATTTGCCTAAGTTGTGCCGGAGCATTTTTACATGTGTATCTACCGTACGGTCATCACCGAAGTAATCATAGTTCCATACTTCTTCCAGCAGCTTCTGTCTGCTCAGTGCAACATTCTGATTCTGTACCAGGTACAGAAGAAGATCAATTTCCTTCGGCGTCAGCATTGCCTTTTCCCCATCAACACTCACGCTGCGCCCTGTTACATCAATTTCCAATCCGTCAAACTTAAGAATGTTTGATGTATTATGCTTTCCACGCTCAAGTACGACCTTGATGCGCGCCATCAGTTCCTTTGGCGAGAATGGCTTGACAACATAGTCATCTACCCCTAGTTCAAAGCCGAACAGCTTATCATATTCTTCCGTCCGTGCACTCAGCATGATGACTGGAATATTTGTTGTCTCCTTGATCTTTCTGCACGCAGAAAAACCATCCAGCTTCGGCATCATGACATCGAGGATTACAAGTTCATATGAATTGTCCTTGATCTTCTCCAGTGTCTCTATGCCATCCCCTGCTTCGTCTACTTCATAGCCGTTCAGTTCCCCATATACTTTTACAACTTCACGGATATCAGATTCATCATCAGCAATTAATATTTTTGTCATATTCTATTTCTTTCTGATCTCCTGGATCTCATTTGCTAAAAACGATTTTCCGTCTTCTATTTTAACATTAAAACGGATATACGTTCCACGTACTAATACGCTTGACTTCATTTGGTATAATTTCGGCATCACTGCCATATCAGCTAATCCAGTCTCATCCGACAAAGATACAAAGGCCATCATCTCACCTCGCTTGGTGCGGTGCTGCTTCACATTGTTGATCAGGGCAAACCCATTGTATCGGCCTCGCATTGCCTTCAATGCGGCAAGCGATGGATCGGTGATGTTGTTCGCTCTGCGGATGCTGATGATAGGATGCGGTCCAAGATTAAAGCCAAGTGCCTGCCGTTCGCGTTCACTGGTCTCGGTCTCATCATCCTTGATGCGGATGAAGTCAGGTTTTGAAACCAATCCTAGATTAATGGAAATCTGATCACCTTCATGAATCTGCACCAATTCTGCATAGCGCATCGCATCATCCAGAGAATGCCTGCATGTAGCCCGTCCCATCTGGAAACAGTCCAATGCACCGGCATCAATCAATGCCTCCAGCTGATCACGCTTGATCTTCATGACAAGTGCCCTTGCCACAAAATCAAAGAAGTCATGATATGTTCCGTATTTTTCGCGTTCATCTACGATCTGGTGGCTGAGATTCACTCCGATTGCATTGACCGCAGAGAACGGCAGACGGATGTGTCCATTCTCACCTGTATAGTCTCCTTGGGATGCATTGACATCCGGATAGTCGACCTTGATACCTCTTCTTCTGCATTCATCAACATACTGTGAGGTCTTGTCTTTATCACTGATCACACTGTTCAGCAATGCACTGTAAAAATACATTGGATACTTCACTTTGAGATATGCCATCTGATAGGCAATCAGTGAGTAGGCAACAGAATGTGATTTATTAAACCCATAGCCGCTGAACTTTTCTATATAGCTGAACAGTTCTTCCGCTGTTTCCTTTGTATAGTGATTCTTCAGACATCCATCAATAAATTCAGGACGCATGTCAGCCATGACGCTGCTCTTCTTCTTAGAGATTGCACGCCGCAATATATCTGCTTTACCTAAGGAGAAGCCGGCTGCCGCCTGCAGGGCAAGCATAACCTGTTCCTGATAGATCATAACGCCGTAGGTATCCTTTAAGATACTTTCGAGCTGTTTAGATGGATACTTAATGCCAGCAGGATTTTCTCGGTTTGTCAGATAGACCTGAATATTGTCCATTGGTCCTGGGCGGTACAGTGCATTGGCTGCCACGATATCATCAAAGCAGACCGGATGGATGCGGCGCAGAAACGGCTTCATGCCGTCTGATTCAAACTGGAAGACGCCGGTCGTATCCGCACTGGCAAACATCTGGTAAACCGCTGGATCATCCAAGGGAATATCACTCAATGAGAATGAAGGATGCTCCTGCTTGATGCTTGTCACAATATCATTGATTGTTCTCAGGTTCTTCAAGCCCAGGAAGTCCATTTTGATCAGGCCCCGTTCTTCCAGAAATTCCATTGTATACTGTGACGTCTTCATGCCGTCATCTGTCTGAATCGTTGGGATGACTTCATGAAGTGCCTTCGAAGACATGATGATGCCGGCAGCGTGAATGCCTGTATGTCTTGGCAGATGTTCCACTTTCAAAGCCATCGCATACAGACGGTGGATCTTTTCACTGGAGTTGACAATGGCCCGCAGATTGCTGGAATCCTGATATGCCTTTTTCAGCGTGATGTTCACTTCACCTGGAATCTGGCGCAGAACAAGATTGATGTCGCTTGCATTCAGATTTAAAACGCGGCCGACATCATGAATTGCCTGCTTTGCGCCAAGCGTATTGAAAGTCACAATATTTGCAATATAGTCACTGCCATACGTATCACAGACATACTGGATGACTTCTTCACGTCTGTCATCCGGGATATCTGTATCAATATCCGGCATGGAAATTCTGTCCGGATTGAGGAAGCGTTCAAACAACAGATTGTACTTCAAAGGATCGACCATGGTGATACCTAAACAATAGGCCACAAGAGAGCCGACCGCACTGCCTCTGCCTGGACCGACATTGATTCCATTCTTTCTTGCATAACGGATAAAATCAAAGACGATTAGAAAATAGTCTTCATAATGCATCTTAAGAATGACACTCAATTCATACTCCAGGCGTTCAACATATTTCTGATCATAATGATCATGCAGCCTCTTCTTAAGTCCGGCTATACACAGTGCCTTCAGATAGTCTTCCGAGGACACCCCTTCCTTAGGAACTTTATATTTTGGCAGACTTGCCTTTTCTACGGTTCCATCCGCACTGCACTGCCGAGCAATCTCTTCGGTGCGGGCTAAGTCATCAGCTCCATACAGTGCTTCCATTTCAACCGGTTTTAAAAAGTATCTGCCTGTCGGCAGAAGGAGTGAAGCATCATTGATTGTTTTCCCTGTACGGATTCCGTTGAGGATCCGGCATTCTTCATTATCTGCCTCATCAATATAGCTGATCTTATTCAAGGCACACGTACGAATGCCGAGATTCATGCAGATCTGTTTTAAAAAAGTATTTCTCTTCTTCCACATTGCAGATTCCTGATAAGACAAGGCAATATCAAAAGAAGAAATCTCTTCCTTCATGATCTTCAGTTTCTCTATGCATCCCTGCTTGTTCTCCTTGATCAGGTCGGAATCCATCCAGCCGCCCTCACCATAGGCAATGATAAAGCAATGTCCAGCACATGCATTGAGCTGTTCGAGGCCGACATTGTGCGGTTGATGATTCAGCTGCGATGACAGGTTCATCAGCTGTGCATATCCCTTATTGTCCTTTGCTAAAAGAAGAAAAGGAACAGTTGCATCATGATACTGAATGTCCGCTTCCAGACCGATGATTGGATGAATATCATTCTCTTTGCATAGATGAAGAAAAGACGGTGTTCCAAACATGACATTATGATCTGTCAAGGCAACACTGCTGTATCCGTATTCTTTTGTTTTCTGTATCAGCTTCTGTATCGTGATGGAGCTTTCCAGAAGTGTATAACAGCTTCTTACATATAAATGAACTGACATGAGGATATTATACAACGAAAAACAATCAGACTGTCACCAGCCCGATTGTATATTCGATGTTTTTATAATTTGTGCTGAAATAAACAGTTCCGTCGCCGCTGCCGCCCAGAATATCCAGTACTGCATCATAGACGTGATTGACGGCTTTTCCATTGTGGTCATCATCTGCATAGATCACCCAGATGCGCCCCTTTACATTTTTGAGATCATACAGATCATAGACGACTGTCATGTCAGAGCCATATGCCTGATATGCCTTGACGCTTTCATCGTTCCATCCATGTTCATTCCAATAGATCAGCGGATGATCCATGTATTTCGATACAGCGATGAAAGAATTCGGATCCTGCTTATAGTTGCTGACAAGTATGATGTCTCTTTCCTGCATATGTGCATTAAGATAATCATATGGTGCCTGATTAACTGGATCATAGTTCGTCTTGATTAAAGACAGATTTGTCCATACAGAACAGATGACAATAGCAATACAGAAAATCGCATTGACCGTCTTTCTTCCAAATTTGGCAAAGTTATAGGCAAAATAGCACATCAATAATGAAGTGCATACAAGCAGGTATCTGGCATAGATGATGATGCGGTTCATCTGTTTTCCGGCAATGACAGCAATGATGATCACACCTGCATATGTACCAAGCGTCAAAGCTGTTTCATAGCCATGCTGCCTTGGATGCCGAACCGCATTGTAGATCAGATAGATGACAAGACAGATCTCCAGTCCAGCTGCCAGTGCAGTTGGAATGAAATATTCATTTTCCAGATTTCCTGAGACCTGGAACATCAGGATCTCTATCAGCGACTTCGGCCAGATCCACTTGATCCAGAAATTCTGCTTGACGCTGCCGGTCTGCGCAATGAAGACAAAGATCCATGGAATATAGCATCCAATCTGTAGAATGCCATCCACCAGCCACATCAGGTAATCCTTGACTGTATGTCTTTTGAAGTTCTTGATCAGAATGATCAGCAGTGCAAGATTAACAACAGCTGCCGCAAGCAGACCATAGTAATGCGTATAGGCTGCCAAGATAAAGTACAGGACCATCCGCAGATGATTCCAGATGCTGTTCTGTCCATTTGCCAAACGGATTGCGTAGAATGTTCCCAATAAGACCAGCAGGCTCACCAGCATATACATTCTGATTTCCCCTGCATATACAACGTTCACTGGGAAGAAGAACATCAGGAAAGTGAACCAGAGACCGCAGTCTTCTCCAAAATCCCTGCGGATGCCGGTATATCCAAAGATGCCCATCATACAGAGACACGCCCATGAAAAAAGACGGTAGACAAGCAGATTTTCACCAAAGATCAGATAAAGCACATGCAGACAGTCATAATAAAACACAGGATGCACATCATGAATATCGATGGCCCATATCTGTGAAAAGGAATGAGAAGCCAGCGATACACTATAGGATTCATCAAACCAAATATTTGTCTGAAACAGTGGAATGATGGTAAAAATCATGCCGATGATGATCAAAATCAGATGAATCTTCTTCTTAGATAAGCTTGTTTTCATAGTGAAAATTTTAGCTTGAACATACAATTCATGCAAGCTGTTAAGCATAATCTTCAGAAATTCTATATAATAGATAACATAGAATATGCGGAGGATCGAATGAAAATAGCTTATGTGACCGATTCCGGTACCGGAAAAAATATTGAAACGTTAGCAAAGGACGGAATTGTCAGCGTTCCCCTGCAGATCACCGATGAAAATCATACATATCAGGATATGGAGACACTGCTCGTCAAAGACAACCTCCGTCTTTTGGAGGAAGGCCATCTGTTAAAGACATCCCAGCCCTCTCCAGGTATTGTAGAAGAGTGTTTTGAATCCTTGAAGAAACAGGGTGTTGATCTGATCATTGCCGTTCCTATCTGCAACGGTCTTTCCGGCACAATCAGTACAATGACCACAGTTGCCAATGACCTTGGTCTTCGGATCATCACAGTTGATACATATGTCACAGCTGTTGTCCAGGATTATCTGATTCACTATATCAAAGAAGCCTATGAAAAAGGAATTTCTGATTTGACTATTCGGCTGAATGTTGAGGAAGTGATCAACTCCACAAATACGCTGGTCATTCCAAAGCATTTTGATCAGCTTGTCCGCGGCGGCAGACTTACGCCAATGGCAGCCCGGCTTGCTAAGTTCCTGCAGATCTCTCCTGTCCTTCAGATCAATAAGAAGACATCCGGCAGAATTGATTCGCTTGAAAAAGTACGCACCTTCCGCAAAGCTCTGGAACGCGGAATGGATGAAATGGAAACCGACGGTGTTAATGACGGCTCTGACTTATGGCTGGTCACGATTGCGCACGTTGACAATATCAGCACGGCTGAAGAACTGTACCATAATATGCATGCACGCTTCCCGCATGCACAGATCCAGATCATCGACTTATGCAATGCCGTAGCTGCACACACGGGAACTGGCGCCATCTGTCTGCAGTGGTTCAAAAGAATAGCTTAATCAACTTCTTCTTACGATCCATGCTTGCCTGCGTATTAGGGGGATAGAAATGAATGAAATAAACAACTCTTCATCGGTTCGACAGAATCCTGAGGATATAAATAAAAAGTTATCTGATTTCGAAAAAAAGAAAAAGAAGTTCGTGCGCAAAGAACGGCACCGTAAGATTTGGATCTGCATCTTTGTATTAATCCTGGCTCTGTATGCCGTTGCCGGGACTCTTGGAATCAGCTATACAAAGCACCTTCTGGCGGATGTGCCCGAATTGAATCAGAATGACCTGATTGGTGAAGACAGTACAACAATCTATGACACCAACGGAAATCTGCTGACTGAAATTGGCGCATACTATCGACAGAATATTACATACGATGAATGTCCGGAATCACTTGTGGATGCCTTCCTGTCTATTGAGGATTCAAGATATTTCTCTCATAACGGATTTGATGTTCCCCGCTTTACCTCTTCCATCATAAACACAGTCCTGCATGGCAATACACAAGGTGGTTCCACCTTCACCATGCAGCTGGTCAAGAATACGTATTTCTCGACTGATGACATCAACGGCGGCACTGAAAGAGAAGCGACCATCAAATATAAAGTACAGCAGATTTGGCTTGCTCTGAATCTTGAAAAGAGCCTATCAAAGAAGCAGATCTTTGAATACTATGTCAATAAGCTGAATTTCGGCGGACAGATCCGCGGTGTTCAGAAAGCGGCAGAGTATTACTTTGATAAGAATGTCACTGACCTGAATCTATCTGAAAGTGCGCTTCTGGCTGGCATCGTCAACCTGCCGAATAAATATAATCCATACTTATATCTGGATTATGCAACTCAGCGGCGAAATGAAGTCCTGCAGCAGATGCTGAACCACGGCTATATTACCAATGATGAGTACAACCTGGCTTCTTCAATCAAAGTTGAAGATCAGCTGGCTGGGGAAGACCATATGCCTTCCAAGAATACAAAGTATGCACAGTACCTTGATGTTGCCATTCAGGAAGCTGCGGAAGTGACCGGCAGAGATCCATCTACTACCGGCATGAAGATCTATACTGCCCTGCAGCCTGAAATCCAGCAGCAAATTGAAGACATTGAAAACGGCAGCACTGATATTTACTACGCAGATGACTTGATGCAGACGGCAATCATTTCACTAAACAATACAAATGGTGAGATTGTCGGCATCGGCGGCGGCCGCAACTATGAAGGTGGCTCGTTGCTGCTGAATCGTGCGACCCAGCAGTACAAGCAGCCTGGCTCCTCAATCAAGCCGGCAGTTGATTATCCGCTTGCTTTTGAATATCTTGGATATTCCCTGGATGAGATTGTACAGGACAGACCAATCACCTTCCCTGCAGAAAGCAGAGTCCTGGTCAATGCGACAGGCAAATATGTCGGTGATCTGACCCTGACCTCAGCCCTACAGAACTCATTGAATATTCCAGCTATTCTAACTTTGGAAAATGTTGTTACAAAAATTGGATCCAATGCAGTTGTTGACTACATGCATGCAATCGGCTTCTCGAAGGTCTCCTATGATGACTTCCACCTGTCCTATGCCATCGGCGGCAACAGCTTCACCACAACGGTTGAAGAACTTGCTGGTGCCCATGGTGCGATGATCAACCTGGGTGTCTACAATCAGCCGCATACGATCCGCTCAATTGAATTTACAGACGGAAGTACTTATACACCGACAGAGAATCAGAATAAGCGTGTACTGTCTTCAGGCAGCGCATATCTGATGGACGTCTTAATGAACCGGAATACTGACGGTACTGTCTTTAACTACATGAACATCTTCAAAAACCTTGATTATCCTGTCTATGCAAAGACCGGAACAACTGACTGGGGCAGCGACGGTGTGCAGTATGGCATCCCTGAAGGTGCCATGAAGGATAAATGGATGGTCGCCTCTTCTTCCAACTATACCAATGCAGTATGGGTCGGATATGATAAGGCAATTGCCGGTGAAAACTGCTACTTTACAACCGCAAAAGCGAACTTGAATATTTCCGGCCGGACAAATCTGGCTCTGCTGGAAACAGAAAATGCACTGTCCCCGAACACGAATGACGGCGTCAAAAAACCGGATGACGTCAAGGATGTCACGTATCTGACGGGTACCTATCCGCACGTTGCAGATGATGGCAATATCAGCAGCAAAACAACGACTTCACAGGTCTCTGCAGCGGGGCTTGAGAATATGCCGACCGTTTCACAGGCCGACTATACTGGCAAGAAACCTGTCCTGACAAACTTTGATGCCTCTCTCTCAAACGGAATTGTATATATCAACTGGTATACACAAAATACATGTTCCGGCAGCCGAAATATCTCTTTGAAGGATCAATATAACAGTATCAGCATGTATGGTGCCTGCAAGGCAGCCTCTGCTTCGCAGCTGACAAACAACAATGCAAAATATTATGCTGATATCTATGTAAACGACGCTTTCTACATGACCCTCACCAACAAGACAAATACATATGCCGGCATCCCTGCTTCATTAAAAGGCAATGTAAAGATCTGCGGATACTTTACAGATTCCAAAGGCACATCGAATAAATCATGCAAGTATGCGGGATACTTTGACTACGATAACGGCATCAACCTGTCTAACTAAAAAAGGACTTCAATGAAGTCCTTTTCAATTGGCATCTTTATGTCTGAACTTAGAAGTAAAGATGGCAGACAATTTCCGATGAAACAGATCCTGCGGAATCTTCAGCACCTGCGAAATTCCCAGATATACAATGAGTGACAGCATAACATTGAGGAAGAACTTCAGCAGTGCAGTCAGCTTACTGCCGACAGCACCATCCAGACCAATCTTTTTTAAGAACAAGCAGGATGCTGTCATGATGACTAGCGCCAGTACTATCTTTGCCAGATTGAGGATCATTCTCTTTGCATCAATATTGAACCGCTTCTGCAGGCCATGAATATTTGCAATCAAAAGATATGTGCTGCCGATCAAGGAAGCTATAATCGCACCCTGATATCCAATGACGTAGGTCAGCGGCACCATCAGGACACCTCTGATGATGGCGTCAATCAGCTGTCTCTTCAGTACTTTCTTCTGCATACCCAAGGCAATGCTCAGCATACTGGTAACAGGACAGATTGTCCCCATAAATCCGTCAGCAGCGACCCATTTGATTACTTCACTGGACAGCGTAGGATTGACTGTATAGAACAGGATATGATAAATATCACTCGAATAGATTGCGATGCATAAGCTGGCGGCGCTTCCGATAAAGAATACGATGCCGATGCATTCAACGATGATCTTGCTGACACGGGAATAATTCTTCTGCGTCATTGCTTCCGTTACATGCGGAATCAATGCTGCAATAAAGCCAGGTGCCAGGATCTGCGGGATACTGGTCAGCTTATTGCCGACATAGTTAAAAGCAGAGGAGATTACCGTAATGTTCTCAGCATCATATCCATGCAGCCGCAGGCCAACTGGCAGAAGTATGGAATAATAGATCTGATCACAGTAGCCGATGATAGCTGAAAGCAGATATGGAATTGCCAGGATGATCAGTTCATGAAGAAGTTCTTCATTCTTACGCGACAGTGTTGTCTGAACTGCCGCTTTATCTTTGATCTCCTTAAAATTCTTCTTATCAAATACATAGATTTGAATAATTGCTGCTACAGCCGCAATGCTTGTTGATAGAACGGCCGCATACAATGCATATTTGCGGTCCATATGAAACACATAGACAATCAAGGACGCTGCCGTCAATAAGAAACCAACACGTACAATCTGCTCAAAGACCTGTGTGAATGCATATTCACCCATTTCTTTTCTACCCTGCCAGAATCCTCTATACGCAGACAAAATCGGCACAAAGACTAACGCTGCAGCCAGCAGCTGAAGACATGTACGCATGATCTTCATATCTTCTCCCGGCACAATGATATTAGCAATTACACCGGAAAGAAGGATCAGCGCCAGCATGCCGAAGAAACCAAGCAGTCCCAGCAGACGGATTGACATCGTCCTGATCTTCCGCAGGCTCTTATTGTCGTCGAGGATTGTATATTTCGCGACAATAGTGCTTATGGCAAATGGAATTCCTGCTGTAAATACATTCAAGATATAAGAATAGATGTTGTATGATGTCCCATAATACTGCATCAAAGCATCCGAGGAAAATATATAAGAAAGTGGAATGGAATATAAAAGCCCCAGCAGCTTGGCAATGAACAGTCCTGCTGTTCCTACAAGCCCACTGAGAACAAGACTGTTTTTTACTTTCCCATTGGTTTTCTGTGCTTCAATATTTTTCATCGCTTTTCCTTTATAAGGCACTGCTGAAACAAAAACTATACTTATTTATTATACGTCATCGGCCTCTGATTTGCTATGATGGAGGCATTTCATCCACCAAAAGAAAAAGCGGTCTTTGCCGCTTTCATCATTTATTTCTTTCCTCTGAGCTTAGCTGCCGTCTTCAACAGGAATGGATAGAACTGATCAAAGGCAGCATACATCGGATGATTCAGAACAATATTAAATTCACCGATATACTCTTCGACATTCATGATCCAGTTGGATTTGAACAGCGTCAAGCCGTCATCCAATGTTCCTTCCACGCCGCCGAAGCTGCAGTGATGTATACCAAGTTCAACACATCTGTCCAGACATTTTGCATAGAGCAGATAGCTGGAATACATGCGCAGATAGTCTGGATGATTGCCCATATAGAAGAGCTCCATCAGATTGTTATTATAGACAGCTAAGATGCCGCAGGTAATGACTTCATTCTTCCCTTCCCGCTGAAAGTCTTTCTGCAGAAGGTCAAATTCTTTCTGATCATTTGTCAGCTGCTGATTCAGAGCGGCCTTTTCCTTCTTCTTCAACCCTTCCGCTGACAGTTGATTCTTTTCGTCAGCGATGGCATCTTCCAGTTTCTTCAGCTGCTTTACAAAGTTCAGCTTGGTGACCATGCAGATGGCATGATCTCCATAGACTTTCATCATATGATCAAAGTATTCTTCATTGCGCAGCGCAACTTGCTTCCTTACTTCTGTATAATGCATGGCAATACCGAAATCATGGATATATTCCGGGCCTTCATAGACTTCAATTCCTTTATGCTCTGATGCTCTGATACATTTTGCTGTCTTATGTTCGAGATGCTCGCGGTAGTCATCTGTCACATCCATCTCGGCATTGAATCTAGGCTGTGTGCTCTCTTCAATCCGCACTGTATAGCCTCTATGAACTGCTCCGCATTTCTTCAGCAGATCAATGACTGGAACATTCTGACATTCATGTTCGGCTTCTCTATCCTTATATGGATATTTCTTGGAAAGGACAGCTGGATCAAAGCGCAGCGCAATTGCATGTTTCTGCTTGGCTGCAATTGTAAGCTGCTCCAAATAGAATCTGACAAGAGATTCATTGCTGTAATTCATGACAGGACCTCTTGGAATATAGAACAAAGTCGTTCCCAGCGGCATCTTTCTGATCAGTACCAGTGCTGTTGCAACTGTTCTGCCATCCTCTGTCACACTTGTAAACAAGTGCTCCCAGTTATTCTTGATCTGTGCCCATGGGGAACATTGGAAAAGAGTATTCTGTTCATGCGTGGTAACAAAAGCATCAACTGTCTTCGGATCCGTATTCAGATGAAATTCGTATGACATATGATACTCCTTTCTAATAAAAAACACCGGATGCCGGTGTTCTTTGGTTTAGTGACGAGTACGGGATTCGGACCCGTGGAATGCTGCCTTGAGAGGGCAGTGTGTTAAGCCGCTTCACCAACTCGCCAGCGAGAAGGAAGACTGGATCTCCCTTCGAACTTGTTTATAGTACTATATGCTTTTTGATGATGCAACTAATTTTTTCACTTAGCTGCAAGCTGCTTCTTGGATGCATCGACAAGATCCTTGAAGGCCTTTTCATCATGGATAGCAATTTCAGAAAGCATCTTTCTGTTCATGTTGATATCAGCAAGCTTCAGTCCGTACATGAACTTGGAATAGCTGAGGTCATACATTCTGCATGCTGCGTTGATTCTGGCAATCCAGAGCTTGCGCATCTCTCTCTTTGTCTGCTTTCTTCCGATAAAGGAATACTTCAGAGAATGCATTACCTGTTCATTGGCTGTTCTGTAAAGCAGATGCTTGCTTCCAAAATAACCCTTAGCAAGCTTTAATACCTTTTTACGTCTATTACGCGTAGGTGTTGATCCTTTTACTCTCATCTTAACTTAGCCTCCCTATTAACCCTGCAGAAGCTGCTTATCGCGCTTCATGTCTGTCTCGTTTGCACTTGTGCTCTTAGCCAGGTGCATCTTCTGCTTGTGGCTCTTGTTGGCTGCAAAGTGGGAAACATAGTTGTGCTGGACCTTTAACTTGCCGTTAGCTGTCAGCTTGCTGCGCTTAGCGAAAGTTTTCTTGGTCTTCATTCTGATCTTCTTTGGTTTTTTAGCTTTTGCTTTCATAACAATCTCCTTTACTTACCTTTTTTTGGTGTAAATGTTACAGACATAGTGTTGCCTTCAAGGCTTGGTGCCTTGGCCATCTCTGCAATATCTGAAATCTGCTCTGAGAAATTTTTAATAACTTCACGGCCGACTTCCTGACGTGTAATCATACGTCCACGGAACTTCATGTCAATTCTGACTTTCTGACCGTCTTCAAGCCATTCCTTCGCACGCTTGACCTTAGTGTCAAAATCATGTTCATCAATGACTGGAGAGATACGAAGTGCCTTTACTTCAACGACATGCTGATTCTTCTTTGCTTCCCTGTCCTTCTTCTGTGCTTCAAAACGATACTTTCCATAGTCTACAATCTTGCAGACTGGAACTTCTGCGTTCGGTGCAACACATAACAAGTCAAGCTCCATGTCATAGGCCTTTTCCAAAGCCTCACGACGCATCATCTTCCCTAACTGTTCTCCATTAGGGCCGATCACCAGGACCTCTTTAAAATGAATGTCTTCATTGACAATATCATTTGAATCCGGGCGTCTATTTTTGTTGTTCTTAATCTTTCCCAAGCGGACCTCCTAGCAATGAAAAACAGGTACGATTCCGCACCTGTCCAAAATTTCTTTCGATATTTCGGCATACTACCCAAGTCCTTCGGACATCAGGTGAGAAGCGGTGCTTCTTCTTTCCGTATTTTCAAATACTTTGATATTTAACTACAAAACAATCTTCTTGTCAACTATATTTCGAATCCAATCACATTAATTGTTACATCACTGGCCTTGAAACCTGTCATGAACAGAATATTCTCATAGATTTTGTTCTGTACAAGTTCACATGTAGCAGCGACATTGGCACCGTACTTGACCTTGATATCAGCAGAGATATGCAGCTTATTATCTACAATCTTGACTGTCAGCGGACTGGTAAAGCGTGCTTCTGCTACCTTTACTGCATTTTCAATATCATCAATGCTGATTTCAGCAATTGAACGGAAAACTGACTTGTTGATTGCAATCATGCCATTTCCCTGATTCTCATTTAATACAACATAATCCTGTGCCATAATTTCACCTCTCTGTTATTATATCAGTTCTTTTTTCTTATTGGAAGATAACGGTTACCCGGTGTGCCAGTTCAGCTAAGATCTCTTTTTCGTATTTCTGGTAGGAAGCATAGTCTTCATAATCCTTCTCTACCATCTCCGCATAGGTACGGAACATTTCCATGACATCCAGTACCTTTTCTTCATGGATGATGTCGATCTTATCAACACTGACCAATGCCTGCGCCAATGTTCCTGCCAGCGCGCTGCGGACGCCTTCTGCTTCCTTCTCACCATAGTTTTTGAATAATCCGGCATACCAGGTCGGCTGGATCAGAAGCAGATGAATCACATCGATGAAATCTGAAAAGTCTTCAATGTTATTGCCAGGCTGGATGGTGAACAGCATGCAGAAGAAGATGTGCCACTGAAAGTTTTTATTCAGCTGCTGCTGCCAGTAGCCGCCAAGAATATTTGAGAATGAATCCTGTGATACATAGGTGTGCTCCAAATATATCTCTTCTCTGAATTCAATCTTCGTGTCTGTCAGATAGTTCAGCAGCTGCAGATAATCAATCATCCGTTCTGGGTTATGCGTTCCATTCAGAAAATCTTTGACATAGATATACTGTGCCAGAATAGCACTGCATTGTTTGAAATCTGTTGCAAAGCCGACAGACTCCTTCATTTTGCGGTTCATCAGTTCATTGATCGAGCGCGCGACAAAACTCTTGAAGCCCTTCTCATCCATGCCAATCTGCGCCTGCTGCGACTGATAAGAGATCTCGTTATACATGATTTCCAGCTGACGGTCGACTACATCAAGATTATCTCTGATGGCACCGAGCATATTGCGGTTGAATGTATCATACATGACAAAATCCGGATTCTTATATACAACTTCATGTTCAATTTCGCTCCAGAACGTATGGACCAGAGATTTAATCTGCAGTTCAAAATTGATGCGCTCGCCATTGAACAGATAAAATCCATCAATCCGGTAGATTGTAAAACCGTTCCGCTGTGTCTGCGGCTGTGCCATATGAAGATTCAAATAAACGTCAGGATTCTTTCTGCACTTGCTGAAGATCTTTCCATCATCTTCAAAGTACGTAAATAAGGAATGATAAAGCTCTACTTCATTTCTGATGAAACGGCATTCAAATGTCACGCCGATCAAATCAGTCAGATTCTTCAGAGCTTCTTCCGGTGTGGTATAGTTCAGATAAAAGCGGTTGCGGATCAGTTTTTCCCGCAGACTTTCACTGGACTTGACACGTGATTTTACTGACAGCAGTGTATCAGAGGATTCTCCTGCAACTTCCTTGAACAAACTGACCAGCTGTCCTTCTACATATGTAAATGAAGGCTTCTTCAGTTCATAGTACTTAATTGTTTCATCAATAAAATTGAATAATTCCAATTCCATGGATACACTCCTTATCTTGTCCGCAGACCCTTCGGATATTTGTTTTTGATCGATGAACCATCGCTTTTCCCTAAGCCTACTGCAAAGTCATGCCAAGTCAACAGACAATATCCCTTAGATGTTGCGATTGGCAGCTGTTCTCCATGCATATATTTCTTCAGCATTTCATCATCCAGATCAACTTTGATGCGGAAGCTGCTTACAGTTGACATTGCCATATGATGATCCGGTTCGAAGCGTTCATTTTTTACAAGTTCACCCAAGTATACCTGGTATCTAAGAATGTGGCACCTTCCACAGTCATAAAAAGGAACAGTACCGCCATACAGACGGTTGTTCTTCAAATACATATAAGGATATGGTTCCGCCAGAATCTCATTGACTGTCTGCAGAATATTTTGTGATATCGGAATTCCTTTCAGAAGACGATGCTCACGCTGCACTGTATCTCCATCTTTCGTAAGCCGGCAGATGAAGTGTCCTTCTCCGCCGTCCATTGGGAAGATTCGAAGTGCATTTTCGGTGCCGCCTTCCATCGCATATGCACGTCTGCCAAAACTGGCATCTGGCCGTACAATCTTCATATCGGGATGATTCTTAACGAACCACGACATATTCATTTCATTTTCTTCCTTTGAGAATGTGCAGGTACTATATACCATGATTCCGCCCGGCCGCAGACAGCGGTAGGCATTCTCCAAGATTTCTTTCTGCAGTGCAGCGCATTTTAACACGTTTGCCTGTGACCAGTCATTGACCGCATCATCACTTTTGCGGAACATGCCTTCCCCGCTGCATGGGGCATCACATAAGACAGCATCAAAAAATCCTTCAAACGCATCGGCAATATCTTTTGTATCAGCATTCAGTACAACTGCATTGCCGGCACCGTTGCGCTCGATATTCTCACAGAGTGCCTGTGCTCTTTTTGCATTGATCTCATTTGAAACTAACAGTCCCTGATTTTGCAGCATTTCCAAGATCTGTGTGCTCTTTGAACCTGGTGCCGCACAGAGATCAGCTACATACATTCCCGGTTTAGGGTCCAGTACGGTAACTGCAGCGGATGCACTTGGTTCCTGCATATAGAACAGTCCTGAAAGATATGCCGGTGTATATCCGATACCAGGCCTGGCTTCAGTATAATAACCGTGCTCCGCATAAGGACTCTTTTCATGTACAAGGTCCATGCACGCAAAAAGCTGTTCCTCTGTGCACTTCAGCGGATTGACTCGGAAGCCTTTCTGCGGTTCTTCATCCAGAACTGCCAGATATGCATCATATTCGTCTTTCAGCATTTCCTTCATGCGTGCAAAATATTCTTCATTCATAATTGATCAATCATTTTTCTGACGTTCCTGACATCCTGTTCAAGCTGAAGAATCAGATTTTCCTTCGAACGGAATGACATTTCCTCCCGCATGAAATGAACAAAATCCAGGCGGATCGTGTTTTCATAGATATCACCGTCAAAATCCAGCAGATATGCTTCCAGAGACAGATTCTGCCGATAATTAAACGTCGGATTATGTCCAAGATTTGCCATTGCTCTATATTTTCTGCCGCCGATATGTGCAATGCATGCATATACACCCGGCTTTGGCAGCAGATATTCTTCTGAATAGTCAATGTTGGCTGTTGGAAAGCCAATCTCAGTACCTAACTGGCGGCCATGTACAACAACCCCCTCAATGGAATAATAATAACCAAGCATTTCCGATGCCTGTTCCATATCTCCTTCACTGATGCACTGGGAAATCCTGGTCGAAGAGATCTTGCCGGTTTCATCATCTACTTCTCCGACAACTTTGACATCATAGGAGGCATCTTTTTGCAATGTCTCTGAACTTCCCATGCCCATGCTGCCATAGTGAAAGTCAAATCCGCAAACAATCCCTTTCAGATTCAATTTCCCTAATACTTTTGTGACAAAGTCTTCCGGTGACAGCTGTGCCATTTCTTTAGTAAACTTCAGTACTACAATATTTTCAATACCAAAGGATACAGCCTTATTGATACGCTGCCGGATGGTTGTAATGTGCTTCACATTCTGCAGTCCTTTGATTGTGACCCATGGATCTGGATCAAAGGTGATCATTGCTGTCTCTGCATCTTTTTCTTTTGCCATTGCAACTGTTTCCGCAATCAGCGCCTGATGCCCGCGGTGCATGCCGTCAAAATAGCCAATGCAGGCACACATTGGAATCTGTGGAACTTTCTCACAATCTAAGCTGAGCATTATCATTCTCATATTAAAAAAGGCCTCTTCTACAATGGTACATGCCATCTTCCTGCTTTTCATAAGCCGCAAGGAGTTCATGTTCTTTCACAAATATTACTTTATCGCTTGTTTCATCATTTAAATAGACATGCTTCCCCTGCATGACCATCTCCGGCATGCGGCACTCAACAATCTTCCATTCAGGGTCAATGACCGAAAGCGGATCTAGGAAAACTCCCTTTCCTTCTTCCAGTTCTTCAATTGTACATGCATCTTCTAAAGACAGATTTTCAATGCCTCTCCTTATTAAAGAAGTCATTGCTCCGATTTCGCCGACGGCTGCACAATAATCTGTGATCAATGTCCTGATGTAAGTCCCTGAGGAAACATCAGCATCCATACTGTAGAGATTTTCACCAATCTGTTCGACAGACAATGATGCAATTTCTACATCACGAGGTTCCCGTTCAATCGTTTCCCCTTTGCGGGCATATTCATAGAGCTTTTTTCCGTCTTTTTTAATGGCACTGTACATCGGCGGGATCTGCTGGGTATGACCAATGAATTTGTGACAAGCATTCTCCAGTTCCTCTTTAGAATGCGTCTTAGGTTCTCTTTGTTCAGTCACAGTTCCCCAGATATCTTCCGTATCTGTAGCGGTGCCCATCTGAAATTCAGCATGATACTTTTTATGATTGCTGACACAGTAAGGCACCAGCTTCGTATATTTTCCCAGCAGAACAATCATTAGACCAGATGCGTTGGGGTCTAATGTTCCTGTGTGCCCTGCTTTTTTCTCATGAAAAATATTGCGGCATGCACGGACAGCGGAAAATGAAGTCATTTCCATCGGTTTGTTCAATAAGATTACAGCATCCATAAGCTCAGTTATTATACCAATATATAGGCCTAACCGCAAAAAACATACACTTTTCCGGAACTGTAAACAGTTTCAGAAAACATTTTAATGTATTTTCTTGACATACAAACGATTGTCTCCTATAGTATTGTCATAAAATAAAACACTCGTATAGAGGTAGCGATGCAAAAGAGTACTTCATTGAGCCGGCAGGCTGAGAAATGGAAGAAAGGTAATCATCGCCGAACGTCAATGTCCGCGAAGCATTGATGTGGGGATACAGAGAACATCTGTACCACTCCTTCATAGATATGAAGAGGAGCTATTACTTATCGGATGATTAAACCGTATGTAATAGTAACACATACGGTTTTATTTTATGAAAATTCAGGAGGGTTTTATATGAATCGAATTGTAAGAACATCTACAGCAGTCATCACTTCCGCCCTGCTGCTCACCGGATGTGCATCCGGCAGCACAGCTTCCACAACTACTTCAGCATCTTCATCTACAACAGCAACTGAAACACTGCGTGTCGGCATGGAATGCAACTATGCTCCATTTAACTGGACAACAACGACAGCCAACGATACGACCCAGAAGATTTCCAGCGCAGACTACTGCGATGGATATGATGTCGTCATCGCTACAAAGCTTGCCACAGCAGTCGGCCGTAATGTCGAAATTGTAAAGCTTGATTGGGACAACCTGATTCTGTCTCTGCAGAACAACCAGATTGATGCAATCATCGCTGGTATGACAGATACACCGGAACGTGAACAGGAAGTTTCCTTCACTGATCCATATTATGAATCAGAAGAAGTCATGATTGTTCGTGCTGACGGCAAATATGCAAGTGCAACCAGCATTCAGGATTTCTCTGGTGCTACTGTACAAGGCCAGATGAATACAATCTATGATGAAGTCATTGATCAGATCAACGGTGTCACTCACCAGCCGGCAGCGGAATCATTCCCAGCTGCCATTCAAGCTCTGCAGTCCGGTGCTATTGACGGTGTAGTTTCTGAGCTTCCAGTTGCCAACGGCGTCGTTGCCGCTAACAAGGAACTGTCCATTGTCAGATTTGCTTCCGGCAAGGGCTTCACTGCAGATACAACAGTTTCTGTTGCAGTCAGAAAGACAGATACAGATTTAAAGGATGCATTGAATACTGCATTGAGCAATATTTCTACATCTGAGAGAGAATCACTGATGGAAGCAGCTGTTAACCGTCAGCCTGCTACAAACTGATGTTCATTCAGAATTGTCTTGATATTCTAAGTAAATACGGCAGCAGTATACTTCTTGGTGTCAGAACAACATTGTTTGTTTCCCTCACCGGTACATTCTTCGGCCTGATCTTAGGATTGCTCGTCGGTGGTTTACGTGCGGTAAAACTGGACTATACAGCAGGTCCAGTTTCCCGCTTCTTCAAAAAACTGCTTGATATCATTATCAACATTTATATTACAGTATTCCGCGGCACCCCAATGATGGTCCAGGCACTTTTCTTATACTATGCACTGCTGCATGTATTTAACTGGACAAATATGACCGCAGCTATCTTCGTCATCAGTGTCAATACTGGTGCTTATATGGCTGAAATTGTCAGATCAGGGATTCAGGCCGTAGATGTTGGACAGACGGAAGCTGCCCGCAGTTTAGGTATGTCCAATGCACAGACAATGATGTCTGTTGTACTGCCGCAGGCAATCAAGAATGCATTCCCGGCAATTGGCAACGAATTAATCGTCAACATCAAGGATTCATCCGTATTGATGATCATCTCAATTACTGAATTAATGTTCCAGACAAAGAGCTTTGCAGGATCCACCTTCCACTTCACAGAAGCATATTTTATTGAAGCAATGATCTACCTGTTCTTAACAAGTATTGCAAGCTTGATCCTGAACTTCATTGAAAGAAGAATGAACCGCACTTCCTATGTCACTGTACCAATGAGTGATACGAATCCAAAGAGTGTCGGTTATATCAGAAGACACCTCGCATCAACGAAAGGAGGCGGAAGATGATTATGTCAAATCAGCCTCTTGTCGAGATTAAAGATATTCATAAGAGCTTTGGCTCATTAGAAGTTCTGAAAGGTGTTGATTTCACCGTCAATGAAGGTGAAGTTGTCTGCCTGATTGGACGTTCCGGTTCCGGTAAATCCACTCTGCTGCGCTGTATCAATCTTCTGGAAAAGCCGGACAGCGGCTTGATCAATGTTTCAGGACAGGATATTCTCCATACAAAGAATGTCAATCAATACCGTGCTAGAGTTGGTATGTGCTTCCAGCAGTTCAATCTATTCAATAATATGAATGTGCTGCAGAACTGCATGAAGCCGCAGGAAAAAGTACTTATGGTCTCCAAGGATAAAGCCAAGGAGACTGCCCTGCACTATTTAGATAAAGTAGGCATGCTGGATTTTGCCAACGCAAATGTGCGTACAATCTCCGGCGGCCAGAAACAGAGAGTTGCAATTGCACGTGCTCTCTGTATGAATCCAAAGCTGATGCTGTTCGATGAACCTACCTCTGCACTTGATCCTGAAATGGTCGGTGAAGTATTAGCCGTCATGAAGGATCTGGCAACTCAGGGCTTGACAATGATTATTGTCACCCACGAAATGAATTTTGCCAAAGATGTTGCAGACCGTGTTGTCTTCATGGATCAGGGGAAAATTGAAGAAGAAGGCACTCCGGATCAGCTGTTCAACCATCCAAAGAGTGAAAGAACTGCCTTATTCTTAAAAGCATCTGCAAACAAATAAGATCTGGCGATTGCCAGATCTTTTAATATACTTCAAACACCATCCCATTTGTGACATTTAAACTGTAAAGAGAAACATCCATATCACACAAAAGGCAACTTTCTCTTTCATATACAAGTACATTTGTACAGTCCAGATCCGTTCTGTTCATTTCATTCAGGGCTGAGATGATATCATGAAAGCTTCCTGATTCAGATACCTGTATTTCAATCATCTGCTGCTGTGATGCAGTCATCAGAAAGATATGGACCATTTTATCATTCATCATTTTCAATGATTCCTATCCTCATTTGAAGAAGATGTTCATTGACCAGATACCCTGAATGATCATCCTGGATGCTTTTTTGCACTCTCACACCAAGAAAGCTGCTGATTTCATCAATACTGTGATTCTTCAAAGCAATCCTTTGATGGATCATGTTCTGGTCACGATACGTCATTGACGAACATTGGGAAAGAATAAATATCATCTGCAGATCATACTCCTGTGCATGCTTTAATAATTCATGAATATTCAATTTAGAATTGTCATAAAAACGTTCTGGATCAGAGATAAGCACTATTTTATTCTGATGTGGATCTTTCAAAACAGTGTCCATTTGATATAGTTCATCAGATGTTAGATGTTTCTGTTCCTTCTCAAGTCCTTCATAATCTCTGTCATCTACGATAAACAGATGCGTGTCTTTGTATTCTTTCTGTATGTATGCGCAGAGATATTTGATAAGACCTTTTTTAACACAGTGATCATCAGTCAGAAAGCCCCAGTGAATTCCAGCCTGATAATGAAAAATCAAATATGGCTGCACTTGATGATAGTAATCATCAATCAGTCCAATTGCATGATGCTGCAGCAGTTCGTCATTACTGATCTTCTGCAGAGAATCAAACCATAGCTGCCTTACCCGTTCATGTCCGCACCATGCGTGCGTGATTTCTCTGCATACAGAAAGAATCTCAGGTTCATCAAATTCACCATATGATGCATAATCATCCTCGATACTGCCATTAATACCGATAACATGCAGCTTGATCTTCTGCAGTGATCTTCGTGTACCGCTGTATCCACAGATTCCTTTAACCATAGATCCATCACATTCCATGATAAACTCCCCAGGCTGCTTTAATTCCACGGCGTCTGGGCAATGAAGAACTTCCATGGAATCCTGTTTTTCTGATACTTTCAAGCATATTTTGAATCGGCTGTTTGCCCAGATCTGATCATTGACAACCCCTGCCGGTTTCTGTGTACTCAAGATCAAATGGATGCCAATACTCCTGCCAATACGTGCTATTGAGATCAGCTGTTTCAGCATTTCATAATTCTGAGATTTTAGTTCCGCAAATTCATCAACGACAATAACTAGATCAGCAATTCTTTCTAAAGTACTTTCTTTTTTCTGAAGCAGACGATAATCAGTCAGATTCATAATAGATAAATGATATTTTGTACCGGCGTCATGCAGTATTCTCTGTCTCTTCAGACATTCATTTTTCAATGCATACATGACACGTTCCTCACAATTGTCATCCAGATTAGAAAGACTGCCGCAGATATGGGGCAAAGATTCTCCGAGGACCTCAAAGATATGCGATGCACCGCCTCCCTTAAAATCAATAAAAGCTATCTGTAGCTGATCAGGAGAGTAATTCACCATCAGAGAAAGAAGAAGCGTAAGGATCATTTCACTCTTCCCGCTCCCTGTTGTTCCTGCAATCAATCCGTGCGGTCCATTTTTTATTTCCGAAAGGTCTAGAAAGAGAATCTGACCAGCTTCATCTCTCCCTAGATACGCCTGCAGAGTCCGGCAGTCATCATTTCTCTTCCACCTTTGTCTGATTTCAAGATCTTTTGAATTTTCTGCATGATACATCTCAAGAAACGAAATTGTCTCTTTGGTATTGAACAGTCTATATGGAAGAGCTGTTTCAGGAAAATGATATGATGGCGTATTCAGTCTGATTGGCATCTGTGCATGACTTCGACAGCGCCAGAGATATGGTCTGTCAGACGCAAAAAGAATCATTTCCTCCTCCCCTTCTTCATCTGCCATTGAAACAGAAATCCTGCCTTTCCATTCATTCTTTGTGACAAACACCATGCGATCCAGCAGACTTTCTTCGTTAGGATCATCTGTATAGATATGTCTGCTGTTTTCACTGCACATTCCAGGCAGTCTGCGCAGCCATGAATGTTCATTCATGAACTGCAGGTCTGTAATTAATACCGTATCTTTACGGTACAGTGCTGACTGGATCAGCAGCGAAAGAAACACTGCCTCTTTCTTGTCTCCTTGAATCAATAGATGATTTTTTTGAGAGATCAGCACCGGTTCTGGGACCGGCTGATTGATCTTAGCAGAAAAATTCTGCATCATGTCACTGATGACTGCATCTTCTTCATTCTCTGCCATCTCTATCTTGATGCTCTTTAGACATGTGATCCATCCTAACAGCAGAAAATCATGAAATGAAGGAAAGATATGATCTTCTAACTGATACAGAATACGATTGAGAGCAGGATATTTTTGATACAGACAGAAATAGTAATTTCTTTGCCGGGTTCTGAACAGTTCATATGTCTGATCAAGATACAGCTGATAGTCAATATTTCGCCTTTGTATTTCTTTCTGATTTCTTTTCTTCTGAAAATGATTGATGACAGGATATGTGATGCAGGTGCTTAACAACATCATGCCTGGCATCAATACAGCCGGCAGAACATCAAGAAAATCCCTGCCGTTCTGATATGAGCGGTATGATGAATAGATGCCAACCAGCAGTGTTGAAGAAAGCATCATCATCGACGGCAGGATCGTCAGACCTGTATTCTGCATCGGACTTGGAGCAATTCTTTCCGGCCTTTTTATAACAATATGATCTGGCTGTTCTGGCTCGATGAAGATTTCTTCTGTATGCCACTGAATGAGTGGAATTGGATGTACCGTCTTTTCAGGATGAAATAAATCCAGCTCTATCCTGTTTTCCGGACTGCGGATCATGATAAAATCTGGGCCGAAAATGATTTTCATGTTCAAAGCAAGCAGAAGATCACCATGATGATAACAGGCATGCTGGCAGCATTCTCCATTCAGTCCCACATCTTCACTGGTTGTATCGATAGTGTGATTTTCTGTGTCAATCAGAATATTATCTTTACAAAAGATATCTGCATCTGGATTTCTGCTAAGATGCAATATCTTTTTGCAGGCATACTTGCGATATTGTTCTGGTACATCTTCAAGGAATGACATACGGCAGATCTTTCCTGTCTGTCTCACTTTGATTTCGATGACCGCACCTGCTATGATTTCTTCCTTCTTACAATAAATGAAATCATAAGGAAGCTTCATCCTCCAGCTTTGATTTGCATAGATAAAGACGACTTTTTTATCAAACAGAAGGATCTCTGAATGGTTTCCTATCAGTTTCCTTTCATAAAGACGGAAGTCTTCTTTTATCAGTACCTGCATCACTCAGCTGGTACGATGATATTGCAGTGGATCGTATGCTTTCCATCTTTTGTTTTCACTGTGATTACTGCACTGCCTTGGCTTCTTCCATGAACACAGCCTGCCTGATCAACATCTGCAGCATCCGTATTGGAACTTTCGTATACAAGATCATCTTCTGTGTATCCATCCGGAAGCGCCTCAATTTCAATCTGGGAGATGCTGCCTGTTTTTACCGCAAATGAATATTTCTTCAGACAGATATGCTTTGCAGCTGTAATACCATCTGCCGTTGGAAGAAAGCGTCTGCTCTTTCTTGTACATTGATCAACTGCATGTCCGTTTTCAAAATGATGGTTCAGTCCTGGAATGAAAGGAGCATTGTCTTCACCCAGCAGTTCAAATACCTTTGATATGCCAAATTTTCCTGCTAACGAAGCACTGGAGTTCACAGATGCATTCAATACCCAATGTGCATTGACATCCGTGCATACCAGCACATTATCATTCCCTTCTGCACAGTTTTCAGCAACATCGCCAGGCAGATCTGTACTTACACTGGTCATTTCCCCCTGAGAGTCGTATAAATGAACGGTTGCTTTGACGACACCTTCTGCGCCGGCATGGATACCTGCATCCATGAGCGTTCCATTCAACAGGCCTAGTCCAAAGCGAATACCAGCCAGTATCTTTGTGGTAGCCTGTATCGTTGCATCTGCTTTCCCCTTATTTTCCTTGATCAGTCGCATGACACCATTTCTCGTTTCAAAACCGATGCCATTCTCCTGTGTCAAGATCAACTCAGCTTTTCCTGTAGTACTCAGAGACAGTTCTAAATTCATTGTGATATTCAATACCGGTGCATTCGGCAGCGGTACAGTGAGTTGACAGAGCTTCAAGGTTGTTTCCTGAGCATCATTCTTTGTCTGATACAGATTCTTCAGAGAAGGCAAGAAATCACTGCTGTCAATCTTGGAAAAATCTCCATAAAGAGTTTTCCCTTTTTCATTTTTGACTGACAGATCCTCTTCACTGTCAAACTCTATCTTGAAATAAGCATTCTTCAGATCATATTTTTTAGAATCCCAGGCATAGTTGATATGAACATGATTCAATACTGCAGCGGCTGAAATCACAGTACCGTATGACATTGTACGGGAAGCCTTTGCTAAGATTGATGATCCAGAAGTTTCCAGAACAACATTGAAATCGCCAATACTGAATTCTTTCTGCAGCCTTTGCTGTTTCATAGAAGTCAAGTATGGATCACCATGTACGAATGCCGCAGACTGCTGGACAATCTGATGGTTGTCTATCTGCACCAGTGCTTTGGAGAAATCCAAGTCATCGCTTCCTTGGACTTTCAATGCATCTGCATCCTCATCGAAGCTGATCTTGCGGCATTGAACATTCTGTCTGTTATGATCAATGTTCACCTTATCTACGGCATAACAGTAATCTTTGTTGTTGAGATGCCAGTGAAGAATATCATTTTTCTTGAACTGCTTTTCCGAAGAAAAAGAACCACTCAATGTCCTTTCATCAAAAGCAATCGGAGTTTCTTCTATGGTGCTGCCTGATTCTTTCCATTCAATTTCTGGCTCCTTATTTTCGAAGGTCCTATGGTTGATTGAAAGCACAGCTTTTGCAATAAGCTGTTTTGCTTCATCACGTTCGATGATTTGTTTAGGATGAAAATAGCTCGCCGCATCCGTTTCCATCAGACCAGAATCAACTGCCTTTTTAATTTCTTCAGGAAACGCTGATCCACTCAGGTCATTGACCACTGCTGTTCCTTCTGTATCTTCGCCAGTCAAGTTGGTCAGCGTCATCGCAGCCCATTCCTTCGTCAAAGGGATATCTGGTTCAAATGTATCTGATGGATCCAGCACCTGCCACTCAACAGCTGCCTGCACAGCAGAATAGTACGCATTGTCCGGTGATACATTTGAATAATACGGTTCCTTTTGACTGTATGCACTGATTCCTGACTGCTCATCAAGTTCCTTGATCCACTCGCCAAGTGAGATGGTATCGATGTTCTTTCGGCAGCCAGTACAGCATAACAAAGCTGCAGCTGCAATAAAGATTCCCTGTTTATACCTGCATGCCCGATGCATTTGATTTGATAGAAGACTCGAGAGCTTCATAGCTTTCCACCGTCAGATCAAGAAATCTAGCATACTCTTCGATTCTTTCCCTTTCACTTTCAAAACGATTGGCAAACATATTGAATCTTGTTCTGATTTCTTCAGATGCATCGGATACCCATGCCGCATTCAGTGCATTCATTTCTGTTTTCATTGCATTCAGTTCATCATACATTGAAGTATTCAGGCTCCGCAGCCTTTGTGCGGATGCACTGACTTCATCTAGAGATATTCTGATATCTGACATCTGACTACCTCTCTAAGCGGGCTGCCTGTGCAGCAAGCTCTTCTTCTGTACTACGGTAGCTCCGGGAAGAATTTCGCAAGAAATCGCTGTATTCACTGCACAGCATGCCAATCTGCTTAAAGTCATTTCTGAATCCTGAGATCTGTGATACAAAAGCAAGATTATCCTTCCCCTGCCATGCACTGCCAAGTGCATCCACTTCATTAAATAATGCATCTGCGTTCCTGCTGTATGCCTGGTTCTCTTCATCCATTCTTAATGCACAGGCATCCAGCTGTTCAGGTGTAACAAGTATTGTTCTCATTCTGCTTCCTCCTTGTCCTTATATACAAAGAAAGAAGGATGATTCCAAATCGAGTAGGGAGAAAATTGATATAAATTTCCCCTCTCACACCACCACGCATGCCGCTCGGCACGTGGCGGTTCAGCTGAACTTCAAATCATGTCGTTCCATATAATAATCCAGACAGCTCACAAG